>Ga0065721_10007057_pt1 | contig 17329 bp, 17 predicted proteins | sample Mesricmetagenome_FD_59108 | JGI IMG/M metagenome (GOLD analysis project Ga0065721, IMG submission 59108) | Mesophilic microbial community from rice straw/compost enrichment Sample: eDNA_1 v2 (version 2) | ecosystem: Engineered > Solid waste > Grass > Composting > Bioreactor | place: USA: Davis... | reverse complement strand
GCGGCACTGGCGCGCTCCGCGCTGCTGGCGGCCGAGCGCGTGCTGATCCCCGTGCAGCCCAGCCCCTACGACCTGTGGGCCAGCGCCGAGATGGTGGCGCTGATCCGCGAGGCGCAGGTGTTTCGGCCTGCGCTGCGTGCGGCCTTCGTCATCAATCGGCGCATCAGTACCACCGTGATCGGGCGCGAAGCGCGCCAGGCGCTGGCCGACCAACCGCTTCCTGCGCTGCGCTCTGAAGTGCATCAACGCATCGTGTTCGCCGACAGCGTGGCCGCTGGCCGGCTTGCACGCGAGACGGCGCCGGACAGCGCCGCCGCGCGTGAAATCACCGCGCTGGTGGACGAACTGCTGCGGTGGCCGACATGACCGCAAATCCGCCACCGAACAGCAAGCGCATGGCAAAGCGCGTCGGCATCGGCGCGCGTCCGCCCGCGAATCCGCACGCCGAGGCGTGGATTCGCCAAGGCGACGCCGATGCGCTCAACAAGGGCGACCTCTACACCGCTCGCCTGACCCTCGACATCACGCCCGCGCTGCGCGCGCGCATCAAGGTGTCGGCCTTCACGCAGGGCGTGACCGTGGCCGATCTGCTGCGCAGCCTGCTGGAGCGTGAGTTTCCCGAGCATCGCAGAGAGAACACCCCATGACCGCATCCGCTTCGCCTGCCGCTGGCGCGGCCACGGCTGCGCTCGCAGCACCTTCCGGCCAGCCTGCCAACGCGCCGCTGACGCGCGTGGCACTGGCTTACATCGAACCGCGCTTCAAGCTCTACCTGCGCTTCGGCGAACCTGCGCGCACGCACCAGCTCGACCGCTGGCGGCGCTGCGCGGTGTTCCAGCCGGGCGCCATGTTCTGCCGCATCCGCTGGCAGGCCAACGACTACGGCACGATTCGCTGGCAGCTCATGGTGATGCAGGCTTGCACGCCGCTCGATGCGGCGCAGCGCATTCCCGGCGTGCAGCCGGGCGCGCGCCTGCTGCTGCACGCCGAGGGCGAGAATCAGGTGCGCGCCGTGCTGGAGCGCATCGACGCCATCGAGGCGCTGGGCATCGCGCCTATCGGTGCCTCGCCCGTGTACTGGCGCACGCTCGCCAACCGGCTCGCTGCGCGCCTGCCGCTGCCCGAATACACCGCCGAGCGGCACGCCGCATGGCTCATCGGGAGGGCGCTGCCATGAACGCCGTTTCGACTGCCGGCACCGCGCCACGTCCTCGCTCGCGCCTGCGCGCTCGCATCGTGCTGGCGGGCCTGTCCGCCTGCGGCCTCGCTGCGCTGGCCTGGGCGTCCTTCGTGCATCCGCTGCCGCGCCTGATCTACAACCCGTCCGACAGCGTGGCGGTCGGCTGGTATCGCGTCGATCCGCTGGGCCACGGCACCGGCTCGCTGCCACGTCCTTTGTCCGTGGGCAGCATCGTCCTGACCACGCTGCCGCCAGATGCCGCCGCGCTTGCCGCGCAGCGCGGCTACCTGCCGGCGCGCGTGCCCCTGCTCAAGCGCGTGGGCGCCGTTGCGCCGCAGGAGGTGTGCATCACTGGCCGCATCGTTCGCATCGACGGCGTGCCTTCGGCCGCCGTGCTGCCCGCTGACCGCTGGAGCCGCCCGCTGCCATCCTGGCAGCAATGCCGTCACCTTGAGTCGGGCGAACTGTTCCTGCTCAGTGTGACCAATCCGGCGTCGTTCGACAGCCGGTATTTCGGGCCGGTCAGCGCATCCGCCGTGATCGGCGTCGCGCATCCGGTCTGGCTGGAGTCCCGCCCATGATGGCCGCCGACTCGCTGCACGTCGCCGTGCATCTCATCGTGCCATCGGGCGTGTCGTTCTGCCGTTCGTCGCCGTGTCGTCGCGCGTGCAGTGCGAGCGCATTCGCGCCGCACTTCGCGCTGCCTTCGGCGCAGCCTTCCCATGTGCAGGCGTCTTGCCTCGAACGCGCCCGGCCTATGGCCGTCGCCGCGTTCGCCGGCGCGCTGGCTGCTCACGCAGCAGCGCCGCCGGGCCGCCGACGCCCGGAGCGCCAGCGAGGGGCAAAGGCGGAAGGCAAGACAAAAGGACGCGGCACCGGGCCGCGTCGAAAGCCTGTCTGCACATGGGGTTGGCGCGGCACGGAGCGGCTTCGCCGCCGTGCCGCTTGGGGCGCGAGGCCCGCGCCAATGCAGGCATGTCCGCGTGCTTCGCACGACCGGACATGCCAGAGCTTGCAGGGGGCGCAGCCATGACCGACCGCCGCGACGATGATTTCCGCATCCGCCCCAGCGCCCCGAAGAACCGGGGCCAGGGCTTCGTCTCCAAGGTGCTCAAGCAGGCAGGCAAGGCCAGTAGCGGCAAGTCGTCGGTGCGTCGTCCTGGGGGAGTTGGCAAGGGCGCAGGAACCGGGCATCGGCCCGGCTCGCGTCTGGGGCGCGGCCACACGGCGGCGCGCTTCGCCGGCGCGAAGCTGACGCCCATGTCGCGGCGCGTGACCATCAAGACGCTGTTGGTCAACCAACGCCAGGCCAGCCCGCAGTCGCTTGCCAAGCACCTGCGCTACATCGAGCGCGATGGCGTGGGCCGCGATGGCGAGCCGGGCGAAGCCTACGGGCCGCAGACCGATGCCGCCGACCTCGACGCCTTCAAGGAACGCTGCGCCGACGACCGGCACCATTTCCGCTTCATCCTCTCGCCGGAGGACGGCGCCGAGTTGGAAGACCTGCGCACCTACACGCGGCACCTCATGGGCCGCATGGAGGCCGACCTGGGCACGGGCCTCGATTGGGTGGCCGTCAACCACTGGAACACCGACAACCCGCACACGCACATCGTCGTGCGCGGACGCGACGACACCGGCAAAGACCTCATCATCGCCGGCGACTACATCGCCGATGGCTTCCGCCATCGCGCCGCCGAACTGGCGACCGAATGGCTGGGGCCACGCACCGAGCTGGAGATCCAGCAGACCTTGCAGCGCGAGGTGGATCAGGAGCGGTGGACGAGCCTGGATCGCACGCTCAAGCGCGAGCTGGGCGACGATAGCCTGGTGCATGTCGAACGGCTCAACGAGCCGAGGTTGCAACGCCAGCGCCTGCTGCTGATCGGCCGCCTGCAACGCTTGCAGCGCTTGGGCCTGGCCGACGAGATGCAGCCGGGCACCTGGGCCGTCCATGCCGACGCGGAAAAGACCCTGCGCGCCCTGGGCGAGCGTGGCGACATCATCCGCACCATGCAGCGGGCCATGCGCGGCGAGCCGCGCGAACTGGCGGTGTTCGAGCCGGGCGACGATGGCCGAACCATCCTCGGCCGCGTGGCCGCGAAGGGGCTGGCCGACGAGCTACGCGACCGAGGCTATCTGGTCATCGACGGGGTGGACGGCAAAGCCCACTACGTTGCGCTCAACGCCCGCGACGAGCTGGCGAACTATCCGACCGGCGCCGTGGTAGAGGTGAAGGGATCGGCCGACGTGCGTGCGGCCGACCGCAATATCGCCGCGCTGGCGAGCGATGGCCTGTACCGCACCGACCACCACCTCGCCATCGCGCAGGGTCAGGCCGTGCCGGGCCGCGATCCGCAGGAAGTCGTCGCCGCCCATGTCCGCCGGCTCGAAGCCCTGCGCCGAGCCGGCATCGTGGAACGTGTCGCCGAAGGTCTATGGAAGGTGCCGGACAACCTGCCCGAGCAAGGCCGTCAGTACGACGCGCAACGCCTGGGCGGCGTGGCCGTGGAACTGAAATCGCACCTACCCATCGAGCGACAGGCCCGCGTGATCGGCGCCACCTGGCTCGACCAGCAGTTGATCGGCGGCGGCTCGGGCCTGGGCGACCTGGGCTTTGGTGGCGAGACCAAGCAGGCGATGCAGCAGCGCGCCGACTTCCTGGCCGAACAGGGGCTGGCCGAGCGGCGCGGGCAGCGCGTCATCCTCGCCCGCAACCTGCTGGGCACGCTGCGCAACCGGGAACTGACACAGGCCGCCAAGGACATTGCTGCCGAAACCGGCCTGGAGCATCGCCCGGTGGCCGATGGGCAGCGCGTGGCCGGCATCTACCGGCGCTCCGTCATGCTCGCCAGCGGACGCTACGCCATGCTCGATGACGGCATGGGTTTCAGCTTGGTGCCGTGGAGGCCAGTCATCGAGCAGCGGCTGGGGCAGCAGATCGCCGCCACGGTACGCGGCGGCGGTGTGTCGTGGGAGATAGGCAGACCAAGGACGCACTCAATCGGGTAGCCCTTGAACCCGGTCAAATGTCGAGCCGGCGTTCGCTCATCCACTTGACCATCGCCGGGTCACGGTGCGAGAAGAAACTGCTTTGGCCGGTTTCCAGCGTAGCGATCCTTTCCACGTCGGATTCATCGAGGTCAAAGTCGAAGATGCGCAGGTTTTCCTCCATCCGCTCTTTGCGCACCGACTTGGCCAAGGCCACGATGCCGCGATGCGTAAGCCAGCGCAGCACCACTTGACCGACCGATTTTCCGTACTTGCGGCCAATATCGACCAGCACCTCATTCTGGAAAAGATTGTTGCGCCCCTCCGCAAAGGGCGCCCATGCTTCCGCCTGCACGCCGCTTTCTCGCATGAAGGCCACGGCTTCCTCTTGCTGGAGGAACGGATTGACTTCCACCTGATTGACCGCCGGCGCAACGTCGTTGAAACCGATAATGTCCATCAGCCTATCGGGATGGAAGTTGCTGACGCCGATCGCGCGCACCTTGCCCGCCTTCAGCGCATCTTCCATCGCCCGCCAGGAGCCATGCACATCACCGAACGGCTGGTGGATCAGGTACAGATCCAGATAGTCCAGTTGCAGGCGACGCAGCGACTTGTCGATGGCCTGCTGGGTGCGCTCGTAGCCGGTATCTTGCACCCACAGCTTTGTGGTGACGAACAGGTCGCTACGCGGCACGCCAGCCTGTTTGATGCCCCGGCCCACCGCTTCTTCGTTCAAGTAGGAGGCAGCCGTGTCGATCAGCCGGTAGCCAGCGCCGATGGCATCGACCACGCAGCGTTCACATTCTTGGGCATCGGCGATCTGGAAGACGCCGAAACCCAGGATGGGCATCACAACGCCGTTGTTCAATGTGACTTGTTGCATGATCTTGTCCTGTTCGCTGGAAGGGATGGCTGCTGGAAAGTTCGTTGGCTCTTGCGGCAATGGCCTGCTTGGAAAAGTGCGCGTCGCAACCTGCGCGCCTTATCCAACAGTGACTCCTTTGAGCCAGTCCGTCACACGCTCCATTATTCGCCGCTCGGGATCGGCTTCCATCAAGAACCCGTCCAGCCGACGCGCCTTCGGCGCATGGCTGGCGAGGACGGACTTGGTGTTTCCCAGCCCGTAGCCCCCATGAGTGACGAACGGAATCAGTACCTTGCCGGACAGGTCATGCGCCGACAGGAAGGATCGGATCACGGGCGGCGGTGTCTCGCCCCAAATTGGAAAGCCGAGGAACACAGTGTCGTAGCTGGCCATGTTGTCCACCCTGGATGCCAGGGCAGGCTCGTAGCCGGCATCGCGCTCCTTGCGCGCCTGCTCGACCGTTTCCAAATAGTCCTCGGGATAGGCTTTGACAGGCAGTATCTCGAACAGGTCGGTGCGCCGGGCGCGATGGATCAGCCCGGCAACGACGCGCGTATTGCCCGACCTTGAGAAATAGGCCACCAGCGTCTTGGAGCCTAAGCGGCGGTCGTCGCCGCGCGTTGCGGCTTGGGTGGTGCCGCCGACGCCGATTGGTAGAGCTGCGAGTGCTGTCATCACCGTGCGCCTCGTCGAGTCGTGGTCGGTCATGCTTGCCTTCCTTTCTGTCAGTGGCCCCAGCCAGCCTTGTGGGCCTGCGAATAGCGGTCGCCTTCGAGCTTGACCGAGGACACGGCAGCGCGAATCTCGCGTAGGTCATCGGTAGTCAGCAGCACGTCGGCCGCGCCGACGTTCTCGTCCAGCCGGTGCAGCTTTGTCGTGCCGGGAATCGGGACGATCCAAGGCTTCTGCGCGAGAAGCCAGGCGAGCGCCAACTGTGCGCGGCTGATTCGATGACGTGCTGCGATGCTGTCCAGCAGTTCCACGAGGGCAAGATTGGTATGTCTGGCTTCTTCCGAGAAGCGAGGGACGGTGCTACGAAAGTCTCCGGCGTCGAACTTGGTGCTCTCGTCGATTGTTCCGGTCAGGAAACCCTTGCCGAGCGGCGCAAACGGTACGAAGCCGATACCCAATTCTTCCAGCGTCGGCAGTATCTCCGCCTCGGGTTCGCGCCACCACAGCGAATACTCGCTCTGCAAGGCGGTCACAGGCTGGACGGCGTGTGCCCGCCGAATCGTCTGTGCGCCGGCTTCTGACAGGCCGAAATGCCGAACCTTGCCCTGCGCAATCAAATCCGAGACGGTTCCGGCCACGTCTTCAATCGGCACATTCGGATCGACGCGGTGCTGGTACAGCAGGTCGATCGTGTCCGTGCGCAGCCGCTTCAAGGAAGCGTCCACGGATCGCCGGATGTGCTCCGGCCGACTGTTGAGGGTCTTTAGATCATCCGGGCTGGACAGGTCGAAGCCGAACTTCGTGGCGATGACAACCTTGTCGCGCATCGGCGCAAGCGCCTCGCCAACGACCTCCTCATTGATGAAGGGGCCGTATATCTGCGCCGTATCGAAGAACGTGATGCCGCGCTCGAAGGCGCCCCGAATGAGCTGGATCGCGCTCGTCCGTTCTACTGCCGAGCCATACCCGTGGCTCAGCCCCATGCAGCCCAGGCCGAGCGCCGAGACTTCCAGATTTCCGAGTGTGCGTTGTTGCATTGATGTTCCCTAGCTCAATAGGGAAATCGCCCTGACTTGGCCCCAGCAAATGCCGTGTCGATCAAGCCTGGAAGCAGACCGCAGTTGTCGCGCAGCCAGCGGGGCGGCGATTTCCGTCTGTCCATCGCCAAGGACGATCCGAGAGCATCGCCCGCAACGGACGGCTTCAATGTATTCACTTTTCGAGCATTTGATTAGATGCTAGATTCGGTAAATACTTGTGAAACGGATTCAGCAATGCCACGCGACAGCTACAACGACCTGCTTGCCTTCATTCAGGTGGCACAGCAAGGCAGCTTCACGCGGGCGGCTGCGCAGATGGGTGTCTCTCCGTCCGCACTCAGCCATGCCATCCGCACACTCGAAGCGCGCTTGGATGTTCGCCTGCTGACGCGCACCACGCGCAGCGTCTCCACCACGGAGGCCGGCGACCGCCTGCTGGCCAGCGTCGCCCCGCACTTTGAGGGCATCGACGCCGAGCTGGCAGCCGTCAGCGAGTTGCGCAAGAAGCCCTCGGGAATCGTTCGTATCACGGCCTCAGAGTACCCGGCGACCTATCTCATCTGGCCCAAGCTCTCCAAGATTCTTCCCCAGTACCCCGACATTACTGTGGAAGTCACAGTGGACTACAACCGCACCGACATCGTTTCCGAACGCTTCGATGCGGGCGTCCGGCTCGGCGACGAGATCAACAAGGACATGATTGCCGTGCGCATTAGTGCCGACCAGCGCATCGCAGTCGTCGGCTCGCCGTCCTACTTTGCCAACCGAGCCAAGCCCAAGAAACCCCACGACCTAGCTGAACACAATTGCATCAATCTGCGGCTTCCTACACATGGAGGCTTGCTACCCTGGGACTTTCAGAAAGGGAAGAAGTCCCTCAAGGTTCGGGTGACGGGCCAATGGATCTACAACAGCGTCGGCCCGATCCTCAGAGCTGCACTGGCCGGACAAGGACTGGCGTTCCTGCCCGAAGACATGGCGCTGGAGCACTTGGCAAAAGGCGAACTGATCCGTGCGCTGGAAGATTGGTGCCAGCCGTACTCCGGCTACCACCTCTACTACCCGAGCCGTCGCCAAAGCTCCGGGGCGCTGGCGGTCGTGGTTGAGGCAATACGCTATCAAGCGCCCCAGGGTCGCGGCGGAAAATCCAGAGCCAAGCCTTAACCTCTGGCCGCACGCCAAGCGGCAAACCGAGGCTACACGGGGCGCGCAGCCTCATTCGGCTGGATTGATGAATTGATTTCACAAGCCTTTGCCGATTTTTGAACCTTATCGCGCGCGCCTATCCCGATTAGATTCTTAGGGCAAGTGCTCTGCACTCCTGTAGCGGCAGGCAGGTTCACCTCCGGCCGTTGAGCGGTGCGTTCATGTTGAAGCCCGTCTAACCTCCATCGGGCTTTGCTCGCCGTGCGCTCTTTGCGATGGGCCAGCCCTCCAGACGTGGACGTCAACGAGATCCGCTCCGCCCTACGGCGCAAGAGCTGCGACAAGCCAGAAAGAAAGGAGTTCGCCCCGTGAAGAAGTCTCTCTTAGGAATCGCCATGTGTACCGCCACTTCGTTCGCCAGTGCCGCAGAACCGCAAGGCCAGGCCGGAGCGCCGAGCCAGCAGATTACCCGCGCAGGCGAGCAAACGCCGACATACGGCTCGGCCGACTACTTCACAGGGCGCGCGCGGGTTGATCCTCTATTCGCGCCCAACGAAAGCATCAACGCATCGGGCGCCTACGTGACTTTCGAGCCGGGTGCGCGCTCCGCCTGGCACACCCATCCTGCCGGGCAGCGTCTCATCGTGACCTCGGGCGTCGGGCTGACCCAGGAATGGGGCAAGCCGGTGCAGGTGATCCGTCAAGGCGACGTGGTGTGGTGCCCGCCCGGTGTGAAGCATTGGCATGGTGCCGCACCGACTTCGGCGATGACACACTTGGCCGTGGGCAGTTCCGTGGATGGCAAGACCGTAACGTGGATGGAGAAAGTGACCGATGAGCAATACAACGCCCGCTAAGCGTTGCAGCGTCTTCGCGCCGGTAGCCATTGCGCTATGTCTTGGCCTTGCAGCCGTATCCGCCAACGCTCAGAACACGCAGGAGCCGCAAGCCGTGACCAGCTCGAAAGCCCATTCAGACTCGCTTTCCGCCAAGCAGCAGTCGATCCCGCTGATCGCCGCCGCTATGGCCGCAAGCGACATGCCTAAGCTCAACGCCGCTCTGAACGAAGGGCTGGATGCAGGGCTGACTATCAGCGAGGCCAGAGAAATCCTCGTGCAGCTCTACGCCTATGCTGGCTTCCCCAAGAGCCTCAACGCGCTGGGCGAACTGGTGAAGGTGCTGGAAGCGCGCCAGCAGCGCGGCATCAAGGATGCACCAGGGCGCGAACCCAGCCGTGCCATTCCAACCGGCGACGAACTGCTCGCAGTCGGCGAGGCCAATCAGACCGAGATTTCCGGCGGGCCAGTCAAGAACGCGGTGACTGACTTCGCGCCGGTCATCAACCAGTACCTCCAGGCGCACCTGTTCGGCGCCATCTTCGAGCGCGACAACCTCGACTGGCAGAGCCGCGAACTAGCCACCGTTGGGGCGCTGGCCGCAATGCCCGGCGTGGAGGCGCAGTTGCGCTCACATATGCGCGCCAGTTTGCGCGTGGGCCTGACGGCCACGCAGTTGCGTCAGTTGACTCAGGTACTGGCCGAGCGCGGCGACGCGCAGGCGGCCAAGCGTGCCAGTGAGGCACTGACACAGGCGCTTGCCGCTGCATCGGGAGGATGAACATGAACATTGCCAAAGCGCTACTGACCATCATGACGCTGACCTCGCTTGCCGCCTGCACAACCCTTTCCAGTGGCCCAAGTGGTTCCACTGGCCCTCTGGTGATTCAGGAACAAGGCAGTTTCGCCGTCGGCGGGAAAGTGGTGAGCACGCCCGGCACTTACAACAACAACAATCCGACCGCCGCCGGACAGACCATCCACGGCGATCACCTCTACGCCTTCTATCAAGTACCTCAGAATCCCAAGCCGCTGCCCATCGTCATGCTGCATGGCGCCTTCCAATCGGCGCGCAGTTGGGAAACCACGTCGGATGGCCGCGAAGGTTTCCAGACGATCTTCCTGCGGCGAGGCTTTCCGGTCTATCTCGTCGATCAGCCACGTCGCGGACGCGCGGGCAACAGTACCGTGGCGGCGACCATCGAACCCACGCCTTTCGATCAGCTCTTTTTCGATCAATTCCGCATCGGAAAGTGGCCGAACTACTTTGACAACGTGCAGTTCGACCGCAAGCCTGAAACGCTGGATCAGTTCCTCCGTTCAGTCACCCCGAACACCGGCCCCTACGATGCCGGCGTGATCTCTGACGCGATGGCGGCCCTGTTCAACAAGACGGGGCCGGGCATCCTTTTCTCGCACTCGCAGGCTGGCGGGCCGGGCTGGCTGACAGCGATCAAGAGCGATAACGTCAAGGGAATCGTCGCTCTCGAACCAGGCAGCGGGTTCATCTTCCCCGAGGGGGAACTGCCAGCGGCGATGCCCAGCGCAGCGGGGACGTTGACGCCGGAGCCTGTGCCGCTGGCGGACTTCAAGAAGCTCACTCGCATCCCCATCGTCATCTATTACGGCGACAACTTTCCTGTCGAACCCACCGCAGAACGTGGACAGGACAACTGGCGCGTGCGCTTGGCTATGGCCCGGCTTTGGGTCGCCGCCATCAACAAACATGGCGGTGACGCGCAACTGGTGCATCTGCCGGAAATAGGCATCCGAGGCAACACGCACTTTCTAATGTCCGACCTCAACAACGTCCAGATCGCCGATCTTGTGTCGAAGTTTCTGGCTGAGAAAAAGCTGGACTGATTAACCCATACCTGAAAGACCCTGACATGAAGACACCTCCCGCCGATCAGACCCGTCGCCGCCTCCTGGCCGCTGCCGCCACTTTGGGCGTCGCCCCGTGGCTGCTGTCTGCTTGCGCCCAGACGACCGGCGCTTCGAGCGTCGTGGCTGGCAAGCCCGCATCCGCTACCCGCCGACGCCTGGGGCCTTTCGATGTGTATCCCATCGGCCTCGGAGTGCAATGGCATCCCAGCGGCCCGCAAGGTGTCGTTGACCTGTACTCCAGCAGCACCAGCCGGCAAGGTGGCATCGCACTCATTCGTCGCGCAGTGGACTTGGGCGTCACGTTGTTCGACACCGCCGAGGTCTATGGCCCCTTCATGTCCGAGGAACTACTTGGCGAAGCGTTGCAAGGCAGCCTGCGTGATCGTGTCGTCGTCTCCACCAAGTTCGGGTTCGACGTTGACCCGATGACGGGTCAACGTCGCGGTGGTGTGAACAGCCGCCCCGAACACATCCGCCAAACCGTCGAAGCCCAATTACGGCGTCTGCGCACCGACCGCATCGACCTGCTGTACCAGCATCGCGTCGATCCGAATGTGCCGATCGAGGACGTGGCCGGCACGATCAAGGATCTGGCCAGGCAGGGCAAGGTGCTGCACTACGGCCTGTCCGAGCCGGGGCTTCAGACCGTCCGCCGTGCCCACAGGGAACATCCCGTGGCCGTGATCCAGAATGAATACTCGATGCTATACCGCGGCCCCGAAGCCCAGGTTCTTCCGCTGTGCGAGGAACTTGGCATCGGCTTTGTGCCGTGGAGTCCGCTGGGCATGGGCTTCCTGGCCGGCACCGTCAACGCCGCAAGCCGCTTCGAGAAGCAGGACTTCCGTGCGAGCGTCCCGCGCTTCGCGCCTGATGTACTGCCGGCCAACATGGCACTCGCCGATCTGGTCAAGACATGGGCGAGCCGCAAGAACGTCACGCCGGCCCAGCTTTCACTGGCTTGGCTGACTGCACAGAAGCCGTGGATCGTGCCCATTCCAGGCACCACGAACCCGGCGCATTTGGAGGAGAACGTGGCCGCCGCCTCGATCTCTTTCAGCGCCAGCGAGTTGAAGGAACTGAACGCGGCCGTGGCGGCTATTCCGATCCGGGGCGAGCGCCTTCCGCCGGCCGTTCTGTCGGCCACGGGCGTCGAAGCAGCTCCGAAACGATGATGCGTTCCCCGCATCCATCGTTCGCAACGAACAGAAGGAAGCCCTTATGAGTAATGAAGTTTTCAGCACAACCCGGCGCGAGTTCCTAGGAGCCTCGGCGCTTGTTCTTTCAGGAGCAATGTTAGGAGCTATCACCATGACCACTACCACCGCTGTCGCCGCCGACTACAAGCAGAATCCGTTTGGCCTAGTCTATGGTGGCGCAATCACGAAGAACGAGCCGGGCAAGGTCAACATCCACCCGGTCAAGTACAAGCTCCACGGGCTGGATATTGTCGCCAACGTCTATACCCCGGCGAACTACGATCCGAGCCGGAAGTACCCCGCGATCGTCGTGGCGCACCCAAACGGAGGCATCAAAGAGCAGGTTGCGGGCTTGTATGCGCAGCGCCTGGCTGAACAGGGCTACATCACTATCGCAATGGACGCCGCCTACCAGGGTGGAAGCGGCGGCGAGCCGCGCAGCGTGGATAAGCCTCAATTCCGCATCGAGGACATCCACGGTGCAGCAGACTTCATCACCCGCTATCCCGGTGTCGATGCCGAACGCCTCGGCCTGCTTGGCATCTGCGGTGGTGGCGGGTATTCGCTGTCTGCGGCGAAGGCCGACAAGCGTTTCAAGTCGATTGCAACGCTGAGCATGTTCAATTCCGGGCGGGTACGTCGAAACGGTTTCGCGGATTCGCAACTGGACACGATTCAGCAACGCTTGCGGCAAGCGACGGCCGCTCGCGCGCAGGAAATGGCCGGAGGAGAAATCCTTTACTCAGGCGATGCAAACATGACGGACGAGCAGATCGCCGCGCTCCCGTTCGAGATGTATCGCCAGGGCTATGAGTATTACTGGAAGACGCACGCTCACCCCAACTCGACCTTCAAGTACACCACCAGCAGCTTGCTAGACCTGATGCGCTGGGATGCCACCGACCAGATCAAACTGATCGACCAGCCTCTGCTGATGATCGCCGGCAGCAAGGCCGACAGCCTTTACATGAGCGAGGAAGCCTTCGCCAAAGCTACCGGCACCAAGGACAAGGAACTGTTCAAGATCGACGGCGCCACGCATATCGAAACCTACTGGGTTCCCCAGTACGTGGATGCCACGATGAAAAAACTGACGGCGTTCTACGCCAAGACTCTTTGACGCAAGAGCGTGCCATGAAACGAGGGCCAATAGCGGTGAGGTAGCAACGATTCAAGGCCGCGCGTGGGAGGCAGTCATGTTAGTGACAAAGCCAACGCCTAAGCATCGCGGATAGCAGGGAAGTGATGAACTATGGAACTACGTCATTTGCGCTGTTTCCTCGCCGTGGCCGAAGAACTTCACTTCGCCCGCGCTGCCGAGCGACTGCACATTGAGCAGTCGCCACTGTCGCGGGCCATCAAGGAGTTGGAAGAAGAATTGGGTGTGGTGCTGTTTGCGCGCACCACACGCAGCACGCGGCTGACCCGTGCTGGCAAGCTATTCCTGGAACACGTGCGTCGGGTGTTCTCTGCCTTGGAACAGGCACGCGACAGCGTGAAAGCGGCGGCCCACGGCTTCCACGGACAATTGCGCGTGGCATTGTCGGACGGCATCACATCGTCGCGCCTACCGGCTTTGCTTGCGCTATGCCGACAGGAAGAACCCGAGGTTGAAATACGGTTCTTCGAGGTGCCGCTGTCACAGCAGATCAAAGGTCTGCATGACGATCTGTACGACGTGGGGTTTGCGCAGTCCGATGAAGTGGGCGATGGCATCGCCACCATACCTGTCTGGAAAGACACCCTCATCGTGACGGTGCCAGCGCGGCATCCGCTGCTTTCACACAAGCGCATCCCTTTGGAGGAACTGCTGCGCTATCCGCTGGTTCTATGCGATCCACAAGTGTGCGAAGGCCATGCCAAATTCGTCGATCGGGTGCTGCGCCGGGCCGAAATGGAGCCGCTGGTCGCAGAACGGGTCGCTACGTGTGATCTGATGATGGCGTTGGTATCGGCCGGCCTCGGGCTTGGGTTTACGGGTGCCGCGCGCATTGCCGCCAACCCTGACTCGGGTGTGGTGGCCCGACCGCTGGCGTTGCACGTGCCGCCGCTGACAACCTACCTGCTGTACCCCGACGGCGAGCCGTCCGATGTGCTGGCGCGGTTCATTGAGCGCGTGCAGGCCATCGAGTTACCGGAACCCCCAAGGCCCAAGTCGGGCCATCCTTCCGATCTCCTGGAGGAACCTGCGCCATGAAGAAGATCACCCCGTTCTTGCTGGTGGCCGCGTTGACTGCCTGCGGCCAGTCCGAAACGCCTCAGAAGGTCAACCCTTCGGGAGAGAATATCCCAACGGTGGAGGAACTGGCGGCCAATCCCGAACGGCTCAAAGAACTGCGCCAGCAATGCAAGACCGACCGTCCCAAGCTCGGCGACGTGCTGTGCAACAGGGTGGCAGAAGCCACGCGCAAGCGGTTCTATGGCGACGGCGAAACACCTTACACGCCGCCGAAAGAATCGCCGAAGTTCTGACCGTTGGCGGCTCGCCGCCTCGCCTTCATCTTTCTGGCCGACACGCCGCAATGCGCCTTCGCTTGCGGCGTTTTTCTTTGGTTTGCCGCTGCACTCATTCTGTCTTTTTGCTCGACCTTTCTGCTTGAAACGGTCTTTGACCAGCACTGACCCGGCACCGATCCTGACGCTTGCGGCACGCCCTTGTGCCGCTTCTTCCATGAGGAATCAGCGCAGGAGAAATCGGAGGCCAAGTCATGCAAGGGACGAACGTGCTGTTCGGTCAGATCGCCGTCGTGTTCGGCATCGTGATCGCCGGCGTGTGGGGAGCCACACAATGGACAGCAGCCGCCCTTGGCTATCAAGTACGCCTTGGCTCGCCCTGGTTCGACTTTCTTGGCACGTCGATCTACCACCCGTGGAAGCTGTTTGAGTGGTGGTTTTTCTTCGGTGCCTACGCGCCAGAGGTCTTCGACACCGGCGGTGCCATTGCTGGCACCAGCGGCATGGTCGCCGTGGTCGTTGCCATCGCCATGTCGGTCTGGCGCTCGCGCCAGGCACGCCTCGTCACCACCTACGGCTCTGCGCGCTGGGCGAACGCGCAGGACATTCGCAAGGCTGGCCTCACACAGCCTGCCGGCGTGTTCCTCGGCCAGCACGATCGCCAGTACCTGCGGCATGAAGGGCCGGAACACGTCCTGACTTTCGCACCCACGCGCTCGGGCAAGGGCGTGGGCCTGGTTGTGCCGACCTTGTTGAGCTGGCCCGCGTCCGCTGTCATCCACGACATCAAGGGCGAGAACTGGCAGATCACCGCAGGCTGGCGTAGCCGTTTCAGCCACTGCCTGCTGTTCAACCCGACCGATCCAAAGTCGGCAGCCTACAACCCGCTGCTGGAGGTACGGCGCGGCGCGCATGAAGTGCGCGACGTGCAGAACATCGCGGACATTCTGGTCGATCCCGAAGGCGCGCTGGAGAAGCGCAACCATTGGGAGAAGACCAGTCATGCGCTGTTGGTCGGCGCCATTCTGCACGTCCTCTACGCGGGCGAGGACAAGACGCTGCGCGGCGTTGCCAACTTCCTGTCCGATCCGGCCAGCCCCTTCGAGCTGACCTTGCACCGCATGATGACCACGCCCCACCTGGGCGATGGGCCGCATCCGGTGGTGGCCTCTGCTGCGCGCGAAGTTCTCAACAAGTCGGACAACGAGCGTTCCGGCGTGCTGTCCACGGCCATGTCGTTCCTGGGCCTGTACCGCGACCCCACGGTGGCCGAAGTCACGTCGCGCTGCGACTGGCGCATCGCCGACCTGATCGCCGCCGAGCATCCGGTGTCGCTGTATCTGGTGGTGCCGCCTTCGGACATTTCGCGGACGAAGCCGCTTATTCGTCTGATCCTCAACCAGATTGGGCGGCGCCTAACAGAATCGCTCGATGGCTCCGACGGCATCGAGCGCCGCCACAAGCTGCTGCTGATGCTCGACGAGTTCCCGGCGCTGGGGCGCCTGGATTTCTTCGAAACGGCCTTGGCCTTCATGGCCGGCTACGGCATCCGCAGCTTCCTCATTGCGCAGTCGCTTAACCAGATCGACAAAGCCTACGGCCAGAACCATTCCATCCTCGACAACTGCCATGTGCGCGTGACGTTCGCCACCAACGACGAACGCACCGCCAAGCGCATCTCCGAGACGCTGGGCACGGCCACCGAGCTGCGCGCGCAGCGCAACTACGCGGGCCACCGGCTGGCGCCGTGGCTAGGGCATCTCATGGTGTCGCGCCAGGAAACGGCCCGACCGCTTCTCACGCCCGGCGAAGTGATGCAGCTACCACCCGACGAGGCGGTGGTGATGGTGTCCAGCGTGGCGCCGATCAAAGCCAAGAAGCTGCGCTACTACGCGGACAGCAATTTCAAGCGCCGCGTGCTGCCACCACCGCCGCTGTCAGACGGGCAATACGCCGACGCGCCGCCGACTCGCCCGGACGACTGGAGCGGCCTGGCGATTCCCGCCACGCCTACCGCACCTGCAACCGATGCCGCCGAAGGCGTCGCCGCTTCGGCCGACGACGGTGGCCCACGCCGTCAGCCCGAACTCTCCGAAACCGTCGCCTACGACCCCGAGCTGGCCGCGCCTGCGGCCGACCTGGCGCTGCTCGATGACGACGACGACCTGCCGCTTCCTCTCCCTCGCCAGCTTGATCCGGCCATGCAGCGCACGGCCCGGCTGGCATCGCTGAACCCCAACGACGGAATCGAGCTATGAGCCATTACCGCCTGAATCTCTTTATCCAGCCCGAACACGCCAAGCGCCTGGACGAGCTGGCCGCCAAGAAGGGCGTTTCCAAGTCGTCCATCGTCGCGGCGGCGCTCGCATCGTGGCTGTCGCCCGATGCCGCCGACCAGCGCGAGGCGGCCATCGCCAAGCGCCTGGATCGGCTGTCGCGCCAATCCGAACGGCTGGAGCGCGACCAGAACATCCAGATCGAGACGCTGGCGCTGTTCATTCGCTACTACCTCACGGTCAGCACGCCCGTTCCCGAGGCGCACCAAGAGGCCGCCCGCGCTCAGGGCAAAGCGCGCTTCGAGCAGTTCGTTGAACAGTTGGGCCGCCACCTGCTGCGCGGGCGCAGCCTGGTGCGCGACGTGGTGGAGGAACTGCATCCCGATCCTATGCGGATGGAGGACGCGGCGGCGGCCGCGCAAGCGCGGGAGCGTGCGTCATGAGCGCCGTTCCGCAGTCCATGAGCGCCACGTCGCTCGACCGCCGAATCCAGATGCTGCGCACAGCGATGGGGCCGCTGATCGCCGCCGCGCTCGAAGACCCGGACGTGGTGGAGGTGATGCTGAATCCTGATCGCACCCTTTGGGTGGATCGGCTTTCCAGTGGGCGCGCGCCGATGGGCGTGGAACTGCCCGAGGCGGACGGCGAGCGAATCATCCGCCTGGTCGCGGCCCACGTCGGCGCAGAAGTCCATCGCGGCCAGCCGCTGCTGTCCGCCGAGTTGCCCGAAACGGGCGAACGCTTCGAGGGCATCTTGCCGCCGGCAGCGCCGGGGCCGGCCTT
>Ga0065721_10006416_pt1 | contig 17330 bp, 16 predicted proteins | sample Mesricmetagenome_FD_59108 | JGI IMG/M metagenome (GOLD analysis project Ga0065721, IMG submission 59108) | Mesophilic microbial community from rice straw/compost enrichment Sample: eDNA_1 v2 (version 2) | ecosystem: Engineered > Solid waste > Grass > Composting > Bioreactor | place: USA: Davis... | reverse complement strand
GGCGAGGACGGCGGCAGCGGTCGGGATGCTCGCCGGGGTCGCGGCGGCCGGACGGGTCTCGGTCGCGGTCACAGCTCGCGCACCTTCTGGCGGCGCACGATCGCGATGAACAGCGGCGCCCCGACGAGCGCCGTGACGATGCCGACCTCGAGCTCCTGCGGCCGCGCGACGACGCGCCCGATGACGTCGGACGCGACGAGCAGCCCCGCCCCCGCAAGCGCGCTCGCCGGAAGCAGCCAACGGTGGTCGGTGCCCACGAGGAGCCGCGCGAGGTGCGGCACGACGAGGCCGACGAACGCGATCGGACCCGCGACGGCGACTGCGGCGCCGCACAGCACGACCGCGCCGAGCGCCGAGATCAGGCGGGTGCGGGCGACGTTCTCGCCGAGGCCCGCCGCGAGGTCGTCGCCGAGCGCGAGCGAGTTCATCCCCCTCGCGCTCAGCAGCACGACGAGCGCGCCCGCGGCGAGCACGGGGGCGACGAGCGCGATGCGGTCCCACGTCGCGCCGCCGACGCCGCCGATCTGCCAGAACCGGAACTCCTCGAGCACGTCGACGCGCGGCAGCACGACCGCGCCGATGAGCGACATGCACGCCGCCGTCGTCGCCGCCCCCGCGAGCGCGAGCTTGAGCGGCGTCGCCCCGCCGCGCCCGAGCGACCCGACGGCGTAGACGAACACCGCCGCGCCGCCCGCCCCGACGACCGCGAGCGCCATGACGGCATACGGTGCCGAGAGGCCGAGGAACGCCATCCCGCTCACGACCGCGAGCGACGCGCCCGCCGACACCCCGAGGATGCCGGGGTCGGCGAGCGGGTTGCGCGTCACCGCCTGGAACGTCGTGCCCGCGAGCGCGAGCGCCGCCCCGACGAGGAGCGCGAGTACCATGCGCGGCAGCCGCGCGACGACCGCCGCGGGACCCACGCCGTCGGTGCTGCCGCCGAGGCCCGCGAGCAGCTCGTCGAGCGTCAGCACCCGGGTGCCGAAGGCGACCGAGGCGACGACGAGCAGCGCGACGACGCCCGCCCCGGCGAGCAGCCAGGCCAGGCGCACCGCCGCCGGACGCCGCAGGGTCGCGGTGTCCGGCGCGGTCGCGGGGACGACGGGCGCCGACACGCTCAGGTCAGCGGCGCCGCGAGGAGGGCGAAGTACTCGCCGACGCCCCAGCCGATCGAGAGCGGCGACGGGTTCGCCGACGCGGCGATCGGCGTCGCGTTCGGCAGCACCGCGATGCGGCCCTCCGCGATCGCGGGGATCTGCGAGAGCAGCGGGTCGGCCTGCAGCTGCGCGATGAACGCCTCCGCGTCGTCGCCGTAGGTCACGAAGACGTCGACGTCGGCGAACCGGTCGGCCTCCTCGGAGCTGATCGTCACGTAGAACGCCTCGCTGCCGGCCGACTCCTGTTCGACGACCTCCGGCAGCGGCAATCCGATGCTCGCGAGGAATCCGGGGCGCGTGTCGTGGCTCGTGTAGAAGCCGATCTGGCTGAGGTCGCTCGGGTCGAGATACGAGAAGAGCACCTTCGCACCGGCGAGGGCGGGGGTCGCGGCGAGGGCGTCCGCGACGTCGGCGTCGAGCTGCGCGATGAGATCCTCGCCCTCGGCGGCCAGTCCGAGGGCGGCGGCGTCGAGGCGGATCATGTCCTGCACCGAGGTACCCCACGGCAGGTCGGGGTAGGCGACGACCGGCGCGATCTTGGAGAGGGTCTCGTACTCCTCGCGCGTGAGGCCCGAGTAGGCGGCGAGGATCACGTCGGGCGCGGCGTCGTTGATCGCCTCGAAGTCGATGCCGTCCGTCGGGTCGTAGAGGGCGGGCGGCTCGGCGCCGAGCTCGTCGAGGCGGTCCTCGACCCAGGGCAGGATGCCGTCGCCGTCGTCGTCGCCCCAGGTCGCCTTCTCCTGGATGACGGGCACGATCCCGAGGGCGAGCGGCACCTCGTGGTTGGCCCACGCGACGGTCGCGACGCGCTCCGGCTGCGTCTCGATGACGGTCTCGCCGAACGCGTGCTCGATCGTCACCGGGAAGGTGCCGTCGCTCGCCGCGGAGCCTCCCCCCGAGGAACCGGGTTGGGTCGCGCAGGCGGCGAGGGAGGCGACGACGGTCGCGGCGAGCAGGGCGGCGCTGAGACGGCGCAGGGGGCTCACAAGGATCCTTTCGAGGGGAGTCGCACCGATCGGTGCTTAGGTGAGCCTAAGCTTATGTACCTGGATCCCCGCCCTGTCCAGAGGCGGACGCGAGAAAGGCCGCCCCGCAGGGCGGCCTCCCCGGCGATCCCGGAACCCGCGGAATTGCCCGCGGAACCGGGGATCGGATCAGCGGTCGAGCTCGATGCGCAGCACCGAGAGGTCGGCGGCGAGCTCGACCTCCGCCTCGTCGCCGTTCGCGAGCCGGATCTCGACCTCCCAGGCCTTACCCGGGTCGTCGTCGCGCTTCAGCTCCGTCACGGTGCCGCCGCCGACGGCCGCGAGGGCAGCCTCGCTGACGGCCGCGTACTCCTCGTCGGAGATCGGGGCGTGGTGGTCGGGGGTGCCGCTCGCCTCGGGGCGCGGGTCGTCGGACGGGCGGTCGGTCGGCCGATCCGACGGACGGTCGGTGGGCCGGTCGCTCGACGTGATGACGACGCGGTCGTCGCGGTCGCCCAGCTCGTCGGCGAGGGCGAAGCCGCCGAGGCCGAGGGCGAGCACCGCGAGGCCGGAGCCGACGCCGATGACGACGGGTCGGAGCACGCCGCCCCGACGACGGGGGGCGGGCTGCTGCTCGGGCTGAGGGGTGGGTTCGAGGGGAGTCGTGTCGCTCATGGGTCCCACCGTCGTCGGGAGGCGCTGAACCGGGCCTGAAGCATCCTGAAGCGGCGTTCAGGATGCCGCGGGCAGCTCGACCGTGAACCGCGCGCCGCCGAGGGGCGAGTCATCGACGCGCACCGAGCCGCCGTGCGCGCGGGCGATCTCGGCGACGATCGCGAGCCCCAGGCCGCTGCCGCCGGCATCCCGCGCCCGGCCCTCGTCGAGCCGCACGAAGCGCTCGAAGACGTGCTGCCGCTGCGCCTCCGGGATGCCCGCGCCGTCGTCGTCGACCGTGAGCACGACGCGGCCGTCGCGCTCGGCCACCGCGACGGCGACGCGCGCGGTCGCGTGGCGGGCCGCGTTCGCCGTGAGGTTCCGCACGAGTCGGGCCAGCATCCGCTCATCGCCGTCGACGCGGGCCGCCGCGACGCCCGAGGTGTCGAGCGCGACCCCCGCGTCGCGACCGAGTCGGGCGTCGGCGAGCACGACGTCGTCGAGGTCGACCGGTCGCCGCACGAGCGCGAGTCCGCCCTCGTCGAGGCGCGTGAGCAGGAGCAACTGCTCGACGAGATCCTGCAGGCGGGCGCCCTCGGCGAGCACGACCTCAGCGAGCTCGCCGTCGTCGAGGCGGTCGGGATGCGCGCGGGCGAGCTCCGCGTGCTGCCGGATCGACGCGAGCGGGGAGCGCAGCTCGTGCGACGCGTCGGACACGAACCGCCGCTGCGCGCGCGCCGCGGCGTCGAGTCGCGCGAGCATCCGGTTCATCGTGCGGGCGAGCCGCGCGACCTCGTCGTCGGTGTCGGGTTCGGCGACGCGGCGGTCGAGCTCGCCCGGGCCGATCGCGTCGACCTCGCGGCGGATCGTCTCCACCGGTCGCAGCGCCCGCCCCACGAGCAGCCAGGTGAGCAGCGCGATCGCGACGAGCAGCACGGGCACCGCGACGAGCAGCAACCCCGAGACGGTGGATGCGGCGCGCAAGGCGTCGGTGAGCGGCAGGGCGATCCGCAGCTCGTAGCGCTCGCCGGCGATCGGCACCTCGCGCGCGACGAGCACGTGGTCGACACCGTCGATGAGGGCGCGGCGGGGGCGCTCCACGTGCGGCAGGGTGAGGCGTTCGGCGTCCTCGGACGTCGACACGAGCTCGCCGTCGGGCGTGTAGAGCTGCTGGAGCGCGCGATCCACCTCCGGCAGCCGCGTCGCGCCCGACGCCTCGAGGAGTGACGCGGTCGCCTCGGCATCCCGCTCGGCCGTCTCCCGCACGCTCGACACGAGCGAGTCCTCGACGACGCGGGCGAACAGCACCGAGCCGAGCCCGAGCGCGACCCCGACGACGATCGTCGCCGCGAGGGTCGTGCGCAGCCGCACCGAGAGGCCGCGCGGCCCGCGCTCAGCCACCCGCGGCATCCAGTCGGTAGCCCGCCCCGCGGAGCGTCTCGATCGACGCGCGTCCGAACGGCCGGTCGACCTTGTTGCGCAGGTGGCGGATGTAGACCTCGACGATGTTCGGGTCGCCGTCGAAGTCGAAATCCCACACGTTGCCGAGGATGTCCGATTTCGACACCGCCTCGCCCTTGCGCCGCACGAGGTACTCGAGCACCGCGAATTCGCGCGACGTGAGGGGGACCTCGACGTCACCGCGGTGCACCTTGCGCGTGGCCGGGTCGACGCGCAGGTCGCCCGCCTCGAGTACGACGGGTCGCTCGCGGGACCCCCGGCGCACGAGCGCGCGCAGCCGCGCGAGCAGCACCGGATACGCGAACGGCTTCGTGAGGTAGTCGTCGGCGCCCGTGTCGAGGGCCTCGATCTGGTCCCAGTCGCCGTCCTTCGCGGTGAGCATCAGGATCGGCGTGCCGTCGCCCTCGTCGCGCAGCGTGCGGCACAGCGTGTAGCCCGACATGCCGGGCATCATGATGTCGAGCACCAGCACGTCGTAGTCGTTCTCGCGGGCGAGCCACAGCCCGTCGGTGCCGGTGTGCGCGACGTCGACTGCGATCCCCTCGGCCTCGAGGGCGCGCCGCAGCGCCGCGGCGAGGCGCACCTCGTCGTCGACCACGAGCACGCGCATGCCCACAGTGTGCCCCCTGGGCGCTGAAGCCGCGCTGAAGCGGGCGAACCGCATCCGACCCCTCGGTCGGACCCCGGGAGTACCGTGCCGGCATGACGATCGACGCGGGGCTGCTCGACTGGATGCTCGACAGCGACCCGGCACTGCGCTGGCAGGTGGAACGCGACCTCGCCGACGCCCCGCCCGAGGTGTGGCAGGCGACCCGGGCCCGCGTCGCGACCGAGGGGTTCGGCGCGCGGCTGCTCGCGCATCAGGATGCCGACGGCCAGTGGGCGGGCGGGGCGTACTTCCCGGCGGGGTACTTCGACAGCCCTGAGCGCGACGAGCCCGGGCAACCGTGGACGGCGACGACGTGGAGCCTCAACGCCCTCCGCGAGTGGGGGATGCCGGCCGACGCGCTCGGCGACACCGCGACCCGGCTCGCCGCGAACAGTCGCTGGGAGTACGACGACCTGCCGTATTGGGGCGGCGAGGTCGACGTGTGCATCAACGCCTTCACCCTCGGCAACGGCGCGTGGCTCGGTGTCGACATGACGCCGCTCGCCCGCTGGTTCGTCGAGCACCGGATGCCGGACGGCGGCTGGAACTGCGAGGCCGAGGAGGGCTCGGGGTCGACGCGCTCGTCCGCGCACTCGACGCTCAACGCCGTGCGCGGGCTGCTCGACTACGAGCGCCGCACGGGCGACTCGAGCGTGCGGGAGGCGCGGGCCACGGGCGAGGAGTACCTCCTGGAGCGTCACCTGCTGCGCAAGCTCCGCACCGGTGAGGATCTCGTGACCGGGGTGCGGGCGCTCGCCTACCCGTTCCGGCACCACCACACCGTGCTGCGCGCGACCGACCACTTCCGCCGCGCGGCGCTGCACGACGGCACCGCCCCCGACCCGAGGCTCGAGGAGGCGGTGGAGGTCATCCGGTCGAAGCGGCAACCTGACGGGCGCTTCCTGCAGGACGTGCGCTACCCGGGCGCCATGTGGTTCGAGGTCGACGTGCCCGCAGGGGAGCCGACGAAGTGGGTCACGTTCTTCGCGACCCGGGTTCTGCGCTGGTGGGATTCGGCGGCTCGCTGACCCCGTCGACCTCGAGCTCGACCCCGGCCGCCTCCTCCGGACCCGCGGGCGCGACCGGTTCCCGCCGGTGCCGCGTGACCAGGAACGACCCGCTGAGCACGAGCACGAAGCCGATGATCGTGCCCGCGGTGATGGGCTCGCTCAGGAAGATCGCGCCGGCGAGGATCGCGACCGCGGGGTTGACGTAGGTGATCGCCGACATCCGCACGGGCCCGATCTCGCCGACGAGCGCGATCATGAGCACGAAGGCGAGCGCGCTGCAGACGACGGCGAGCACGACGATCGCGACGATCGCGGGGGTGCTCGGCCACTGGGTCGGGAACGACCCGCGGAGGGCGACGAACGGCACGTAGGCGAGGGCGGCCCCGCCGAGGGAGACGGCGGTGACGCCGATGCCGGGCAGTTCCGGCACCCACTTCGCGAGAATGGCGGGGCCGAGCGCGTAACCGACGACGACGATCGCGACCTGGGCGACGGCGACGAGGTCGGATCCGCCGACGTCGAGCCCGACGAGCGCGGCGACCCCCGCCATCCCGACGACGATGCCGAGCCAGTTGTACCAGGCGAACTTCACCGCGCGACCGAGGATGAGCGCGACGCCGACGCCGGCGAGCGGCACCGCCGAGATGAGCAGCCCGGCGGTCGAGGACGGCAGCCGCTGCTCGGCCGAGTTGAGGAAGAACCACGGCAGGACGATCTCCACCACCGTGTAGGCGAGCACCGGCTTCCAGCGGCGGAGCACGGGCATCACCTCGCGCCGGTAGAGCGCGATCGGCAGCAGCAGCAGGGCCGCGAGCCCCGCGCGCGCGAGCACCACCATCTCGGGCGCGAGCTCGTCGACCGCGATCTTGATGAACAGATACGGGATGCCCCACGCGATCCCGAGGGCCACGAACAGGATGAGCCCACGCCGCGTCACCGGTACATTCTGCTCCCCGCCACCGACATCGGCCGCCGGATTCGTGCCTCGTGTCGACGCGAAACGGTCAGTCGCGGTCGTCGGGATCCGGCGGCTCCTCGGCGCCCTCCCGCTCGTCGCGCTCCGCCCACTCCAAGAGCGGCGCGAGGTCGAACACGGCGTCGTCGATCCCGGCGTGCAGGTCGCCGAGCGATGCGTAGCGGGCGGGCACCGTCGCGATCGTGAGGTCGCGCGGGTCGACGTCGTCGAGCTCGTCCCACCGGATCGGCGTCGACACCGTGCCCTCCGGGTTGCCGCGCACCGAGTAGGCCGCCGCGATCGTGTGGTCGCGCGCATTCTGGTTGTAGTCGACGAAGACGGCGGCGGGATCCCGGTCCTTGCGCCACCACGTCGTCGTCGCATCCCCGCCGGCCCGGCGCTCCACCTCGCGCGCGAACGCGAGCGCCGCGCGCCGCACGTCGTCGAACCCGTGGACGGGAGGGATCCGCACGTACACGTGCAGCCCCGACCCGCCCGACGTCTTCGGGAACCCCGTCGCCCCGAGCTCGTCGAGCACCTCGTGGGCGACGCGGGCGACCCGCCGCACGGTGTCGAACGTGCACGCCTCCCCAGGGTCGAGGTCGATGCGCCACTCGTCGGGCTTCTCGACATCCGCCCGTCTGCTGTTCCACGGATGGAACTCGACCGTCGACATCTGCACCGCCCAGATCACCTGCGCGAGCTCCGTGACGCACACCTCGTCGGCGGTGCGGCCGTACCGCGGGAAGAACACGCGCACCGTCTCCATCCACGGTGGAGCACCGTTCGGGATGCGCTTCTGGTGCACCTTCTCGCCGGCCACCCCCTCGGGATACCGGTGCAGCATCGTGGGCCGCTCGCGCAGCGCGTTCACGATGCCGTCGCCCACGCTCAGGTAGTAGTTCGCGAGGTCGAGCTTCGTCTCCCCGCGCGCCGGGAAGTACACGCGGTCGGGATTCGAGATGCGCACGGTGCGCTCGCCGACCTCGAGTTCGACCGCCGGGGTGCTCGCCTTCGCCATCCCGACATCCAACCCCCGCCCGCGCCGCGGCGCGAGGGTCTTGCGCTGACCGGACCCCCGATGACGGACGGGGCGGGGTGCTCGCTGCACACCCCGCCCCGTCCGGTCAACCGATCAGCGGCTCATCGTCTTCGGCAGCTGCTGCTCGTGCACGTCCCACGAGTCGTAGAGCTCGACGATCGACTGGTGGATGTCGACGCCGAGCGGAGCGTGCTCGACGATGCGCGCGTTGTCGGCCACCTGCTGCGGGTTCTGCATGCCGACGAGGACGGTCGAGACGTCGGGGTTGTCGAGCACGAAGCGCAGAGCGGCCTCGGCACGCGTGAGGCCCGTCTGCTCGGAGATGAAGGCGAACTGCTTGCCCTGGCGGATGCGGCGCACGAGGTCCTCGCGGTCCCATGCCGAACGCGCGTCGGTCGCCGGGATCTCGGTGTCCTCGTCGATCGCGCCCGTGAGCACGCCGTTGGCGAGCGCGGCCCGCGCGATGACCCCGACGCCCTGCGTGCGGGCGTACGGGAAGAGCACGCGCGACGGGCCCTGCGAGAGGAGGTTGTACGAGATCATGACGCTCGACAAGCCGGGGCGCTTGGCGCCGGCGATCGCCTCGCGCGCCCCGAAGTCGAGCGGGCCGACGGTGATGCCGTAGGCGCGGATCTTGCCGGCATCCACGAGGCCCTGCATCGACTCGTGAAACTCGTCCGACTCGACGACCGCGAGCGGGCAGTTGTGCGCCTGGTAGAGGTCGAGGTAGTCGGTGCCGAGGCGGCGGAGCGTCGCCTCGATCGCGCGCTTCGCGTACTCGCCCGTGTACTTCGTCGGCTGCTTGCCGAAGGTGTCGGGGAACTCCTCGAACTGGTAGCCCAGCTTGGACGCGATGTAGACGTCGCCGCGGCGAGAGCCGAGCGCCTTGCCGACGAGCTCCTCGGCCTTGCCGAAGCCGTACATGTCGGCCGTGTCGATGAAGTTGATGCCGGCGTCGAGGGCGGCGTGCACCGTGGCGATCGAGTCGCGCTCGTCCTGGGCCCCCCACTCGCCGCCGAACTGCATCGTGCCGAGCATGAGCGCCGACACCTTCCAGCCCGTGTCGCCGAACTCCCTGTACTGCATGGTTTCTCCTTTGAACGTGGGATCGGTGGTCATTGCGCGACGAAGCCGCCATCGACCGGCAGGATGGCGCCGGTGATCGCGCTCGCATCGCTCGAGCCGAGGAACGCGATCGCCCGGGCGACCTCGTCCGCGGTCGTCATGCGGCCCAGCGGATGCAGCGCGATGAAGTCGGCGAGCTCCGTCGCCGGGTCGTCGGTCTGCAGCGCGGGCCGGAAGAAGTCGGTGTCGATGATGCCGGGGGCGACGGCGTTGACGCGCACCCCGCGGGGGCCGTACTCGACGGCGAGCATGCGGGTGAGCTGGATGACGGCGCCCTTCGTCGACCCGTAGACGGCTTCACCGGCGGCGCCCGCCCACCCCGCCGCCGACGCGACGTTGACGATCGCTCCGCGCGTCGCCTCGAGGTGGGGCATCGCCGCCTTCGCGTGCACGAACGGACCGCGGGCGTTGACGGCCATGAGCTCGTCCCACTCGGCCTCGGTGGACTCCGCGAACGGCTTGAGCAGGAAGCGCGCGGCATTGTTGACGAGCAGGTCGAGGCGGCCGAACTCGGCGAGGGCGCGCTCCACGGTGGCCTGCGCGCTCCCGCTCAGCGCGGCATCCGCCTGCACCCCGACGACGCGGCCGGGCTCGGCGAGCTCGGCGACGGCGGGGGAGAGGTCCTGGGCGACGACGCGGTGGCCGCGCTCGACGAGGAGCCGCACGACCGCGCGGCCGACACCGCCCGCGGCGCCGGTGACGATCGCGACGCGCGGCTCCTCGCTCCGGGTCATGCGTAGAACTCGGGGGCGTGCTTGTGGGCGGCCCAATGGCGCGGGTCGTGCCCGATCCACACGTCGACGCCGCGGTCGCGCAACTCGTTGATCCGGCGGAGCGTCTCGAGCGAGGTGTCGTCGTCCCACGAGACGCCGTCGGGTCGCATCAGGTCCAGGCCCTCCTGGAGGTGCACCGCGTCCCCGGTGAGCAGAATCTCCTGCGAGCTGAGCTTCACGAGCAGCATGAGCTGGCCGGGGGAGTGGCCAGGGCCGTGCAGGATCTGCACCGTGCCGTCCCCGAACAGGTCGAGCCCGTCGGACGTCACCTCCGTCCACGACTCGCGCGGGATGGGGGCGATGTCCTCCTGGCGGTAGAGGTGCGCGACCTCCGGGGGAGTGTCGTCGTAACGGGCGAGCTCCTCGGGGCCGATGTAGAAGCGCGCGTGCGGGAACAGGCGCAGCCCGCCGGAGTGGTCGGCGTGCCCGTGCGAGAGGATGACGTGCTTCACGTCCTCGACCGTGAACCCGAGTCGCTCGAGCTGGCGGTCGAGGCGGTCCTCCGGCCGCGTGCGGATCTGGATGAGGTCGACGAGGTCGCCGTACTCCGCCTTCGCGTCGTCGAACGCGGCGGGCGCCCAGCTGGTGTCGAACATCACGAGACCCTCGGGGTGCTGGATGAGGAAGGCCGGGCACGGGATCGTGACGTCGCCCTCCAGTCCGACCACGAGGTCGGCCGAGTCGATCGTGAGGGTGGGGGCCTCGAGGCCCCAGAGCCGGACGCGCGCGGCGTCGTCGGTCGGGTTCATTGCGGTTCCTCCTCGGATGGTGGCGGGATCGGACTCGGGTGGTGTCTGCTCAGGCGGCGCCGAAGTACAGGTCGGCGATGCGGTCGGGGTCGGCGCGCAGGCTCTCGGCGGTGTCGGAGAGCACGATGCGGCCCTGGGCGAGCACGTAGGCCCGGTCGACGGCCTTGAGCGCGACCTGCACGTGCTGCTCGACGATGAGCACGGCGGCACCGCGCTCGGCCGCCTCGCGGAGCGCCGTCAGCAGGCGCGCGACGATCATCGGCGCGAGGCCGAGCGAGAGTTCGTCGGCGAGGATGACCTTCGGCTCGGCCGCGAGGATGCGGGCGAGGGCGAGCATCTGCTGCTGACCGCCGGAGAGGAGTCCGGTGCGGCGCCCGAGATGCGGCTCGAGCTCGGGGAAGAACTCGAGGGCCCGTTCGACGGAGCCTCGGCCGAGGCGGAGATTGTCGCGCGCCGTGAGTCCCGAGAACACGGAGCGGTCGTCGCTCAGGAGCCCGAGCCCGGCGCGGGCGCGACGGAACAGGGGGCGCGCGGACGCGTCGCCGAGCACGCTGAGCCTGCCGCCGAGGGTCGGGATCTCGCCTGCGATCGCCTGGAGGAGCGTCGTCTTGCCGGCGCCGTTCGGGCCGAAGAGCGCGACGACCTCGCCGGCGGACACCGTCAGGTCGATGCCCGAGACGATCGGCACGCCGTGGTATCCGACGTCGACGCCCGCGAGCGAGACGGCGGGAAGGGATTCGGCGGTGCTCATCGGGCGGCCTCCTCTTCGTGCTCCACGCCCAGATAGGCGGCGATGACCCCCGGGTGGCGGCGGACATCCTGGGGTGCGCCGCGGGTGATGACCCGCCCGAAGTCGAGCGCGAGCACCTCGTCGGACACGGCCATGACGAGGTCGACGTCGTGTTCGATGAGGAGCACCGCGATGTTCCACTTCTCGGCGAGCGCGCGCACGAGCGTGCGCAGCTCCTCGCGCTCCGTCGACCCGAGGCCTGCGGCCGGCTCGTCGAGGAGGAGCACGCGGGGCCGGGTCGCGAGCGAGCGCGCGATCCCGAGCAGGCGCCGGTCGCCGTAGGAGAGGTCGCTCGGCGCGGCGTCGAGCCGCTCCTCGAGACCGAACTCGGCGATGGACGCGAGTGCGACGTCGCTGAGCTGCGGGCGCCCCGGCGCGACACCGGCGCGAACGGGGCGGTGCCAGGCGCGCGGCTCGGACGCGGCGAGGAGGTTCTCGACGACGCTGAGGTCTTCGAACAGCTCGAGCGACTGGAACGAGCGGATGACGCCGCGCGCGCTCCGTGCCGCGGGGGTGAGGCGGGACAGGTCGTCCCCGTCGAGCAGCACCTGCCCCGACTCGGGCCGCGTGTAGCCCGTGATCGCGTCGATGAGCGTCGTCTTGCCCGCGCCGTTGGGGCCGATGACGCCGAGGACACGGCCGGACTCGACGGTGAAGCCGACGTCGGTGAGCACGCGGTTGGCGCCGAACGCGACCGTGAGGCCGCGCACCTCGAGCTTCGCCGACTCGACCGGCTCGACCGTGTACGGGCGCAGAAGTCGCGACGAGCTCGGGAGTGGACGGCGGCGGAGCCGGCGAAGAAGGGGCGCGAATTGCTTCTGGAAGTTGGCGGCGAGGCCGTCGGGCGCCGTGATGACCGTGATCAGCAGGAGGAGTCCCGCGATGATCGCCATGTAGCCGCCCAGGCCGATGCCGTCGAGCAGCTTGCTCGCGACGCCCCCGCTCTGCACGAGGGTTCCCGCGACCGCGCCGCCCGCGTAGCCGATGCCGCCGATCGTCGCCTGCGCGATCGCGGTGAGCGAGTTGAACGGGTCGAACAGGCCGCCGGGGTTGCTCACGACGACGATCGGGTTGCGGAAGGCGAGCAGGATGCCGCCGACCGCGGCGATCATGCCGGAGATGACGAAGGCGCCGAGCTTCGCGCCGGGCACGTTGATGCCGATCGAGGCGGCCGCGCGCTCGTTGGTGCGCACCGCGATGAGCTGACGCCCGAACGGCGAGCGGCGGATGTTGAGGGTCACGATCGCGGCGAGCAGCAGCACGACGAGCGCGAGCAGCGAGTACTGCCGCGGCTGGAACAGCGGGTTGATCGTGAGTCCGAAGATCGACGGGGCGGACACCGGGAGGCCCTGGAAGCCGCCGGAGACCGCCTCGTTGTCGAGCACCATCGATTGGATCGTGACGGCCAGGCCGAGGGTGACGATCGCGAGGCTCGTGCCGCGCGTGCGGACGGCGGGGAGGCCGACGACGAAGCCGACGGCGCCCGATGCGAGCACCGCGACCGCGGCCGCCGCGAGGAACGGCCAGTCGAAGCGCGACATGAGGATCGCCGTGACCACGGCTCCGATGCCGGCGAGGGCGAACGACGCGAGCGAGAGCTGGCCGCCATAGCCGGTCACGACGACGAGGGACAGCAGGATGATGGCGACGATGATGCACGTCGTGAAGGCGTCGACCCACACCTCGGGCAACACGAACTGGGTCAGCACGGCCACGATCGCCGCGGCGACCCCCATGATCGCCCACGGGATGCGGCCGGTCCCGGGCTTCGGGAGCACGTCGGCGGCGAAGCCGCGCTCCGGGAGCCCGCGGCCGCGCAGCGCGAGCACGAGGATGATGCCGAAGAACGGGATCGACTCCTGCAGGCCCTGCACGGGGAAGAAGCGGCCCGTTTCGGCCTGCACGATGCCGACGAGGATGCCGCCGAGCAAGGTGAGCGGGAACGAGGCGAGGTTGCCGAGGAGCGCCGCCGCGAGCGCGGGGAGCAGGAAGATGAGGGCGAGCGCGGGGGTGAGGCCCGTGATGGGAGCGAGCAGCACGCCCGCGGTCGCGGCGAGGAGACCGCTGACGCCCCAGTTGACGACGCCGATGAGGGTGGGCGACCAGCCGAGGGCGGAGAGCGAGCGGCGGCTCTCGGAGAGCGCCGAGGTCGCGAGGCCGAACGTCGTGCGCCGGTAGACGAGGGCGAGCACGACAGTGAGGGCGATCGAGATGCCGATGATGATGAGCCGGTCGGCGCCGATCGAGAGCGGGCCGAGCGGCACGGCGGTTGTCGGGAGGAAGGCCGGTGCGATCGACGGGTTCGACCCGTAGCGGAGGGTGAGCACCGCCTGGAGGGTGAGCACGACGCCGATCGAGGCGATCGCGCGGGTAAGGGCGCTCGAGCGCCGCAGCGGGCGCATGACGAGCAGGTCGACGGCGACGCCGAGGGCGATGCCGACCGCGGCGGCGACGAGCATCGCGACCGGGGTCGGCATCCCGGCATTGCGCACGTCGTTGAAGACGTACGCCGCCGTCACCGCGATCGCGGCGTGCGAGAAGTTGATGACCTTGCTGGACCGGTACACCACGACGAGCCCGAGGGCGAGGACCGCATAGAGTCCACCCGAGGCTGCGCCGAGCAGTCCGAAGAGCAGGATGTCGTTCACGTCAGAGAACTCCTTCTCGCACGCCGCGTATCAGCGGATCAGCGCAGGACGTCGCGCAGGTCGATCGGGTCGGCGTCCGACGGCACGTACACGCCGTTCTCGGCCACGTAGACCTGGTGGACGCTCATCGACAGGCGCGGCGCGTCGGGCAGGTAGCCCGTCTTGCTGAAGTCGTTCGCGTTGAACAGCCCGACGTCGATGGTGCCGACGGTGTTGAGCGCCTCGATGACCGTGGCGCCGGTGATCTCGTCCAGACCGCTGGCGACCTCGGCGAAGACGAGCACGGCGGCGTAGGCGTTGAGCGAGGTGTCGTTGACCGGCTGGCTCGCGTCGACCTCGGCCATGTCCTGCTGGGCCTGCACCGCGACGGGCTTGCCCGTGCTCGGGAAGAAGTAGGTCGACAGGGCGAGCACGCCGTCGGCGTCGGTGCCGAGCTGCGAGAGGACCGTCTCGGGCAGCGCGGTCGCGGTCACCGAGATCGCGCCGTCCTGGCCGGATGCCTTAGCCGCGACGATGCCCGCCGCGGTCTGCTGCACGCCGGTCACGAACGCGAGGCAGTCGGCCCCATCGGTCGTCGCCTGTGCGACGAAGGGCGCCATGTCGGTCGCCGTCGCCGGGACGAAGACGCCGGTCGCGGCGTCCGCGCCGTAGCCGACGATCGCGGGCTCCCAGAAGGTGTCGAAGTTGGTGTGCGACTGCGGGAAGTCGGTGCCGAACGTCGCGACGTTGGTGCAGTTCTCGTCACGCGCGAGCAGACCTCCGACGGCCGACGTCACCGTGCTGCCGTCCATGACGGGGAACGAGATCTCGCTGCTGAGCTCGGTGTTGCTGATCGCGACCGGGAGGATGTCGGGGATGCCGGCCGCCTCGAGCAGCGGGATGACCGAGTCGCCGAAGAGCGTGAAGGTGCCGACCACGGCCGCGACGCCGTCGTTGACGGCCTGGCGCGCGCAGGCGGCCGCGTCGTTCGGGTTGCCGTTGTCGTCGCAGATGATGAGCTCCAGCTCCCGGCCGTTGATGCCGCCTTCCGCGTTGACGCGGTTGACGGCGGCCTGAGCGCCGACGGGGATCTCGGGGAGGACGTACGGCGGCTCGCTGAACGAGCCGAGGACCATGATCTTGATGGACGAGTCCTCGGTGGCGGAGCCACCGTCGGTGGCGCAGCCGGCGAGCAGCAACGCGGAGGCGGTCGCGATCGCGGGGATCGCGAAGGCCGGACGGGCAAACTTCATTGTTGACCTTTCGGTGGCGTGCAAGGGCGCACGTGTCGATGACGGGTTCGTTCGACGTCCGTCGCGCCCGGGGTGGGGGCCGACCTCGTCGACGGCCGGTTCAGCGCGCTGTGGCGACGTTGCCGACCTCTGCTTGTATGAAAGCATATAGGTTGCTGTCTGACACGACCGACGTTCTCAGGTCAGGGATGGGCGAGGCTGCGCGCCACAGTGCGCATGGCGGCCCGTGCGTTGCCCACATGCAACTGCGCCGCCTCCCGTGCGCCGGCCGCGTCGCGGGCCTCGATCGACGCGACGACCTCACCGAGTTCCCGGAGCGACGCCGGCCCGCGATCGGCGATGGTGAGGGTGAGCGCGCGGAATTGCGCGACGCGACCCTGGAGCGCTTGCGCGACCTGGCGCAGGACGTGATTGCCCGCTCCCGCGAAGAGCTGGTCGAAGAACCGGTGCTGCGCCGCGACGATGTCCGCCACCTGGCTGTCGACGAGCGCGGTGCCGAGGTCGTCCAGGGCGCCACGGAGGCGACCCCGGGCGTCGTCGTCGGCGCGGGCGGCTGCGAGCGCTGCCGCAAATCCCTCTAGCTCGGAGCGGACCTCGTAGAGGTGCGTGATCTCCGCCTCGCCGACGAGACGGACCACCGAACCGCGACCCGCACGGGGTTCGACGAGGCCCTCGCTCTCGAGGAGCCGCAACGCTTCCCGGACCGTCGGTCGCGACGCCCCGGTCCACGCGCAGAGCTCTCGCTCGAGCAGCAGCTCGCCGGGGCGAAACTCCAGGTGGATGATCGCTTCGCGCACGAGGTGGGCGACTTGCTCCCGTATCGGCGGATTGCGCGCGACCATCCGTATTCCCACTGACACCCCGATTTGAGACTCGATTGCTTTGTCTGATTGTCTGACAGGAATGCGTCGCAGTGAAGCGACGGGAGGGAGTGTTTCCGATGGATGGGAAAGTCGCCGTCATCACGGGGGCGGGAGGCGGCCTCGGCCGCGCCACCGCTCTCGAACTCTCGCGGCGGGGTGCCCGCGTCGTGCTCGTCGACCGGGCCGGCGACGACGCGCGCCGCACGGCCGAGCTCCTGCCGGGGGAGTCGCTCGTCGTCGAGGCCGACGTCACCCGCGAGGACGAGGTCGCGGGCTACCTCGAGGCGGCGCGGACGCGCTTCGGGTCGATCGACCTCCATCACCTCAACGCCGGGATCGTCGGCACGCTCACCCCGCTGCCCCAGATCCCGCTCAGCGAGTTCGAGGACGTCACCGCCGTCAACCTGCGCGGCCAGTTCCTGGGGATGCGCGGGGCGTTCCGCGAGTACGCCGCGCAGGGCGCCGGGGGCTCGATCGTCGTCACCACGTCGATCCATGGCTTGCGCGCGAGCGCCGACCTCCCCGTCTACCAGATGACCAAGCACGGCCTCGTCGGGCTCGTCCAGGCCGGTGCCGTGTACGGCGGCCCCCTCGGCGTGCGGGTCAACGGCGTCGCCCCGGGCGTCATCCCGACCGCGCGCGACGAGGCCGTGCGCGCCGACATGGCGCACCGCGCGGCCACGGGGCCGATGCGCCGCGCCGGCCGGCCGGAGGAGATCGCGACCGCGGTCGCGTTCCTGCTCTCCGACGACGCCTCCTACGTCAACGGCGCGATCCTGCCCGTCGACGGCGGGGCCGCCGCGGTCAACATCGTCCGGCCGTCGGGCGGCGCCGGCGCCTGGGACACCGGCGCCTTCGACGCGAGCTATTACCCCGCGGACTGACCGCCGGGTCAGACGCCGTGCACGACGTCGGCGACCGACCCGAGCGGGTAGTGCGCCGGGTACGGCTTCGTCGCGACGCCCGAGTCGACCGCCGCGCGGGCGACCGCCGACGAGACCGCACCGAGAAGACGCGGGTCGAGGGGCTTCGGGATGATGTAGTCCGGGCCGAACTCGAAGTGCGCGCCCTCGTAGGCGGCCTCGACGGAGGCCGGGACGGGCTCGCGCGCGAGGTCGCGCAGCGCGTGCACGGCCGCGATCTTCATCGCCTCGTTGATGACGGAGGCCCGCACGTCGAGGGCGCCGCGGAAGATGAACGGGAACCCGAGCACGTTGTTGACCTGGTTCGGGTAGTCGCTGCGGCCCGTCGCGACGA
>Ga0065721_10005004_pt1 | contig 17331 bp, 15 predicted proteins | sample Mesricmetagenome_FD_59108 | JGI IMG/M metagenome (GOLD analysis project Ga0065721, IMG submission 59108) | Mesophilic microbial community from rice straw/compost enrichment Sample: eDNA_1 v2 (version 2) | ecosystem: Engineered > Solid waste > Grass > Composting > Bioreactor | place: USA: Davis... | reverse complement strand
CGGCGGCCGGCGCGGGAGCCGGCGCCGGGGGCGCGGCCGCGGCGGTGCGCTGGAGCTCGGCGATGCGCGACTCGCTCGCGACGAGTCGCTGACGCAGCTCCTCGTTCTCCTGGTTCAGGCGGCGGAGCTCGACGACGACCTCGTCGAGGAAGTCGTCGACCTCGTCCTGGTCGTAGCCCTCGCGGAACTTCGTGGGGTTGAACCGCTTGTTGACAACGTCTTCCGGAGTCAGGGCCATGACATCACCTTTGGGAGTACTGCTCGTCATCCCCCGAGCCGCGGGCTGCGACCTTCGTTGACGAGTGCGGGCATTCGACCCTCATCCTGGGGTCGAGAGTCCAGCGTACAACGCCGAACCTGAACGGTCGAAGGGTGTTTCGCGCAGATGCCGCGCGACGGCCCGATCAGTGGCCGAAGAACCCGGCCTCGACCTCGGCGTCGTCCTCCTCCTGCTCGCCGCTCACCGCGACGTGCTCGGGAGAGAGCAGGAACACCTTGCCCGTGACCTTCTCGATCTTGCCGTAGAGGCCCGAGACGAGTCCGCCGCAGAAGTCGATGAGGCGACGCGCGTCGCCCTCGGGCATCTGCGAGAGGTTCACGATGACCGGGACGCCCTCGCGGAACGCCTCGGCGATCTGCTGGACGTCGCGGTACTGGCGCGGCACGATCGTCGCGATCTCGTTCATCCCGGCCGGCTGGTGCTTGCCCGTGGTCGCGGGTCGGCGCAGCGGGGTCACCGGGGCGCGGCCCGTGGTGGGCGCGACCGGAGCGACGGGGGCCGCGGGCACGTCGTCGTAGTCCTCGTCGGCCAGACCGAGGTACACCATCGTCTTGCGCAGCGGATTCGCCATCTCACCCTCCCGGAGAGTCGGTGCCGCGGTCACAGGCACGGCATCCGAGTCCGACATTAACCGGGGGTCGGCCGATTCCCCGTGATTGCGGTGCCGATGCGGAGGTGTGTCGCGCCCTCGAGGATCGCCTCGCGGTAGTCGCCCGACATCCCCGCGGAGATCGCGGTCGCGTCGGGGGCGAGCGCGCGGATGCGGTCGGACACGGCGCGCAGCCGGGCGAACGCGGGGCGCGGCTCGGCTCCGAGCGGGGCGACCCCCATGACGCCGAGGAGGCGGAGGCCGGGAGTTGCGAGCACGCGTTCGGCGAGGGCCTCGGCACCGTCCGGCGCGACCCCGCCGCGCCCGGGCTCGCCGCTCAGGTCGATCTCGAGGAAGGCGCCCACCTCGGTGCCGTCGTCGGCCGCGAGGGCGTCGACGAGCGACGGGCGGTCGACGGAGTGCACGGTCGCGGCGTAGCGCCGCACCGCCTTCGCCTTGTTGCTCTGGAGCTGGCCGACGAAGTGCCACGCGAGGCGCGGGTCGGCGACGTCCGCCGCCTTCGCCGCCGCCTCCTGGTGGCGGTTCTCCCCCACGTCGCGGACGCCGAGCTCGACGAGCTCGCGCACGAGCGAGGCGGGGTGGAACTTGGTCACGACGATGCGCGTGGGCGCGGGGACGCCGGCCGCACGCGCGGCGTCGGCGATCCCGGCATCCACCGCGGCGAGCCGATCCGCGAGGGTGCCGCTCATCGGGTCGCCGCTACTTGAGGAACTCGGGGATGTCGAGGTCGTCGTCGTCGTCGAAGTCGGTGCGTCCGAGGGGCGCGCCGAGCGGCGACTCCGGCTCCGCGGCCCAGCCAGGCGTCTCGACGGGGCCCGTGCCGCCGGCCGCGCCGACGGCCACCGGCGTGTCGACGGGAACGAAGTTCTCCCGGCGCGGCGCCGCGGGGCGCGAGACGGGCTCGCCGCCGTCGAAGCCCGCCGCGATGACGGTGACGCGCACCTCGTCGCCGAGGGTGTCGTCGATGACGGCGCCGAAGATGATGTTCGCCTCGGGGTGCACGGCCTCCTGGACGAGGCGCGCCGCGTCGTTGATCTCGAAGATGCCGAGGTTCGACCCGCCCTGGATGGAGAGCAGCACGCCGTGGGCGCCGTCGATCGACGCCTCGAGGAGCGGACTCGCGACGGCGAGCTCGGCGGCCTTGATGGCGCGGTCGGCGCCGCGGCTCGCGCCGATGCCCATGAGCGCGGAGCCGGCGCCCTGCATGACGCTCTTGACGTCGGCGAAGTCGAGGTTGATGAGGCCGGGGGTCGTGATGAGGTCGGTGATGCCCTGCACACCGGCGAGGAGCACCTGGTCGGCCGTCTGGAACGCCTCGAGCATCGAGATGCCGCGGTCGCTGATCTCGAGGAGGCGGTCGTTCGGCACGACGATGAGCGTGTCGACCTCGTTCTTGAGCGCGGCGACGCCGACCTCGGCCTGCGACTGGCGGCGCTTCCCCTCGAATCCGAAGGGCTTCGTGACGACGCCGATCGTGAGGGCGCCGATCGACTTCGCGATGCGCGCGACGACCGGCGCGCCGCCCGTGCCGGTGCCGCCGCCTTCGCCCGCCGTGACGAAGACCATGTCGGCGCCCGCGAGCGCCTCCTCGATCTCCTCGGCGTGGTCCTCCGCCGCGCGCCGGCCCACCTCGGGGTCGGCTCCGGCGCCGAGTCCGCGCGTGAGCTCGCGGCCCACGTCGAGCTTGACGTCGGCGTCGCTCATGAGGAGCGCCTGGGCGTCGGTGTTGATCGCGATGAACTCGACCCCGCGCAGGCCGAGTTCGATCATGCGGTTCACGGCGTTGACGCCGCCGCCGCCGATGCCGACGACCTTGATCACCGCGAGGTAGTTCTGGTTCGACGTCACGATCCGGCCTTCCGAGAGTCTGTGGGCCAAAGTTTCAACCTCTACTTGAAGTTGAGAATTGTTCCCACTAAGGTGTTCGACCCCACGGTAAGCGCGGGTCCCGGGAACACCCCGGACATCCTCCGCGTGTCGCGACGCGCATCCGGCCGGCCTCGGCCGAACACCGCCGCCCGCGTCAGTCGGCGCGGAAGACCGCGATCCCCGGCGCCGAGACGTCGTACTGCCCGGGGCCGGCCGACGCGTACATCCCGAGCAGCGCCGCGAGCACCGCCGCCTTGCGCTGCGAGTCGGCCGCGCTCCCCCACACGACGCGCTGTGACGTCCCCGCGAGGCTCAGCGTCACGTCGTCGCGCGTGCGGGCCGCGATCGACTCGACCTGCGCGAGCACCTCCGGCGGCAGCGCGACGAGCACCTCGGCGATCGACGCGAAGCCCCGACCCGCGACGCCGTCCGCGTCGAGCTGGAGCAACGGGAGGCCCTCCGGCCGCGCCGCCGCCGACTCGAGCACGACGCCCGCCGCGTCGACGACGTCGAAGCCGGTCGCCGTCGCGACGAGCCCGAGCGGCGACCGCTCGACGACGTGGATGACGAGGGTCCCGGGCGGGACGAGCTCCGTCACATAGCTGCGGATCGACGTGAACTCGCCCAGCTCGTCGCGCAGCCGCCCCTCGTCGATGAGCGCGAGCGGCGTGCCGAGCTGACCCGACACCGCGTCGACGACGACCGCGGGATCGAGCCGCGACGTGCCGACGACGCGGATCTCGCGCAACGCGAGGATCGGCGAGAACACCGCCCCCGCGACGAGCACCGCGATGAGCCCGACGACGCCGAGCGCCGCGAGCCAGCCGATGCGCCGACGACGCGCGCGGCGGGTGAAACGCCGCACCTCCGCCTTCTCGTAGCGACGGCGGAGGCGATCCGCCGACCGCGCGGCGCGCGGCGAGTTCGCCCGAGCGGTCTTCGGGGTCTTCGGAGCCCGGGAGGCCCGGGCCTCCTTCGTCGGGGTGGCGGGACGCAGCGGCGTGACCTCGGCGGGTCGCTCCTGCTTCGGCGCGCGACGCTCCTGCGTCGGCGTCGGACGCGCCTTCTGCGGCGCCGTCGAGCGCTGCGCGGACGGCTGCGCGGGACGCTCGGGACGCTTCACGCCCCCATCCTCACCCGGCGGGGCGGAGAACTCAGGGAACCACGCGGGCCGACGGTTCGCCCGGCTCGGCCGTGCGGTCGAGGGCGTCGAGCAGTTGCGGGATGAGGCGGTACACCGTGCCGCAGGAGAGCGTCATGACGATGTCGCCGGCCCGCGCGACGCTCGCGACGTAGTCGGCGGCCTCCTGCCAGTCCTCCTTGAGCACGACCTTGCTCGGATCGGTGAAGTGGTCGACGACGAGCTGGCCGCTCACGCCCGGCACCGGATCCTCCCGGGCGCCGTCGACGGCGAGGACGACCGTGAGGTCGGCGTTCCGCTCGTAGGCCTCGGCGAACTTGTCGGCGAAGAGCTGCGTCCGCGAGTAGAGGTGCGGCTGGTGGACGGCGATCACGCGCCCCCCGCCGACGACCGATCGCGCCCCCGCGACCGCGGCCGCGACCTCCGCCGGCTCGTGCGCGTAGTCGTCGTAGACGGCGACGCCGCGCACCGTGCCGTGGTACTCGAACCGCCGCTTGGTGCCGCCGAACCGCTCGAGCGCCGCGACCGCGCGGTCGAACGGGTAGCCCATCCCGACGGCCGTCGCGACGGCTCCCGCCGCGTTGATCGCGTTGTGCCGCCCGACGACTCCGAGCCGCCCGCGACGGGTCTCGCCGCGCCAGGTGAGGTCGAACTCGACCCGGTCGGTCGCGACGATGTCGGAGACGCGCACGTCCGCGTCCTCGCCCTCACCGAAGCGCAGGACGTTCGCCTCAGGTGCGAGCGCGAGGACCGCGTCGACCGCCTCGCCCTCCCCCGCGACGACGAGCTCGCGCGCGCCGCGCACGAAGTCGCCGAACGCCGCGAGGTAGCCCTCCGTGCCGCCGAAGTGGTCGAGGTGGACGGGGTCGACGTTGGTGACGACGGCGACCGAGGTGTCGTAGAACAGGAACGACCCGTCCGACTCGTCGCCCTCGAGCACGAAGACGTCGCCCGACCCCGTCGCGGAGCTCGACTTCAGCGACTGGATGACGCCGCCGTTGACGAAGCTCGGGTCCACGCCCAACTCGCGCAGGGTCGTGACGATCATGCCGGTCGACGTCGTCTTGCCGTGGGCGCCCGCGACCGTGACGACGCGGGAGCGCCGGGACAGCCAGTGCAGCGCCTGCGACCGGTGCAGGAGCGTGAGCCCCCGCTCCCGGGCGAGCACGTACTCGGGGTTCTCGGGCCAGATGGCGCTCGTGAAGACGATCGTGTCGGCGTCGCCCAGGTTCTCGGCCGCGTGCCCGACGTGGATGCGCGCACCGCGCTCGCGGAGCGCCGCGAGGTAGGGCCCCTCGTCGCGGTCGGAGCCGCTGACCTCGATGCCGGCATCCATCAGCATGTGCGCGATGCCGCTCATGCCGGAGCCGCCGATGCCGATGAAGTGGACGCTGCCGAGCTCCTCGGGGACGACGAGCGAGGGATCGGGCTTGACCGGCACGGGGGTCGAGTCTACCGGCGGCCCGAGTCGCGCGCTTCGAGGACGAGGTCGACCATGCGGTCCGCGGCGTCGGTGCGGCCCGTCGACGCGATGCGTGCGGCCATCGCGGCGACGCGGGCGCGGTCGTCGAGCAGCGGCGGGAGCTCGCGCGCGACGTACTCGGGCGTGAAGGCGGCGTCGGCGACGAGGATCGCACCCCCCGCCCGCACGGCTCCGCGGGCGTTGAGCGCCTGCTCGCCGTTGCCGACCGGGTAGGGCACGAACACCGCGGGGACCCCGACGGCCGCGAGCTCGCACACCGTCGCCGCGCCNGCGCGCGACACCGCGAGGTCCGCCGCGGCGAGGGCGAGTTCCATCCGGTCGCAGTACTCGAGGATGCGGTACCCGGCGAGTCCCGGATCGGCGACGGGCGACCGTGAGCCGGTGACGTGGAGCACCTGCCAGCCCGTGCCGAGGAGCGCCGCGACGGAGGCGGAGACGCTCTCGTTGAGCCGTCGGGCGCCCGTCGACCCGCCCGTGACGAGCAGGAGCGGCCGAGCGGGGTCGAGCCCGAACATGCGGATCGCCTCCTCGCGCGCCGCCGGTCGGTCGAGGCGCTCGATCTCGGCGCGGAGCGGCAGCCCGACGACCCGGCCGCCGCGGAGCGGCGTGCCCTCGAACGTGACGCCGACGAAGCGCGTCCACGCCGCGGCGAGGCGGTTCGCCATCCCGGGGCGCGCGTTCTGCTCGTGGACCGCGATCGGGAGGCGCTCGCGGCGCGCGGCGGCGTAGGCGGGCGCCGACGCGTAGCCCCCGAAGCCGACGACGACGTCGACCCCGCGCTCGCGCAGGATGCGGGCGGTGCGGTCGACCGCGGCACGCCAGCGGCCCGGGAAACGCAGCGCATCGCGGTTCGGGCGCCGCGGGAACGGCAGGCGCGGGACGGTGACGAGCTCGTAGCCGCGCTCCGGCACGAGCCGCGCCTCGAGCCCCTCCTCGGTGCCGAGCACGAGCACCGTCGCCTCGGGCTCGCGCTCGCGGAGGCGGTCGGCCGTCGCGAGCAGCGGGTTGACGTGCCCGGCGGTGCCTCCGCCGGCGAAGAGGTAGGTGGTCACCCGACGATTCTCCCTCGGGTCAGCGGGTGGTCCGCGGGGTCCGCGGCACGCGCGCGACCGGGACGTCGTCGGCGAGGCTGTGCGGGCGCTTTCGCGCGAACGACAGCACGACGCCGATCGCGGTCATCGTCGTCAGGAGCGCCGAGCCGCCGGAGGAGACGAGCGGGAGCGGCACCCCGAGCACCGGGAGCACGCCGAGGACGACGGCGATGTTGACGAGCGCCTGCCCGATGATCCACACCATGACGCCGCTCGTGACGACCTTCGCGTAGGGGTCGCGCACCAGCTTCACGATCCGCACGAAGCAGTAGGCGAGCATGACGAACAGGGCGAGCACGAGCAGGCAGCCGAGCAGGCCGAGCTCCTCGCCGATGATCGCGAAGATGAAGTCGTTGTCGGCCGCCGGGATCCACGACCATTTCCCGGCCGAGTTGCCGAGTCCGACGCCCGTGAGCCCGCCGTGCGCGAGCGCCTCCCAGCCATGCACCGTCTGCCAGCACTCGTTGCCGAGGAGTGCGGGATCGGTGCACCCCGAGAGCCACGCGTCGATGCGGTTGCGCCGCGAGAGCGTGAGCGTCGAGGCGAACGCGACGCCGACCGCGAGCACCGCGACGACGAGGGCGAGATGGCGCAGCCGCACGCCGGCGAAGAACGCGACGCCGAGCACCGCGATGATGATGATCGACGCCGAGCCGAGATCCTTGCCGGCGAGGACGAGACCGACGGCGACCGCGACGACGGGGCCCGCGGGCACGAGCACGCGCCGCCAGTCGTCGAAGTCGACGGAGCGCTTGATGAGGATCCAGGGCAGCCACAGGACGAGGCCGAGCTTGATGAGCTCGGCGGGCTGCATGCTGACACCGCCGACCTCGAGCCAGCTGCGGTTGCCGCCCGTCTCCGTGCCGAGGTTCGTGAAGACGAGGAGCTGGAGGGCGACCCCGATGAGGAGCGCGACGCCCGCCCAGCGCTTCCAGAACGCGACGGGCGCGCGCGCGGCGATGAGCATGAGCGGCAGGCCGATCGCGGCGTAGAGCCCCTGCCGGGCGGCGCGCGCGAAGAAGTCGCCGCTGCCGAGGCGCGACTCGATGGCCGACGACGACAGCACCATGACGAGGCCGAACACGAGCAGGAAGACGGTCGTGCCGAGGAGGAAGAAGTACTCGCGGGTCTCGGCGCGGAAGAGCGTCTGCACGGCCACGAGCGCGACCGGGGTGCGCTTCTCCGCGGGGGGCTCCGGCTGCGGACGACCGGGGCGGCCGGAGGCGGCACCGCGCGCGGGGGCGGCCGGCTCAGGCCGGCGGCGCCCCGTCGGACGGTTCGGGGTCCTGTCGATCCGTGTCATCGGCCCCTCCCGTCCACTCCCGCACCGCGTCGGCGAACCGGCGTCCCCGGTCCGCGTAGTCGATGAACTGGTCCATCGACGCCGCCGCCGGGGCCAGCAGCACCACGTCGCCGGACCGCGCGAGTGAGGCCGCTGCCCGCACTGCGGCGAGCATCACCTCAGTCTCTGACTCGTCGACCTCGACGACGGGGACGCCGGGCGCGTGTCGCCGGAACGTCTCGCGGAGCAGATCGCGGTCGACGCCGACGAGCACCGCCCCGCGCAGTCGTGCGGCGTGACGTCGCACGAGGGGCGCCGGGTCGACGCCTTTGAGCAGCCCCCCGGCGATCCAGACGACCGACTCGAACGCCGCGAGGGCCGCGTTCGCCGCGTGCGCGTTCGTCGCCTTCGAGTCGTCGACGTAGCGCACCCCGCGCGCCTCGAGGACGAGCTCCGTGCGGTGCCGGTCGACGGAGAAGCCCCGCACCGCATCCCGGATGGCGGCCGGCGACACGCCCGCCGCACGGGCGAGCGCGGCGGCGGCGAGCGTGTTCGCGAGACCGTGCGGCGTCGCGAGCCCCGCGGCACGCAGGTCGTCGAGCGTCGCGAGCTCGAGCGCCGACGTGCGGCGCTCGTCGAGGAAGGCGCGATCGACGAGGAGATCCTCGACGACGCCGACGTCGCTCGGCCCCGGCATCCCGACGGTGAACCCGATGGCCCGCGCGCCCTCCTGGACGTCGGCCTCCTCGACCATCTCGCGCGTCACGGCGTCGGCGTGGTTGAAGACGCACGCGATCCGCGTGTGCTCGTAGACCTTCGCCTTCGCCGCCCGGTAGCCCTCGCGGGAGCCGTGCCAGTCGAGGTGGTCGTCGTCGACGTTGAGGCACACGCTCGCGAGCGGCTCGAGCTCTCCGCCCCGGTTCCGGTCGACCCAGTGCAACTGGTAGCTGGACAACTCGACGACGAGCACGTCGAACCCGGCGGGGTCGCGGATCGCGTCGAGCACCGGGATGCCGATGTTGCCGGCCGGGGCCGCACGCAGCCCGCCCGCGACGAGCATCGTCGCCGTGAGCTGCGTCGTCGTCGTCTTGCCGTTCGTGCCCGTGATCGCGATCCAGTCGACGGGCGAGCCGTCGGGGCGCAGCACCTTGTCGCGCAGGCGCCAGGCGAGCTCGATGTCGCCCCACACCGGGATGCCCGCCGCCTCCGCCCAGAGCAGGAGCGCGTGATCGGGGTGGTAGCCCGGCGACACGACGACGAGCTCGGGCTCGAACGCCGGGAGCGCGTCCGGGACCGTCGCCTCGTCGGGCTGGAGTTCGAGCGTCGCGCCGATGACGCCGAGCAGCTGCCGGTGCTCGTCGGACGCCTTCGCCGCGACGACGAGCACGTGCGCGCCGAGCTCGACCAGGGTGTCGGCGACGGCGAAGCCCGTGACGCCGACGCCGAACACGGCGACACGGAGTCCGGACCAGTCGGCGCGCCAGCTGGTGAGGGTCGCGAGGTCGCGGGTCAGCGTGCTCTCCCCACGGTCCGGGGCAGCGTCACCTGCTGACCCACTCGAGGTAGAACAGCCCCACGCCGACCGCGACGAAGAGTCCCGCGATGAGCCAGAACCGCACGACGACCGTGATCGGCTCCCAACCCTTCAACTCGAAGTGGTGGTGCAGGGGGCTCATGAGGAACACGCGCCTGCCGGTTCCGGTGCGCCACTTGGTGACCTTGAACCAGAACCGCTGGATGATGACGGAGCTCGTCGTGATGATGAACAGGCCCGCGATGAGGATGAGCAGGAGCTCGGTGCGGGTGAGGATCGCCAGAGCCGCGAGCGCGCCGCCGAGTCCCATCGACCCGGTGTCGCCCATGAAGATCTTCGCCGGGGTCGTGTTCCACCAGAGGAAGCCGATGAGGGAGCCGGCGAGGGCGGCGGCCGCGACGGCGAGGTCGAGCGGGTCGCGCACGACGTAGCACCGGTAGAAGTCCGGTCCGCCGATGATGTTGACGTTGAAGCAGGACTGGTTGGCCTGCCAGAAGCCGATGAAGATGTAGGCCGAGATCGCGAAGATCGACGCCCCCGCCGCGAGGCCGTCGAGGCCGTCGGTGACGTTGACGGCGTTCGACGTGCTCGTCGTGATGATGTTCACCCACACGACGAAGAGCACGAAGCCGATGACGGCGCCGAACGCGAACAGGTTGAGCCAGGAGATGTCGCGAACGCCGGAGATGAACGTCGACGCGGGCGTGAGCCCGTTCTCGTCGCGGAAGTTCTCCGTGATCGCGAAGACCGCGAACACGGTGCCGACGATCACCTGGCCGGCGATCTTCGTCCAGCCGCCGATGCCGAGGCTGCGCTGCTTGCGCGTCTTCGTGAAGTCGTCGATGAAGCCGACGAGGCCGAGTCCGCCCGCCATCCCGAAGACGAGCACGCCGACCATCGTCCACGGCACGCCCGCGATCCAGTGCCCGACGAGATAGCCGAGGAAGGCGCCGAGCAGGAAGACGATGCCGCCCATCGTCGGGGTGCCGCGCTTCGTGTGGTGCGTCTGCGGTCCGTCGTCGCGGATGAACTGGCCCCAGCCGATCTTCGTGAAGAGCCGGGCGAAGAGCGGTGTCAGCAGGAGCGTGAAGGCGAGTGAGAAGCCGCCGGCGATGAGGAGCGCGATCATGCCGTCACTCCCCCGAGCCTGTCGCCGAGGAAGCGGAGACCGGCCGACTTGGACGACTTGACGAGCACGACGTCGCCGGGCCGGAGCATCCCACGAAGGAGATCGTAGGCCGCGTCGGCATCGGCGACGAACACCGACTCCCCGTCCCACGAGCCCTGGAGGCCCGCGGAGGCGTGGATGCGGCGGGCTCGCTCCCCCACGACGACGAGCTGCGCGATGTTGAGCCGCACCGCGAGGAGGCCGACGTTGTCGTGCTCCTCGTCGGCGAACTCGCCGAGCTCCGCCATCTCGCCGAGCACGGCGATCGAGCGCCCCTCGGGCGGCGTGATCTGGGCGAGCGTCTTGAGCGCCGCCGCCGTCGAGTCGGGGCTCGCGTTGTACGCGTCATTGACGACGGTGACGCCGCCGCCGGGCTGAAGCACCTGCATCCGCCAGCGCTCCGCGAGCGGCACGGCCTCGATCGCGGCGATCGCCTCGGCCGTCGGCACGCCGAGCTCCCGCGCGGCGGCGAGGGCGGCGAGGGCGTTGGCGACGTGGTGCTCGCCGAGGATGCGCAGCGTCACCGGGTGGGACTCGCCGTCGGCGAGGTAGTCGAACGTCGTGCCGGTAGCGCCCGCGACGACGTCGTCGGCGCGGACGTCGTTCGCCGTGCCGCGGCCGAAGCGTACGACCCGGGCCGCGGTCATGCCCGCCATCTCCGCGACCCGCGGGTCGTCGCCGTGGAGCAGCGCGACGGCGCTCGACGGGAGGTCGCGCACCATCTCCGACTTCGCGCGCTGGACGGCGTCGATCCCGCCGAACTCGCCCGCGTGGGCGAGGCCGACCTTGAGCACGATGCCGATGTCGGGCGTGACGATCGAGACGAGGCGGGCGATCTCGCCGACCTTCGACGCCCCCATCTCGACGACGAGGTACTCCGTCGAGGGGTCGACGCGCAGCATCGAGATCGGCGCGCCGACGTGGTTGTTGAACGACCCCTCGGGCGCCACGGTGGGACCCTGCGCGGAGAGCACGGCGCGCAGCAGGTTCTTCGTCGTCGTCTTGCCGTTCGACCCCGTCACCGCGACGACGCGCAGCCGTCCCAGGGCACGGACGCGCGCCACGACCTCCCGCGCGAGCGACGCGAGGGCGGCGACGCCGTCGTCGACGACGATGAGGGCGGCGATCCCGTCGAGCTCGCGCTCGGCGATGACGAGGGCGGCGCCGGCCTCGACCGCGGCGCCGGCGAAGAGCGCACCGTCGGTCGACTCCCCGGGCAGCGCGAAGAACACGGAGCCGGGCTCGACGAGGCGGGAGTCGGTCTCGACGGAGCCGTCGACCACGGTGTCGGGGGCGCCGCGGACGATCGTGCCGCCGACGGCGTCCGCGATCTCGGCGAGGCGGAGCGGGATCACCAGCCCGCCTCGCGCAACGCCTGACGCGCGAGCTCGCGCGCCGAGTACGGCGTGCGCACCCCCTCGATGTCGCGGTAGTCCTGGTGGCCCGGACCGGCCCAGAGGATCGAGTCGCCCTCCTTCGCGAGCGCGACCGCTGCGACGATCGCGGCCTCGGGCGGGCTCACCTCGAGGATCTGCTCGGGCTGGTCCTCGGCGAGGGCCGCTCCCTCGAGGAGGGTCTTGCGGATCGACGCGGGGTCCTCGAAGCGCGGGTGGTGGTCGGTGATGATGAGGATGTCGCTGCCCTGCGCCGCGACGCGGCCCATCTCGTGGCGCTTCGTGGCATCCCGGTCGCCGTCGGCGCCGAACAGCATGATCGTCTTGCCGGTCGTGAACTGCCGCACCGCCGCGAGGGTGTTCTCGAACGCGTCGGGGCTGTGGCCGAAGTCGACGTAGACGCTCGGGCCACGGTCGCCCGACACGCGCTCGGTGCGACCCGGGAGGTAGGCGCGGATGCCGCCGTCGGCGTCGAGGGCCGCGCCGATCGCCTCGAGTTCGAAGCCCGCCTCGACGAGCATCACGATGCCGAGGGCCGCGTTCGCCGCCATGTGCCAGCCGATGAGCGGCTCGCGCGTGACGAGGCTGCGCCCGTGGGGGCCGGTGAGCCGGAACTCGGTGTACGCGGGCGTCGCGTCGAGGATCTCGACGGTCCAGTCGGCGCTCGCGACGTCCTCGGGCGACGCGTGGCCGATCGTCGCGATCGTCGTGACCGGCACGCGGGCCTCCTCCACGACGCGTACACCGTAAGGCGAATCGAGGCACACGACGGCACGCTTCGCGAACTCCGGCTGGAAGAGCGGGAGCTTCGCCCGGAAGTACTCCTCCATGTCGGCGTAGTCGTCGAGATGATCGTGGCTGAGGTTCGTGAACCCCGCGACGTCGAACTGGATGCCGTCGACGCGGTGGTGCGTGAGCGCCTGGGCGCTCACCTCGATCGCGACCGCCCGCACGCCGCTCTCCCGCATCCGCGCGAGGAGGGCGTGCATCTCGCTCGCCTCCGGCGTCGTCAGTCGGCTCACGATCGTGAGGTCGCCGATGTGGCGCTCCGCCGTGGACGACAGGCCCGTGACGAGGCCGAGCTGCCGCAGGACCGCCTCGAGGAGGTACGACGTCGACGTCTTGCCGTTCGTGCCCGTCGTGCCGAACAGGAGGGGCGGCTGCTCGCGCGTGCGGTAGACCCACGCGGCGATCTCGCCGAGCGCGAGGCGGGGGTTGTCGACGAGCAGGATGGGGAGCCCCGCGTCGCTGGCGAGCTCCACCCCCTCGGCGTCGGTGAGCACCGCGACCGCGCCGCCGTCGCGCGCCTGCGCGGCGTAGGAGGCACCATGACCCTTCGCGCCCTTGACCCCGACGAAGAGGTCGCCGGGGTGGAGGTCGGCCGTCGAGAGGGTGACTCCCGTCACCTCGAGGCCGTCGACCGAGCCGCGGCACTCGACGCCGAACTCCTGGGCGAAGCCGGCGAGGGAGCGGGGCGAGGGGTGCTCGGGTCGGAGGACCGGGGGAATCCGGGAACTCACCCGACTCCTCTCTGTCGATGCTGTCGCGTCCTGCGCTACCAGGTGAGCGCGAGGTCGGGTGCCGGCTCCGTCGAGGGCTGCACCCGGAAGGTCTTGATGACCTGCTCCATGATCGCGTTGAACGTAGGAGCGGCGGCGGCCGACGACTTCATGATATCCGGCTTGGCGAGCGTCACGACGAGGGCGTACTCGGGGTCGTCGGCGGGGAAGACGCCCGCGAGCGACACGATGCGCTCCGAGCCGTACCGGCCGTTCTCGGCGACCTCGCCCGTGCCGGTCTTCGCGGCGAGCCGGTAGCCGGGCACCGTGATGACGCTGCGCAGGCCGCCCTGGGTCGCGACGGTCTCCATCATCTGGAGCGTCGTCTCGGCCGCGTACTCGCTCACGACGCGCTCGCCGTTCGGCACCGGGACGTCGGTCCACGTGCCGTCCGGGTGCTCGCAGCCCGCGACGAGGGTGAGCGGCATCCGCACTCCCCCGTTGCCGAGCGTCTGGTAGAGGCTCACCATCTGCGCGCTCGTCGCCGTGATGCCCTGGCCGAACATCTGCGTCGCGGCGCTCACCGCGTCGATCTCGCCCGGGGTGAACACGCGGCCGTGGTTGCCGGGCACGGACTCGCCGAGGAAGTCGACCTCGGTCGGCTGACCGAAGCCGAACTTCCGGAAGTACTCGTAGCGCTCCTCGAGCGACATCCGGTTGCTGAGCATGACCGTGCCGATGTTCGAGGAGTTCATGAGGATGCCGGTCGCCGTCCAGCGCAGGTCGCCGTGTGCGAAGACGTCGGTGATGTACTCCCCCGCGGGCAGCCCCTCGGTGTAGCGACCGGGCACGACGAGCTGCGTGTCGGGCGTGATGAGGCCCTGGTCGAGGAGCGCGGCGAACGCGACGGGCTTCATGATCGAGCCCGGCTCGAACGGCGCGACGAAGCTGCGCGCGCCGGCGTCGTCGGGTCCGACGGAGTTCAGGTCGTTGGGGTCGATGGACGGCCAGTCGGCCGCGACGACGATCTCGCCGGTGTCGACGCGCACGAGCATCGCCGTACCCCAGTCCGCCCCCACCTCGGCCGCGCGCTCGGCGAGCTTCTGCTGGGCGAACCACTGGAGGTCGGCGTCGATGGTGAGGTGCACGGTGCCGCCGTCCGACGGCTCCGTCTCCACGACGAGGCTCCCGGGCAGGCGCACGCCGTCGGCGCTGCGCTCGTAGCTCGACTGGCCGTTCTCGGCGGCGAGGCACTCGTCCCAGCGCCGCTCGGTGCCGGAGAGCGGCTCGTCGAGGCCGAGGAAGCCGACGAGGTTGCCCGCGATCGCCCCGCTCGGGTAGACGCGCGACGGCCGCATGTCGGAGTACACCCACGCGATGTCGAGGTCCCACACCGACGTGAAGGTGTCGAGGTCGACGGCCTTCACGAGGTACGCGAACTGGGACTTCCGGTCCGCCTCGAGCGCGGCCATGAGGTCGGCGGCGACCGAGCCCGTCAGCTCGGCGATCTTCGCGACCGCCTCCTGGTTCGACACCGCGCGGCGCTCGCCGTCGATCGTGATCTGGGTGAGCCCCGTCTCCCAGTCGACGTTGACGGGCGCCGCCGTGATGTCGTAGCGCTCGACGCTGTCGGCGAGGACCGTGCCGTTCGCGTCGACGATGCTGCCGCGCTCGCCGTACGTCGTCACCGGGATGGTGCGCCGCGACTCGGCGGCGAGCGTGAGCTCCTGGGCTCGCACCACCTGGAAGTCGACGAGCTTGACGACGAAGACCGCGACGATCGCCACCACCACGAGCATCGTCAGCCGGAGTCGGCCGGCGGTGATGCGGGCGGAGTGCATAGGGCGGTCCTGTGGGTCGTCAGCGAGTGGTCGGCGAGGGGATCGTGCCAGTCGACACGGGCGGAGGGGCCGCCGACCCGCCGGTGCCCGCGGAACCCCCAGCTTCGAGGGGCGACGTCGTCGAGACCTGCACGAGCGTCTCGCCCGTGATGAGCGCGTTGCCGATCTGGTTGCCCGACGAGCCGGTGAGCGAGCCGCCCGCGGGGGTCGGGGTGCCGCTCACCGCACCCGTCGAGAGGTCGAGGAACACGGGGTTGCCGCTCGCGATCATGCCGAGGTGCTCGGCGTTCGCGGTGAGGTTCTGGGTGGAGGAGAGCACCTCGAGCTCCTCGGTGAGGGCCTGCTCCTGCCGCTGGAGGTCGCGCTGCTCGCGCTGGAGGTCGGCGATCCGGTAGGCGCCGTCGGCGAGCACGATGCTCAGGAGGAGTTGGGCGAGGAGGATGACGCCGATCCCGCCCATCGTGACGACCGCGGGCAGGAGGCGCGGACGGGCGCGACGCTGCGCGCGCGTGGGCGCGACCTCGAGGTGCCGACGCGGCCGGGGCGCGGCGCGGTCGGGACGCGGGGATGCGAGCGGGAGCGCGCTCATGCGGCAGCCTTCCGGAGACGTTCGGCCGCGCGGAGGCGGACCGGGGTGGCACGGGGATTGCGGGCCTTCTCCTCGTCGGTCGCGAGTTCGGCGCCGCGCACGAGGAGCTTGAGCTCCGGGGCGTGCTCCGGAAGCTCGACGGGGAGGCCGCGCGGGGCGGTCGACGTGGCGCGGGCCTGGAACTCGCGCTTCACGAGGCGGTCCTCGAGGGACTGGTAGGAGAGCACGACGATGCGCCCGCCGACCTCGAGGGCGTCGAGCGCGGCGGGGAGGGTGCGCGCGAGCACGTCGAGCTCGCCGTTCACCTCGACCCGCAGCGCCTGGAAGACGCGCTTGGCGGGATGTCCGGCGTTCTTGACGGCGGCAGGGGTCGCGTCCTGGAGCAGGTCGACGAGCTGCGACGACGTCTCGATCGCCGCGTTGCCCCGCGCGCGCACGATCGCGCGGGCGTAGCGTGCGGCGAGCTTCTCCTCGCCGTACTCCTGGAAGATGCGGCGGAGCGAGCCCTCGTCGTACTCGGCGAGGATGCGGGCGGCCGTGAGCGGCGCCGTCGGGTCCATCCGCATGTCGAGCACGGCGTCGCGCGCGTAGGAGAAGCCCCGGTCGACGCGGTCGAGCTGCATCGACGACACACCGAGGTCGTAGAGGATGCCGCTCACCGCCGGGATGCCGAGATCCGCGAGCACGGTCGGGAGCGCATCCGACACCGCGTGCACGAGGTGCGTGCGCCCGGCGAACGGCCGCAGCCGCTCCCCCGCCAGGCGCAGCGCCTCCGGATCCCGGTCGATCCCGACCAGGGTCATGTCGTCGAATCGACGCAGGAACGCCTCGGCGTGACCGCCGAGGCCGAGCGTGCCGTCGATGAGGATCGCGCCGGGGCGCGAGAGTGCGGGGCCCAGGAGCTCGAGGCAGCGCTCGAGCATGACGGGGACGTGCAGGGCGTCGCCGCCGGCGGGGTTGTGGTCGTGGGGTTCGGTCATGAGCTCGGGGCCGGTCCGGAGGATCCGATCCCCATCCGCTGCGACCTGCCTCCGGGGAAGGTGAGGCAGGGTGCGCGGCTGAGGGTCGCATCCTCGGGATCAGAAGAGGCCCGCGATCACCTCCCCGTCGGCCGCGGCGTAGCCCGCCTCGGTGGCGGCGTAGAACTCGTCCCACGCCCTGGTGTCCCAGATCTCGGCACGCGTCCCCGCGCCGATCATCGTCAGCTCGCGATCGAGTCCCGCGTATTCGCGCAGGTTCGCCGGCACGGTGACGCGGCGCTGCTTGTCGGGGATCTCCTGCGTCGCGCCCGAGAGGAACAGGCGGATGTAGTCGCGCCCCTCCTTGGTGGTGACGGGCGCGCTGGCCATGCGCTCGTGCACCTTCTCGAACTCGCGCTCGCTGTAGACGAAGACGCAGCGGTCGACGCCGCGGGTCATCACGAGGCCGCCGGAGAACTCGTCCCAGAACTTGGCCGGGAGCACGAGGCGGCCCTTCTCGTCGAGCTTCGGCGCGAAGGTGCCCAGCAACATGCGGCCACCCCCTCTTCGCTCCGGCCAGACTGCGAGGTT
>Ga0065721_10005003_pt1 | contig 17339 bp, 14 predicted proteins | sample Mesricmetagenome_FD_59108 | JGI IMG/M metagenome (GOLD analysis project Ga0065721, IMG submission 59108) | Mesophilic microbial community from rice straw/compost enrichment Sample: eDNA_1 v2 (version 2) | ecosystem: Engineered > Solid waste > Grass > Composting > Bioreactor | place: USA: Davis... | reverse complement strand
TACTGCTCATCTCTCTATTCAGGAATGGGAGTTCTCTCATGACGCATTTTTTTTGTCGACGCAAGTTCAGTGAGTCAAAAGGCTTCACGCTCATTGAACTTCTGGTGGTAATCGCGATCATCGCGGTGCTGATCGCCCTGTTGCTGCCGGCAGTTCAGCAGGCCCGCGAAGCGGCTCGCCGGAGTCAGTGCAAAAACAATCTCAAACAAATCGGCCTTGCCTTCCACAATTATCACGATACCCACGGGGTCCTCCCTCCAGGAGCCATCACCAGTAACTGGCTTGCCTGGGGAACATTTCTTCTCCCGTTTCTTGACCAGGCTCCGCTGAGCCAACAGATCATTGCTAATAATGGTTTCGATGCGAAGTGGTACGAAGCCGAGGATTCGAATGGCGAGCTGTTCGTTGAAAAGGTTCTCGCTCGAACTCCTTTGGCTTCGTTTCGGTGCCCCTCTGATCCAGGAGAGGCATTGAACGAAAAGCTCTACGGCTATGCTGCGTCAAACTACGTAGCGAATGTTGGGTATTCTTATATATATGACGCGAGTAATGCGACTCATCGGACCTACCGTGGAGCGTTTTTGATGGACAGGTCCACGAAATTTTCCGCAGTTACGGATGGACTGAGTAACACGCTTTTCATTGGTGAGAGAAAGTCGGTTGGAAAAACTTCGGATATTCCCGAGTACTTTGGTTCTATCTGGATTGGGGCCGTTGCACACAAGGATAGAGTTCCCGCTGGTTCGACATGGAATAGTAATGCGAATGTCGGTCGAACATATTGTGTCGTTGCCGCATCGTCCGGGACTCATCCAAACTATTTAATAAATAGCACCACACAGGGCCAGGCATACTCCAGTCTTCATACAGGTGGAGCGCATTTTGTGATGGGTGATGGAAGCGTCCGCTTTATTAGTGAAAACATTTCGGCCACAGATTATCAGCGACTGGGAGGCATTGCCGACGGAGAGATTATTGGCAATTTCTAGGTTCGGTTCTTTTGGTTCCCAGAAGAGCTGCAAAGGGAGCTGGCGAGGCCTTTCGGGGCTCAAATGGTTGGCTTTAGATTCGTTTGCAAACAACGATCTCGGTCGAATTGTGAAAAAGGAGATATCACGTTGTATTATCAAGTCAAATTTATCTTGGGGCTCCTGCTCTGGGGGGCCGTTGTCAGCGGGTGCCAGAATGGGGGATCTGATCTGCCTGAGGTCGCACCCGTTCGCGGCGTCATCACAATGGATAACGCTCCGCTCTCCGGGGCAACTGTGATTTTTTATCCTGAGAATGGACGCCCATCGAGTGGCGTTGCAAATGAAAAAGGAGAATATGTCCTTTCCTACACGGACTCGATTGCGGGAGCTAAATTGGGGCGCCACACCGTTTCTATTACGACAGCACCCATTGACGAGCCAGCTCGCGAACGTGTCCCGGCAAAATTTAATACCGAAACAACACTCACTGCAGAGATTAAACCGGGACAGAACGAAGTGAATTTCAATCTGGAATCGAAGTAGCGCGGGGCTTGATTCGGCTGATGAAACTGTTATGGCTCCTGACGGCGTTCCTTTCGTTCCTGACTGCTGATCTTCCAGCTGTCTTTGCGGCGGAAAAACCCCCTTCCTCTCGAGATCGCTTTCACCTGTACCTGCTGATTGGCCAGTCCAACATGGCAGGTCGCGGGGCACTGGATGAGTCACGCCCCTCCCCTCCTGCTCGCATTTTCAAGTTCAATAGGGAAGGTCAATGGGAGCCTGCAACGGAGCCGCTTCATTTTGATAATCCCAGAATTGCTGGTGCGGGCTTGGGGCTGAGCTTTGCAGAGGCGATGCGGGATTCCGATCCAGACGTCACGATTGGTCTGATCCCGTGTGCTGTTGGAGGAACTCCCTTGTCTCGATGGCAAAAGGGAGGAGATCTTTACCAGCAGGCACTGGATCGTGCGCGGCAGGCAATGCGGGATGGAACCCTTCGGGGGATTCTTTGGCATCAGGGAGAGCAAGACGCCCTTGATCAGGGTTTAGCCGAGAGCTACGGCCAACGGTTGGCTGAAATGGTGCGTGATCTGCGCGCTGATTTGAATGCTCCGGACGTTCCGTTCACTGCAGGAGAATTGGGCCATTTTCTCGCGGACAGTTCTCAGGAGCGACAGACATTCCCAAGAGTCATCAATGCGCAGCTTCACGCTGCGAAAGAGTCGATTCCGCGATTTGCAGTTGTGTCAGCAGCGAATCTGACTTCGGCGAAGGACAAAGTCCATTTCGATACGCCTGCGCTTCGTGAGTTCGGCCGACGTTACGCGGCAGCAATGCAACAACTTCAGGAGTCGTCTGTTTCGAAGAATCGCGAGATTCAACGTTGATGCACCCCCCTTCTCCAGAGGCTCCCGTTGTCTGCACGAAAGCAAGGAAACACGACTCCAGCAGTTTGTATCTTCGAAAGAATTGAGACGCGTCGTTTCGACCGTTGGCGTTATTGGATCATTTCTACATCAGTGGCAAAATCAAGCGAACGCAGATGAATCTTCATTCCCCTCGATTGTTAGCCCTCCTTCTGGTGAGCCTCATACTGCTGGAGACACCTGCTTTGTCGTCTGAGTGGAAGGCAGGCGTGGGGCGAGCTGTCATCACGCCGACGGATCCGATGCCAATGGCTGGATATGCCGGCCGAGGAGCAAAACCGGCAAACGGGACATTGAATGATCTTTGGGCAAAGGCGCTTGTGATTCAGGACCCTGCTGGAAAACAGGTGGTTCTGATCACTTTGGACCTCATCGGGATCGACCGGAATCTCTCCAGTCAGATTTGTAAGGAGCTGTCTGCCAAACATGGTTGGGATCGAAGTCAGATTGCGATCTGCACATCGCACACACACAGCGGGCCGGTGGTTGGAGAGACGCTCGCCCCCATCAGCGTCGCCTCGTTCGGCCCTAAAGAAGAGAAGCAGGTTCAGAATTACAGTGATTTCCTTCGCAAATCCATTGCCAAGGCAGTGGAACAGGCCCTGACCCAGATGAAACCGGCCCAATTGTCCTGGGGAAATGGGACGGCAACGTTCGCTGTGAATCGTCGTACCAATAAGGAAGCAGACGTTCCGCAGCTTCGCAAAGCAGGTACTCTCAAGGGGCCGTCTGATCATGACGTTCCGGTGCTTGTGGTCAAGCATCAGGACAAGGTGGTTGGTGTTGCCTTTGGTTACGCTTGCCATAACACCGTCCTGTCTGGGTTTGAATGGTCGGGTGACTATGCAGGCTTTGCGCAAGCAGACATCGAACAACTCGTTCCGGGATGTCAGGCAATGTTCTGGGCTGGATGTGGAGGAGACCAGAATCCTCTTCCCAGACGCACTGTTGATCTGGCCCGCGAATATGGTCGTCAGTTAGCTGACGCTGTTGTCAAAACGATCAAGTCACCTCTAGCCCCAGTGGCTGGAAATTTGACAACACGTTATCAGGAAATCGATCTGGAGTTGGGACCGCTTCCCTCGAATGAACAGATTCTGAAGAATTCGACAAGCTCGAACCAGTACGAGGCCGCAAGAGCAAAGATCCTTCTTAAGCAGATTGAGCAGAACAAACCTCTCTCCCAGACCTACCCTTATCCCATCGGGGTCTGGAAGTTGGGAGATGGTGTCACTTTCATTCAGTTGGGGGGAGAAGTCGTTGTTGATTATGCCCTTCGACTGAAATCGGAGCTGGCAGGAAGCAGGGACTCGTCATCAGTGTGGGTGGCAGGATACTCAAACGATGTGATGGCCTACATCCCCTCGCGCCGGGTTCTTCTCGAAGGAGGTTATGAGGGAGGGGCGTCGATGGTGTTCTACGGGCTTCCTAGCGTATGGGCTCCTGGAATTGAGGAGAGCATCGTTTCATCCGTCAAATCTCTTGTCGAGTAGCTCCCTGATTTTGAACAAGGGGAGAAACGGGAAGAAGAATGAATATCAGATTCAAAGGTGTTCTTGTCCTCGTGGCGCTGCTGTTCTTTGTCGTCAACAGCGGCGTTCAGGCAGAAGATCTCTCAGCGGAGTTGCCGAGAATTCCCGCAGTGGAACCGCAGGATGCCCTGAAGACAATGGAGATCCAGCCCGGTTTTGTCGTTCAGCAGGTCGCTGCAGAACCGCTGCTCAATTCTCCGGTGGCGATCTGTTTTGATGAGGACAGCCGGATTTATGTCATCGAAATGCGGGATTATTCTGAGCAGGCGAATGACTGTCTCGGTCAGGTGCGGCTGCTGGAGGACACTGATGGAGATGGAATCGTTGACAAAGCGACGGTGTTTGCATCCGGTCTCTCGTGGCCGACTGCGATTATCTGTTATGACGGGGGGGTTTTTGTCGGCGCTCCACCCCATATTTATTACTTAAAAGATACTGATGGAGACGGTGTTGCCGATGANAAGCGAATTGTGTTTACCGGCTTCGGACGATCAAACGTTCAGGGGCTGATGAATACATTTCTATGGGGNCTCGACAANCGCATTCATGGTGTCGGAAGTATTAATGGNGGAGTTATTAAAAAATGGGGTCTTGCTGATGACCCCGGCGTGAACATCCGGAACCGGGATTTCTCGTTCGATCCGAAGACACTTGACTTTCGCACAGAGAGTGGAGGTGGTCAGCATGGGATGAGTTTCGACGATTGGGGGCGGAAGTTTACCTGTGCCAATTCGAGGTATGCCGATTTCATCCTGTTTGACCAGCGATACGTCGCCAGAAACCCATTCATGACTGCCCCCATTCCGCTCGTCAGTATTGCGGATGCAGGCTTCATGCCCCCTGTCTATCGTTCCTCTCCTGCGGAGCCCTGGCGAGTTGTCCGGACGCGAATGCGTCGTGAAGGTGCGTTTCGCGGCCCGCGAATTGAAGGAAACGGTCAGGCGACGGGATATTTCATTGCTGCGACGGGAATCACGCTGTTTCGTGGTGATGCGATGGGGGACGAATTCCGCCAGATGGCTGTCATCGGAGATGTCGGCAGCAATCTGGTTCATCGTCGGAAACTGATCCCAACGGGAATCACCTATCTGGCCCAGCGTGTCGAACAGGAAGCTGAGTTTCTTCGTTCCAGCGACATCTGGTTTCGCCCGGTTCAATTTGCAAATGCCCCGGATGGGTGTTTGTATATCGTCGATATGTACCGGGAAGTGATTGAACATCCTCATTCATTCCCCGATGAAATCAAAAAGCATCTTGACCTGACAAGCGGCCGTGATCGGGGACGCCTGTATCGTGTCTTTCAGGAAGGAGCCACCCTCAGAAAGCCGCAGCAGTTGAGCAAATTGAGTTCGGCAGAGCTGGTCGACATGCTGACGCATCCCAATGCGTGGAATCGGGAAGCTGCCAGCCGATTGCTTTATGAACGAGGTGACGATTCTGTTGTCCCGCAGCTTCGTCAGATGGTTCGTACATGTGACGCGCCGCTGGGGCGAATTCACGCACTTTTCGCACTCAACGGACTGGGCGAACTCGATGAGGAGTCCGTCATTGTTGCGTTGCAGGATACGCAGCCTGAGATTCGCGAAGCCGCCCTTCGGCTCGCGGAACAGTTCAGTCAATCGAATGAAGTTGCAGCCAAGGTGGGTGCGCTGGCCAGGGATGACTCTCCTCGAGTGAGGTATCAGCTGGCCTTCTCTGCGGGTGAATTTCCTCTTGAAAAGAGGCTTCCGTGGCTGGAAGAGGTTGCCCGTCGTGATGGTTCGCAGCCACCATTCTGCACTGCAATTCAAAGCTCCGTGGCGCAGGGAGCGGACAAGTTATTCAACACACTGCTCTCAAACGAATTGCCTGCTCCAGAAGTTCTTCGGTCTCCACTTTTGCCCAGCCTAGCAGAGCAGGTCTCCAGACAGTCGAAAGGAAAGGAGATCAACACAACGCTGGAACGGGTTCTTGCCCTGCCAGATGAGCAGGATGCACTGAGAACACGACTGATTCTTGCCCTCATCCCTCACAATGCATACGTCCGTGAGCGACTCTCTAGTGGGGAGGATGCGCACGTGCTCAAGTCGTTGATTCAGCAGGCTCGTGCTGATCTGGACAGCAAGAAGCCGGCTGCCAAACGATTGGCTGCGATCTCGATCCTTGAGCTCAGCACTGACTCGGACGATCGTGACCGTCTTCTTGAACTTCTGGCCCCCCATGAGTCTGTAGAGATTCAGTCGGCAGCACTTGCGGGGCTTGCAACGCAATCCGCTCCCGAGATTGCCGAGGGGATTCTGGATCGGTGGGCGGAGATGACCCCAAGCATTCGCACCCGTGCGGAAGAGTTACTCTTTTCCCGGAATGAGTGGGTCCAAATAGTTTTCAACCGGATGGAATCAGGTCAACTCTCTGCCAGCGACGTCTCGAAAGCTCGATTGTCAGCGGTCATGGCTGGCAACAATCCGGAGCTGAAGCAACAGGCCAAACGTCTTCACGATTCCCTTGGGATGACCAGTCGAGCCCAGGTGCTGAAAGACTTTGCCGAAGCACTGACGTTGCCCGGAAATCCGCAGAAAGGGAAGCAACTATTTGCTCGGCACTGTGCAACCTGTCATCGTCTGGAGGATGTGGGATATGAAGTCGGCCCCAGTCTGGCGACTATCAAGAACCGAGGGCTGGAGACGATCTATGTGAATATTCTCGATCCAAATCGAGAGGTGAACCCGGATTATCTGAACTATGTGATCGCCCTGACCGACGGCCGCACGCAATCAGGAATGATTCGTGGAGAGTCTGCAACGAGTCTGACCATTCTGCGTGCAGAAGGGCAAACGAACTCTCTTCTTCGTAGCGAGATCGACCAGATCAGGAACACTGGAGTCTCTTTAATGCCGGAAGAACTTGAAAAGCAATTCACTCCCCAAAGCCTGGCCGATCTTCTGGCGTACCTGATGACCGTGCCATAAGGGATCCGCGCAGTATCGCCGTTCCAACTTCCAGAACAAATTCATTTGCACGATTGAAGCAGATCGGAAATGACGAAACTGAATTCCTTGATCGTCTCACTGGCTTTTGCCTCTCTCTTTTGCGCGTCATCGGTTCGAGGGGATGAATTGAGCACACTCAAGGAGGCGCTGACGCTGCATGTCTCCTTTGAAAACGGTCTTGATGCGGAATTCGCCCGCGGTCAGAAGACTTGCCTCAGGTCGGACGCCAGTGTGACGGTGATTTCCCCGGATGCGGGGCGATTTGGAAATGCTGTTCAATTTACAAAGAAATCGCTTTCCGGTCCTATTTATGATGGCCGTAACATATTGAATTACAGTCCCCAAGCATGGAATACATCCGTTTCCATCTGGCTGCGTCTGGATCCAGACAAGGACCTCGAACCGGGGTACTGCGATCCGGTTCAAATTGTGGGGGGAGACGCTGCAAAAGGATTTGTCTTTCTGGAGTGGTCCAAGGACGAAACCCCACGATTCTTCCGCTATGCGATTCGTCCATTGATTGAGATCTGGAATCCAAAGATGTTGAAGTGGGATGAAATTCCCGCAAAGGAGCGGCCGATGGTGCAGGTAGAAAGGGCACCGTTTCAAGCCGACCAATGGACACACGTCGTCTTCACGCTGGAAAACGTTAATGATAACGCCCGTCCCCAATCCGGGAGCCTGTATCTCAATGGAGAACTGGCAGGCACTGTGAAGGATTGGAACTTGACGTTCGGATGGGACCCGGGGAATGTGCGCCTTGTTCTTGGAGCGGCATACATCGGGTTTATGGATGACCTGGCTGTCTTCGACAAGCCGCTTACTGCAGGTGAGGTCAAGGCGCTTTATCAGCTCGAAAACGGAGTTCGGGATCTCTATATCAGCCCGACATCAAATTGAACTTGCCACTTGCATAAAAACTGAACGTTTACACAAGACTCTCTGTTCCGGATGATGAGACGACACCGTCAGGCCTTGACCTCCTGACCGTGTCGTCTTTCATGTCGCTCCGCAGAAATCGCAAGCGGAATTAGCGGTATCGGGCTCGAACGCGGCGCTGGTTGTATTGATAACCGTTGTTCCGAAATCGGAAGAAGCGGCGGCTGCTGACCGAGCGATCAGTCGTCGTGCGGATGACCGCAGGGCGACTCGAATTGTACTGCATCTGATTGTTTTCATTCCGCTGGGCCATCAGTGCGATGATTAAAATAGCAGCCATTTTCGAGAAGTCCTGTCCAGAGAGGGAATGCAGCCAATGCAGAAAGGAGAACGTGCCCATAACAGCGTCCCATGGGCACCACAAGGAACGATCCTAAGCGGCTCTCGACCGTCAGTGAAAAGAAAATTTCGGAGATTGCCCAAATTACACGATTCCGTGCAGCGCAATCGGCTTCAATCCGAATAGCTTGTTCAAACGGGAGTTGAATGATCGCGCACGAATGGCTCTTTTTCTCAAAGAGGTCGAAAAGAATCAGTTTGACTGGCTCCGGTAATATTCATTGGCCGCAGCGACGCCGGCACCGGGGGGACAACTGACGCCCTGTTTCAGCAGGCAGGCTTCCAGTGCTGCCAGAAATACCAGTACGTTCGCTGGTTGACAGGTGTTCCCCATCAGGCCAATACGCCAGGTCTTTCCCGCCATCGGCCCGAGTCCCGCTCCGATTTCAATCCCGAAATCGTTGAGCAATTGCGACCGAACTTCTTTGTCGTCGGCCCCTTCTGGAATGAGCACCGCATTCAGCATCGGAAGCCGGATGGATTCCTCAACGGCAAACTTCAGCCCCATTGCCTCAATCCCCGCACGGAGGGCGAGGTGATTGTGTCGGTGCCGTTCAATTCGCTGGGGGAGACCTTCCTCAAGCACTTCCCGGAGGGCCTGATGCAGACCATAGGCCATGTTGATGGGGGCTGTGTGGTGATACGCCCGGGACTGGGAGCTCCAGTAATTCCGCACCATCGAAAGATCCAGATACCAGCTGGCGACCTTCGTTTTCCGTGCATCCATGGCAGCGACGGCCCGCTCGCTGAAGGTGACAGGAGCCAGTCCCGGCGGGCAACTCAGGCACTTTTGTGTCCCGGAATAGGCTGCGTCAATTCCCCAGCGATCGACTTCGACAGGAACACCTCCAAGCGAAGTTACACAGTCCACCAAAAGCAGCGCCCCGGCTTCATGGACAACCCGGGAGATCTCTTCCAGTGGCTGATGGGCTCCGGTCGACGTCTCAGCATGGACGATCCCCACAACTTTCGGCGCGAAGTCCTTCACTGCGTCCCGCAACTCATCTGCACTAAAAACCTCTCCAAATGGGCGCTCAATTTTACGAACGTCTGCCCCAGCTCGCTGGGCCACATCCGCCATCCGAGTCCCAAAGACTCCATTGACGCAGACCAGCATCCGGTCGCCCGGTTCAATGAGATTGACGACGCAGGTTTCCATTCCGGCGCTACCCGTCCCGCTGACAGCGAGTGTCAGGGCATTCTGCGTGCAGAAAACCTGTCGCAGCATCTGCTGCGTTTCATCCATGATCTTCAAAAAATAGGGATCGAGGTGCCCTACCGTCGGTGCACTCATCGCCCGCAGGACATGCGTCGACACATCACTCGGCCCCGGTCCCATCAGGATTCGCTTTGGTGGGGTCACGGGTGGAAAGTTCGAAGATGCCATGTAACGATCCCTTGGAAAAGAGTTCATCAAGAGCTTGGGGGGAGGCCTCCGCAGTCTAGCGTGATTCCTTCGGCTGGTTCAAATCGATCGGTGGAATCGATACGACTGTGCGACATCTGGCACAGGGGGATCGCCACGATTTTATGAGTTTGCCGACACTTATAGTGATTCTATTTGACTTGACTCTCAGAAATGCTAGGTGATGAGAAGATGGTCCATCTCGCACCGTTCTGGCCGCCGTCCCGTCGAAAGATCCGTCTTATTCTCCTGAATAAAACAAATATTCCGGCGCCGGTCGCCGTGTCAAAATCGAACGACTGACAGGGGACAAGTCACCGCTGCAACGAGCGGCGAACTGTGGCCGCGCATCGATCAGAATTGAATCCCATCGGCGTTTCGCTATTCCAGACCAAATCATCAACCGGAGAAAAACTGTGGCGAATGAACTTATTGAGAACCCATTTTCACTTGCCCCTCTGAAGAAGGAGTGGGGATGGTTGCTTGCACTGGGGATTGGGCTGGTGGTCCTGGGAACCCTGTCGATTGCAATGCCCTTTGTTGCGACAATTCAGTTTGTTGAAGTCCTGGGAATTCTTCTGGCGATCGCGGGCATCTCGCAAGTGGTCGGTGCCTTTCATTCCAAGATCTGGAAAGGCTTCATTATTCAGGCTGCGGTCGGGATTCTTTATCTGGTGACCAGCTTCCTGATGATGGTCAATCCTGTTGAGGGGGCGGCGGGACTCACGCTGCTGATGGCAGCATTCTTTCTCAGCGGTGGCCTGTTCCGAATCCTGTTTGCCCTCTCCGAGCGGTTTCCAGGTTGGGGGTGGACTCTTCTGAACGGGGTGATCACCATCCTGATGGGACTGATCATCTGGCGTCAGTTCCCCGAATCAGCTCTCTGGGTTATCGGGCTGCTGGTCGGAATCGAGCTGCTGTTCTGTGGCTGGGCGTGGATTATGCTGGCTGTCACTGCGCGAGCCGTCATTGAAAAACACGAGACGCATCAGCAATTTTAATGGTCGATGCGGAATTCGAGACATTCGTGAAATGGACAGCACTCAGCGACGTGCTGTCCATTTTCTATTTTTGTCGCTCGCTTGTATTCGTCTCTTTCTCTGACGGCGTCTTTTTTTCGGGAGGCCGATAACCTGCAAACGGATTGACGAACATAAACCCCGTCCCCGCTTCGTCCTGCCGGTAGTGCATTGTCATATGAGAGTTGACAACGACGTGACTGAGGATCAGTGACCAGGCCGTTTTCCTGCGGGGATAAGACACCATAATGACATCAGGATCCAGTTCCTTTTCCAGACAGGCTCGACGGTCCAGCAGGATATGAGTTCCGCTCTGGGATTCGAGAACTTTCAGAACCACCTGAAGGGGAGACTCATTGACTCCAGTCTCGACCTTTTTGAACATCCCTGGGACCACCTCATCCCTGCGACGATTTTCCGGGAGAGGCCAGCCGACCGGCCAGGCATCGGGGATATCGACAAGGGACTGAACCATCAGGCGGATCTCTCCTCCGGGAAGCCGCTGTGGATGAAATCCAAGCCCTTGTTGAGACAGGACAAACGCCAACGAGGTTCCGGCGGTTAAACCCTTTAATTCATCATCAAGAATATCCGAACGGGTTCGGGCAGCGAGTTCCTCAGCGGAGGAATGAAAGACTATCTTCAATGAGCCGAGCGGAATCCGCTGGAGAATGACATCGAACGTTTCCCCCTGTGTCGATTCTTCGACCGGATGGGCCAATTGCACATACACACGTTCAAACTGTTCCTTTGTCAGTCCCCATAGTGGCTTGCCGACCGGTGATCCCTGTGCACCGTAGATTTTCAATTCCTGAAGATACTCTGCCAGCTGCCGACTTTGACTGGTTCGAAACGTCTTGCCAGGGAACGTCACCGCGCCCGTTCGGTCGAGTTCGCCAACCACTCGCACCAGTCGAAACGGTCCCCGCTGAAGCTCGTCGACTTTGGGGGCGTCGCTGGGAAGTGGTTGCCGAATCCGGACCGACTCTCCAATCTCCTCAAAAACCTTCCGCCATGTTTGTGCCATTAGCGGATCGATTCCAATTGCCGGGGCGAGAATTTCCACCTCAAGGAGCGTCTTGTCAGCCGTGGCAGCAGGACTCTGGGCCAGGAGTTCAGCAACTGGCACAAACAGGCAGACACTGACCATCCCCAATGCCATGAAGAACCCTGTCTGAATTCGCATGTTCTCCTCCAAACAATCGTTGGATGTCTGGGGTTCCGTTGAGGGGAATCAGGAATGTCCCTCGGGTCAGAGCGTCCAGTTCTGTTGAGAGACTTCCTTCAAAATGGATGTTTCCGTCAGGTCGAAATGAAGCGGTGTGATGGTGACATAGCCGTCCACCAGTTCCTTCACATCATAACCGTCAGCGTGCTGATGGTTCTTCATCGGGTCCAGCCCACTCCAGTAGTAAGGACGCCCACGAGGATCGATTCGCTTCTCGACAGTGTCGGCATGACGCCGGACTTCCATCGAGACCAGCTTCACTCCCCGAGGCCCTTCGGGAGTCGAGTTCGGGAAATTGATGTTCCACAGAGTCCCCTTACGAGGAACATTCTTGAGGATTTGTCGAATCAGGTGTAACGCACGAATGGCGGTCGCTGAATAATCGGGAGGAGTCAACTGTGATAACGAAACCGCGATGGATGTAATTCCGAAAAATGCTCCCTCAATCGCAGCTGCCACGGTTCCGGAATAAAGGACATTGATGCCGACATTCGCACCGGAGTTGATTCCGCTGACAATCAGATCCGGCTCGCCATGACAGAGTTCGACCACCCCGAGTTTCACGCAATCAGCAGGACTCCCGTCAACGGCCCATCCGTAACGTTCCCCGTTATGAAGAATCTCTTTCACCATGATGGGGTGAAGATAGGTAATGCGATGACCAACACCGCTTTGTTCGACAAGCGGCGCAACAACGTGTACCTCTCCCAGTTCCTGAAGGACGTCGTACATGGCCCGCAGTCCCGGGGCGTGAATTCCATCATCATTCACCAGCAGAATTTTCATCGAGGCAGCAATCGCAATTCAAAAAAAGGGTGAGACGGAGACGTCACTGGGAGGAATGATCAGGGGGATGAATCCGGCTCCTGATCTGGGGGAATATCAGACGCGGATTCCGGAGGCGGGACGGGAACCAGTTGAAATTCTACGTCATCCTTGCGTGGCTTCTCTTGTCCCGCAGCGGGGAAACGTTCCTGTTCCGGTCCGGCGATGGGGCGATCTGCAGGGGATGCGTCCAGTTCTTCATCCGTGAATCGTCTTCGTCCCGGCAGACGAGCCCGCCCTTCCGGCTGTGCCTGGAGATGTCGATAGTCGTCATAGTCCTGTCGATATCGTTCGGCCCATTCCAGCATCTCTCGCCGAAATTCTTCGGGGCTACGTCCGGACCCGACGGGAGGTGTTCGGCGTCGGCTCAACTCTTCACGCAGCATTCGAACTTCAGCACGAAGTTCGTCCAGTCCGGAACGAAGCTCTCGAATTTCCCGTGCCATCCGTTCTGGATCAAGTGCGGCCTGACGGTCTTCCAGTTCGCGGGCGATGTCTCGCGCCCGGGCACGCATTCGGTCAGCATCCTGATTCATGCCGGCACGCTGAAGGTGTTCGGCAGCCTTGTTTAAATGCTCAATCTGGTCCAGCAGTTTCTGGTCCGAGCTGGATAAGGAAGGCCTCTCTGGCCGCAATGCATTCCGGGCACGTTCGGGGTGTTGAACCGGACGTGTTCCCTGAGGATCGCCCCGCTCCGGACCTTGAGCGGTAACGCATTCAGGAAAGAGGGCTCCAGTGAGAGCAGCAGCAAGAATGAGATGATCGATTCGCATCCGTGACAGGTCTCCCTTCTGTGTCTTCATTATTCAGTCTAAAGAGAACTGGAGAAACATGCGAGACAGCCTGTTTCGCAGAGACTTGTGGTGAGCGGGATTGAGTGTAAGGCGACTCGATTTGATCGATTTCCGGCAGCCCGGCTGAGGAGCCGGGGCGGTACGGTTGAGATTGGTGACCGAATTCGACGATTCTCATTCAGGAGATCAGTCGTGTGACTGAAACACCCATTCCGGCAGACGGTGAAACGAGCTCTCTTCCGATGCCATACGGACCTTCCTGCGGAGGAACGATCCAATGTCCCGAATCGATGCCCATCAACATTTCTGGGATCTCAGCCAGCCGTTCGATACGTCCTGGTTGAAGGCTCCTCAGCATCGACCGATTTGCAGGGATTTTCTGCCAGACGATCTCCTGCCTCATTTGAAGCGGTGCGGAATCCAGAAAAGTATCTTTGTTCAGACGCAGCATGATCTGAACGAGAATCGTTGGGCATTATCTCTTGCGGACCGCGATCCGTTTATTGTCGGGATCGTTGGCTGGATTGATCTGGCCAGCGAATCCTGTGAGGAGCAACTACTGGAGTTTCGTCGAGATCCTCGATTCGTCGGAGTCCGGCATATCACTCAGGATGAACCAGACGATGACTTCATCATCCGCCCGGAGATTCTCCGCGGACTGCGTGTTCTTCAGAAACATCAGGTCCCCTTCGACCTTCTGTTTTATGTCAAGCACCTTCGGCATGCGGTCACGCTCGCCCGGGAACTTCCTGATCTCCCGATGGTGATCGATCATCTTTCGAAGCCCAGGATCAAGTCCGGATCGATGGAGGACTGGTTGCCTCATCTGAAGTCAGCTGCCCGGTTCCCGAACATCTACTGCAAATTGTCGGGTATGGTCACGGAAGCGGACTGGAACAACTGGAAACCATCCGATCTGAAACCGTACCTTCAGCAGGCGCTGGAACTGTTTGGTGCAGAACGTTGCATGTACGGTTCGGACTGGCCGGTCTGCGAACTGGCGGGGACATACGAAGATGTTTACGCTGCGTTTGAACAATGCACAGCGGAGCTGACAGATTCAGAACGGGATCATCTCTTCGGCGAGACTGCCCGAACGTTTTACAGGCTCCCGTGATGGACTTCTCATGCAGGTTGTGTCGCCGGGGCACAGGAGATTCCGGAAAAGACAACGCCCTGCACTGCGGTGTTGCAGACAGGGCGTTGTCTCGGAGTCGTTCTGAATAAGTGGAACGTCGCCGGACGTCAGTCCGGGAACGGTCGCAAAACCGGGCTTATTCCCGCACAGCATCAAAAAGAGCTGTCGACAGATACCGTTCGCCGGAGTCGGGCAGAATGACGACGATGGTTTTCCCGGCCGATTCCGGACGGGCAGCCACCTGAAGTGCCACAGTCATGGCCGCTCCACTACTGATGCCGCAGGTGATTCCCTCTTCGCGTGCAAGGCGAGGAGCCATTTCAAACGCCTCTTCATCAGTGACCTGAATCACTTCGTCGACGATGCTGGTGTCGAGTGTGTTGGGAACGAATCCGGCGCCAATGCCCTGAATCTTGTGTTTGCCGGGAGCGCCTCCCGAGAGAACCGGGCTGGTTGCTGGTTCAACAGCGATCGAGTACAGAGGCTGCTTCTTCTCTTGTTCGAAGTAGCGAGAAATCCCGGTGATGGTCCCGCCTGTTCCAACCCCCGAGACCAGAATGTCGACCTTTCCGTCGGTGTCATTCCAGATTTCCGGGCCAGTGGTGCGGAAGTGAACCGCAGGGTTGGCCGGGTTGTTGAACTGCTGGGGCATGAAGAAGTTGGGCTGGGCACTGAGTTCTTCCGCCTTGGCAATGGCCCCTTTCATGCCATCTGCCCCAGGGGTCAGAATCAGCTTCGCTCCGAATGATTTCAGCATCATTCGGCGTTCAACGGACATCGTTTCCGGCATCGTCAGGGTCAGCGGGTACCCTTTAGCAGCACAGACAAATGCCAGTGCGATTCCCGTGTTCCCGCTGGTCGGTTCGACGACCTGCATTCCGGGCTTGAGCACCCCCCGCTGCTCGGCATCCTCGATCATGGCAGCACCGATACGGCACTTGACCGAATAGGCGGGATTGCGCCCCTCAATTTTGGCCAGCACCGTGGCGTTCAGTCCTTTGGTCAGGCGATTGATTCGGACCAGGGGGGTCCGGCCAATGGACTCGACATTGCTGTTGAATACCGACATCTGGGCTCCTTCCAGTGGTGATTGTTGTTCTGCGTCGTTATCTCCGAATAACGACCAAAACAATAGTACATACTGGGACGACTACACAAGGTTTTCCTGCGGCGGTACCCGCTTCCCTTGGCATCTTTTCACGATCTCCCCCCAGATGCAATTTCGATTCAGCCTGTCGAGGGGAGTTTGCCGATTATTCCTTAGAGGCCGGCATTCAAAGGGGAGCATCGGCAGCTTTTGCCGATCGCAGGAATGCCATCAGAGCCGGGGGGGCTTTATGAGGTCGAGACTGATTTCTCTGGGGAGATACTGTCTCCTCACAGCGGTGTTTGTCGCTGGCGTCAACCCATCGCAGCTTTTGCATGCGCAGGCAGATGTCGATCGTGGTTCCGTCATTCCGGTGACTCAACTCACAGCGGGGGGACAACCTGTTGTTGCGGGATTGGTGAAAGCCGCCGATTCCAGCAGACGGTGTCGGAATGAAGCCATTGAACAACTGCCTATGGCCTATCTGACTTCGGATGCCCAGGCAAAAGTTCAGCAGGTGCTGAAGGATCTCAGTCTTTTCCGCCGTCTTCCAACTCTTGAGATTGAAGCGGACCGTCGCGCTTACGAATTCTTTACCGCTCACCCGGATGTCGCCGTCAGTGTGTGGCGGGCGCTTCAGATTTCTAACGTGCAGATGAAGGAAGTGAACCCCAACTTCTATCGCACGGACACGAACGATGGCACTGTTGGAACGGTTGAAGTGCTTCTCCGGAGTCCGGGAAGCTATCTGGTGTTGTGTCAGGGGCTTCTGCAAAGTCCCGGAATGCCTCGACCGATTCAGGCCAAAGCGCTGATGCACCTGCAGCCGAAATTTGATCAGCGAGGCCGGGTCACACACCATCTGGACCTGTTCGTCTCGTTCCCGTCACAAACAATTGAGACGATTGCCAAGTTGACCTCGCCAGTCAGCTTCCGGATTGCTGATCGCAATTTTGAAGAGGTCACTCTGTTCGTTGCACTGATGAGCAGTGCAATGAGCCGTCAGCCGGGCTGGGTGGAACAGACAGCTCAGCGAATGGAAGGGCTCGCACCGGGACGAACAAACGATCTTTTGAAAGTAACTGCAGCGGTTTATGTCGACGCGGAACGACGTCGACTGGCCGCAGCGGGGCAACCGGTCACTGTGGAATCGATTCTTCCCCCCGTCAGCGCTCAGGCAGCTGGTCCGGAGGGAGGAACCGTTCGGTAAGTCGGATTTCGCAGACAGATCGATATCGTTTATTGGACCAACGCTACAATCCTTGCCAGTCTTGATCCGGGCTGGCAAGGGTGTTTCTCTTTAATGCCGTCACGAGAGTGAGGCGACGTGGCTGCTGGCTTGCATCGCTGCTTGATATAGAAGATTCCGCTCTTTGAGGCCCCCCTTTCCGAGCGTCGGGTTTCTGCTGGCAAGGGGAGGGAGCAGAACGTTCCTCAACCGAATGTTGACTGTTCCGTAGGTCCAATTGGCTGACTGCCCGGGAAATGGGGGCTTCACTCCCAAGACCGAGGGTCTATGATTCTGCGTCGTAAGGACGAGGAGAATGCGCATTCGACAAGCCGTCCCCCCCCTGAGACAGGCAGCCTGACCGAATTCACGGTACACTGCTGTTTTCTGGGGCCCGGGCGCTGGATCGTTGGATGATTGTCACATGGAGAATTCGGC
>Ga0065721_10050876_pt1 | contig 17345 bp, 15 predicted proteins | sample Mesricmetagenome_FD_59108 | JGI IMG/M metagenome (GOLD analysis project Ga0065721, IMG submission 59108) | Mesophilic microbial community from rice straw/compost enrichment Sample: eDNA_1 v2 (version 2) | ecosystem: Engineered > Solid waste > Grass > Composting > Bioreactor | place: USA: Davis... | reverse complement strand
TTACCCCCTCCGCTTGGGCCACCGCTCGCCGCCCGACTCCCCTCAAACGCGCCGCCTGATCCATACACGTCATACCATCTCCGTATGACATCTATGACTCCGTCAACTGGCGCTTGATGGAACGCTTACATTGAAGCGGAGCGGGTAACGATGCTTCGAGCGTTCACACGGTCCCTGCATGGCAAAAGCCCCGGCCCTGAGCGGACCGGGGCTTTTTTCCCCTGAATGAATCTGTTTTTCGGTTCCTAGCCGAGACGGGCCCGACGGCGTCGCACCATCGCGACCAAACCGAGGCCTGCGGCAATGGCGAGACTGATCTCCGCCGGCTCCGGCACCGCGGTGAAAACGACGTTTCCGAGGCTGTCCAGTCCAGTCGCGGTGTAGCCTGCCAGCGAAATGGCGCTGAGCTGGTTGATGTTCAGTCCGGCGGCGCTCGAGAAGTTCAGAGCATCCTCGCCAACGTTGAAGTTCGTGAGAATTAGCGAGCCGGACCAAGCCACCGCGCTGCTGTCGCCGAACGTCAGCGTGTTCGATCCGCCGAGCAGGGTGCCGAAGTCGATGGTGGAGGTGGACTCGAGATTCAGCGTCGCGAAGCTCTGGTTGAAGTCCGCGAGAGCCAGCGTGCCGCCGTCGAGCACGAGGCTGGAGCCGGCGTCAAAGACATCGGAATTTCCGAGAACGAGCGAGCCGCCTTCGATCACGGTATCGCCGGTATAGGTCTTCGAACCGAAGATGGTGAGCGCTCCGGCGCCCTGCTTCACGAAGTCGCCGGTGCCGGTGATGGTTGTTGCAGCAGTAATTGTCACGGCGTTGGAATTCGTATTGAATTTCAATCCCCCAGCCTGGAGGTTCACGTAAAGGGAACTGAAATAGTCGCCCTGTGCGGCTGTGGCGCGAATGGTGCCTCCGTTACCGTTTAGAACAAGCTGCGTGGCGCTCGGCGTAAGGCTGCTGAACCCTTTGCGAACGAACTCCGCGGAAATCGTGCCGCCGTTCAGATTGATGACACCATTTACTTCACTCGCGGCGTTTGCTCCGCCGACGAAAATGCTTTTTGCCGTCAATGTGGAAGTGCCTGACATTGTGAGGGTGCCTCCACGTTGTCCGTTTTCTGCCACGGTGCCGGTCCTATATTGACCTACGGAGATCTCCGCTGCCGCAACGCTTAAAGACGCGGTGTCGGCAAGCGTGATAACGCCGTTTCCGCTATTGTTACCGAGATAAACCGTGGTTGCAGAGTCTGCTGTGAAAGAGGCGTTTCCAGACAAAGCAATGGTTCCCAAGTTTCCCGAATGATTGGCGTTCCCAAGCCGGATCCCCAACGTATCCGAGGTAAAGGAACCTCCGCTCATAATAATCGATCCCTTACCGTTGTTGGTTTGTCCAAGCTGGATCTGGCCAGTTCCCGTATGGCTGAAGGAGCCTGCTGTAACGTTAAGTTTTCCGTTCGAGTCGGTGATCGAACCAATCGTCAACGCCGAGCCGCTGTAGTTAGCAGTGCCTCCGTTGACATTGAAATTCGCATTGTTGCCCGCCCCCCATGTGAGCGTGCTGATGTTCACCGTCCCGGCGTTTAAATTATAAGTAGGGTTCCTAGATGCTCCTGAAGAGCCGCTGAAACGGAGCGTCCCGATGGTGAACGTGCCGCCGGTCTGATTGAACTGCGTTGCTCCAGACGTCCAGTTCAGATCCATCTGAGTAAGACTCAGGCCGCTATTCGTATTATTAAAGTCGATGACGGAACCTGTGCCATCGGAGACCACCGTATCGCCATCCACCGGGGCCACGCCACCGACGTATTTCGTAGGATCACCGATATTACCATTACCGCCGGCCGTCCATGTGACAGTGGCTGCAGTAAGGGTGGAGGAACAAGCGACGGCGAATGCCGCCGCGAACGCGGAGGGGATTTTCATGTTAGAGGGGTTTGTTGAGGGGTTAGTGTTCTCCCGAGGGAGGGAGAAACTTGGGGGTTTTCTACGTTGGGTAAATGCGCGGTGTCAAACGAAATCGGCTTTGTTTGAAAATCAGCGCTGCCTGCGGGCGGAAGCCCGAAGAAGGAGCGCCGGAGACGTTGCGTGCGATCTCCGGCGCCTTCGCGTATCGATTTCGTCAGTCGTTGCGGCGTTTGCGCGAGACGAGAAGCAGACCGAAGCCGGCTGCTGCGAGCAGAGCGACCGTGCCTGGCTCGGGAACAACGAGGAAGCCCGATTCCGGAGCGCCAATGAACGTGACGGCCGAGCCGAAGTTCGCCTGGAGGTAGTCGAGGTCGTAGGCACCCTCGTCGAGGGTGACGCCATTGATCACAAGACCGCCGACTCCTTCGAGGTCCAGTCCGAACAACTCCACCGTGGAGCCTTCGTTCAAGGTGAGCTGGATGTTGTCATTCAGGGCGTCGGTGGCAAACAACGACAAGGTCGTTCCCGCCTCCATGGTGAGGCTTGCGGCGGATGCGAGCGAACCCGTGATGATCAGGAAGTCCTGCTCCACGACAAACGCGCCGGCGAAAGCTGAAACACCACTCAAGGTCAGGATCCCTTCACCGGTTTTCGTGAACGTGCCGGTGCCGACGAAGTTCGCACCGTTTCCGATCCCAACGTTATTGCCGTTGGTGTCCATGGTAAGCCCGCCTTCCTGCACGTTGACGTAGATGCCGTTGAAGAAGTTGGTATTGTTTGCGTGCGAGATGACCTTGATCGTGCCGCCGTTGGCGTTGAGGAAGTTGTGGGTGGCATCAACCGGAGCTGAGCTGTTTCCCTTGCGGATTGCTCCGGTGGAGATGGTGCCGCCGTTCAGGTAAATTTCGCCCCAGACATATCGAGGCTCATTGTTCGCTCCGAGGACGATCTCTTTGGTGTTCAACGCGGAGGTGCCCGACATCGTCAGACGACCAAAGCTGTTCGTATTTTCTCCCGCGGGTCCAAACTGACCCAGGACGACGATGCCGCCATTCGCGTTGAATTCAGCGTCGTTGCTAAGGTCCAGATACGCCTGACCGTTACCGGAGCCGGTATTGCCAAGGTTGATCTGGGCAACGGAATTGGCGTTGAAGACGCCGCCGGTCATGGTGATGTAGCCGCGAGCGCCGCCCGCAACGCCGATGCTCAAGCTGGTGCCGGAGTAATTGACGGTGCCGCCGCTGACGTTGAACCGCGCGTTGCTTCCATTGCTCCACGAGAACGCGGTCGAAATATTCAGCGTGCCTCCGGAGAGATTGTAGGTGGGGTTTCTCGAACCGCCTCCGCCGCCGAAATTCAGGGTTCCCACGGAAAGCGTGCCCCCGGTTTGATTGAAGATGGGGGTGCCGGCTCCGTTTTGGGGAATCGCCAGTCCGAGGGACAGCAACTCGGCGGTATCGCCCGGGCCGAAATTCACGATGGAGCCGACCCCGTTGATTTCGGCGGTGTCTTCCGCGCCGTTTGGCACGGAGCCTTCGGTCCAGTTGTTCGGGTCGCTGTAGCTGCCTTCCTGGCCACTGAGCCAGAGGTCACTGGCCGCCTGGGTGGAGGCGACGGTTGCGGCGACGGATGACGCCACGAGGGCACGGCACAGCACGGAGGGTAGAGGGATTTTCACTGTATTGGAGGGGTGAGGGTTTAAGGTTTGAGGGTAGTAACGGGGATAAAGAACGCGCCGAAGCGCGCGAGTTTCAAACAAAATCGTCAAGTTTTTGACAATTTGTTCCTGCTGGGTTGATCTGCGGCAGGAATCCCAAGAGTCGGCCAGGCCGGCCCGTCTTCTTCCGCTTTCGGGCGTGAAGAAGGTCCGACCCGCTAACGGTTTGCCGCCTGCTGCACCATCTTCGCCACGAGGGCGGTCCAGCCGGTTTGGTGACTGGCACCGAGGCCGCGACCGGTGTCGCCGTCGTAGTATTCGAAGAACTGGAGCAGGTTGTTCCAGTGCGGATCGCCGCCGCCACCTGCGCCGCCGAAGCACGCGCGCTGGCCGGCGCCGCCGCAGGTGAAAAGTCCGATGAGCCGGCGCTCGAGTTCGAGACTGATTTCCCAGAGATTCATTCGGGTGCCCGAGCCGGTCGGGAACTCCACGGTGAAGTCGTCGCCGAAGTAGAAGTGGTATTGCTGGAGCGCCTCGATGAGCAGGTAGTTCATCGGCATCCAGATCGGGCCGCGCCAGTTCGAGTTTCCGCCAAACATTGCGACCGGCGAGTCTCCAGGCGTGTAGCGGACCTCGGCGTGGTCACCGCATTCGTCGAAGACGTAGGGGTTGTCGGCGTAGGCGCGGGAGAGCGAGCGCAGGCCGTGCGGGGAGAGAAATTCGTTCTCGTCGAACAGGCGGCGCAGGATGCGACGGAGCCGGTCCTCGGGAACGAGCGAGAAAAGCTTGCGGCCGCGGGCGAAGCTGAAGTCGAGGTGCTCGAGGGCTTGCAGGAATTTCGGCCGGTGACGCTTCATCCACTCGAGGCGGCGTTGCAGGAAATCGCAGCCGAATAGGACATCTTCGTCGAGGGCCATCACGGCAAGCAACGGCGTGAGACCGGTGAGCGAGCGGAGCTTGAGGAAGGCGCTGGAACCGTCCGGGCGGCGGAGCACGTCGTAGTAGAACCCGTCCGCATGGTCCCAGAGCGAGATGCCATTGGGGCCCACGGTGTTTGCCACCCATGCGATGTGGATGAAATCCACGAGAAACTTGTCCGCCGCGGGCACGTAGGCCTCGTCGTGGCGCGCGAGTTCGATCGCGATGCGGAGCATGTTCAACGAATACGCGGCCATCCAGCTCGTGCCGTCGCTCTGCTCGATCACGCTGCCGTCGGGGAGCGGGTAACGCCGGTCGAAGACGCCGATATTGTCGAGGCCGAGGAAGCCGCCGGCGAAGATGTTGTCGCCGGTTTCATCCACGCGGTTCGCCCACCACCCGTAGCCGAGAAGCAGGCGGAGAAAGGCTTCGCGGAGGAATTCGAGGTCGCCCTTGCCGGCGCGCGCGCGATCGATCGAGTAGATGCGCCATGCGGCCCATGCGCCGATGGGAGGATTCGAATCCGAGAAATTCCACTCGTAGGCGGGCGTCTCGGCGCTCGGCGAAATGTAGTTTTCGCGGCGGATGACGTGGAACTGTTCCTTCGCGAACGCGGGGTCGAACGGCGCGTAGGCAACCGCGTGAAAATCGAGATCCCATCCGCAGAAGTAGGGATACTCCCATTTGTCGGGCATCGCGATGATGTCGTGCGCGTAGAGCGTGCGCCAGGCGTGGTTGCGGTCCTGCGCCCGGTGAGGCGGCGGAGGGGGCTGGGTGGGGTCGCCGGTGATCCAGCGCTCGACGTTGTAGAAATAGAACTGCTTCGTCCAAAGCAGGCCGGCGAGCGCCTGGCGCTTGATCAGGAGATGCTCGCGCGAGGCCTTTGGCGCAAACGCGGCGTAGAAGTCGTCGGCCTCGATCTTCCGGTCGGCAAAGACGCGGTGAAAATCCTCCCCGACGGTTGGCCGTGCCTCGCCGGCGGAGAGCCGCAGGTCGATCGACCATTCCTCGCCTGCGGCCAGCGTGCGACGGAGAACGGCGGCGCACTTCGTGCCATGATGGGCGGGATTCACCGCCTCGCTCTCGCCGTTCACGATGTAGCGGTGGAAGGCGTCCTTCACATAGGGAGAGGCGTTTTGCGCACCCCAGAGGGCTGCGGCGTTCGTGTCGTTGCCGGTGAAGATCCATTCGTTGGCGGAGTCGCATGAGAGGAACATCTCCGCTCCGGTTTCGAGGCGTGCGCGGACGGCATGCGGCCCGTCGAGATGCAGTTCGGGGGGGGGCGGAGCGTCGAAGTCCCACGACCAGGTGTTTCGAAACCAGAGCGTCGGCAGCACGGTGAGCGGCGCGGGATCGGGGCCGCGATTGATCGCCCGAATACGGATGCAGATGTCCTCGGGCCCGGCCTTCGCGTATTCCACGAAGATGTCGAAGTAACGCGATTCGGCAAAAACGCCGGTCTCGAGAATCTCGAACTCCGGCTCCGTGCGGGATCGGCGAGCGTTTTCCTCGATGAGCTGCCGGTAGGGAAATTCGCGCTGCGGGTATTTGTAGAGCGCCTGCATCCACGAATGGGTCGGCGTGTTGTCGAGGTAGAAATATTCCTCCTTCACGTCCTCGCCGTGATTCCCCTGGGGGTTCGAGAGACCGAACATCCGCTCCTTGAGGATCGGGTCCACGCCGTTCCAGAACGCCGGGGCAAAGCAAATGCGGCAGTCGTCGTCGCAGATGCCGAGCATCCCGTCCTCACCCCATCGGTAGGCTCGTGAGCGGGCATGATCGTGCGGGAAATACGTCCATGCGTCGCCGTCCGCGGAGTAGTCCTCCCGCACCGTGCCCCACTGCCGCTCGCTGAGATACGGTCCCCATTTCGCCCAAGCGACCTTCCCGGAATCTCGCTCCTCCATGCGGGTTCGCTCGGCACTCATTGCCGCGACTTTAACGAACTGCGCGGTCTTTGGAAATGCGCTTGCGCGGCGGCCGGCAAACAAGGCAGCGTCGCCACTGGTGCCCCGTAAGAAACCCTCCCCCGCCCCTGTTCCGCTCGACCCGATGATCGTCCGGGTGCGCGATCAGCCCGTGATCCTCGATTCCGACCTGGCGCGGGTTTATGGAGTGACCACGAAGGCGCTCAATCAGGCCGTCAAACGGAACGCGGAGCGCTTTCCGGAGGATTTCGCGTTCCAGCTGCAGGAGAACGAAGCGGTCGCTTTGAGGTCACAAATTGTGACTTCAAGCGCCGACGCGCCTGACCCGGAATCGAATGCCCGGCCGCAGACTGCTACCGGCTCCCGCGGCGGACGTCGCACCCTTCCCTGGGCCTTCACCGAGCACGGCGCGCTGATGGCGGCGAACATCCTTCGCAGTCCGCAGGCCGTGCAGATGAGCGTGTTTCTGGTTCGTGCCTTCGTGAGGCTGCGGGAGCAGTTCGCGGCGAACGACGCAATCCTGCGGCGACTCGCGGAAATCGACGAGAAGCTGCTCGCGCACGACGAGGCGCTTGTCCTGGTATGGCAAAAGCTCCAGTCCGTGCTGCGGTTGCCACCACCAACCCCACCGCCTGCACCGAAGCGGCGGATCGGATTTCACACCTGAGTTTCCATGGAATTTCACCACGAATTTTTGCCGGATCGGAACCTCGTGATCGTTCGCATCACGGGATTGTTGAGTCTTGGGCCGCTGCTCGAGGCCCTTGTCCGGCTTTGGGAACATCCCTCCTACCATCCGGACCTCGACATACTGTGTGACCTCTCCGGGGCAAAGGCGCAGGCGTCCGCGGAGAACGTGCCGGAGCTGGATCAATTTCTCAAGGATCCCCGGGCGGCACGCGGGCGGCGGGCGATTGTCATTCAGGATCCCATCGTGACCGCCCTCACCATGCTTTACATGCGGAACCTGCCGCATGAGGGATCGTTCCGCATCTTTTCCACACTTGCCGCGGCGCACGAATACCTCGAAGTGGCCGATCCGATTGCCATCGACTAACTCATGGACCCTGTCGCGCTTGGCCTTCCGCATCGGGAGCCCTTCATCTTCGTCGACGAGGTCCTGGAATGCCCGGGCGACGGTTCGGCGCGCGGCGTGAAGACCTTCGACGGAAGCGAGACGTTCTTTGCCGGCCATTTTCCCGGCGATCCCATCGTTCCCGGCGTGATTCTCACCGAAGCGCTCGCTCAAATTGCGGGCATTGCCGGAGCGGCGGGTGAGCCTGGGGCGCGATTCCTCCTCTCGGCCGTGCGATCGATGAAGTTTCACCGTGCGGTCCGCCCGGGCGAGCGGATCGAGCTCGTTGCGAAGAAGACCGGAGGCATGGGCGGACTCGTGATGTTTGATACGGTTGCGACCGTGGCCGGCGAAGTGGTCGCCCAGGGCGGGATCGTGCTCTCCCGCGCGGACTGAGGATTGCCACACTTCCCGTGATGCGCTTGGCTGACCGCATGCTCCGCGCGCTCCTCATTTTTTTGCTGACCGCCGTCTCGCTGGCGCATGCGGAGTGGACGCTCGGCGCGAAGGACGAGATCGCCACCCTGCCCGGTGGCGCGCAGTTCATCGAGCGCGAGGCACGCGATGGCGACCGGGCCGTGCGTGTGCTGGGTGTATTCTTCACGACGAAACAGGGCAGGCTCGCAGTCGTCGACAATCCGACGCCAGAGCGAGGCAAGCTCGGCGACGCGGCGAAGTCGGCAGGCGCGATTGCGGCGGTCAACGGCGGGTATTTTCACCCCAATTGGAAGCCTGTCGGCCTGGAAATCGCCGACGGCGAGAAGATCAACGGCTTCGAACGCGCAAAACTCCTCAGCGGGGTATTCGTCGTCTCAAATGGAAAGCCACGTCTGCTGCGCTCCGCGGAATACAAGCCTTCGAAGGCGGATACCGATGCGTTGCAGGCGGGGCCGTTTCTGGTGGACGACGGACGGCCGACCGCTGGTCTGAACACCGAGCGGCTGGCCCGTCGCACGGTGGTGGCCACCGACGGGAAAAATCGCTGGGCGATTCTCTACCTCACCCACGTCTCACTCGCCGATGCAGGTGCGATCCTCGCCTCGCGCGAGGTGTTTCCGGACTTTCCGATCGAGCGGGCACTCAATCTCGATGGGGGCTCCTCCAGCGGGCTCTGGGTCGCCACGGGGGGCTCCCCCTATTATCTGCGCGAGGTCGGCACGGTGCGGAATTATCTCGTCGTCAAGCCTGCGGGCGAATGACCGCTGCCATTTCCTCCTAGCGCCCGGACGGGCGTCGGTTCAAATTAGTCTCATGCAAATCCACCTCAGTCCACGGCACCTTGTCCTTACCGCCGCCATCCATTCGCACGTCGCGGAAAAGATCGAGCACCTCGAGACGCTCACCGATCGCATCATCGCCGCGCATGTCGTGCTGCTCCACGACGAGACGAAGACGAAGCAGTATGTGGTGAAGGTTCACCTCGCCGTGCCGGGACCCGACATCCACGCGCAGGATGCCGAGACGGATCTCTACGCGGCGATCGACAAGGTCGCCGAGAAACTCGCGCGCCAGCTCCGCAAGCGAAAGACGAAGCTCGTGAGCACCAAGAAGCACAAGGCCCAGCTCGCCACCGAGAGCCGCAAGCGCGGCTACGCGCGCCGATAGTCGCCGAAGTTTTCACAGGGGCGAACGCGCACAATGGAGGGCGAATACAAAGTCAAACTGGACGTCTTCGAGGGACCGCTCGACCTGCTGCTCTATTTGATCAAGCGGGACGAGGTGGACATCTACGACATCTCGATCGAGCGGATCACGAAGCAGTATCTCGAGTATCTCGACGCGTTCAAGATGCTCAACATCGAGCTGGCCGGCGAGTTCATCGTGATGGCCGCAAACCTGCTCTATATCAAGAGCCGCACGCTGCTGCCCGTCGATCAGCAGATGGCTGAGGAGGACGCGGAGGAGGATGATCCGCGCTGGGAACTCATCCGCCAGCTCATCGAATACAAGAAGTTCAAGGAAGCCGCCGGAGTGCTTCGCGAGCGTGAAGCCGCCCAGGAGCAGCTCTTCGCCCGCGTGCCTGCCGCACCCGATCTCCCGGCCGGCGAGGAAAACCTCCTCGTCGAGGAGGTCGGCATCTTCGACCTCATCCGGGCCTTCCAGAACGTCCTCAAGCGCCGTGCGCCAAAGCAGGAGGACCTGCGCGAAATCTTCGCGGAAAATTTCACCGTCGCCGACAAGATCGACCACCTTCTACGGATTACCGGCGGCGGCGTGCCGCTGAAGTTCGAGGAAATGTTCCCCGAGCAGGCGACGCGCACCGAGATCGTTGTGACATTCCTCGCAATGCTGGAGCTGATCCGTATGAAGCAGCTGCGCGTGAAGCAGGACGTCCACTTCGGTGAGATCTGGATCGAGCGCAATACCGACACCGTCCCGCTGTTTTCCACGCCCGCCGAATCATGAGCGAGCAGACTCCTCCAGAGGGACCCACCCTCAAACACATCATCGAGGCGCTCATATTCGCTTCCCAGAAGCCGATTTCCGCGAAGGAAATTTCCGCCGTGCTGCGCGGTGCCGCCGATGCCGCGAAGGACAATCCGGTCGTGCAGGCGTTCGGAAAGGTGAAGGAAAACGAGATCATTGATGCGGTCGATGCCCTGAGCGCCGACTACGCAGCGGCCGGACATTCGTTCGAGATTCGCGAAACGGCCGCCGGATGGCAGCTCGTCAGCGCCGCGCCGTTCTCCCCGTGGCTGCGCCAGCTCTTTCCCGAGAACAAGCCCGCGCGCCTCAGCGCGCCCGCTCTTGAAACCCTCGCGATCATCGCCTACCGGCAGCCCGTTACGCGGGCCGACATCGAGGCGGTGCGCGGCGTGGCTGTCGACGGCGTGATGCAGACATTGCTCGATCGACAGCTCGTGAAGATCGCCGGTCGCGCCGACATTCCCGGCCGTCCGTTGCTCTACGAGACGACAAGCCATTTCATGGAACACTTCGGACTGCGCGATCTCGAGCAGCTGCCGAATGCGGCGGAACTTCGCCGCGCCGCCGCGGCGATCGCGGAGGCAAATGCCAAACCTGCGGAGACGCCTCCCGCCGACAGCCCATCGACCCCGGAGGAATCCCCCGCTGCTTCAGAGGAGTCCACACCGGAGGCAGGGACGCAGGAGTCTCCGGCCGAATCCGCGCAGGACGATGCCGCGGAACCTCCGGTGGAAGCGGTTCCCGCGCCGGAGCCGGTTTCCGAAGAGTCCACCCCGCCCGGCGCAAACGAATCCGATCGCACAGAGTCATGAGTGAGCTTTCCACCATCCGCGAGAAGATCGATGCGATCGACACCGAGCTGCTGCGGCTGCTCAACGAGCGCGCGACCCTCGCCCTCGAGGTCGGCAAAATCAAGAGCCGCGACGGGCTGCCGATTTATGCGCCCGACCGCGAAATGACCCTTCTGCGCGGTCTCGTCGAGCGCAACCAGGGACCGCTCTCGCCGGTTGCGATCCGGGCAATCTACCGCGAGATCATGTCCGCCGCGCTCGCGCTGGAGAAGGACGTGGTGATCGCAGTGTCGGGACCGGAAGGCGGCGCGTGTCACCAGGCGGCGCGTGCGCGCTTTGGGTCGAGCGTGAGCTATTCGTTCTTTGGCGAGGTCTCCGAGTTGTTCGAGTCCGTGTCGCGTGGCGAGGCGGATTGCGGCGTGGTGCCGATCGAGGAGCCCGGTCATGGGTCGGTGAATCCGACACTCGATGCCCTTACGCAGACCGAATTGACGATCTGCGCGGAGATCGTTTCCTGCCCCGACGGATCGCCCGGGGAGTCGGAGGATTGCGCGCGGTATTTTGTGATGGCCCGCACGGCGGCGGCCATTTCCGGCAACGACCGCACCACGCTTCTGCTGCGTGTCGAGGACAAGCCGGGCGCGCTGCTCGATGCGCTTGAGCCGTTCCGCGACGCGGAGCTGAATCTCAATCACCTCGCGAGCCGGCCGGCGGCAAAGGGAAGCGACGACGTGTATTTCTTCGTCGAGGTCGATGGGCACAGCCGCGACGAAGCCTTTGCGGAGCTCCTGCGCGACCTGTCCCGCCGCTGCCGCGCCGTGAAAGTGCTCGGCAGCTATCCGCGCACGGCATTGTAGGCCGCCCGGCTCATCTTGGGCGGTTCCCACGGCCGGGAGCGACGCATCCGGCCGGAGGGAACCCGTGGAGAGGGAGTGTGCGTGCGCGCCGTGCGGCTAAATCTTGCAAAGCCCTGCGCGATTGGCACTTTTCCAGCTAGTGAAAAAGGGGATGTTTACGGATTACGACGTCGGGGGGTTCTTCGACGAGATGTTCACCCCGGCCGGAGAGGTTCGCCCCCATTATGCGCCCCTGCTCGAGCGATTCGCCTCGATGGAGCACTCCGAGTTTCAGCGCAAGGTCGCGATGGCGGAGAATTCCTATCTGAGCCAGGGCATCACGTTCACCGTCTACAGTGGCGATGAAGGCACGGAGCGCATCTTTCCGTTCGACCTGATTCCGCGGATCGTTCCGGCGGACGAGTGGGCGCATATCGAGCGCGGTCTGGAGCAGCGGCTCACCGCGCTGAACATGTTCCTGCACGACATCTATCACGACCAGCGCATCCTCAAGGAAAAGGTCATTCCTGAGGAGGTCATCCGCAGCGCGAAGCATTTCCGGCCCGAGTTCATGGGCTTCGACGTGCCGAAGAACATCTACATTCATGTCTGCGGCACCGACCTCATCCGCGACGACAGCGGCCAATATCTGGTGCTCGAAGACAACGGTCGATGCCCGTCCGGCGTCTCCTACGTGCTGGAAAACCGACAGGCGATGAAACGCGTTTTCCCGCGGCTCTTCTCGAAATATCCCGTCCGTCCGGTGGACCGCTACCCGCAGGAGCTGCTGTCCGTGCTCCGTTACATCGCACCCGGCGGCAAACCTGATCCCGTCTGCGCCGTGCTTACGCCCGGCATCTACAACTCGGCGTATTTCGAGCATTCGTTCCTCGCGCGCGAGATGGGTATCGAGATTGTCGTGGGAGCGGATCTCGTTGTGGAAAACCGCCGCGTCTACATGAAAACGACGCGCGGACTCCAGCAGGTGGACGTGATTTACCGGCGCATCGATGACGATTTCCTCGACCCGCAGGTCTTCCGGAAGGACTCCGTCCTCGGCGTGCCCGGTCTCGTCGATGCCTACCGCGCCGGCAATGTCGCGCTTGCAAACTCGATCGGCACCGGCGTGGCCGACGACAAGGTCACCTATTACTACGTCCCGCGGATGATCGAGTTTTATCTCGGCGAGAAACCCATCCTGCCGAACGTGCAAACGTGGCTGTCCGCCGAGGAGGACGACCGGAAATACATCCTCGAAAACGTCGGCAATCTCGTCATCAAGGCAGCCAACGAGAGCGGCGGCTACGGGATGCTGATCGGCCCGCAGGCGACGAAGGAAGAGATCGAGAAATTCCGCCAGGCCATCATTGCGGATCCACGCGGCTATGTCGCCCAGCCGGTCATCTCGCTTTCGCGCTCGCCGTCGTATTGCGATGGAGTCATCGAGGGCCGGCACATCGATCTGCGGCCCTATGTGCTGTGCGGGGAGAAGACCACGATCATTCCCGGCGGTCTCACCCGCGTCGCGCTTCGCAAGGGGTCCCTCGTGGTGAACTCGTCGCAGGGCGGCGGCAGCAAGGACACCTGGGTGCTCGATAGCGAAGACGAGCCCTTGCAATTCCAAAGCCAGTCCCGGACGCCATGAGCGGTTCGAAATTCCATGCCAGAGAGTCGAAGCAGGTGAACGGCGATGCCCCCGCCCTCCCCCGCCCATTCCTTTCCTTCCTCCCATGCTGAGCCGCGTCGCCGATTCCTGCTACTGGATGAGCCGCTACATCGAGCGGGCTGAAACCAACGCGCGCCTGCTCAATGTGAACATGGCGCTCATGCTCGATCTCGAGGATGCCGACACGACGTCGGTGAAGCGGCATTGGGAGCCGGTGCTTGCCACGCTCGAGGATCAGGAGCTCTTCAATGAGCTCTACGACAGCGTCTCGGCCGAGTCGGTCATGGAGTTTGTCACCTTCGAAAAGAAGAATCCGAACTCGGTCTTCTCCTGCATCTGCGCGGCCCGCGAGAACGCGCGCACGGTGCGCGAACAGATCTCGAGCGAAATGTGGGAGCGGCTGAACACGCTCTACCTCTACCTGCGCAGCGAGCAGGCGCGGCATGACTACCGCCAGGCTCCCTACGATTTTTACCGCAGCATCGTCGACGGTTCGCATCTCTTCCAGGGGATCACCGACGCGACGATGACGCACGGCGAGGGCTGGGATTTCATCCAGGTCGGCAAATACCTGGAACGCGCGGATTCGACCTCCCGCGTGCTCGACATCAAATACCACATCCTCCTGCCGCACGGGGAAATGGTCGGCGGCAATGTGGACCTCACGCAGTGGATGGCCGTGCTCCGTTCGTGCAGTGCGTTCGAGGCGTATCTCAAGATTCGCGTGGGGCACGTGTCCGCGTGGGATGTCGCGGAATTCCTGATCCTGCACCCGACGTTTCCCCGGTCGATCCGCTTCTGCGTCGACAGCATGGACCGCGCGATCCACCGCATTTCCGGCAGCCGCATTGCGGGATCCCACAACGAGACCGAGCGCCTTTCCGGCATGCTCCGGGCGAGCATCGACTACGCAACGATCGACGGCATCATGCGCGGAGGCCTGCACGAATACCTCGATGCCACCCAGCTCCGGCTGATCGAGATCTCCGATGCCCTCGTAAAGACCTACTGCGAGTGGCTCGACGGAGGCGGCCGCGCGGTTGCGTAGAAGTTCCGAAGGCGAAAGCGGTTCGCTCTACGGCTTGTTGGCAATCGCGAGGATCGTCTGGAAGTGCGGCGCCTGCTTCTCGCGGGATACCGTCGAGATCTGCACGTCGCGGAATCCCGCCGACTTGAGCATCTGGTCGAGCTCCACCTCGGAGAAGCCCAGCCACACGTGTGCGTAGAGTTCGCGCGCCTGCTCGTAGCTGTGGCTCGCAAGGTCGAGAATGACGATGCGGCCGCCGGGGCGGAGGATGCGGTGCGCTTCGGCGATCGCGGCCGATGGACTCGACGCATGGTGCAGCGCCTGGCTGAACAGCGCGATGTCCACCTCGCCGTCGCCAATGGGCGGCGCCTCGATGTCGCCAAGGCGGTATTCGAGATTCGTGAAACCGTGCTCGCGGGCGAGATTGGAGCCGAACTCGACCATCATTTCCGAATTGTCGATGGCGATCACCTTCTTCGCGCGGCGGGCGAGGAGCTGGGAAAGCGTGCCCTCGCCGGCGCCGAGGTCGGCGATGACCATGGGGGGGAGCAGATGCAGCAGCGCGTGCGCGAGCGCCTGCCACGAGCGGCCGGGAATGTAGGTGCGGCCGAATTTTCCGGCGAGCCGGTTGAAATACTCCGCCGCGCGATCCTTGCGCCGGGCGAGCACGAGCGCGAGCGCGGCCTGGTCGCGCCGGACCTCGGGAATCTCCTCGCTGGCGAGCTGCACGAGGTTCGCGAGTTCCAGACCCTTGGGCAGCGTGGCGCGGTAGAAAATGTTTTTGCCGACGCGCCGGTCGGTCACGAAACCTTCGCGTTTGACGAGCGCGAGGCTGGCCGAGATGCGGCTCTGGCCCATGCCGAGAATCTCCTGCAACTCGGCGACGGTAAGCTCCTCGTCACGCAGCAGCCGAAGCAGCCGGAGACGGGTGGGATCCGACAATACGCGGAACGACTTGAGGAGCGACGCCATGGGAACGGGCGGGAACATCGCAGGTTTTTGCGAATCGGAAAACCCTTCGCTGCGCGGCGTGAGGCGGCTCACGAATGATTTCTGGACGTCGGCACGATTCCCGCTTCGATAGGTGGGAGCAGGACATGACGTCCAGGAAGCTCTTTTATCCTCGGTCACTCGAGTTGTTATCCGGCAAATACCGGCCCGCCGATCTCGCCTCCGACGCGATGGCCGGTGTGACGGTTGGCCTCATCGCGCTGCCGCTGGCGCTCGCATTGGGCATCGCAAGCATCCCGCAAGGCGTCGCCACGCCGTATCCCCCACCCGCGCTCGGCATCTTCACGGCCATCATCGCCGGCTTTTTGATTTCCGCCCTCGGCGGCAGCCGCGTGCAGATCGGCGGCCCGACGGCGGCTTTCATTCCGGTGGTGCTGATGATTGTCGAAAAGCACGGCTATGGCGGACTCGTGCTCGCGACGCTCATGGCCGGCGTGATCCTTGTCATCATGGGGTTCGCGCGGCTTGGAACCCTCATCAAGTTCATCCCGTGGCCAGTCACGAGCGGGTTCACCACGGGCATTGCGGTGGCGATCATGGCCACGCAGGCGGGCGATCTGCTCGGCATCCGCGCGGAGACCGCGCCGCCGCGCGAATTTCTGGAGCGCGTGCATTGGCTGTGGGAAAATCTGGGCGGATTTCATCTCCCCAGCACCCTTCTTACCGCCGCTTGTGTTGCGGTCATTGCCTTCTGGCCGCGGCTCGGTCTGAAACGCATCCCCGGCTCGATCGTGGCCATGCTTGGCGCGACGGGTGTGGTCGCCGTGTTTGGCCTGCAGGAGGGCGCGGGCATCGCGACGATCGGTTCGAAGTTTGGCGAACACGCGATCCCGGCCGGACTGCCGCCCATTCGCTGGCCGGAGTTCGACCTCGCCGTGCTGCGCGATCTCATCGGACCCGCCACCGCGATTGCCATGCTCGGCGCAATCGAGTCGCTGCTCTCCGCCGTGGTTGCGGACGGCCTTGCCAACGACCGGCACGACAGCAACACCGAGCTCATCGCCCAGGGCGTCGCGAACATCGTGTGCCCCTTCTTCGGCGGTCTGCCAGCCACCGGCGCGATCGCCCGCACGTCTGCAAACATTTCCTCCGGCGCGCGGTCACCGATTGCCGGCATCGTTCACGCGCTCACGCTGCTTGCAATCGTGCTGCTCTTTGCGCGCTGGGCGGTGTTTGTGCCGGTGCCGGCGATGTCGGCCGTGCTCCTCATGGTCGCGCTGCGCATGGGCGAATGGCACGAGCTGGGTCGCCTCCGCCGCATGCCCCGCAGCGACGCGATCGTGCTTCTCACGACGTTCTCGCTCACGGTGATCTTCGACCTCGTGATCGCGGTCGAGGTCGGCATGGTCCTCGCGGCCATCCTCTTCATCAAACGCGTCTCCGAGACGACCGAGGTCTCGCGCGTGCTCTCCAACGACGAGCTCGAGTCACCCAAGCAGCTCGCGCAGGGCAAGGACATCCCGGACGGGGTGGTCGTCTACCGGATCTTTGGACCGTTCCTCTTCGGAGCGGCGGAGAAAATGGAGGACGCCCTTGGCCGGATGGAAAAAATGCCGCGGGTTCTGATCCTGCGCCTTCACCTCGTGACGGCGATGGACGCCACGGCGCTCAATGTCCTCGAAAGCATTGTCGAGCGGTTCCACCACCATAATGGGCAGGTCATTTTAAGCGGATTGCACCGGCAGCCGTTTGCGATGCTCCGGCAGGCGGGCTTCATCGACACGATCGGCCGGAAAAATTTCTGCGCCCACTTCGACGCCGCCCTCGCCCGTGCCCGGGACATCCTTGGCGGGAAAAGCTGACCTGCCCCGGTCGGTTCGTTACCGCGTCAAACGTCGACTTTTTGAGGCTCATCGGCCGTTCCGGCTGCCGGCACGGCAACTCCCGGCAGGTTGACATCCCCTTGAAGGCAACCTATGAAGACATGCTGATATCTTAATAAGTTCCATTTTCCGCCATGTCCCGCCGTTATATTTTTTCGTCCGAGTCTGTTGGTGAAGGCCACCCTGACAAGGTCGCCGACACCATTTCCGACGCCATCCTCGACGCCTGCCTGACCTTCGACAAAACCGCGCGCGTGGCTTGCGAGACCTTCGTGAAGTCGAACACGG
>Ga0065721_10050875_pt1 | contig 17347 bp, 11 predicted proteins | sample Mesricmetagenome_FD_59108 | JGI IMG/M metagenome (GOLD analysis project Ga0065721, IMG submission 59108) | Mesophilic microbial community from rice straw/compost enrichment Sample: eDNA_1 v2 (version 2) | ecosystem: Engineered > Solid waste > Grass > Composting > Bioreactor | place: USA: Davis... | reverse complement strand
GAGGGCTTATCCTATAACGGATGGACACCGGTAAGCGCGCGATGATACTTCTTCCGCAAGCTTTTGTTCGTATGCCTGCAACGCAATGCCAAGCATTGCTGCCTGCAGACATACGGGTCGTGAGGATTAAAATCCCACGAGTTCGCATCCAGTTTTCAAGGCGCAAGACCTGCGCCGCAATGCTTTGCATTGCTGGCTGCAGTCTGCGTGATTATTCTAACACTCTCCTCCGGAGGGTGTTTTTGCGTTTCCAGACAGATTTCCCCTGACCTCCCAAAAACTCAGACGCGGCGCGGCTCTTCGGGATGTAAACAATATCGTTACCTTGATATCGGGAGGTGCCCGCACGCGAACATGAGGACTTCGAATATCCGCTTCATCCATGTCGGACTAAAGCTTCTTGCACTCATCGCGCTGGCTGCCTGCTCGTTCACCGGATGCTCCTCCGGGACGGCCGGGTCCGAATCCGAGCTTGTCAAGCTCGAGAAGGGACTTCGGCAGGCGGCGAAGCTGACGGATCGGCGCGAGCTGAAGGTTCAGACGCGGAGCCGGGGCCATACGGAAGAAGGGAAAACGACATCGCCCCGTCCCCTGACTCCGCGCGCGCCAAAGCAGCCGGTACGAGCTATCTACGTCTCCTCGCACGTCGCGAACGGGTCTCGGTTGAAGGAGCTTGTCCGCCTGTTGGACGAAACGGAGCTTAACGCGATGGTGCTCGACGTCAACAGCGGGATCGCGCTGACCTCGCCCGGCAGGCAGAAGGGCAAAGAGTCCGAAATCGTTCCCATTCCGTCCGACAAAAGACCGGCAAGACATTTTCGCGAAGTCGTCAAGGAACTAAAAAAACAACGCGTCTATCTGATCGCCAGAATCGTCACTTTCAAAAATCCGGAGCTGGCGAAGGCGGTTCCTTCCTGGGCGCTGAAGCGCAAGAACGGCAAGATATGGACGGACCGGAACGGGACGCCGTGGATCGACCCGTACCAACAGAAGAGCTGGGGCTATCCGATCGCCTTGGCCGAATATGCCGCGAAGCTTGGATTCGACGAGGTGCAATTCGATTACGTCCGTTTTCCGGAAAACGCGTCGAAGGTCGACGAAGAGGTGAGCTACGCGAATCCTCAAGGCCGGACGAAGGACGAAGCGATTCAGGCTTTCCTGCATCGGGCGCGCGCCAGACTCCGCCCCGCCGGCGTTCTCGTCTCCGCCGACGTGTTCGGCATGGTCGGTTCTTCGGAAGACGATATGGGCATCGGCCAAAAATGGAACAAAATCGTCAGGGAAGTGGACGTCGTCTCCCCGATGATCTACCCTTCCCATTATTCCGGCGGGATATGGGGCATCCGGCATCCCGATTTGACGCCGGGACCGATTATCCGCCATGCGCTGGAAGACGCGACGAAGAAGAACCGGAAGCTGAACGGCCAGGGAATCGCCACGGCCAAAGTTCGCCCCTGGCTTCAAGGCTTTACGGCCGGGTGGGTCGATCCCCATCAGAAGTACGGACAAGCGCAAATCCGGGAACAGGTGCTGGCGGCGAAGAGATCGGGAATCACTTCCTACATGCTGTGGAATTCTTCTTGCCGCTACCCCGAATTCACGATATGAAAGCCTGTGAAAATGAGGAAAAAACGCTGATTTGGTGCGGTTTTCCACGTCCCGATTGTGCTTGACAGCCCATGACGCCTCTGCTAAGATTGACGATAATCAATCGGAGACAATAGCCGGTGAAGCAACCGGACTTAGGGGGTAATCAGCTGTGTGGCAAACGAAATTCGCCAAAGAAGGACTTACGTTCGACGACGTTCTGCTCGTACCGAGGAAGTCGACGATACTTCCGAGAGACGTCAACGTATCGACCGTATTGAGTCCTTCCGTTAAGCTCAATATTCCGTTGATCAGCGCGGGAATGGACACGGTCACGGAATCGGCTTTGGCGATCGCGATCGCCCGCGAAGGCGGGATCGGCATCATTCACAAGAACATGTCCGTCGCTCAGCAAGCGGAAGAAGTCGATCGGGTGAAACGCTCGGAGAGCGGCGTTATTACGAATCCTTTTTCATTGACTCCCGAACACCACGTCTACGACGCGGAAGAACTGATGGGCAAGTACCGAATCTCGGGCGTTCCGATCTGCGACGACGAAGGCAAGCTCGTCGGCATCTTGACGAATCGCGATCTTCGCTTCGTGCACGATTACTCCATCAAGATCAAAGACGTCATGACGCATGAGGATCTGGTCACGGCGCCGGTCGGCACGACTCTTCAGCAAGCCGAAGGCATACTTCAGCGCCACAAGATCGAGAAGCTTCCGCTCGTCGACGAGACGAACACGCTGAAGGGCCTCATTACGATCAAGGATATCGAGAAGGCCATACAATTTCCTAACGCGGCGAAGGACCAACACGGCAGATTGCTCGTCGGCGCGGCGGTCGGCGTATCCAAGGACACGTTCGAGCGCGCGGACGCGCTCGTGCAAGCCGGAGTCGACGCGCTTGTCGTCGATTCGGCGCACGGCCATCATATCGACATCGTCTCGATGGTTCGCAAGCTTCGCGAGAAGTACCCGGACCTTACGATCATCGCCGGCAACGTCGCGACGGGTGAAGCGACCCGCGATCTGATCGAAGCCGGGGCTTCCGTCGTGAAGGTCGGCATCGGGCCGGGATCGATCTGTACGACGCGGATCATCGCGGGTATCGGAGTTCCGCAGATTACGGCGGTATACGATTGCGCGACCGTCGCCCGCGAATACAATATCCCGATTATCGCGGACGGCGGAATCAAGTACTCCGGCGAGATCACGAAGGCGATCGCCGCCGGCGCCAGCTGCGTCATGCTGGGCAGCTTGTTCGCGGGTACGGAAGAGAGCCCGGGCGAATCCGAAATTTATCAAGGCCGCCGATACAAATCGTACCGCGGCATGGGTTCGATCGGCGCGATGAAGGAAGGCAGCAAGGACCGTTACTTCCAGGAGAACGAGAGCAAGCTCGTTCCGGAAGGCATCGAAGGAAGAGTCGCGTACAAGGGGCCTTTGAAGGATATTATCCATCAGCTGATCGGCGGACTTCGTTCCGGCATGGGCTATTGCGGAACGGCGACGATCGAAGAGCTCAAGAACGATACCCAATTCGTTCGGATTACGGGAGCCGGTCTGAAGGAAAGCCATCCGCACGACGTGCACATTACGAAAGAAGCACCCAACTATTCCATGTAACCGTGCAAGGATGCAAGAAGGGCCCGAGAGGGCTCTTCTTTTTCTATACGGCGATCGTCGGAGTCCGGGGCTTCGGCCTCGGTTTTTTCGACTTTCGGAGGTGGCTTTATTTTACTTGAAAAGGAATCTTTCCTTCGGCTTTTGCCGCAAGAGAGGCTATGTTACAATAGGAAAGGATTTTGAATATCGAAAAAGGGGAGAATGCGTTGAACCGCCATCATTCATTGTCTATGCCGCTAGCATTCCTGCCGAAGCGGTTCGTCGCCGCTGTCGTACTGATTTCTTTTTTGTCGCTTATCGCCTTCTCTTCCCCGGCATCCGCAGCGGATGAAGTTCCAGGAGCTCCCCAATTGGACGCCCAATCCGCGATCTTGATGGATGCGGGAACCGGACAAATTTTATATCAGCTTAATGCGGACGAAGCCAGACCTCCGGCGAGCATGTCGAAAATGATGACGGAGTATCTCGTCTCCATGGCCGTTAAGCAAGGCAAGCTGTCCTGGGACGATACGGTTACGGTTGGAGAAAACGCCGCGAAGCAGATCGGCAGCCGAATTCTGCTGGCTCAAGGCGATCAACATACGATCAGGGAATTGTACATCGCGCTTGCCGTGTACTCGGCTAACGACGCGACGGTTCAGCTCGCCGAAGAAGTCTCGGGCTCGGAAGAGGCTTTCGTGAAGCTGATGAACGATACCGCCGTCGAGATGGGATTAACGCAAACCCATTTTATCAACTCGACCGGCTTGGACCGCGCCGATATGCCGGAGAAATTCCGTCCGACCTCCGTCGAAGGAGAGACGACGATGTCCGCGAAGGACGCGGCTACGCTCGCGTATCGGATTATTCACGACGATCCGGAATTCCTGGAAACATCGAAGCTGCAAGAATACAAGTTCCGTCCGCGGGACAAAACGCCGATGAAAAACTGGAACTGGATGCTCGGCTCCAACAAAGACAATCCGACGCTGCGCAAATTTGCTTACGAAGGCGTAGACGGCTTGAAAACGGGACATACCAGTAGAGCGGGCAACAACTTTACGGGGACCGCTCTTCGGAACGGCACTCGCCTGATCGCGGTCGTCATGGGCGTTCCCGGCACGACGGAAGACGGCAAACGCTTCTTGGAGACGGCCAAGCTGTTCGATTACGGCTTCAAGGGCTTCGAGAAGAAAACGATTCTGGAAGCGAAGGCCGCCGTTCCCGAGCATGAGACGCTGAAGGTGAAGAAGGGCAAGTCGAAGACCGTGCCGGTCGTGACGGCGACCGACATTACGCTGATGGTACCGAAGGGCGCAACCGCGGAACCCGTTCTTCAAGAGGTCAGGCAGGCCCAGGATCCGCTCGTTGCCCCGATCGAGCAAGGCGCCAAGGTGGGCATGGCGATCTACAAGTACAAAGATCCGTCCACGCAAGAGGAAAAGACGGTCGAGATCGATCTGATCGCCTCCGAAGAGGTCGGCAAAGCCGGCTGGTGGACGTTATTGTTCCGCGGAATCGGCGATTTCTTCTCGGGACTGTTTAAGGGAATCGTGGATCTTTTCTAAATTCCGACTTAAATGGTTGCCTATTACTCTTACTTGTTGTAAAATTTATGGTTAGAATCTTCGGGAGGCATGAACTCATGGAAACAGGAACTTCGAGAGTCAAACGCGGCATGGCCGAAATGCAAAAAGGCGGCGTCATCATGGACGTCATGAGCGCCGAGCAAGCTAAGATCGCGGAAGCCGCGGGCGCTACGGCCGTTATGGCCTTGGAAAGAGTCCCTTCGGACATCCGCGCGGCGGGCGGCGTGGCCCGCATGGCGAATCCGGAGCTCGTCGAGCAAGTCATGAAAGTCGTCAGCATTCCGGTCATGGCTAAGGCTCGGATCGGCCACTACGTGGAAGCGAAAGTACTGGAGTCTCTCGGCGTCGATTACATCGACGAGAGCGAGGTGCTTACGCCCGCGGACGAAGTGTTCCATATCGACAAGTCCACGTTCACGGTTCCTTTCGTCTGCGGCGCGAAGGATCTCGGCGAAGCGCTTCGCCGGATTCAGGAAGGCGCGTCCATGCTTCGCACGAAGGGCGAGCCGGGAACGGGAAACATCGTCGAAGCGGTCCGCCATATGCGGATCATCACCGGGCAAATCCGCCGCGTCCAGAATTTGTCCAAGGATGAGCTATACAATGAAGCGAAAGTGCTGGGCGTTCCTTACGACCTGCTGCTCGGCGTGCACGAGTCCGGACGTCTGCCGGTCGTGAATTTCGCGGCTGGCGGGGTAGCGACCCCTTCCGACGCGGCGCTTATGATGCATCTGGGCGCGGACGGCGTGTTCGTCGGCTCCGGGATTTTCAAGTCCGACAGCCCGGAGAAGTTCGCGCGCGCGATCGTCGAGGCGACGACCCATTACGAAGACTACGCATTGATCGCCCGCGTGTCCAAGGATCTGGGCGAGCCGATGAGAGGGATCGATATTTCCAAGCTTCATGCCTCCGAACGGATGCAAGATCGCGGACTGTAATTATCTTCTCCATCGAGCGGCTTCCGCGCGGCTTCCGATAAGCCGCGGGAAGCCGTTTAAGGTTTTTATCCACAAGCACGGGAAAAGGGATGAAATAGGATGAATATCGGAGTGTTGGCCCTGCAAGGAGCGGTGGCCGAGCATATTCGCAGCATCGAATTGGCGGGAGGCAAAGGCGTCGCCGTCAAGAAGACCGAGCAGCTTGACGAGATCGACGGCCTGATCATTCCCGGCGGGGAAAGCACGACGATCGGCAAGCTGATGCGCAAATACGATTTTATAGACGCGATTCGGGAGTTTGCCGGACAAAGCAAGCCCGTATTCGGAACTTGCGCGGGCTTGATCGTGTTGGCCGAGCGTCTGGAGGGCGGGGAGGAGCCGCACCTGAGATTGATGGACATGACGGTTGCCCGCAACGCTTTCGGACGGCAAAGGGAAAGCTTCGAGACCGATCTGGACGTGAAGGGAATCGAAACGCCGCTGCGCGCGGTATTTATTCGGGCGCCTCTGATCAAGGAAGTCGGCGAGAAGGTGGACGTGCTGTCCGTGTACCAAGGGGAGATCGTCACCGCGCGGCAAGGAAACCTGCTGGCATCCTCTTACCATCCGGAGCTGACCGACGATTACAGGCTTCACGAATATTTCATTAACATGGCCCGCGAAGGGGGACATTAACCGATGTTGGACGTCAAGCTGCTTCGCAACGACTTCGACAAAGTCGCGCAAGCGCTGAAAAATCGCAACGCTTCGTTGGAATTGATCGCGGACTTCCCTGCGCTGGACGTCAGCCGCCGAGAGAAGCTGACCGAGAGCGAGCAATTGAAAAACCGCCGCAACGTCGTCTCGCAGGAAGTGGCGAAGCTCAAGAAAAACCGCGAGAACGCCGACGACCTGATCCTGGAGATGCGCAACGTCAGTGATCGGATCAAGCTGCTAGACGAAGAAGTGCGCGAGATCGAAGAGAAGATGGACCAGCTGTTGCTGGCCATCCCTAACGTTCCTCACGAGAGCGTGCCGGTTGGCGCTTCCGAGGAGGACAACGTCGAGCTGCGCCGGGTCGGCGAGCCGAAGAGCTTCGAGTTCGAGGCGAAGCCTCATTGGGAACTGGGCACCGAGCTCGGCATCCTGGATTTCGAGGCGGCGTCCAAGGTAACCGGCTCCCGGTTCGTGTTCTACAAAGGATTGGGCGCGCGCCTCGAGCGGGCGTTGATCAACTTCATGATGGATCTGCACGCGGACAAGCACGGCTACGAAGAAGTTCTTCCGCCGTACATCGTTAATCGCGACAGCTTGATCGGCACGTCGCAGCTTCCGAAGTTCTCGGAAGACCTGTTCAAGATCGAGGGCACGGATTATTTCTTGATCCCGACGGCGGAGGTTCCGGTGACGAACATCCACCGCGAGGAAATCCTGTCGGCGGAAGATTTGCCGAAAGCGTTCGTGGCGTTCAGCGGCTGCTTCCGATCCGAGGCGGGCGCTTCCGGGCGGGATACGCGCGGCTTGATCCGCCAGCACCAATTCAACAAGGTGGAGCTCGTCCAGCTCGTCGCTCCGGACAAGTCCTACGAGGTTCTCGAACAGCTGACGGGCCACGCGGAGAAAGTGCTCCAGCTTCTCGAGCTCCCTTATCGCGTTCTCGCTCTGTGCACGGGAGACATGGGCTTCGGCTCCGCGAAGACGTACGACTTGGAGGTCTGGCTCCCTAGCGCGGGAACGTACCGCGAGATTTCGTCCTGCACCAACTTCGAGGATTTCCAAGCCCGCCGGGCAGGCATCCGCTACCGTCCCGAGACGGGAGCGAAGCCGGAATTCGTGCATACGCTGAACGGTTCGGGCCTGGCGCTCGGCCGCACGGCAGCGGCTATTATCGAGAATTATCAGCAAGCCGACGGCACGGTGAAAGTTCCGGAGGTTCTGAAGCCGTACATGGGCGGACTGGACGTCATCGGCCCCCGGGGTTGATGATTCGGCGCGGGTTGTGATATGATGATTTGGCAGTATCGGTCGAACCTTCGGGCAAGACGGCTGCCGATCCTGGAGAGATACCGAAGCGGTCATAACGGGGCGGTCTTGAAAACCGTTAGGGTGCAAGCCCACGTGGGTTCGAATCCCACTCTCTCCGCCATACGTAAAAAACAGGCCGATTCCTGAAGAGGAATCGGTTTTTTGTCGCGCGCTTATCTCAATCCTTCTATCAAGGAGGCTTTTATGTCGGAGGGAGAGCCTGTTCAGTTTTTGTCTAGATCGAGGGTGGTAGACTGAAAACATCTGTCGAATTTTGCGGTTCTTTGTCGTTTGACAAGGGACAATTATAGGAAATGAAATGGAGGATGTTTGGATCGTGAGACAAAAGAGAAACAAGAATAAGGCGACGTTGTCAAAGATTTGGCTCATGAGACGAAAACAAAACCTGTACAAGACTGCATTGTCCTTCTGTTTGGCGGTTGTGCTAGCCTTGCAGACGGTGACTTTTGCTGCCGCGTCAGACGTGGGAAATCCGCTGGAAGAGCCCGAAGCTTCGGCTCCCGAGTCGACGGTAACCGAAACGGTGTATGGTGCGCCGGAGGGCGATCTTATTATGCCGTTAGCGGCGGGGCCGACGGATAAGACGGCGTTGATTAAGGATAAAAATATGCCTTTTCCGCTGGAAGTGAAGCAAAATAACGCAGTTGTTGCCCCCGGCGGCACCATTATGGGCAGACAGACATTTACGATGACGTCCAGCGGAATCAAGGTGCCTGTGCACGCGGATAATCCGGCAGCGGCGGATAGCGAGAAAATTCTTCAGAACGACTATATCGTGCTGGATAAGGCAACCTATTTCCCAAGGGTGAATCTGACCACAACAGGTACGCAGAATATTCTCATAAACGGAGAAAAAATAGCTACCGCCACATTCTCAACGACCAGCATTCGTATTGATTTTAACGGTCTTGCGAAGTTTTTCACGCAAGCGGCAAACATCTCTATTGGTTTTGAAGTCACCGCCAAAGGAGATGTGACGGGCCTGGAGTATGGGGATTCAACGCAGATATCCATTTTCGATTCCAGTTACCAACTGAAAAACCCGGAAGTCACAGCTAACTACAGCATCACAATAAGCTCGCCCGGAATGGTTAGGTGGGATCAGTATGGCTATCGCGGTCTTCAACTCGCGCAATTTGTCGAGGGCGCGATTACTTGGCAGTCGACCGTATCCTCTTTCGATAAGGACGATGCAACCATCAAGCTGCCGCTTGACGGGAAGAAGTTTTTTACGGATACCGCTAATAATAATTTGAACGCCTCGAATCAGATTCTCGGGAATGTCCGCGGCGTCTATGTGCCGGGCTCCTTCAAGGTCAACGGCGCGGTGGCGGTTCCGGGACCGAATGTCGATGCCGACGGCAAGCTGACCTACACGTTCCCGGCGGGAACCGGCGTAGATCCGATGGTTGAATATAAGGTATGGATACCAAAGGAATCTTATTATTACGAGCACAAGAATCCTCCGGGCAACCTTGGTCGCAGCTACAGAGTTGCGCATGGCATAGTCAAGCTGCTAGACGAGAACGATGTACAGTTGACGAAGCTTGACGCACTGGGGAATTCTTCAAAGGTCGAAGCGGGGCAGGAGATTTCCTTCGCACCCGACTGGATTCAGCAAACCGGTGCGGTGAGTAAAAAGGATGGCATCACTTATGTGACATGGACCATCGACGTAAACACAAAATACAAGAAGCAGGGGCTTAAGAACTTTACGATCACGGATGCCTTGCCGGAAGGCTTGAGCTTTGAATCGGCCACCTATCAGTTATGGGGTACAAGCGACTGGTCTGCAACTAAGACGCCGATTAGTCCGGATGCGGCCACGAACAGCATTTACACCTTCGGAGACGTCGATGTTCCCGTTCGCCTGGTCATTGTGTCCCGGGTGGACAGCGGCACTGAATTTAAGAATTGGGCGCGCGCCAATTGGAGCCTGGCTACACCGCCGGGAGGTATAGATCAGAACAACGATGCAACTAGCGGAAATTACCCACTCACCGTAAACGACTACGCCGAGGTCACCGTCGGCGCGCATGGCTTGACCAAGGCCGGCACGTTCACTGCCGACGATCTCAAGATCGGCGCCACCACATGGACAGTGACTCTAACGCCGCAGTACGAGGATTCCTCGGCAGCGGTGTATGACCTGCTGATCCACAGCAGAACCCCGAACTTTATCGATCCCAACAAGTTGAATGATCCGACTGGAGAGGTTGCCCAGACCGTATTGAAGACACTTGCGGGCGATGTCAGGGGGAACGCGGGTTTAATCGGGCAGCAGTATCTTGAGGGTTCTTTTTCCAGCAGTGCCGGGTTAACGGGAAGACCGATTAAGCTGTATCAAGACGGCGAGTATGTGGCGGATGTATTAAAGGTCACGGGTTACACGGACAAGAGCGCGTCCTTTACTTTCCGTACGCTGATGACCGACCCTGCGCAATTCGCGGGGCAGTTTTCCAAAACAAGCTACGCAAAGCCTGACTACAACCGTGTGCATTTATTTGACGTAGACGAATATTCGAATAGAAATGCGCAGATTAATCCAAATCGCCACGGAGATATGCTCGACAAAGGAGTTCTCTATGCCTCCAAGCCGTTGGATGCAGAGGGTAATCCCCTTGCCGCTGTAACGGACTGGAAGAAAAACGCAACAGTAGCGCCTGTTCCCGGAGACAAAAACCAGTATATCATGCAGGGGCATGCTGATAACTATTTGGTCGCGGGCTATGATCGGGTAAGCAAAACGGCGACTTTCCGTCTTGCGGTCAATCACAAAGGCTTGGACACGGAGTTGATGAAAGCTTACGGCGGCGACCGGGTAGCCAGCGACATTCGGCTGGTGGATACTCTCCCGGCGGGTTGGGAATTCGTACCTTTCGATGAAGAGAGCGGGCAATTCTACGAGCTATATAAAGGCTTTTCGAGTAATGGTACAGACAGCAACTACGGCAGGGGAGTTAGGGCGGATACGCTTATTCCGCCAGAATCTCCGGATCATGTGGTCAGCTTCGAGAAGAGCGGCAACCAAGGCACCTTTACTTTCTCTAAGCTGAAAGGTCCTTATGTGATTCTGGTAAAAGCAAGACCAAGCAATGACACCCTGAATTCCTACATCGAGTCAGGCTTAACATCTCATAAGGTAAAAAACAGTGCCGCTCTATCCATCACCTGGGGCAGCACCGCAATTACCCACAATTCGGATGCGGATGTCATTGTGAACGTAGATAAGCTCAGCAAGTCGGTGAATCGGGTGAAGCCCGGCGTGCTGGAATGGACAGTGGACTATACCCCGCCGTTCACGCTGAACGAAGAAGTCTATTTGCAAGACACCTTGGGAGCAGGAATGAACCTGCGCAAGGATGCAACCGGCAATATCCTGCTGACGCGGCCCAGCATGGCAGTCTATCATGCCACGATGAACCCGGACGGCAGCCTGAGCCCGGACGGCGAAGCGCTGAACCTCAGTGATCCCGACAGCGAGGTCAAGGTAACGGCTGCTCCGGGAAGCGGCGGCACGACCCTCTTGAAATTCGTCTTTGATAATCCTAATCGAATTTATCAGTTGGTGTATCAGACCGAGATTGACGCCAATGCCAATCTGCAGGCCGGCGACAAGCTGGGGAACGAGATTCAACTGAGGGGAGACCCTGAGATCGAAGCCAAAAATCTCGGCGCAAAAGAAGAGTACACCGTGGATAGTTCGGATGTGCAAGCAACCGGCAGCACTCGTGCTTTGCTGGAGTTGATCAAGAAAGACCCTCATGGCAATACTTTGGCCGGCGTAGAATTCCAGTTGTTCGAAGCTGACGGTACGACGCCGGCCACGGACAAGGACAATAAGCTTATAAAGGGTACCACTGGAACGAACGGCAAAATACCGAACTTCTATATCGATGAACCGGGCTCCTATGTGCTCAAGCAGACGTACATTGACCCGCTCCTGTATCTGCCTACTACCCATGAATACCAGGTATATGTGGGAAGCACGCCTTGGAAGCCGATCTGGGTGGACGGAGACGAGGTTAGCGACACTAAGCCGCTGATCGTGCCGACTCCCGTTGCCGGAAAGCTGACGATCAGCAATAAGGTGGAGGGCAACGGCGGGAATCCGGATAAGGATTTTACGTACACCGTAACTTTCAGCGGCGAGGGTGCGGATGGCATTTATGCGTATCCCAAGCCGGACGGCACTAGCGGAAGTTTCGAGTCGGGCAACACCTTCACGCTCAAGCACAATCAGACATTCAATCTTCCGGTTCTGCCGGCGGGACTCGGCTATACCGTCACTCAGACGGGTTACGGCGACGAGGGGTATTACACGAATCCTAGCAGCCTGGTGCATACGGGAAGTATTCCTGAGAATGCTACAGCGGAAGCGCCTTATGTGAACCGCAGAGACGTCGGCGACCTGCGGATCAGCAACACCGTAGAGGGGAACGGCTTGGAACCGAATAAGGAATTTGTGTACGCCGTTACTTTCAACGGTGCCGGCGAAGGCGGCACCAAAGAATATACCTATACCAAACAGGACAATAGCACCGGAACGATCAAGTCCGGCGAAACGATCAAGCTCAAGCACAACGAAACGGCCGTCTTTAAGGATATTCTTGCGAATACAAGCTATACCGTAACCCAGACGAATTACGCGACGGACGGCTACAGCACGAGCCCCGTTGATCTGGCGCATACGGGAAGCATTGCCACCGGTGCGGAGAAGACGGCGCCGTTCGTCAACAAACGGACGGTATACGGCACCTTGCTGATCGACAATACCGTGACCGGCAACGGCGGCGACAAAGCGAAAGGTTTTGTCTACACGGTAACGTTCACGGGTGAGGGCGAAGACGAAGAATATACCTACACGAAAACTACGAAAGCGGGCGGTACGGAAACCGGCGCGTTAACAAGCGGCGGAACCGTATCGCTGAAAGACGGCGAGAAGATCACGATGGCTCTGCCCGCAGGGCTCGCTTACACGGTTAAGCAGACGGATTACTCGGGCGAGGATTACGTGACCGCTCCGTCCGGATTGGAATTTACGGGAGAAATCGAGCAATCGGTAACTGCCGAAGCCAAGTTTACCAATCACAAAGATCTGCCTGGCAGTCTATTAATCGGCAATACGGTGATTGGCAATGGCGCGGACCCGGATAAGGAATTCGAGTATACGGTCGTCTTCACGGGAGCGGGCGCTGGCAGAACGTATACCTATTACAAGGGCGACGCGAGCGGAACGATCGCAAGCGGGGGAAAAATTCTCCTTAAGCACGGACAGACGATTACCATAATTGGAATTCTCAAGGATACGTCCTATAGCGTCACTCAACAGGACTATACTGGAGATCAATATACGACCGATCCGGCGAGTCTGGAGCAAACGGGCGTCATCAAGGAAAGCGAAACGGCCCAAGCGCCTTTTGAGAACGCCAGATATCTTCCAGGTACTCTTGCTTTGGAGCCCAAAATTCAGCGAGTGCCCGGAGATGGTATAACGCCTGCCAAACTGACGGCTACCCTCACGGGAACGGACGGCAAGCCGGTTGCGGGCAAGGAGATCGTATTTAAGGTGGGAGGCACTGAAATCGGAAGGGCTACCACGGATAAAGACGGCAAGGCCACGATCCCCTATACGCCGCCGAAGTTGTCGGATGTAACGCCGGAGGAGTACGAGGTCACGGCGACCACCACGGCGACCAGCCCGTCGGGCGTGCCCTATAACGAAGATACGGCAAAGGTGATCGCCATGCCGGCGGCGCTTACGGGCGTTCTTCGGGATAATCAGACGGGACAGATCATTCCGGATGCGGACATTCTCGTGAAGAATGTCAAGACGGGCGAAGAGTACTTTATTAAAACCGATAGCGAAGGTAAGTACTACCATCCTGTTCAACGGGATGAAGAGTATACGATTACGTACACCAAGACGGTTCCGATTGGCGGGGTGCCAACGCCGGTGCCATTCACGCAAAAGGGGATCATTGAGGACAACGATCCTACGACCGAGGGTAACCTGATTCCTGCGGAAATTACGGCGGTCGGCATCGTGCTCTTCAAGCAGCCAAGTGGACAAAATGTGTTCCTTGACGAGGGCTTCGCCGGTAAAACGCACATCTATTTGAAGGATGCCAACGGAAATTATATGGAGGAGAACGGCAAGCCAAAAGCGTTCCCTCTGGCGGCTAACGGCACCTTCGCTGCGGAAGGCTTGACCACGGGCACGTACACGATGGAAGTGCGCTACGAGTTTGAACCGGGCAAGGAATTGAGGCTCGTTAAGGACGCCGAACTGAACGTGTTGGCGAATGGGGAGCTCAATATCTCTCAGGAACTGGTGGATCCGTACGGCACCGTTTACGATGCGAACAAGGGGATTACCACAGGGCAAATCGAGGGAGCTACGGTGACGCTGTATTATGCGGATACGGAGCGGAATACAAAGAAGGGCATCGTTCCAGGCACGAAAGTCACATTGCCTGGGATTCCGGGCTTTGCGCCGCACGATAACAAGAGCCCGGAGCAGGACAGCGACGCAAATGGCTTCTATGCGTACATGGTATTCCCGGAAACGGATTACTATCTGGTTGTAACGAAGACGGGGTATCGGACGTACGTGAGCGACACGATTTCTGTCGACTTCGACATCGTCAGACACGACGTTCCGATGCAACCGATCAGTTCCGGCGGCAGCTCCGGAGGCAGCTCCGGCGGCGGCAGCGGAACCGACCCAGGCAATCCTCCTGGCGGCAACCCGCCTGGCGGCGACGATAACGAACCCGAAGGCGGCAACCCGCCCGGCGGCGGCGACAACGAACCCGAAGGCGGCAATCCTCCTGGCGGCGACGACAACGAAACAGAGGGCGGCAACCCGCCTGGCGGCGGCGACAACGGAACGGATAGCGGCAACCCGCCCGGCGGCGGCGATCACGGCACCGAAGGCGGCCATCCTCCCGGCGGCGACGGCGACACGGATATCCGACTGGAAGATGACGAGCTGGACGATGTTCCGAAAACGGGAGACGGCAGCGCCTCTTCAATCATCTATATGGCGCTGGCCCTGATGTCCTTGATCGTACTCCGAATTTGTATGCCGTTTAGAAAGAAGAAACCCATTTAGCAAGGAAGAGGGCGGTAAGGGAATGAACAAGACCAAAAAAATACTTATCGCCTTCTCCGTTCTTCTGCTGGTCTTTTCTTTGGCAGGTATTGCACGAAATCTGCTGCGGGACGTTCATGCTCAAAAACAAATCGAAGAGCTGGCGCGACAGATGGAAAACACGGAATCGGACGCAGGCGGGGATACGGAAACGCCCCCGCTTATGGCCGAGAAGGCGAACGAGCCGGTTATGCTTCCCGAGTTTCGGGAGCTGTACGAGAGAAACCCGGACATCGTCGGATGGTTGACCATCGACGATACCCGAATCGACTACCCGGTCATGCAGAATCCGCAGGATGGAGAGTATTATCTCCATCGCGATTTCGATCAGGAGGAGAACCCCAACGGACTCCCCTTCTTGGACATCCGCAACCGGGTCCAAGATTCGGACGTGCTGCTGATTCACGGCCACAATATGAAAAGCGGCATGATGTTTGCGGATTTGATGAATTACAAAGAAGAAAGCTATTATCGGGAGCATCCTACGGTTCGGTTCAACACGCTTTACGAGAAGGCGGAATACGAGATTGTTGCCGTGATCCTCTCGGAGGTTTTTCGCAAATCGGACGACGTCTTTAAGTACTATCAGGTCGAGAAGGCGGGAACGCCCGCCGAGTTCGATTCCTATATTCGAAACATTAAAGAACTCGCGCTCTATGATACGGGCGTAACCGCCCAATACGGGGACCGGCTTATCGTACTGTCTACATGCGAATACTCCACCGAAAACGGCCGGTTAGCGGTGATCGCCCGCAAACGTTAATGACGATGGCCGGCGCTCATATGCTCCAGCCTAATCGACCGAACTGAACGATAAGCAGGACAACCATCGCCGACGGATATCGCCGCCGATGGTTGTTTTTTCGTTTCGTCCCGATTCAGGCATAAGAAAACGCCATTGGGTCAACCTAACGGAAGTGGAGGTGCTCACGATGCCAAGCAACGATGAATTGACCGTACCGCAACAGGACTTGGTGGAAGCCTGGAAAAGAACTTTGCCCGAACGGTTGACCGAAGGCGATACGGCGGAGATCTACCCGGATGGGACCGACCCTCGCGCCTTCCAGGTTCATATTAAGACGGCCGGACGGCAGATGATGGAATTCGACTTCTCGGTCCAGTACGTGGACAGCCGGGAGATCGCGATTCAGCTGATAGACGTGGAAAAAGACGGGCAGACCGTCGACGAACGGGCCGATATCATTCAGCAGCTTATCGGCGATTATCGCCGTCATCTGCACGAAACCGCGCAAGCGCTGCATCATTATACCCATTCGTAGAGGGGGCGATGAAGATGTCCGATTCCAACGGTTATGCGGATAAAAATCTCAGCAACGTCGTCGAGGACCTGGCCCGGGAGCCCGTCAACTCCCATCAAGCCCAGCAGAACCGGCAAAAGAAGAACGATCGCCGTCACCAAGACGCGTTGAACCACGACCACCCAACCGATCAGGAGCATCTGAAATCCTAGAGGAGGCCAAACCCACCCATGAGCAAACCGAAGTCCCAGCCGGTGCCGCGGCCGGACGAAGAGCACAGCGCCCGTCACTCGACGGTCGACCATCAGCTGAACGAACCGTTGTCGGGCTCGAAGAAAGTGAAAAATCGCAACCATACGAGGCATAATAACGGGGAAGGTTGAATCACCCGGAGCAACCGACCCGGCGAAATCCGTTCGCCGGGTTTGATGTCGTATCCCGAACGTCAGCCTAGATTTTTGCGGTAGTCGGCGGGCGTTAATCCGGTCGTGTCTTTGAAGGTCTTGCTGAAATGCTTCCAGCTTCCGTACCCGACCATCTCGGCGATTTCGTAGATTTTATTCGTCGGATCCTTCAGCAGCCGCATCGCTTCTTCCATCCTCAGAGAAGTCAAGTACTCCATGAACGACGTCCCCGATTTCTCCTTGAACACCCGGCTTAAATAATGAGGCGTAACGTAGACGCTGTCCGCGACGTCGGATAGCGTGATCGGTTTATGGATGTTCGTCCGAATGAAAGATTTGGCGTACGACAGCACGTTGCCTTCCTGCTTATGAGGAGCGGTCCGATCCAGAACCGAAGAAAACCAGTCCATGATCGACTTGACGAACTCCTCCTTGTTCCTGGACCATAGCAGGTCGTTGAGAAGGATCACGATATCCTGGGCATTCGCGACGGGGCGCCGTTGTCCCGAAACGTCCCGCATATTCTCCTGCAAAGTCAACAGGATGAGCTCCGTCGACTGCAGAATACGGAAGGCGTTGTTCTGTCCGGCGGCTTCTCGCATGAGGCGCTTCAGCTGTTCGGTCGCTTCGGCGTAATGGCCCGTGTCCCAATAAGCGAGAAGCGGATTCAGGTTCAACCTGGGATCGGCCGCCGACGGAGAGGCGTTCGCCATAAACGCTTCCCGGTAAGCTCGGACCGAAGGGCCTTGGGTGACGCGAACGAACAATGCCTTGCAGGCC
>Ga0065721_10050874_pt1 | contig 17353 bp, 15 predicted proteins | sample Mesricmetagenome_FD_59108 | JGI IMG/M metagenome (GOLD analysis project Ga0065721, IMG submission 59108) | Mesophilic microbial community from rice straw/compost enrichment Sample: eDNA_1 v2 (version 2) | ecosystem: Engineered > Solid waste > Grass > Composting > Bioreactor | place: USA: Davis... | reverse complement strand
GGGGAGCCTCGCCTACGCCGTCACCGCGGCCTCCTCGGTGGTCGATTTCCAGGCGGCGGTGATCGACGGCGCCTTCCCGGCGCGGGTGCGCGAGCGGCTGGTCGAGGCGGTTCGCCTCGCCATCGCCGTCTACGACCGCCAGGGCCTGTCGCCGGTCGACGTCCTGCCCGGCTCGATCGGCCCCGGCGCCCGCGAAATCGGCGCCGGCTGCCTGCCCCTCCTCGCCGACTTCGCCATCGACCGCGACGTGCTGTTCAAGGGACCGGGCTGAGCGGCCACGATCCCGCCGGCGCAGCATCGCCGCGACAACGAGCGATCCGCCTCACGGTCAAGTGATGCTGCGACGCGGAAACGAATCAACCTTCCAGCCTTGGCAAGGATGAGCCGCTGCCCATATCAGACGGGCACGGACGAGGGCGCCGGCGCGGCCTGCGAAGGGCGCGCCCCGCACCGCCCCCGTCGACCATTCCTCCCGACCGAGGCAAACATGACCACGACCGACACCGCCCCGCTGTTCGCACCCCTTCAGGCTGGCGAACTTTCGCTGAAGAACCGCGTCGTCATGGCGCCGCTCACCCGCAACCGCGCCACCCACGGCACCGACGCCCCGAACGATCTCAACGTCACCTACTACCGCCAGCGCGCCGGCGCCGGCCTGATCATCACCGAGGCCTCGCAGATCTCGCGTCAGGGCCAGGGCTACATCTGGACGCCCGGCATCTATTCGGCCGAGCAGGTCGCGGGCTGGAAGAAGATCACCGACGCGGTCCACGCCGAGGGCGGACTGATCGCCATCCAGCTCTGGCACGTCGGCCGCATCTCCCACGTCTCGCTGCAGGAGAACGGCGCCGCCCCGGTCGCGCCCTCGCCGATCCGCGCCGCCGCCAAGACCTTCGTCGAGAGCGGCTTCGTCGACGTCTCCGAGCCCCGCGCCCTCGAAGCTGATGAGCTTCCCGGCATCGTCGCCGACTACGTCCGCGCCGCCGAGAACGCCAAGGCCGCCGGCTTCGACGCGGTCGAGATCCACGCCGCCAACAACTACCTGCTCGAGCAGTTCCTGCGCGACAGCTCGAACACCCGCACCGACGCCTATGGCGGCTCGGTGGAGAACCGCGCCCGCCTCACGCTCGAAGTGGTCGATGCCGTGGCGAAGGTGATGGGCGCCGGCCGGGTCGGCATTCGCCTGTCGCCGGTGACGCCCGCCAACGACGGCAAGCCGGACAGCGATCCGCAAGCCCTCTACGGCTATCTCGCCCGTGAACTGAAGCGGCGCGGCATCGCCTATCTCCATGTGATCGAAGGCGAGACCCGCGGCAAGCGCGACGTCGTGCCCTTCGACTACGCCGCCCTCAAGGCCGATTTCGGCGGCGCCTACATCGCCAACAACGGCTACACCCGCGAGGAGGCGCTCGACGCCGTCGCCGCCGGGCGCGCCGACGCCATCGCCTTCGGCCGCCTCTTCATCGCCAACCCGGACCTTCCCGCCCGCCTGCGCCTCGGTGCCCCGCTCAACGAGCCCGACCAGAGCACCTTCTACGGGGGCGACGCCCACGGCTACACCGACTATCCGGCGCTGAAGGAGGCGGCGGAGTAAGCCTCACAACACCGACGACATCGCCGCGGGGCTCTCCTCGAGCGCGTGGGCCATGAGGTCGAGGGCGGCGCGGACGTCGGCGCGGGTCGCCGGGCCGCCGAGGCCGATCCGCACCGCCTCGGCGGGCGGCCCTTCCACTGTGAAGGCGTCGCTCGGCACGACGCCGATCCGTGCAGCGCGGGCGTGGCCGACGAAGGCCGAGCGCGTCCACGGCGCCGGCAGCGGCATCCAGACGTGGAAGCCGAGCGGGTCGGCGAGGTAGCTGCCCGGGGCGAGCAGTTCGGTGGCGATCGCCTGCCGCGCCGCCGTCTCCGTCCGGATGAAGGCGAGCAGGGCGTCGGCGGTGCCGTCCTCGATCCAGCGGGTCGCCAGCGCCACCGTCACCGGCGAGGCCATCACCGCGGCGCTGCGCAGGGCCGCGGCGAAGGGAAAGCCCGAACGTGCGTCCGGCACGATGACGTAGGCGACGCGCAGCCCGGCGCCGATGCATTTGGCGAGGCCCGCGACGTGCCAGGTCAGGTCGGGGGCGAGGGCGGCGAAGGGCGGCGGCGCCCCCGGTGCGATGAAGCCGTAGGCGTCGTCCTCGATGATCGGCAGCCGGCAGCGTCGCGCCACCGCCGTGATCGCCGCCCGGCGCGCGGCTGGAATCGTCCGCGTCGTCGGGTTGTTGAGGGTCGGGTTGAGATAGAGCGCCTTCGGCTGGTGGCTCCGCACCATGTCGGCGAGGGCGTCGGGATCAATGCCGTCCTCGTCCTCTGGCACGCCGACGAGGGTGAGGCCGGTCTGGGCGGCGAGCGAGCGGATGCCGGGATAGGTCACGCTCTCGGAGAAGATCGTGTCGCCCGGCCGGGTCAGCGTGCAGAGGATGCCGAGCAGGGCCGGATGGGCGCCCGGCGTCACGAACAGCCGCTCGTTGGACGGCACCAGCGCCCGCCGGCTCAGCCAGTTGGACGCGGCGTCCTTGGCCTCGCGCGAGCCGCCGAAGCCCTGGTAACGCAGCAGCGGGACGATGTCGCGGCCGACCGCCTCGACGCCCTCCTGCATCCGCGCGACGAGATCGGCGTCCTCCGGCTCCGGCGGCAGGTTCATCGACAGGTCGACGAGTTCCGGCCGGCGTAGCGCCGGGGCCGGCCGCGGCTTCGGCGGCACCTTCGTCACGAAGGTGCCCTGACCGACCCGCGATTCGACGAGGCCGCGCTTCTGCGCCTCGACATAGCCGCGCGCGACCGTGGTGAAGTCGATGCCGAGGGTCTTGGCGAGCTGACGCTGCGGCGGCAGCCGGTCGCCCGCCGCGAGCCGTCCGCCGGCGACGTCCGCCGCAATCGCCTCGGCGATGGCGAGATAGCGCGGCAGCCCCGTCTCGCCGATGTCCGGATGCCAGCCCGCCATGCCCCTCCCGCCCCCCGTTTCGCCCCGACGTCAGCCCGTCGGCCCTGCGCCTCGCGGTGTCGCGTGGCCCTGATTTGTCCGGCGATATTGACTGGATATTGTTGGATCGTCAGCTGAAAAATCGCCCATGCCCAAAATTTCCGCGCGCCCACCGGCCGATCTCGTCTCATACTTTGAAGGTGAGGGGCGGGGACGTGCAGAAGGCGCAATCCTGTCCTCGGCGCTGATTTCCTCGCAACCTCAAGGAGATCGGGAGCGCCGTGGGATCGGCGACTCGCAACAGGTTCACTGGTTCTGAGGATCGCTCCGCCCGGCGGGCATATGAGTAATAGGTGAAATGCCGGATCCCTCGGCAGAGATGCGGTCAATTTGCTGAATTTCTTCGCGCCTAACTGGCCGAATTCCGGGAAATTGGACCAGACCACCTCACATTGAATGGAAAATTGAATGCATATTGATGCTGATTGAAGCCTTACGGTGCTGCATTCAATCTGGCACGGCGCTTGCGAGACGGTCGGGGACGCCCGGCGGAACGGACCGGGCGGACGGATCACCGAAGCCGAGGAGGGTTCCATGCCTGCCGTCACCACGCCCGCGCACAAGAAGGGCGATTTCTTTGTCGACTACGAGGAGAAGGTCTTCGAGGACGTGAAGGCCGAGCCGGGGGAAAAAGCCCTCGTCACCTTCCACACCGTCGCCTTCGAAGGCTCGATCGGCCTCGTCAACATCCTCCAGGCCCTGCGCCTCAAGCGGAAGGGCTTCGAGACCTCGATCCTGCTCTACGGCCCGGGTGTGACGCTCGGCGTCCAGCGCGGCTTCCCGACCCTCGGCGACGAGGCCTTTCCGGGCGCGCAGAACTTCAACAACCAGCTGGTCAAGTTCATGGACGAGGGCGGCAAGGTCTACGCCTGCCGCTTCGCCCTGCAGGCGCTCTACGGCCACGGCGAACCGTCGCTGATCCCGGGCATCCGCCCGATCAACCCGCTCGACGTGCTCGACCTCATCCTGCTGCACCGCAAGGACAACGCCTTCATCCTCGACACCTGGACGGTGTGACGGGCAGGCGCCTCGCCGCGCCTGCGCCCCGGCTTCCCCTCGTCCTTCGAGACGGCCGCAAGGCGGCCTCCTCAGGATGAGGGGAAGGACGGACGCGGAGCTTTCGGCCATTCGGAGGTCTCATCCTGAGGAGGCCCGAAGGGCCGTCTCGAAGGACGAGGCCGGGTGGACCGGCTCTCGGGACCGGGAGAGGTCATCCCGATCTGTGAAGCAACGACGAACAGAAGAGACGCCGTCATGGCCGACAAAGCCTCCGTCCGGGTCGCCGCCGTGCAGATCGCGCCGGATCTCGCCTCTCTCCAAGGCACCGAGGACAAGGTGCTGGACGCCATCGCCGAGGCGGCGGGGCGGGGCGCCGAGCTGGTGGTCTTCCCGGAGACCTTCCTGCCCTGGTACCCGTATTTTTCCTTCGTGCTGCCCCCGGTGCTCTCCGGCGGCGAGCATCTGCGGCTCTACGACAACGCCGTCGCGGTGCCGAGCCGCACCACCGAGCGCGTCGCCGCCGCCTGCCGCCGTCACGGCGTCGTCGTGGTGCTCGGCGTCAACGAGCGCGACCACGGCTCGCTCTACAACACCCAGCTCGTCTTCGACGTCACCGGCGAGATCGTGCTGAAGCGGCGCAAGATCACGCCGACCTTCCACGAGCGCATGATCTGGGGCCAGGGCGACGGCGCCGGCCTCAAGGTCGTCGAAACCGCCGTCGGCCGCCTCGGCGCGCTGGCCTGCTGGGAGCACTACAACCCGCTCGCCCGCTACGCCCTGATGGCGCAGCACGAGGCGATCCACGTCGCCCAGTTCCCCGGCTCCCTCGTCGGCCAGATCTTCGCCGACCAGATCGAGGTGACGATCCGCCACCACGCCCTCGAATCCGCCTGCTTCGTCGTCAACGCCACCGGCTGGCTCACCGAGGAGCAGAAGGCGGCGATCTGCCCGGACGAGAAGCTGCGCCGGGCGCTTTCCGGCGGCTGCATGACCGCGATCGTCTCGCCGGAAGGCAACCACCTCGTCGCGCCGCTGACCGAAGGCGAGGGCATCCTCGTCGCCGACCTCGACATGAAGCTGATCCTGAAGCGCAAGCGGATGATGGATTCCGTCGGCCACTACGCTCGGCCCGAACTGCTCTCGCTCGTTCTCGACGACCGGGCGGCCGTGCCGATGCACGCCGCCTCCGCCGGCGCCGCTCCCGCCTCCCGTCTCCAAAGCCTCGAAGGAACCTCCTCCGATGACGCAGCCGATGCCGACCGCGATGGCGCCGCAGGCGCTGATCAACGAGTTGCAGTCTTCCGGGGTCCGTCTCGTTGATCCGCGCGCCGGGGCGGACAGCCGCCGCGGCGGCGCCGGCCCCTCCGACCACAAGGCGATGACCATCGACGGCGTCACCGTCATGGTGCCCGTCCACACCGCCCCGGCCTTCGACAGCCCCTATCTGGTCGAGGCGCCCGACGTCTTCGGCCGCAGCCGGGTGCTGCGCGGGGCCGAGGTGCTCGGCGAGGTCGAATTCCCCGCCCGCCCGCGCTTCTACGACATGAAGACGGCGGACGGCGTGCCCTATTCGCAGATCGCCGTGCTCCACGGCCGCGACGTGCTCGCCACCACGGTGCTGCAGAGCTGCATCCGCTACCAGAGCCGCACCAAGACCTGCCAGTTCTGCTCGATCGGCCAGTCGCTCGCCGCCGGCCGCACCATCGAGAGGAAGACGCCGGAACAACTCGGCGAAGTGGCCAAGGCCGCCGTCGAGCTCGACGGCGTCACCCACATGGTGATGACCACCGGCACCCCGCCGGGCCGCGACCGCGGCGCCAAGATCCTCGCCGAGAGCGCGGCGGGCGTGAAGGCGCGGGTCGACCTGCCGATCCAGGTTCAGTGCGAGCCGCCGGAGGATTTCTCCTGGTTCGCCCGCATGAAGGACGCCGGCGCCGACGCTCTCGGCATGCATCTGGAAGCGGTGACGCCGGAGGTCCGTGCCCGCATCATGCCCGGCAAGGCCCAGGTCTCGCTGGAGACCTACTTCGAGGCCTTCGCCGCCGCCGTGCCGGTGTTCGGCCGCGGCCAGGTCTCGACCTACATCCTCGCCGGCCTCGGCGACGACGCCGAGGCGATCCTCGACGTCTCCCGCCGCCTCGTCGCCCTCGGCGTCTATCCCTTCGTGGTGCCCTTCGTGCCGATCTCCGGCACGCCGCTCGAAAGCCACCCCGGGCCGACGCCGGAGTTCATGCATCGGATCCTCGATCCGCTCGCCGGCATGCTGCTCGCTTCGGGCTTGCGCTCGCTCGACGTCAAGGCCGGCTGCGCCCGCTGCGGCGCGTGCTCGGCGCTGTCCTCCTACGAAAAGGCGAAAGGCGGCTGCGTCTCGCGGCTGGCGGCGGAATGATCTTCGATCCCTTCAAGCCCTACCGCCCCGCCGATTTCCAGGTGAAATTCGCCACCGACGGCTGGGAGCGCCGTCAGGCGATGGCGCTGCGCCGGCAGGTGTTCTGCACCGAGCAGGGCATTTTCGCCGGCGACGACCGCGACGAGATCGACGACCACGCCATCCCGATCGTCGTCGTCTCGCTGATGGGCGTCGTCGCCGACGCGGTGGTCGGCACCGTGCGCATCCACGAGGCCGAGCCGGGCGTCTGGTGGGGCTCGCGCCTCGCGGTTCACGAGGACTTCCGCCGCGTCGGCGCCCTCGGCGCCATGCTGATCCGCCTCGCGGTCTCCTCGGCCAACGCCCGCGGCTGCCACAGCTTCCTCGCCAACGTCCAGCCGCAGAACGGCCTGCTGTTCCGCCGGCTGCACTGGCGCGAGATCGGCGAGGTCGAGATCGCCGGCCGGCCGCACCTCAGGATGTCCGCCGACCTCGCCCACTATCCGCCCTGCGCCGCCGCCGAGACCGGCTTCCGCTCCGCCGCGCGGAGGATCGCCGCATGACGTCCGCCGCCGACCTCGCCACTCTCGCCGCGGAGCTGCGCGCCTCCCGCGGCCTCGCCGCCAAGGCCGACATCGCCGCTGCCGCGGCGGCCCTCGGCGTCGGCGGCGCCTCCGCGGTCCCGGTCGGCGACGACTGCGCCGCGCTTCCCGATGGCGACGGCCATCTGCTCTTCGCCATCGAAGGCTTCATGAACGAGTTCGTCGCCTCCGACCCCTGGTTCGCCGGCTGGTGCGGCGTCATGGTCAACGTCTCCGACATCCTCGCCATGGGCGGCCGGCCGGTCGCCGTGGTCGACGCGCTGTGGTCGGACGGGGAGGCGGCGGCCGCCCCGGTGCTCGCCGGCATGCGGGCCGCGGCGGAAGCCTACGGCGTGCCGATCGTCGGCGGCCACACCAATTCGCGCTCGGCCCAGGGCCAGCTCTCGGTCGCCATCCTCGGCCGGGCGAAGCGCCTGCTGACGAGCTTCGACGCGCGCCGCAGCGAGCGGCTGATCGCGGCGATCGACCTCTCCGGCCGCTACCGCGAGCCCTTCGACAATTTCGAGGCGGCGACCGGCACCGCGCCGGGCCGCCTGCGCCGCATGATGGAGATCCTGCCCGGCATCGCCGAGGACGGTCTGTCGCGCGCCGCCAAGGACATCAGCCAGGCCGGCCTCGTCGGTACCGCGGCAATGCTCGCCGAATGCTCCGGCGTCGGCGTCGTGATCGACGTCGCCGCCGTGCCGCGGCCGCAGGGCGTGCCGCTCGTCCGCTGGCTGAAAAGCTTCCCGAGCTTCGGCTTCCTCCTGACGGCCCGCGAGGAGGCGGTCGCCGCCATCATCGCCCGCTTCGCCGCCGAGGGCGTCGCCGCCGCCGACATCGGCGCCGTCACCGCCGACCGCTGCGTCACCGTCACCTTGAGCGGCGCCGCCGAGACGATCCGCGACCTCGCCGCGACCCCGCTGCTCGGCTGCGGCCCGCCCCTCGACACGCCCGTCCACCCGATCCGGGAGAGCGCCGCATGACGCCCCGCAAGCTGCGCGTCGCGCTGCTCACCCACTCCACCAACCCGCGCGGCGGCGTCGTCCACGCCCTCGAACTCGCCGAGGCGCTGACCGACCTCGGCCACGAGGCGGTGGTTCACGCACCCGACCCGTCCGGCCGCGGCTTCTTCCGCGCAGCGCGGTGCGAACTTCGCCCGATCCCGGCGCTCAAGGTCGGCGACGACCTCGCCAGCCTCGTCGCCTTCCGCGTCGCCGACTACGTCGCCTGGTTCTCGAAGGCCGAAAACCGCGGCTTCGACGTCTGGCACGCCGGCGACGGCATCTCGGCCAACGCCCTCGCCAACCTGCGCGAGGCCGGCCTGATCCCGGCCTTCGCCCGCACCGTCCATCACATCGACGACTTCGACGATCCGCGGGTCGAGGCGCTGCAGGCGCGCGCGATCACGGCGCCGGACGCCCATTTCGTCGTCTCGCAGGAATGGCGCGAGCGCCTTCTCGCCGACTGGGGCATCGATGCCGAGGTCGTCGGCAACGGCGTCGACACCAGGCGTTTCTCGCCGTGTCGGGATGCCGCCGACGAGGAACTGGCGGCGAGCCTGCTGCCGCCCGGCGGCCCGGTCTTCCTCGCGGTCGGCGGCATCGAGGAGCGCAAGAACACCGTGCGCATCCTCGAAGCCTTCCGCCTGATCCACGCCTCCGAGCCGGCCGCCCGCCTCGTCGTCGCCGGCGGCGCCTCGCTGCTCGACCATTCGGCCTATCGCCGCGCCTTCGACGCCGTGCTCGCCGCGGGGCGGCTCGAGGAGGCGGTGATCGTCACCGGGCCGATGCCCCAGCGCCTGATGGCGCCGCTCTACCGCGCCGCCGACGCCCTCGTGTTTCCCTCGCTGAAGGAAGGCTTCGGCCTCGTCGCGCTCGAGGCGATGGCCTGCGGCACGCCGGTGATCGTCTCCGTCGGCCGACCCTTCGACGACTGGCTCGAACCGGGCGAGGCCCTGCGCTGCGATCCGGCGTCGAGCCGTGCGATCGCCGCCGCCATGGCCCGGATGCTCGGCCCCTCGCTGCGCGCCGATCTCGCCGCCCGCGGCCCCGCCGTCGCGGCCCGCCATTCGTGGCGCGCGGTCGCCGAGCGCCATCTCGGCGTCTACGAGGCTCTTCCGGAGATCGCCCATGCCTGAAATGCGCTTCCACGTGCGCTGGCCCGACGGCACCGCCGAGAGTTGCTACTCGCCCTCGCTGGTGGTGAAGGACTATTTCGACCCGGGCACCGCCTATCCGCTCGACGACTTCCTGACGCGGTCCCGTACCGCCCTCGTCATCGCCTCCGACCGGGTGAAGGCGCGCTGGGGCCATCCCTGCTCGCTTGCGCTCGGCCAGCTCGCCCGCATCGAGGCGACCTCCGCCCGCTTCTCGCAGATACCCGGCGCCACCGTGCTCGTCGAAGCTTTCGACGAGTGAACGGGCGGGCCGAGAAGGAATCGAAAGTCATGACCATGACCACCAAAGTGGAGCACGTTCCCGTCATCGTCGTCGGTGGCGGCCAGGCCGGCCTTTCCGCCAGCTGGTATCTCAAGAAGGCCGGCATCGGCCACGTCGTGCTGGAGAAGGCCCGTGCCTTCAACGCCTGGAAGAGCGAGCGCTGGGACAACTTCTGCCTCGTCACCCCCAATTGGCAGTGCCAGTTGCCCGGCCACCCCTACGACGGCGACGATCCGGACGGCTTCATGGGTCGGGACGAGATCACCGGCTGGCTCGACCGCTACGTCGAGAAGCTGCGCCCGCCGCTGCGCGAGGGCGTCGCGGTCCGCCGCCTCGCCGCCAACGGCCGCTCCGGCTTCCTGCTCGACACCAGCGCCGGCATCCTCACCGCCGATCAGGTCGTCCTCGCCGCCGGCGGCTATCAGGTGCCGATCGTGCCGCGGCAGGCCGAGCGCCTGCCGGACGACCTCGTCCAGATCCACTCCTCGATCTACCGCAATTCGGAGCAATTGCCGGAAGGGGCGGTGCTGGTGGTCGGCAGCGGCCAGTCCGGCGCCCAGATCGCCGAGGATCTCCACCTCGCCGGCCGCAAGGTCCACCTCTGCCTCGGCGACGCCCCCCGCGTCGCCCGGCGCTACCGCGGCAAGGACGTCGTCGAGTGGCTGCACCACATGGGCTACTACGACATTCCGGTGAACGCCCATCCGCTGCGCGAGGGCGTGCGCGACAAGACCAACCACTACGTGACGGGCCGCGACGGCGGCCGCGACATCGACCTGCGCCAGCGGGCCCTCGAGGGCATGGAGCTCTACGGCCCCTTCGAGGACGCCCGCGGCGGCCGCGTCCTCGTCGCCGACACGGTGAAGGCCTGCCTCGACGCCGCGGACGCCACCAACGACAGCATCAAGGACAGCATCGACGCCTACATCGCCAGGGCCGGCATCGACGCTCCGGAGGAGGCGCGGCCGGCGCCGGTCTCGGTGCCGGACGGGCGGCCGACCGAGATCGACCTCGCCGGCGCCGGCATCACCTCGGTGGTCTGGTGCATCGGTTTCCGCACCGACTGGTCGTGGATCGACCTGCCGGTCTTCAACGGCCGCGGCCAGCCGGCCCACGAGCGCGGCGTCACCGCGGTTCCCGGCGTCTACTTCCTCGGCCTGCCGTGGCTGCACACCTGGGGCTCGGGCCGCTTCTCCGGCGTCGCCCGCGACGCCGAATTCGTCGCCGGCCAGATCCTCGCCCGCCACGTCGACCGCGTCGCCGGCCCGGTGCTCCTCAACGAGGCGGCGATGGGGAGTTGACGGGGGAACTGTGGGGGAGGGGGTGCCGAGGCGAGGGGGCGAGGTGGAGGCTGCCGTATGGACACCCCGTCACACCGTCCGGGTGGAGTGCTCGTCCCCTGTCACCCCCACCGTCGCCGTCATCCCGGCCTCCGAGCCGGGATCCAGCCCTCGGCGGGGGAAAGGGTGTGGCTCTCGGCAGGGCGATGGGGAGCTCATCCAGGATGACGTGGTGGCGACGGCCGGTGCTCTTGAAGGCACTCCGCCCCCGCGGATGGCTGGATCCCGGCTCGGAGGCCGGGATGACGGGGAGGAGAGGCATGAGAGCCGTCGAGAGGTGCCGGTGTGCGGGACCCATCACGGCCGGGAAGATTGGGAAGACGTGGAGGACAGGGCGACGATCCCGCGACAGAAAAACGTCCCGGCAAGCGCCGGCCCCCTCGGCCCTCGACCCCGAACTATCACCGGCCCCACATGACACCGCCGTGAAGGAGACTGGACCCATGACCGTGACCTTCGCCGCCGACCGTGACCTCGCCGCCGACATGGCCGAAGCGGGAGTGCCGGCCACGATCCGGCTCGGCATGCCGCATCTCTGCCTCGGCGGGCTGTCGGAAACCTGGCTGCTCAAGGAACTCGGCCACCGCCACTGGGGCATGCTGGCCCGGGCCGCCGGACGCCTCGCGCCGGATTTCCGCGACGAGGCCGGGGAGCCGATCTACGCCGCCTTCAACGCGGTGCGGATCGAGGAGGCCGATTTCGCCAGCCTTGGCGAGAACGATCTGCTGACGATCACCGGCTCGCTGAGCCGCCTGTCGCGGACGCAGGTGCTGAGCCGGCACGTCCTCACCGCCTGCGGCCGGCCGGTCGGACGGGCCGAACTCGTCTCGGTCTTCGTGCGCCGGCGCGAGAAAGGGCGCAACCGCTCGGTCGTGCGCTGCGAGGTCGAGGGCCTGCCGGCGGTGGAGCCCGGCGCCGGAATGGAAGGCGTCGCGGCGCTCGCCCCGGAGATCCGCGCCGGCCGGCTCCAGGCCCATTTCGGCTTCGCCCTCGACGAGCCGCACAGCGAGCAGGCCGCACCGGTCGTCGTCGACCCGGTGCCGACGCTCGACTTCAACGGCGCGAATTTTCTCTATTTCGCGTCGTTCCAGGCCTTCGTCGACCGCGCCGAATGGGCGCTGTTCCGCGGCCGGGCCGGCATCGCCGCCACCCGCGCCCGCGACGTCGTCTATTTCGGCAACATCGAGCCGGGCGAGCGCGTCGTCGTCACCTGCCTCGGCGCGCGCGAACGAGGCGACACCCTCGTTCACCGCTGCCGCCTGACCCGCGAGGACACCGGCGACCGACTCGCCGAGGTCTTCACCGAGCGCGTGTTCCGCCGCTGACCACCGCTCAGCCGGCCGCCGCCGCGAAGCGGGCGAAGCCGGCGTCGAGGTCGGCGATCAGGTCGCCGACGTCCTCGAGGCCGATGTGGAGGCGGACGAGGTGACCCTCGCTCTCCCACGTCGTCGCGGTGCGCGTCGAGCGCGGGTCGGAGACGATGGCGAGGCTCTCGTAGCCGCCCCAGGAATAGCCGAGGCCGAACAGGGCGAGCCTGTCGAGCATCGCCTTCACCGCCGAAAGCGGCGCCTTGCGCGTCACGAAGGACAGCAGGCCGGACGCACCGCTGAAATCCCGCTTCCAGACGGCGTGCCCCGGATCGGACGGCAGCGCCGGATAGAGCACCCTCGCGACCTCGGGCCGGGACTGCAGCCATTTCGCCACCTCGAGCGCGCTCTTCCGGTGGCGTTCGAGGCGGACGTCGAGGGTTCTGAGGCCGCGCAGCGCAAGATAGACGTCGTCCGGCCCGACGCAGAGGCCGAGGTCGCCGTGGGCGGCCTTCAGCCCCTTCCACGCCCGCACCGAGGCCGCCACCGTGCCGATCATCACGTCGGAGTGGCCGACGACATACTTGGTGCCGGCCATGATCGAGAGGTCGACGCCGTGGTCGATCGGCCGGAAATAGAGCGGCGTCGCCCAGGTGTTGTCCATCAGCACGACGAGGTCGCGGGCCTTCGCCACCGCGACGATCGCCGGGATGTCGGGCATCTCGAAGGTCAGCGACCCCGGAGCCTCCAGATAGATCGCCTTCGTCTCGGGCCGGATCAGGGCCTCGATGCCCGCGCCCGCGAGCGGATCGAAATAGGTCGTCGAGATGCCGAGCCGCTTCAGCATGCCGTCGCAGAAATGCCGGGTCGGGTGATAGGTCGTGTCGATCATCAACAGGTGATCGCCGGCCGAGAGACAGGACAGCAGCGCGGTGGTGATCGCCGCGAGGCCCGAGGGCGTCAGCACCGAGCCGGCAGCCCCTTCGAAGTCGGTCAGCGTCTCCTCCAGCGCCGAGGTCGTCGGATTGCCGCGCCGGCCGTAGACGTAGCGCTGGCCGCCGGTGAGCATGGTGTCGACGTCGGGGAAGGTCACGGTCGAGCCGTGGTAGACCGCCGGGTTGACGAAGCCGTGCTGCGCGCGCGGGTGCAGGCCGCCGTGGGTGAGGCGGGTCGCGAGGGCGCGGGCGGCGGCGCTGTCGTCTGTCATGTCGGCTCCGTCGTGCTGAAGCGGGGGATCGATCCCGTCGGAACGGGGAGGGGGAGGACGGCGCGGCGCCCTGTCTCGGGGACGGCGCCGGCGCGCGCCTTCGATCCGGGAATGACTGATGCCGCCGGCCCGGTCAAGCCCGCCACCGGCGGTCGCCCGCCCGCCGCGGATCGACCGCGATTCGATGCGCGAGCGAAAGAACCCTCGTCATTGCAAGAAGATATGGCAGCAGGACAAAGATTGGGCAGGCAGTTGCGGACATCCTGTGCAGCCGTTTTGCTGTGCAGCGCAAGGCTGAATAAAGGCTTGACCCGCCCCCTGAATTGCCCTGTAGTCGAAGGGCGCGAGCGGGCGCATGCAGGGCGCCGCTTCTCGACGGGCGATCGGATGGCTTCTCGCAAAGCCTCCACGACCCGTGCGCCAACGACATCAACACCGAACCTGGTACAGGGGCAATTCTGATGAAATCTTCGCTTCTTCCAGTCATGGCCGGAGCCGCTCTCGTCGTTTTCGCGGGCGCGGCCGCGCAGGGCGCCACGCTCGACGACGTCAAGAAGAAGGGCTTCGTGCAGTGCGGCGTGAGCACCGGTCTCGCCGGTTTCTCGAACCCCGACGACACGGGTGACTGGACCGGCCTCGACGTCGACTTCTGCCGCGCGGTCGCCTCGGCGATCTTCGGCGACGCCAAGGCCGTCAAGTTCACCCCGCTGTCCGCCAAGGAGCGCTTCACGGCGCTGCAGTCCGGCGAGGTCGACGTCCTCTCGCGCAACACCACCTGGACGATGTCGCGCGACACCCAGATGGGTCTCGTCTTCGCCGGCGTCACCTATTACGACGGCCAGGGCTTCATGGTGCCGAAGTCGCTCGGCGTCACCTCGGCCAAGGAACTCGACGGCGCCTCGGTCTGCGTCCAGCAGGGCACGACCACCGAGCTCAACCTGACCGACTATTTCCGCGCCAGCGGCATGACCTTCAACCCGGTCGTGTACGAGAAGCTCGACGAGGTCAACGCCGCCTACGACGCCGGCCGCTGCGACGTCTACACGACCGACGCCTCGGGCCTCTACGCCATCCGCCTGACCATGGGCGACCCGAACGCCCACATGGTTCTGCCGGAGATCATCTCCAAGGAGCCGCTGGGACCGGCGGTCCGCCAGGGCGACGAGCAGTGGTTCGCCGTCAACAAGTGGGTCTACTACGCCCTCATCAACGCCGAAGAGATGGGCGTCACCCAGGCCAACGTCGAGGAGATGAAGGGGTCCGAGAATCCCAACATCAAGCGCCTGCTCGGCGTCGACGGCAACTTCGGCGAGTCGATCGGTCTCGACGCCGACTGGGCGGTCAAGGTCATCAAGGGCGTCGGCAACTACGGCGAGATCTTCGAGCGTAACGTCGGTGCCAACACCCCGCTCGGCATCGAGCGCGGCCAGAACGCGCTGTGGACCGAAGGCGGCCTGCAGTACGCGCCGCCGATCCGCTGATCGGACAGTTTCGCCTCGCCGCCGGCCGGATCTCCGCCGGCGGCGAGCGTGAACTGGAGTGGGGCAGGAGCGCCCCGCGTCCCTCTGCCGGGATGGTCCGCCATCCTGGCGGACGCGGCCGGTCTCGCCCTTGAAGGGCCGCTCGCCCGGTCAGTCCCGCCCGCTCGTCACGAGCGGATCGGCCGGGTGCGAAGCCTGTCGATCGGGGCCGGTATCCGGCCGGGGACGGTGATCCATGGCAATCGGTGAGAACACGGGCTCGGACCGCCCGAAAGGGGGAGGGCTACCCTCCTTCGTCTACGACCCCGTGGTTCGGGGATACGTCTTCCAGGTCGTGCTGGCCCTCGTCGTCGTCTGGATCGGCTACGACATCGTCACCAACACGATCACCAACCTTCGCAACGCCAACATCGCGTCGGGCTTCGGCTTTCTCGACGCCCGCGCCGGCTTCGAGGTCTCGCAGTCGCTGATCGACTATTCGAGCGACTCCTCCTACGGCGACGCCTTCATCGTCGGACTGCTCAACACCCTTCTCGTCGCCGCTCTCGGCATCGTCCTCGCGACGATCATCGGTTTCGTCGTCGGCATCGCCCGGCTGTCGCCGAACTGGCTGCTGCGCAAGGTCGCGATGGTCTACGTCGAGATCTTCCGCAACATCCCGGTGCTGCTGCAGCTGCTGTTCTGGTACAAGGCGGTGCTCGCGGTGCTGCCGCAGCCGCGCAACAGCATCTCGCTGCCCTTCTCCGTCGAGCTCAACAACCGCGGCCTGATCATGCCGCGTTTCGTGCCGCAGGACGGTTTCGGCCTCGTTCTGGCCGCCCTGGCGGTCGCGGTCGTCGCGGTCTTTTTCATCGCGCGCTGGGCCAAGGCTCGGCAGATGGCGACGGGCCAGCAGTTCCACACCGTCCGGGTCGGCCTCGCCATCCTCGTCGGCGTGCCGCTGCTCGCCTATCTGGTGACCGGCATGCCCCTGGTCGTCGAGTATCCCGAACTCGCCGGCTTCAACTTCCGCGGCGGCCTGTCGCTGAAGCCGGAGTTCCTGGCGCTGCTGCTCGGCCTTTCGATCTACACCGCCTCCTTCATCGCCGAGATCGTCCGCGCCGGCATCAAGGCGGTGAGCTGGGGCCAGTCGGAGGCGGCCTTCGCCCTCGGCCTGCGCCCGGGCCTGACGACGCGGCTCATCATCATCCCCCAGGCGATGCGGGTGATCATCCCGCCGCTGACCAGCCAGTATCTCAACCTCACCAAGAACTCCTCGCTCGCCGTCGCCATCGGCTACCCGGACCTCGTCTCGGTGTTCTCCGGCACGGTGCTCAACCAGACCGGTCAGGCGGTCGAGGTCATCCTCATCACGATGGGGGTCTATCTCACCATCAGCCTGCTGACGGCGACCTTCATGAACTGGTTCAACAACCGCATGCGCCTGGTGGAGAGGTGAGAGATGACTGAGAAATCCATCGCCTACGTCAGCCGGGCCGAGATTCCGCAATCCCCGGCTCCCTCCACCTCCCGCGGCGCGCCGGCGTGGATGCGCCAGAACCTGTTCGCGACGCCCGCCGACGCCGCGATCACCGTCGTCATCGCCGTCTTCGTCCTCTGGGCGCTGCCGCCGATCCTCGACTTCCTCATCTTCGACGCGACCTGGTACGGGACGAGCCGCGAGGCCTGCCTCAAGCCGGAGCAGGGCGCCTGCTGGGCCTTCGTCGAGGCGAAGTTCGGCCAGTTCATCTACGGCCGCTATCCGCTCGACGAGCGCTGGCGGGTCGACCTCGTCTTCTTCCTGTTCGCGGCCGGCCTGATCCCGATCGCGATCCCGAAGGTGCCGCGCAAGGGCCTCAACGCCATCTACATGCTGGTGATCTTCCCGATCATCGCCTTCTTCCTGCTCACCGGCGGCTGGTTCGGCCTGCGTCCGGTCGAGACCTCGCTCTGGGGCGGCCTTCTCGTCACCCTGGTCGTGGCGGTGACCGGCATCGCCGCCTCGCTGCCGCTCGGGGTGCTGCTGGCGCTCGGGCGCCAGTCGAAGCTGCCGGTGGTCAAGTCGGCCTCGGTGATCTTCATCGAGTTCTGGCGCGGCGTGCCGCTGATCACCGTCCTCTTCATGTCGTCGGTGATGCTGCCGCTGTTCCTGCCGCCCGGCACCAACTTCGACAAGCTGCTCCGCGCCCTCGTCGGCGTCGCGCTCTTCTCCGCCGCCTACATGGCCGAGGTGGTCCGCGGCGGCCTGCAGGCGATCCCGAAGGGTCAGTACGAGGGCGCCGCGGCGCTCGGCCTCGGTTACGGGCAGTCGATGTACCTGATCATCCTGCCGCAGGCGCTCAAGATCGTGATCCCGGGCATCGTCAACAGCTTCATCGCCCTGTTCAAGGACACCAGCCTCGTCCTGATCATCGGCCTGTTCGACCTGCTCGGCATCGTGCAGCTCAACTTCACCGATCCGAACTGGGCGAGCCCGGTGACACCGGCGACCGGCTACATCTTCGCTGCCGCCGTCTTCTGGATCTTCTGCTTCGGCATGTCGCGCTACTCGCTCTACGTGGAGCGCAGGCTCGACACCGGCCACAGACGCTAGGCACGCGGGCGGGCGCCGGACGGTTCACCTCCGGC
>Ga0065721_10007357_pt1 | contig 17357 bp, 14 predicted proteins | sample Mesricmetagenome_FD_59108 | JGI IMG/M metagenome (GOLD analysis project Ga0065721, IMG submission 59108) | Mesophilic microbial community from rice straw/compost enrichment Sample: eDNA_1 v2 (version 2) | ecosystem: Engineered > Solid waste > Grass > Composting > Bioreactor | place: USA: Davis... | reverse complement strand
AAAGCCCTTGAAATGCTCGACCACTGCGACATGATCTACGTTTCCTTCGACGTAGACTGCATCGACAGCCGATACTCCACCGGCACCGGAACGCCTGTCCCGAACGGCCTTACCGTTGAAGAAGCCAAGATCTTCAACGCTGAACTTGGCAAGAGCCCGAAGATTTGCGCGTGGGAAATCGTTGAGGTAAACCCCACGTTGGACACTGAGAACAGGATGGCGGAGAGCGCCTTTGAAATCCTGGAAGCGACGGCGAAATCAATCATTAACCGCCCGGTGCTCGCGGAATAGATAACTGAACTTGTAAAAAAGGGGGCCGCCGTGTCCCCTTTTTTTATGACCTTCCTTATGGCTAAAGCTTTCCGGGATTGTCAGGAGTTTCGCCAATGGGAAAAAAGAAATAATGGGACATACTTCTCTGATTTTCTTAATTTCGCCCGGAAATTGAATTATAATCCTAGTAATAAAAGAAATGAGCCAAAACAAGCCAATCTCGTCTTTCCTGGAAAAGCACTTTCTGCATTTTAACTCGGCAGCTCTTGTCGATGCAGCCAGGGGTTACAAAACGCACGTGGAGTCCGGGAAAAAAATGTTGGTGTCGTTGGCGGGTGCGATGAGTACCGGAGAACTCGGTATCAGCTTCGCCGAAATGATCCGCCAGGACAAAGTACAGATCATCTCCTGCACGGGAGCTAACCTGGAAGAAGATATCATGAACCTGGTGGCGCATTCGCATTACAAGAGAATTCCCAACTACCGCGACCTTACCCCTGAACAGGAGTGGGATCTTCTTCAAAATCACCTCAACCGCGTTACCGATACCTGTATCCCGGAAGAGGAGGCGTTCCGTCGTCTTCAGGCACACCTTTTCAAAGTCTGGAAAGACGCCGAAGATAAAGGGGAAAGATTGTTCCCCCACGAGTTCATGTTCCGTTTGCTCAACAGCGGAGATCTCGAACAATACTATGAAATAGATCCCGCGAACAGCTGGATGATCGCTGCAGCAAAGAAAAATCTGCCAATGGTAGTTCCTGGCTGGGAAGACAGCACCATGGGTAACATCTTCGCCTCATATTGTATTACCGGCGAGTTGAAAGCCAGCACGATGAAGTCGGGCATTGAATACATGATGTGGCTCGCTGACTGGTACACACAAAACGCCGGCGAAGACGGCATCGGATTCTTCCAAATCGGTGGTGGTATCGCAGGAGATTTCCCGATCTGTGTAGTGCCTATGCTGCACCAGGATCTCGAACGCGATGGTGTTCCGTTCTGGAGCTACTTCTGTCAGATCAGCGATTCAACAACTAGCTATGGCTCATACTCAGGAGCTGTTCCCAATGAAAAAATCACCTGGGGAAAACTCAGTATTGATACGCCCAAGTTCATCGTCGAGTCGGATGCCACCATCGTTGCTCCGCTGATATTCGCCTACGTCCTTGGATGGTAAACCGCCTTTTCATAAAAAATCCCTTCTATAAACCCGAAGGGATTTTTTTATCTGATGCTTTTTTAATTCCGCAAACATGAATCTCGAGCTCCGCCTGAGGGAAGAAATTTCAATCGCCGTCAAAGCCCTTTTCAATCAAGACGTCGACAACTTACAGATACAACCGACAAATCAGGAATTCGAAGGATCACACACTCTCGTGTGTTTTCCGCTTACGCGCATTTCGAGAAAGTCTCCTGAAGAGACGGCGCGCATGGTGGGCGACCACCTCGCGTCAAACGGCGAAACGGTAGAGCGATTCAATGTTGTAAAAGGCTTTCTTAACCTCGTTCTGCGCGACCGCGTCTGGACCTCACTCTTTAGTGCTATCCGAAGCAACGAATCCTTTGGTCAGCTGCCCCCAACAGGACAGGAGATCATGATCGAATATTCCTCGCCGAATACGAATAAACCACTCCACCTTGGTCATCTGCGAAACAACTTTCTCGGATGGAGTGTCAGTGAAATTTACAAAGCCAACGGTTACACTGTACACAAGGTACAGATCATCAACGACAGGGGTATACACATTTGCAAGTCGATGGCGGCGTGGATGCTTTATGGCGACAATGAAACGCCTGCATCCTCGCTGATAAAGGGAGATCACCTCGTCGGCAAGTACTACGTTGAGTTCGACAAAGCGTACAAGGCACAGGTGAAGGCACTGGTTGAAAAAGGCGCGTCGCAGGAAGAAGCAGAGAAAGAGGCACCTGTGATGAAGATGGCGCAGGAACTGTTGCGCCGGTGGGAGCAGAAAGACGAAGAAGTTGTCTCCCTCTGGAGAACCATGAACGGATGGGTGTACGAAGGCTTTGACGAAACCTACAAACGAATGGGTGTGGATTTCGACAAACTGTACTACGAATCTGATACCTATCTCCTTGGAAAAGAAGTTGTTCAGCAAGGCCTTGAAAAGGGCGTGTTCTATAAGAAAGACGATGGTTCCGTGTGGGTGGATCTTACCGGCGACGGACTCGACCACAAGCTCCTGCTTCGCGCTGATGGTACGTCCGTCTACATGACGCAGGACATTGGTACGGCTATTTTGAGATTCAGGGATTTCCCAAACATCACAGGACAAGTATACACTGTCGGAAATGAACAGGAGTATCACTTCAAAGTGCTCTTCCTCATCCTCTCAAAACTTGGCTACGATTGGGCAAAGCGTTGTTACCATCTCTCGTATGGGATGGTTGATCTTCCTTCAGGAAAGATGAAGTCGCGGGAAGGAACTGTGGTAGACGCCGACGATCTGATGGATGAGATGTACCAGGAAGCAGAAAAGCAGACCCGCGAACTCGGGAAACTTGAAGACATGACAGGGGAGGAGGCGCGCGAGCTGTTCCACATGATTGGAATGGGTGCCCTTAAATTCTTCCTGCTGAAGGTTGATCCCAAGAAACGCATGCTTTTCGATCCTAATGAATCCATCCAGCTACAGGGTTTTACGGGGCCGTTTATCCAATACACGCATGCGCGGATCCGTGCAATTCTCCGCAAAGCGGAAGCAACGAATATCAAGTGGGGTGAACGTACATTCAATGACGTTACCGACCTTCAGCCCGCGGAAAGAGAAGCTATTTACGTGCTGAGCCTGTTCGAAAACCGCCTGAAAGAGGCTGCAAGAGAGTATTCGCCGGCGATCATTGCCAATTATGCCTACGATCTTGCGAAGGTTTACAATCAGTTCTATCAATCTATTCCGATCTTTGGCGAAGCAAATGAGCAAAAGCTGGCGCTCCGGATAGCACTGTCAGAAGCCGTCGGAAATGCCATCAGTAAAGCAATGCGCCTGCTTGGTATCGACGTGCCTGAGCGCATGTAACGCCGTCGGAAGCAAAGTTCTTTGAACCTTGGCGTAGATGATGTACTTTGAGTCTGATTAAACAAAAACGGTAGTCCTGCTGTTCTAACGTCAATTAACCCTATGAAAGCACTCATTGTAACCCTCATCCTTATGACGACACTTTCGGCGACTTCGGTGTATGATTTCAAGATGAATTCTATCGATGGTGAAGAAATCGACTTCGCCAAATACAAAGGTAAGACCTTACTGATCGTGAACGTTGCCTCCAAATGTGGCTACACACCTCAGTACAAGGAACTCCAGCAACTGCATGAAAGCTATGGTGGCAAGATTACCATACTAGGTTTTCCTGCAAACAACTTCGGTAGCCAGGAACCTGGTTCCAATCTTGAAATTGCCGAGTTCTGTGAAAAGAATTTTGGCGTCACGTTCCAGATGTTTGAGAAGATATCTGTTAAAGGTGATGATCAGCACCCGCTGTTTAAATTTCTGAAGGAGAAAACCGGCAGTGAACCAACCTGGAATTTCTGCAAGTACCTGGTTAAACCTGACGGCACGATTACATTCTTCCCTTCAAAGGTGAGTCCGATGGATAAGGAAATCGTAGATGCGATCCTTTAAGTATATCCTGGCAGCGGTTGGTGTAATGGGAATGTTTGCATTTCTTTCTAAGATGTTGTTTGCTTCCGGAACGTCAGCTCCTGAGCAAAAATCGATTTACGAGTTCAACATGGTCTCGCTCGATGGTGAGAATATCGACTTCTCCCGGTACAAGGGAAAGTATATCCTTATCGTCAACACGGCTTCGAAGTGCGGTTTCACCCCGCAGTATAAAGACCTTCAGTTGCTTCACGAACGCTATGAAGACCGGTTGCATGTGCTTGGTTTTCCGGCAAATGATTTCATGTGGCAGGAGCCCGGTTCTGACGAAGAGATTGCTGCATTTTGTGAAAAAAACTACGGCGTCACATTCCAGATGTTCAGCAAGATCGGAGTTAAGGGCAAAGATCAGCATCCATTGTTTAAGTGGCTTCAGCATAAGACAGGGAAAGCTCCGCGGTGGAATTTCTGCAAATACCTTATTGATCCTGAAGGAAACGTTCTTGGCTTCTTTCCGTCTAAAGTCAATCCGCTGGATCCTTCCATCACCGATAAACTTGTAATCTGAAACATGAGGAAATTCCTGAGTTATCTTCCAATTTCACTGGATCTTGGTTTGCTTATCCTCCGGGCCGGGGCTGGCCTTGCACTCGTTACTCATGGATGGCCCAAGCTTCAGAATTTTGGTGAAAGAGCTTCAAAGTTTGCCGATCCTTTCGGCCTCGGCCCCGAAATATCGCTGGGGCTAGTCGTCTTTGCTGAATTCTTTTGCTCCCTGCTCGTCGTACTGGGCGTTTACACGCGGCTTGCCCTGATACCACTGATCATTAATATGGCGACCATTGTATTCCTCATTCATGGTGGAGACCCATTCGGAAAGAAGGAGCTTGCTGTGCTGTTCCTGGTTTCTTTTGGCTGCCTGTTTTTCACCGGCCCCGGAAAATATTCCGTTGACGGATTCCGAAAATGATCGCGTCTATCGAGATTTGACGCGTGAATTCGATGAATATTAAAGTCTGGTTGCAGGCATTGAGGCTCCGGACCTTACCCCTGGCACTGTCGTGCATTGGTATGGGATCGTTCCTCGCTGCGCGACTTGGAACCTTCCGCTGGGGCGTGTTCGTGCTTTGTATCCTGACGACCGTGTTTCTTCAGATTCTTTCGAACTTATCCAATGACTACGGAGATTCTGTTCATGGAGCAGACAGCGACGACCGCAAGGGGCCCAGTCGCGCCGTTCAATCGGGAGCTATCTCGCCTGGCCAAATGCGTGCTGCAATGGTTGTTTTTGGCCTACTGAGCTTTGCGACAGGGATTCTCTTACTGTTTGTGGCGTTTGGTTTTGACTGGAAAGCGATACTCTTCTTCCTCCTCCTCGGGTTGTTGAGCATTGCCGCCGCCATCGCTTATACCGTCGGACGCAAACCATATGGCTATGCCGGCCTCGGTGATATTTCGGTCTTTATCTTCTTCGGCCTCGTGGGCGTACTCGGATCGTTTTACCTTTTCACAAAGCATATCACGTGGATTGAAGTGTTTCCCGCAATTACATGTGGACTCTTTTCAGTCGCCGTCCTCAACATTAACAATATCCGCGATATCTCATCTGATAAAAAAGCCGGTAAGCAATCTGTACCCGTTCGCATCGGGCGTGAGCGTGCTATCGCGTACCACTGGTTTCTGCTGATCGGAGGACTCGTATCGGCTGCGGTTTCTGTTATCTTAAACCCGGGGTCCCCATGGCAATGGTTGTTTCTCCTCACAGTGCCGCTGTTCATCCGAAACGGGCTGACTGTAGCTAGGGTTCGCGCCGAACAACTCGATCCATACCTGAAGCAAATGGCCCTGTCGACTTTGCTTTTCGTGCTGCTATACGGCGCTGGCCAATTATTGCGTTAGCAGTTCAAACGTTTTTACGGCATCAGGTGTCTTAACAGTAGACAACGTAATACACGAACAGTGTGGTGGCCAATGGCATTGCGTTTTACTTATTTTAGATAATCAATTGCGGATAATGAAGAAGTTATTTTTGTTGAGTTTGATAATCTCCACGCTGGTAGCGTGTCAACCCGAACCGGATGATCTCAAGCTTCTGGATGAATTCGTGGTTTCTACCAATTTTGATCCACTGGTTGACTTTGATTGGTATAATAGCTACACCATTCCGACTGATACAATCGGATACTACTCCAATCGGTCGAACGACACCATTGTTACCTATTCACAGCTGCAGCTCGTACGCCCTATCCTCCAGCAGGTTAACGCCAACCTCGCCCAGCGCGGATATCAGCGCGTTTCTAAAAAGGAAAATCCCGACATCGCTATTAATGTGCTGATCGTCAACGATATTAACCTGTTTCAGCAGGTGGTTTACCCGGGGTATTACTATCCCTATTATTCCGGCTACTACGGATATGGCTCAGGATACTATTACAATTATCCGATGGTTCAGACCTACGCGAACAACACAGGCGCGTTGGTTATCGAAGTCGTGGACATGAAAAACCGCACCCCTGACAACAAAGTGAAGGTGGTTTGGTCGGCCTATATGGGCGACCTGATCAGCGCAGTCGACCGCCAGAAACAGTGTATAGAAGGAATTGACCAGGCGTTCTCGCAGTCGCCGTATTTTGCTAAAGATTAATTGAATTGAACATGCTGAAAAAATATTTTCTGATTGTCCTCCTTGGCCTCTCCGCTTCGTGGGCCACCGCACAGGATAACTTTTTCTATCTCTCATGGAATTATCAGGTGCCTTTATCAAACACCGACTGGCTGGATGCTTCCAGTGCCCGCGGAGGAAAGATTGGCTATCGTTTTTTTGTCCTTGAAGATCGCCTTACCATGGGCGTCGACCTTAGCTGGATAACGTTCAACCAATACCAACCCACCCAGACCTTCCAGCAGGACAATGGGGCTATCACCACCGACTATTTCAAGTTTATTTATAACTACGGGGCGACATTGAGCGCCCAGTACTACTTTCCTGTCAGCGATAGTAAAATTTTGTTCCCGTACGCGGGTCTGGGACTCGGTGCCAACTACAATGACTTCACCCTCTATTACAATATTTACAGCGACAGCTATACCAGTTGGGGCTTTCTGGCCCGTCCTGAGGCGGGAATNGTGGTCAGATTTGGGGCGTANCGCAGCCTTGGTGCCATTGCCGCGGTTCACTATGACTATTCTACAAACAAGAACGAAAACTTCGATTATTCAGGTTTTAACACGGTTGGCTTCAAACTCGGCGTTGTGCTGATGAACCGCTAAGTTTTTCACCCTGACAGTGTACGGATTGAGCTGCCGGAGGCCCTTTTCTCCGTAGTGTTTTCCATTTCTGCTGTTATCTTTGCACCCATGTCGCAGCAGATTCTGATTCTGGATTTCGGTTCTCAGTACACTCAGTTAATTGCAAGAAGGGTTCGGGAATTGAACGTTTATTGTGAAATCCATCCATTCAACAAGATTCCATCAATTGGCCCTGACGTTAAGGGTATTATTCTCTCAGGAAGCCCTTGCTCCGTTCGCGAGGACAATGCGCCTGATGTCGACCTCAGCAAGCTTCAGCACGTGCCCGTGCTGGGCGTGTGCTATGGCGCCCAGCTGATCGCCCATAAAAGCGGAGGCAAGGTGTTGCCGTCTCAGATCCGCGAATATGGACGCGCGCGTCTGTCAACGGTTGATCATCATAATCAGTTGCTTAAGGAAATATCGCTGGATACGCAGGTCTGGATGTCGCATTCGGACACGATCGCCTCTGTTCCCGACTCTTTTGAAATCATCGCCGCAACCTCATCAGTGGCTGTGGCGGCCTTTCACGTACGAAACACCAGTACTTACGGAATTCAGTTCCACCCCGAAGTGACGCATACCGTCGAAGGTAAAAACCTCCTGCGCAATTTCGTGGTTCACATTTGCGGATGCGCTCAGGATTGGACGCCCGACCAGTTCGTTGAAAGTACGGTGGCGGGCCTCAAAGAAAAGCTTGGCAACGACCAGGTGGTGATGGCCCTGAGCGGTGGAGTGGATTCGACCGTAGCTGCTACGCTGGTTCACAGAGCCATAGGGAAAAACCTGCACTGTATTTTCGTTGACAACGGGCTTCTCCGGAAAAACGAATTTGAACAAGTTCTTGACTCCTATAAACACATGGGCCTCAACATAAAAGGGGTCGATGCGAAGGAGAAATTCTACACAGCACTGAAGGGATTGACCGAACCTGAGGCCAAACGCAAAGCTATCGGCAGAACGTTCATCGAGGTGTTTGATGAAGAGGCACACCGGATTACCGGTGTAAAATGGCTTGGGCAGGGAACGATTTACCCCGACGTAATTGAATCGGTAAGTGTCAAAGGGCCATCGGCCACAATAAAATCGCACCACAACGTTGGAGGGTTACCTGAAAAGATGAACCTGAAGGTGGTGGAGCCGCTGAACACTCTTTTTAAGGACGAAGTGCGGGAAGTGGGCAAAACACTTGAGATCAGCCCTGAAATTCTGGGCCGCCATCCTTTCCCAGGCCCAGGCTTAGGAATACGGATCCTCGGCGATATTACTCCTGAGAAGGTTCAGACCCTGCAAGAGGTGGATCACATCTTCATTTCAGCACTTCGCGAATATGGCCTCTACGAAAAAGTCTGGCAGGCTGGAGCGATGCTGCTCCCTGTACAGTCTGTAGGAGTAATGGGCGACGAAAGAACCTACGAAAGGGTGGTGAGTCTCCGCGCAGTAACCAGCACGGATGGGATGACTGCCGACTGGGCCCATCTTCCTTATGAGTTCCTGGCAAACGTCTCCAGCGATATCATCAACAAGGTCAAGGGCGTCAACCGCGTAGTATACGACATCAGTTCTAAGCCCCCGGCTACTATCGAGTGGGAGTAGAGAACGGTTTTTGGTTTATAGTTTGATCTTTCAGGTTAAACGAATCGTTATTTTATGCTTAAGAAAGTTTTAGTTGTTGGGATCGTGCTTATCAATTCTGTGGCCTGGGCCCAGGTTGATTACAAAACCCAGTATAACAACGCCAGACAATTATTCCGCGAAGGCAAGTACAACCTTGCCATGGAAACCTTCAAACCGTTAATCCCTTACGACAAGGATAACATGTACGCAGAGTATGCATCATTTTATTATGCTGTCTCCGCGTACCATCAGGGATACATGGCAGTCGCTAAGGATCAGCTCAATCATATCAAATCGGTATATCCCAAATGGGAAAAGATGAGTGAGGTTGACTACTGGCTTGGACTGGTTCACATCAAGAATGGCGACTTCTTCCAGGCTTTCAGGGTCTTTTCAACGATACAGGATCGGAAGTTTCAGGCAGATATTGACGCTGCCAAGAAGAAAGCGCTCCTGGGTATCGATGATACGGAGACGCTGAAGATGATGTATGAAGAGTATCCCAAGGACGAAATCGTAGCCCGCAGACTCGCGGAAAAGCTCGCTGAGGATATTTCAGACCCGTCAAATAAGTCATTACTTGATGACATTATCAGCACTTTCCGACTCAAGCGAAATGACTTTATTCCTGAAGCGCCGGCATCTGTGAAGAAGGATCGTTATGCTGTTTCCGTGATGATGCCTTTTATGGTGAACACACTCGAACCGACACCATCGCGCAAACGCAATCAGATTGTACTCGACCTGTACGAAGGAATGAAGCTCGCGGCTGACACGCTTAAGAAGATGGGCGTGGATATTCATGTGAGGGCATACGATACGGAACGAAATGTCGCGAAGATCAAAAACCTGTTAGGCAGTGATGAACTTCGCAGTACCGATCTCATAGTCGGGCCGTTCTTTCAGGAAGAGAGCAAACCCTTGCTTGATTTTTCTTTGGAGAATCGCGTGAACGTTCTGAATCCATTTGCGAACAACAACGAACTCACCATAAACAATCCTTTCAGCTACCTGTTCCAGCCATCAACTGAAACACTCGGACGTGAATCAGGTGAGTTTCTCGCTTCGTTCGCCAGTAAGAAGAATTGCCTTGTAATTGGCGGCACAACGGCACGGGACAGCGCATTGACGGAGTCGTTTGTTACGGCAGCGTCTGCCAACGGACTCAACATCGTCGGCATACGAAATTTCCGCCGCGAGAATGTTCGCGACATCCTGCCAATGCTTGCAACACCAACCGAATTGGACGACTTTAAGAATCCGGTGGACTTCACCCTCAAAAAGGATAGTCTTGGAAGCATCTTCGTAGCGACGGACGATCCACTGATTTATGCGAAAGTTATCAGCGCTATCGAAACACGTGGTGACGGGATCGTCGTGCTGGGTAGTGAAGCCTGGCTTGAAAACACGATTGTGGACTTCGAGAAGTATCAGACGCTTCCAATTGTACTGGCAGCGCCCAATTTCATCTCACAAGCCGATCCGGATTTCACCGCTTTTGTACGCCGATACATCCATATCCACGGAAGAGTACCATCGCAGCATGCATCGCTTGGTTATGAAATCATGATGTTTGCCGGAAAGCTTCTCAAGGATCATGGCATCTATTTCCAGGAGGCTCTCAATAGGGAGAACTTTGTACCAGGAACCCTGTATCAGGGTTTTAATTTCCAGAACAGCAGAAACAACCAGTTTGTACCTTTCATCCGGTATCAGGATGGTGNAATGAAGGTTATCGAACATTTTTAATATTTCTATGTCTACGTCAAAAAGCGCTTCTCTTTTTGAGAAAGCAAAACAATTCATACCCGGCGGTGTAAACTCGCCTGTACGTGCCTTCAGAGCTGTGGGTGGAAGCCCCATCTTTATGAAGAGCGCAAAGGGAGCCTATCTTTTTGACGAAGACGGAAACGCGTACGTAGATCTGATCAATTCCTGGGGACCTATGATCCTTGGACATGCCTTCCCAGATGTGGAGGAGGCAGTAAAGCGGGCACTGGCAGGCTCGCCTTCTTTCGGCGCTCCCACCGCACGTGAGGTCGAGATGGCGGAACTTATCACAAGCATGATCCCGTCTGTCGAACGCGTGCGCATGGTAAACTCCGGAACAGAGGCCACAATGTCTGCAATACGTGTAGCCAGGGGGTATACGGGGCGCGAAAAGATCATCAAGATGGAAGGTTGTTACCACGGGCATGGCGACAGCTTCCTTATCGCTGCAGGGAGCGGAGCCCTTACCATGGGCACGCCCGATAGCCCTGGCGTTACCAGAGGCACGGCTCAGGATACGATTATCGTTCCGTTCAACTCTCTTGAAGCAGTGGAGGCGGCGCTGAATAAGAACGATGGACAGGTTGCCGCGCTCATCCTCGAACCCGTGGTCGGAAATATGGGATGCGTACCACCACTTCCCGGATACCTCGAAGGGCTGCGGAAGCTTTGCACTGATCATGGCGCCGTATTGATATTCGATGAAGTGATGACCGGTTTCAGGCTCGCTATGGGAGGTGCACAGGAACGCTTCGGAATTCAGCCCGACCTGACAACGCTTGGGAAGATCATCGGCGGAGGACTGCCCGTAGGAGCATATGGTGGTCGCAAAGAAATCATGGACGTCGTTTCACCAGCAGGTCCGGTTTATCAGGCCGGAACACTATCCGGGAACCCTCTTGCGATGGCCGCAGGACTGGCGATGCTCAAGGCGTTGAAACAACAACCTGAGGTTTACCAGACGCTGGATTCAACCACAGCAATGCTTGCAAACGGCATGCTTAAGCAATGGACCGACGCCGGAGTGAAAGTATCGGTAAACCACGTAGGCTCGATGTTCACGCTGTTTTTCACTGGTCAGCAGGTAATTGATTTCGAAACGGCAAAAACCGCCGATACAGATCGATTCGCCAGGTATTTCCGTGCCATGCTCGCCCAGGGAATCTATCTTGCTCCTTCGCAGTTCGAGGCAATGTTCATCTCGGCAGCAATCACCCCCGACATCGTCGAGGAAATCCTCGAAGCAAACTACCAGGCCATAAAGGCGGTGGTGTAATTACCACAGAATACCAGATCGCGGGAAGCTTGATTTCAGTTGCTGGTTACCGATGCCTGTTTGTGCCGGTTTGTTCACACCCCCCTGTCCTCCGGAGTCTCTTGTTCCAAGTAGCGCGACGGCCCAATAGCCCCTTTCTGAGCCCGGAAACCACGATTTCCTGAACCTCAAGTTCGAACCAGAAATCAGAGGTGTATGGTTTACCGCGGATTTGGAATTCCCGGGTAGGCTAATATACCTAACTTTTCCGCCGAGACCTTATATACTGACCTTACTTTCATGAAAAAACGGGCTATTCAATACGCTGCATTGTTCCTGATAACAGGGCTTGTCCTCACCGTCCTGGTGGGATATGTTGAGCGTAAAACAATTCTCTTATACGAAGAAGGCCTTCCGTATCTAAAGCTTGCAGAAACAGTCAAGAACCGTGTGATCAAAGCGCAGCTCGGGATGGAGGAAATTATCGCCGGCGACAATAATGTCAGCTTTGAAAAGGATGTACTGCCGTCAATTAACGGTGCCGTTTCTCTTCTGAAAGACGCCTACGATGGCAAACCGAATGAACTTGGAAAGTTTGAGCGTAGTGATGAAGAACTGCGCGTGCTGATCAAGGAATCACTGGTTCAGATCGACAAGGTGTTAGGGTCTTCACAAACACGAAGTAAGGTTAGAACCGTTTCTGCCGATGCTGACGCGGTGGCAGTAGCATTCAACCTGGAAGATAAGAAAATCGGTTTACTTTTCGACCAGGCTCAGGCTTCGGTAGATCGCCTGCTGGATAAGGTAAACGACGACATTGCGTCTGATCGCGATACGCTGAAAGTCTACTCATGGGTTTCGATTTTTTCGCTCGGATCAGCTTCCCTGCTTCTGGCGTTTGTAATGTTCCGCCTGCAGGATCGCAACGAAAAAGTTGTCGATCAGAATTCCACGAGAATGCAGGAGCAGGCAGAGTCAGCAAAGTCTGTGTCAGCATTTATTGAATCAATTTCTGCAGGAGACTTTTCGATAGAGTTACAGCTCAAGGATGATAATTCTCTTTCGAGTACACTCCTGACAATGCGCGACAAACTTCGTGAGAATGCGGAGAATGATCGCCGCAGAAACTGGTCGACATCAGGTCTTGCGCAAATAGGCGAGATTCTACGCGCCAACACTGCTAGCACTACTGAACTTTATGACAACATCCTGAAGTTCGTAGTAAAGTATACAAAGAGTAATCAGGGCGGATTGTTCCTGTTGAATGAAGACCAGGAGAGCGATAAATATCTCGAGCTGGTGGCGTGTTACGCTTTCGAGCGGAAAAAGTACCTCACTAAACGCGTGACAATCGGAGAGGGACTCGTCGGTCAGTGCTTCCTCGAAGGGGAGAGAATTTACCTCCTCGAAGTTCCTCAGGAGTACGTTTCGATAACATCAGGACTCGGTGGTTCCAACCCGAATGCGCTGCTCATTGTACCACTGCGCGTCAACGACAGCATCTTTGGAGTTCTGGAGCTCGCTACCTTTAATGAATTCGAAGAATTTGAAATCGAACTGGTGGAAAAGCTTGCCGAAAGCATAGCCTCCACGATTTCAAGCGTGCGCATAAATGAAAGCACGCGTATACTCCTTGAAAAAACACAGCAGCAAGCTGAAGAGATGCGCGCACAGGAAGAAGAGATGCGTCAGAACATGGAAGAACTGGAGGCTACTCAGGAGGAGATGCGGCGCAAGGAAAAGCATATTCAGGAAATGCTTGAAGGTGAAAAGAAGCGCAACGAATTCAATAACCAAAACCGACAGATTGTACTAACGCTTTCCAAGGCTCCTGAAGTGCTGAGAGGAGAGTGGAATAATTCACTTGAAACCATCACCGGGGCAATGGGCCGGCAACTGCAGTGTTCGCGAACGACGATCTGGCGATACAACTCCGGAACCGAAACCCTTGTTTCTGAAAAGACATACCTGCTTGACAAGGGTACCTATGAGTCGGACGTGGAGATCCAGATTGGAAGCTATCCTCTGCTTATTGCGGAGCTCAAGGCAGAGAAGATAATCCGCGCCTCAGATGTATCGGCTGATAAGATAACGCAGGGGCTGGTGGCAGAGTACTTTGGTCCACTTGGCATCCAGTCTATGGCTGCGGTTCCGTATTTCTCGGACGGCAAACTCGCTGGCTACGTGGCAATAGAAAATCAGTACCGTCAGATGGAGTTTAACGACGATCATCTGGAATTTCTTCAGTCGTGTGCAGACATCATTACGGTGACTATTAATACGGTGCGTATCAATACCATGATTAAGGAACTCAGCGATGCCCAGGAAACACTTCAGACTATCATTGATAACCTGCCACGGGCCGTCTTCTGGAAGGGGCTTGATCTCCGGATTCAGGGCTGTAATCGCAAATTTGCAAGCGTAGCAGGGATGAAGTCGCCGCGTGAGATGATCGGGAAGACAGATTTTGATATGCCGTGGAAGGAGCACGCTGAACTCTACCGGGCCGACGATACTGCCGTCATGGTGTCAAGAGAAGCTCGCATTGACATTGAGGAACGAAATGTAAATAGTGATGGCGTAGAGTCGTGGGTATTGACCAGCAAAGTGCCTGTAATAAACCACGACGGTGAAGTGGTTGCTGTGCTCGGCATGTTTGAAGATATCACGGAAAGGAAGAAGAAAGAAGCTGATGTTGAAGCCCGGCTCAGGGAGCTTGAAATCCTGAAAAAGAAGCTCGGCGGAAGCTGAAACTAATGCATTCTTCACCTAAGTATTACATCTGTGGGGCACACCCGGTGCTCGCGACAGCTTTTCACGGGGGAAATATTACTTTTACTACAGTATCCCTAACTTTTTAAAGCATGAAATATCGCTTTTGGATCTTGATTTCTGCGTTACTGGCCTCATCGGCTGGGCTTTTTGCGCAAGGGGACAGGAAAGATAAAACGCCCGTTACCTATGAGGAGATGTATGACGAGCCATATTCGATCCATAAGCTGTTTGTCGGCATTACTCCCCTGTATGGCGAACTGTTTGTCACAAATGTCAATGCAGGGTTTGGTATGGATGTAGCCTATTATCACAAGGATAAGGCTGATTTTCGCGCACAATTCCGCAAAACTTACAGCGCCAGATTTTTCGATCTCGCGCGTACTCAGGCCTTGAATGAACAACAGACCAGCGTTGATAACCGGGCTGAGGTCTTCAATTATTTCGAAATCGGCGGCACCTGGCACATTAAAGACTTCGAAGAAAGCAGCAAAACAAAAATGTTCCTGTACAAGAACAGCTACAAGGGCAACAAATGGGCCGCACGGGTTCCACTCAACGCAGAAGTACCTTGTAAGGTAAGGAAGATTTACGGGGCCAGACTTGGTGGAATTATCTGGGATAGTGCTACAGATCTTGACCGCATTCTCGAAAGTCAGAATTTGACCAACACAGACCTCGTCAATATTGCTAATCCTGAAGATGTGCTGCCTGAAAAAGAATTCAACAGCGAAGGTGACCTGAAGGATATACACGTATTTACCAACATCGCTACCAAAGGCGTATACCTTGGGGGATCGATGACATGGATTCGCAACGTCGCAGTAAACTTCGACAAATTCGAAGAGGGCGTCGACGACCTTATCCTGACTGCCTACTTTGATTTGCTTTATGCCCCTTCCATAAAAGTGGATGACGTTGTCTATACCCGGAAGGATGAATTAGGCAATCCGATTATGGGGCAGACTGCAACCTATTCAGTAAGTCCGATCAAAACGAAGTCATTCGGATTCCGCGTTGGTATCGATGGACGATTCAACCGCCAGCTGGGATGGTCTTACGGTGCGGAGGCAGGCTATCGCCCAAGTATTCAGGGAAGCACGTTCTACATTATGGCAAAAATCAGCTTCCCCGTATTCGGAACCAATCTCGACTACAAGGTTGAGTCCTTCGGGAAATAACCCCATTCCTTCATTGGCTTAGTCCTCGTTTCCTGCGTAATTAGCAGCGTGGACGACATTCTGATCAAAAATATCAAGGCGCTAACCCAGGTTCGCGAGGAACCTGTTGAGCCGCTTTCCGGGGTGGATATGCAGCACGTTCCGGTTATCACTAACGCGTTTCTTCGCCTTCATGATGGCCGTATTGCCGACTATGGTTCGATGGCTGATCTGTCGGACTCAAACGCCGAACACGTGATTGATGCTTCCGGTGCATTCGTTTTTCCTGCACTCGTCGATTCGCACACCCACCTGATATTTCCTGCAAGTCGCGAAGACGAATTTGTCATGAAGATTCGTGGGGCGTCATATGCCGACATCGCCGCCAGTGGCGGAGGTATACTCAACTCTGCCCGAAAGCTTGCCATGGCCTCGGAGGACGAACTGTTTGAATCTGCGCTGAGCCGGTTGAACGAAATTGCAGGAACAGGTACCGGAGCCGTTGAAATTAAGAGCGGTTATGGTCTGACCACCGAAGCGGAGCTAAAGATGCTGCGCGTTGCACGGCGGCTTAAATCCCATTCCTTACTGGACGTAAAAACGACATTTCTGGGAGCGCATGCAGTGCCATCAGGTAAATCGAAAATTGCGTATATCCGTGAAGTTGTGGAAGAGATGATCCCCGCTGTAGCCGCCGAACATCTCGCGGATTACATTGACGTATTTTGTGAGCAGGGGTTCTTTTCACCGGACGAAACCGAAGTGATCTTAAACGCCGGAAAGAAATTCGGAATGAAGCCACGCATTCACGCAAATCAGCTGAGCCGGTCAGGCGGCGTGCAGGTGGGCGTAAAAGTCGGCGCCATCAGTGTAGATCATCTTGAGAGTATCGGCGATGAGGAAATCGATGCACTCAAAGGTTCCGGCGTAATAGCAACTGCGCTTCCTGGAGCTGCCTTCTTCTTAAATCTTCCTATGCCTCCGGGACGAAAGCTTATCGATGCAGGGATACCGCTGGTGATTGCCAGCGATTATAACCCGGGAAGTGCACCCTCGGGCAACATGATGCTGATGATGTCGCTTGCGTGTATCCGCATGAAAATCACTCCCGAAGAAGCATTCAACGCGGCTACCATAAATGCTGCTTGCGCCCTGGGTCTCCAAGATGAGTACGGCAGTATTTCCAAAGGTAAAGTTGCCAGCGTTGTGATAACCAAACCGATCCCTTCCCTGGCATATCTGCCTTACGCGTTCGGATCTTCACTGATTGACAAGGTTATCCTGCGCGGCAAGGTCATTAATTGAGTTCAGGAGGTTCGTACCAGTAGTAAAAACGCCTTAAAATCACAAGCGATGTTGCTGCGTACAGCAATGTCAACACAGGAATAGGTATTCGGGCCAGTACCACAAAAAAAGAAAATATTATAAAGACGTAAAGCCCGGGCATAAGCTCCTCGGGCGTAGTTCTTCGAGTAAATAAGAATGACAGCATTAACATATTGCTGAACAACCCAAAACAGTAGAGCAGTAGGGCTTCAGTTAAGCTGAATGGATCCGGAGTGTTGCGAAGTAATATAACCAGTTCGGGCAGTGTGAAAG
>Ga0065721_10005018_pt1 | contig 17369 bp, 13 predicted proteins | sample Mesricmetagenome_FD_59108 | JGI IMG/M metagenome (GOLD analysis project Ga0065721, IMG submission 59108) | Mesophilic microbial community from rice straw/compost enrichment Sample: eDNA_1 v2 (version 2) | ecosystem: Engineered > Solid waste > Grass > Composting > Bioreactor | place: USA: Davis... | reverse complement strand
CGATGCGCACCCCGCCGAGGTAGACCATCAGCAGCGCGGCCACCACCTGGGCGAGGATGCGCCACCACCAGCGCAGGTCGTAGCGGTCGTCGAGCAGACCGACCACGATCAGCAGGCCGCCACCGAGAAGGTAAGCGCCCTTGCCCCAGGTCATCGGCAGCGGCACGAGCAGGAACATCGCCAGCAAGGCCAGCGCGATGCCGAGGCCGCCGGTGACGGGAGTCGGCCGCGCATGGTCCTTGCGCCCGCCCTTCGGATGGTCGAGCAGTCCGAAGTAATGTGCGATCGGCTGCAGCAGCCAGATCAACGCCCAGGCCAGTGTCGCCGTCAGGAAGATGCCTGCCAGGAAGATCGCAGGATCGCCCAGCAGGGATTGCAGTCCGATTGCTTCGCTCGCATGCCGCATCCGCCACTCCCGCCGTCAAAGCGCATGGGGCCGCGTTTGCAACAGCGACCATGCGCAGAGTTCGTGATGGGTCTCGCGCACGGCTGTACGCGGACGGCCACAGTAGTTCGGCAGAGTGGAAGCACGAGGTGAAAAAATCGCGCCTCGTTGACGAATTTCAGAAACTTCTGAGCTCAGGTGTTCGAACTAACGGCGAATGATGCGACGCTGCGCGTACTGTTCATAAAGATCAAGCAGGAGTGGAGGCGGCGTGAGGAAATCGGCTGCGGCGCTTCGGCAGGGCCTTCATGCGGTTTCCACATCCGTTAACTATCGTGTGCATTCGCTAACCGTCGCGGCGGGGCGGTCAAGAGGCATCGTCCTTGCCGGAAGGTCCATCAGTTCGTCTCGCTGAGATCAAGGCGTGGCTACTGGGCTTCCCGCGCTACTCCCGAGATCGAACGAAGGTCTGAAGGAAGCTGGTCCTCGCGGGATCCATCTCATGTCACAGGGTGGAGGAATGCTGAAAGTCCTCAATGATTGCGTTTCGCAGTCCGCAGGAGCCGGTGCAGAAGCCGCATCAACGGCGACGAGTCCCGGCATTCTGTTCATTACCTACACCGGGTTGCTCGAGCCCTTGGGGCAATCGCAGGTCCTCGCCTACCAGGAGCGACTCGCGGCCGAGCGACAGACCCATATCATCAGTTTCGAGAGGCCTGATGACCTGAAAGATCTCAAGCGAGTGGAGGACGTGCGCGGGCGAGCACGGCGAGCGGGCATCCACTGGCATCCGCAGGTCTATCACAAGCGGCCCTCGGCCCTTGCCACGTTGTGGGATGTCGCGACTGGCGCCTGTGTCGGTATCCGCTTGGCCCGCAAACATCACTTACGGATCGTACATGCTCGAAGCTACGTAGCCTCGGTAATGGCGCTTCTTGTCAAGCGGTTCTCCGGAGCCAAGTACCTGTTCGACATGCGTGGCTTCTGGGCGGACGAGCGCGTCGATGGCCGCCTGTGGACTCGCGACGGGCGCATGTATCGGATCGCCAAGTGGTTCGAGCGGCGCTTCCTGACCAATGCTGACCATGTTGTCTCGCTGACTCACGCTGGCGTGGAGGTTATGTCCGGGTTCGACTACCTGCAAGGACGCATGCCTCCGATGACGGTGATTCCAACCTGCGCGGACCTGCAACGATTCAGCCCTTCTACGGGCAGCGATCATCTCGGCAGAGCCTTTACGATCGGCTATGTGGGGTCTGCCGGTACGTGGTATCTGTTCGATGCCGCTGCGGCTTGCTTCAGTTACCTGCTGACGCTGCGTCCTGAAGCGCGTTTGCTCGTAGTCAACCGAAACGAGCATAGCTATATCCGCGAGCGGCTGGAGGCCGCGGGTGTACCGTTGGATTCCGTGGAGATCCGAGAGGTGGCGCATGCGGAGGTGCCATCGCAGATGGCGCGGATGGATGCCGGCATCTTCTTCATCAAGCCGCTCTTCTCCAAGCAGGCCTCCGCCCCTACCAAGCTGGGCGAAATGCTGGGGTGCGGCTTACCTGTGCTGGCCAACAGTGGCGTGGGCGATATGGCGGCCATACTGCGCCGGCACAAGGTAGGAATCGCAGTCGATTCCCTGGACGGGCCTGCCCTGGAGGAAGGCGTCCGGGCACTGCTGGCTCTCTGTGCCGAACCTGGAATCAGGGAGCGCTGCGTCGAAAGCGCGTACCGACACTTCTCCCTGGAAAGAGGCGTGCAAAAGTACCGCGCCGTCTACGCATCAATGATGGGGGCAGCCTGAACATGATGCTCCCGGAGTTCGAGCGCCACCCGAGGGCTGTTCGACAGCTCGCAGCGTCCCTAGTTGGCCTCCGTAACCATCGTCTTCGCTTCGGGTCCGAATATCGCAAATGGCAGGCGATCCTGGCTGCGACCGCTGGGTTGAGCGAGAGGGATCGGTGGAACTGGCAGCGGGAAAGGCTTCTGGAACTTGTGGGCCGGATCCGGGGGACGACGTCCTACTACGCCGATACCTTGCCTTCCCGCGACTCTCTGGCGGCGGCGCGTGGGCTTCGCGAGGCGCTGGACGCAATCCCATTGCTGGAGAAAGGTGTCGTCCGCGCCCAGCCAGAACGGTTCCGCAACACCGGCGTCAAGCAGGCAACGGTTACGTCGACCAGCGGTTCGACGGGGGCGCCGATGCAGTTCGGACACGACCAGTGCTCCATCCAGCGCCGCTTCGCATTTCTGCACGACCACTATCGAATGGTGGGTGTCGGGCCTTTTGATCCCTCAGTACGCCTCTCGGGGCGGATCCTCTGCCGGGTGGGCACTACGCACGCCAAGCCTTGGCTGTTCAACCCCTTCGAGAACCAGCTGTTTCTCTCGTCATACCACCTCGATGACGAGCATGCGCAAGCGGTATGGCGGAAGCTCGATCGTTTCAGGCCCAGCCTGATAGACGGCTACCCTTCCGGAATACTGGAAGCGCTTCGAATGCTGGATAGGCGCGGACACCGCCTGCAATCGCTCCGGGGGATTATCACCACGGCAGAGACCCTACAGCCAGACGTGCGCGAGGAGCTCGAGGCACTTTCCGGAGCGCCGGTAATGGACTATTACGCCGCCAGTGAAGGCGTGCCGTTCATTCAGCAGTGTCCCCAAGGGACTTACCACGTGCGTTGGCAGTCGGGAATCTTCGAGGTTCGCGATGGTGATCGAGTTTCGTTCTCGGGAAGTGGTGAGCTCGTGTGTACGAGCTTCATCCAGGACAGAACACCGCTGCTCCGCTACTGCACAGGCGACCTTGTTGAAGGACTCGACCAAGCAGGACAGCCCTGCCCGTGTGGCTTGCACACCCCCACGGTCCACAAGGTGCTCGGACGCGTCGAGGACATGGTGTACACGAAAGATGGCCGCGCCCTTGGCATGTTCACATATCGCACACTGAAACTCATTGAGGGCTTGCTCGAGACGCAGGTTATCCAACATGGCTACGCGGATTTCGAGGTCAACAGCGTGTGTGCAGCGGGCCGAGACGTATCGCAGATTGCGGAGGCGGTGAAAGCCAGCTTTGAGCGAACGCTTGGCTACCCGATCACGTTGCGATTCAACCCCGTCGCACGCATCCCAAGAGGAGCGAATGGCAAGGTCAGGCTTGTGGTCTCGAAGGTGACCAGGAAGGTGCTCGAGCAATGAAGCCAAGGGCCACGTTCATATGTGGCGGGACACTCGTGCCCGCCTCGAGATTTCGCGTCCATCCCGTTGAAGCCGCACTTCGGGAGCAAGGTTGGCGGACCAAACTCGTCCATGGTTACGGCAGCTTGGACCAGAAGATCACTCATCCGCTCTTTCGACGCGCCTATAGGGCGATGGGAAGGATCCAGCGTGCTGTACGCACAGGCACGATGCGCATCGATGGCCCAGTCATGGTCCAGAGGCTTGCCTGGCCGTGGTACGGCGCACCAGAGGCACGCTTGGCGGAAAGGAGCGATGGTCTGGTTTTCGACTTCGACGATGCCGTATTCCTCGGTGAGAGTGGCCGCCCGAGTCTGGGACGCAGGCGGGCGTTAACGAGGGTGTTCGCGGCCAGCCGGCACGTAGTTGCGGGGAACTCTTGGCTCGCCGCAGCAATCGATGCGGACGTTCCGGTCACAGTCCTGCCTACCTGCATCGACACCTCGGTTTACGCGCCGCCCGAGGAGAGGACATGCGATGCCGTTCCGACGATCGGATGGGTCGGGACGGGCGGGAACATTCCTTATTTGCACCAGCTCGTCGAGAGCGTCAGGAAGCTGCGAGCAAGCGGTTACAAGTTCAAATTCCACATCTGCAGCGATGTCAGGCCCGACCGGCTGCTCGAAGAACTTGGCGCAACATTCACCAAGTGGAGCGCAGAAACCGAACTCGCATTCCTCCAGTCGCTCGATGTCGGCCTGATGCCGCTCGAGGATAACGACTGGTGTCGGGGAAAATGTTCCTTCAAGTTGATCCAGTACATGGCCGTCGGCTGTCCCGTCGTGGCCTCGGATGTTGGGCTTAACCGGGACGTCGTCATGGATGGGCAGGTGGGTCATCTCGTGCGGAACAGCGATTGGGTTTCGCCTTTGGCGTACCTTCTGACAGAACCGGACGTACGCGCGGAGATGGGGCGCGCGGCCCGCCACAGGGCTGTGGCGCAGTTCGACAGTTCGGTTGCGGTGGATGCCTACCGGAAAATCCTGGAGGGTCTCCAGTAATGGATGTCGGCTGCTTCTCCTGGATCATGTCGAGCACAACGGTCAGCACGCCGGGTGCTCGACCTGCGGCGACGCGGACGACCGGTCCCCGACGGGCGATGGGGGCATGATGATGCTTCCATACATGCTCGTGTTCTGCGCAGCTGCAGTGCCCGCGCTTGTGCACTGGCGAGGAAGGACTCTCCTCGCGTGGTGGATCTTGGGGATATCACTGGCCTTGTTCGTAGGCCTTCGCCATGAGGTAGGCGGCGACTGGCAAGGTTACTTGGTGATCACCGATCGTCTGTCGCATGCGCCGCTCGCCCAGGTCTTTGCGCAGGAACCTGCCTTCCGCCTGTTGACGTGGATCTCGGCAAAGACGGGCTTCGGCGTTTACGGGGTCAACCTCGTCGGCGCAGTCATCTTCTTCTTCGGGTTGCTCTCGTTCTGCGCGAAGCTTCCCAATCGCTGGTTGGCGCTCGCCTCGGCGATCCCGTTCTTGGTGATCGTTGCCGTGATGAGTGCCAATCGCCAGGGTATGGCCATCGGGATAGTTCTTTACGTCATGTCCCGATGGCGCAGCTTGGGACTGATCGGAAGGTCTCTCTGGATCCTTTGTGCGGGACTATTCCACGTCAGTGCGATGCTTCTGCTGGTACTGACGGTAACCGACCTACCGATCAGCAGGGGCAAGAAGGCAGTGCTTGCGTTGCTGCTGACAGCCGTCGGTGTTTGGCTGATCAACCAGTCCGAGGCCTCGTGGGTCCGATACACGACGATTTACGTGGAGCAGTCACACAGTGCATACGCAAGGGGCGCGGTTTTCCACCTGCTCCTGAACCTGGTGCCAGCCGGATTCATGCTTCTCTATTCCAAGCGTTGGTCATCCCTTGTCGAGAACTGGCACCTAACGTGGCAGTTGTGCTTGCTCGGATTCGTGTTGTTAGTACTGTCTCCTTTCATGACTGTGGCCGTTAGTCGCATGTCTCTGTACCTGTTCCCCGTATCGATCACGTTCTTCGCCTGGTTGCCACAGCTGGTCCGACCTGGGCCTGGAAGGTCGCTCGTACAGCTAGTCTGCGTAACGGTACTGGGGTCCATCCTCTTGGTCTGGCTCGCACTATCGAACACCGCGTTCACATACTTCCCCTACCAGAACGCGCTGCTACTCGAGCGACATCAACTTGTTCTCCCCAGATGAGCAGAGCTGTGGAAACATTCCGCTCCGGAGAAGCTGACGGCGTATCCCTGCACCAGGGCAGCGTCGCAAGTGGCCGGGAGCGCCTCGTTTCTCTCGACGCCCTTCGTGGCGTGGCCATCTCGCTCGTAATCATTCACCACACCTGGTTCCGGCTGCCAGAAGCCCAGGACTCCTGGCTGGCCCGATCCGTCGCCAGTATCGGCTGGGCAGGGGTGGATCTGTTCTTCGCCATCAGCGGATTCCTCATCACCACGATCCTGCTGCGGACCACGGAAGGTGAGTCACTATGGCCGTTCTACATCAAGCGATTCTTCCGGATCATTCCCATCTACGTAATTGCGGTAGCCCTGTACTTCGCTTTGGCGCTGGTGCTTGGGCACGAGTCGGCTATCCTTCACCGGATATGGATCAACTTCGCGCTTCTGACTGCATGGGCGATCCCGTTTCTCGGTGAGCATGGAGTGCCGTACACGATCACCTGGTCCGTCTCGGTAGAGGAATTCGCGTACATCCTCTTGGGACTGGGCTTGCTCGCTGGGCGGAAACACTTTTTTACCGGCCTGTGGCTGATAGTTCTCCTGGCGCTGCTCGTGCGGGTCCTCTCGATCGCGTGGTTCTCCGTCGAGCCGATCACGCTCTACTATTTCGCGCCCGGCCGAATAGATTCGATCGCCATGGGGGGGGTGATGGCTGCCCTGCACCCGCACACTATCCGGCGTCTGTCCGTACCGATCATGGTTCCGTGGTTAACTTGGATCGGTGTCATAGCGGCATGTGCAATAGTCAAGCGCGAATCGGTCGTGGTGGCTACGTTCGGATACACTGCGATCGCATGCTCGTCCGCATGGCTGGTCCTCTGCGTCGCCAGCCGCCAGGTCGCCAGCCCATGGCGACTAACCAGGAATCTAGCCAGCTTCGGATTAGTCTCGTACTTCATATACCTTTTCCATGGCTTCGTTCTCGGGGCAATTGCACTTCTAGTTCCTTCAAAAGTCGCCGCGGCCATAGGGGTCTTTCCCATCGCGATAGTGGTGGCGCTCGCTACGTACCTCTTGGCCATGGCCTCATGGCGCTTGTTCGAGTACCCGCTCATCCTTCGTGGGCGACGCCTTGCCGCAAAGTGCGAAACCGCCAACCTGGTGGACGGATAAATGGCGACCGCAGCACGCTCGAGTGCCGTCCCGTACCAACCGCACATCGACGGTCTGCGCGCAGTGGCCGTGCTGTTGGTGATCCTCCATCATCTGGGGAACTGGGCATGGTTAAGCGGTGGCTTCGTCGGGGTCGATGTCTTCTTCGTGATTTCGGGCTACCTGATTACCCGTATTGTCAAATTCGAACTCGATGCCGGAAAGTTCTCATTCGGGCGCTTTTATAAGCGCCGCGTTGTACGCCTTGCGCCAGCCTACTTCGTGGTCCTTTTCGCGACCACGATCGCTGCGATCATCTGGATGCTTCCGGAGGAACTCCTTGCCTATGCCCGAAGTGTGATTGCTTCGAGCTTCTTCCTGGCCAACGTCCATATGTGGACGGAAGTAGGTGGCTACTTCGGCGCGAGAGCCGACACGGTTCCCCTACTGCACCTGTGGACGCTCGCGGTGGAGGAACAGTTCTACATCTTCTGGCCGGTCATACTTCTGTCCACCCATCAGTTCTTCGCGGGGCGGGCACGAGTGGGACTTATCTTGGCCCTGGTGGTGGCCGGCGTATTTGCGTCGCAATGGGGCGTCGAGAATCACCCGTCAGCTGCGTACTACTTGCTTCCTACCCGTGCCTTTGAGCTGGCGGCCAGGGGGCTGCTCGCCTATTTGCGTGCCCCCGGAATTCGCACTCAACGGGCACGCCTCGCGGCATGCGCCGGGATGATTATGATCTGCTATTCCGCCTTGGCTTTCGACGGGGGCTCGCAGTTCCCCGGTTACGCCGCATTAGTGCCAGTGGTCGGAACGGCTATGGTGTTGCGATGGGGAGAGGGCACCCCAGTTGGAGCGCTGCTCAGCACGTCTATCGCAACACTGATCGGCAGAAGCTCTTATCCGGCCTATCTATGGCACTGGCCCATCATCGCGTTCCTCAACCTTAACGAGGTGCCCCTTACCACCTCCGTCGGCTTGGGCGTACTAGGCGCAACACTACTGTTAGCTTGGCTCACGTACCGCGGTCTAGAGTTACCTGCCCGGCGTTTCCGACCCCAGTCGGCCGCGCGCGTCATCCTTGCTGGTGCCGGCTTCCCGATACTCGTCTCAACAATAATGGCAACGGTGATTATCCGACTTGATGGCATGCCGGCGCGCTTTCCGGAAAGCATCAACTTAAAGAGCAAGGCTATCCACGCGTCGCCAGCAAAGGCCCGCGGGCTATGCAACGAGGCTCCTCCGAGGGCACCCCTACCTCCGGAGCAGTGCGTGCTTGGACGTCCTACCGGGAAGGTGGATTTCCTGCTGGTTGGGGACAGCCATGCTAATCATTTCACAGGCTTCATGGACGTTTTGGGTCGCGATGCGAACCTGCGTGGATATGACATTACTCGAAGCAATACTCCTTTCCTAACCGGCGTCGATCTCTCCATGCCTGGGGAGCCGGTCTACAATGCGGCGTTCCGACCCAGGGTGGAGTACTTGCGTCGCTTGATAGCGGAGGAGCACTACCACACGATCGTGCTAGCGGGAAATTACGCGGCCTTCTACGAGCGAGGCGTCATGCGGGCCGGGATGATTTCTGGGCGGGCCGCCTTCGAGCTTGGAATGCGGAACGCTCTGGCAGAAGCCCAGTCTGCAGCGAGCCATGTGGTGGTCATCCTGCCGGTGCCCGTTCTCAATGGGGGGCTGCACGACTGTCCGGTCCGTTCGGAAAGGTTTCACAGAGAGATGGAATGCACTTTGCCTGCCACGGAGTTCATTGCGTCCACACGGCGTCTCCGGGAGTTCATCGAGACACTGCAAGCGGAGTTCCCGCGCGTCACCTGGGTTGATCCCTCGCTCCTCATATGCGACGAAGAAGAATGCGCGAGCGAGATTGACGGAGTTCCTCTGTACAGGGATGCTGGGCATCTGAACGACGTTGGATCGAGGCATCTGGCCGGAAAATGGATCGAGAAATTCGGGAATCCCTTAAGACGGAGCGATCCGGATAGGGGCGAGGCCCGAGCCGGACGTTAGCCACCCTCCTTTCACGACTCGGCAGCTACGGATCCCATGCGTGCGTCTGCCGCGTTCGTGATCTCAAGATTCTCCACTATGAAACTGGTCCTCTTCGCCAATACCGACTGGTATCTCTGGAACTTCCGCCGTTCATTGGCGCTGGCGTCGCGTGACGCAGGGTTCGATCTCCTGTTGCTGTCGCCGCCAGGTACCTACGGGAAAAAGTTCGGCGAGATCGGCTTGCGCTGGGAGACGGTCCCCATGAATCGGCGCAGCTTAAATCCGCTGCGCGAGGCGCGAACTGTGCTTCATCTGGCCAGAATTCTTAGGCGTGAACGGCCTGACCTGGTCCATGGCTTTACCATCAAGTGTGCGGTCTACGGCTCGTTGGCGTCGAACTTGGCGGGCGTCGGCGCGCGTGTCAACGCCATCACTGGGCTTGGTTACGTTTTCACCAGTGATGATGCCAAGGCGCGCACCTTACGTCCGTTGGTGCGCAACCTGCTCCGGCTTGCGCTCGACGGCCAGGAATCGCGTCTGATACTTCAGAATCCCGATGACCTAGCCATGGTGCAGGACGCGGGGTTGGTTGATCCGGGCCGTGTGTGCCTGATCCCCGGGTCCGGAGTGGACTGCACACGCTTCGCACCGGTCGTTCGCGTGCCGCGATTGCCAGGCCAGCCCATGAGAGTAGTGCTGCCCGCCAGATTGCTCTGGGACAAGGGCGTGGCCGAGTTCGTCGAAGCAGCTCGGCTCCTGCGGAGTAACGGACGCGAGATCGAGTTCCTCTTGGCCGGGGAAGCAGATGCGGGAAACCCAGCCACAGTCCCGGAAGCCGCCATACGTGGCTGGATCAACGAAGGTCTGGTCAGCTGGCTTGGCCACGTAGACGACATGCCGGGGCTGTTCGCGTCTGTGGATGTAGTGGTGCTGCCAAGCTACCGCGAAGGACTGCCCAGGAGCCTCATCGAAGCGGGTGCATGCGGACTGCCGCTGGTAACGACCGACGTGCCGGGATGTCGCGAAGTTGTTGAGGATGGCGTGGATGGGCTGTTAGTGCCGGTATGTGATGCTAAGGCACTGGCCGTTGCCGTGGCGCGTCTGCATGACAACCCTTCTCTTGCAGCGCGGTTGGGAGCAGGTGCAAGGGCCAAGGCTTTAGCCCGCTTTGATGAGCGCATCGTTGTAGCAAGAACAATGGCGGTCTATAGCGAGATCTTGGGCGCCAATTACGCATTCGCGAAAGATTAGTGGCCGGCCTCCTCGCCTCTTGAATCCCACCGGAAAAACGGGGCCATTACCTGCCGACTACTACGGCTTTCGCAGGCATCCGACGTACTTTCCCAAGTGCTCGATGACGGTGGGCTCCAAGCCCAGCTCTTCCGAGAACTCTTTGAAGTAAAAGTTATCCTGGATGTCGTCGCTGATGAACAGGCCCCCAGGGCGCAGTGCCTTCCACAGAATCGGATACGCCCAACGCCGGCCCCAGTAGCTCTTGTCGGAGTCGTAGTGCACCAGATCGATGTTCCCGTACCCGAACCGCTCAACGGCGTTCAAGAGCCCGTTCCGGTCCGGCTGGCGGATGAGCTCCCATCGGGCACGCAGGCGCTCGGGAACACAGACTCCTACCCATGGCTCGTTGTTCGCCTTCGGATAGGGCATATCGACACTTACCAGCCTCCCGATCCCCAATGAATCAAGCGCCGCCAGGAACGCTAGGCTGCTCCATCCGTAAGCGACGCCGGTTTCGACGACCTTCCCCGCCGCAAGTTTCAGCGTGCTTGCAAAAAGGAAGTCGATGGCTCCTTGGCCGCCCATTGCAACCAGTGACGAACGAGCGAGGCTTTCGCCTTGGTCGATAGCCTCTGCGAACGGCTCCCACTCAGTCTGGCTAGGGGCCTGAAGTCCCAATGATACATACGCAGTGTCCTTGCTCACCGCGCGACTCGCCGCCCAGTTTCTCGCCTCCGAGCGCAGGGGCTGTGCATCCCTGTTGGGACGGAGTTTCCTGGCGCCAAGCGCCATGGCGTGGCCCCAGTAGTCCGGCCTCGACCCGAACCAGAGAAGGGTCTGCCACTTCGATCGAAGTCCCATCGTCCTACTCCAGGTTGAACAAAATCAGTTATTTCTCTGGGGCTGCTTGTCGGGGAACATAAGGTCAAGATACTGGCCCGCGACTCTCTCAACCGAGAAATCCAAAGCGCGCGCCCTGAGGGCCATGCGCTCATGAGTGGTCTGCAGCGACTCGAGGATCGCGTCACGCAGGGCCTCGATGTCACCCGTGGGCACTAGCCGACCGTACCTGCCGTCGGCCAGGATTTCCCGCGGACCTGAGGGGCAATCGGTACTAACCACCGGGACGCCCATCTCCAGAGCTTCCACGATGACGTTGCCAAAGCCTTCGTAGTCGGAGCACAGGACAAACAGGTCGGCCTTCGCGTACCAGGATCGCGTATCGGCTTGGTAGCCAGCGAATACGACCTTGTTTCCGATTCCCAGCGCACGCGCCTGGTCTTCCAGCGCGGTCCGAAGCTCGCCGGAGCCGACAACCACCAGCTGCGCATCCACCGATGCCGGCAGCCTGGCGAAAGCCTCCAAGAGCAGGTCATGGCGCTTCTGCGTCTTCAGGCTGCCGACGGTCAGAACCGTCTTTGGACCGTGCGCGGCGGCGCCCTCGGCAGGCATCGGAATGATTGTTTCAGTGCAGGCCGGGTTGTAAATGACATGGAACGCACTGCGGTCCCGCCGCGAGAGGCGGGCTAGGTCCTGCGCGACACCCTCCGAAACGGCGACGACAGCGTCGGCAAGAGAGTAAGACAAGCCCATGGATGCACGCATCATCGCCCCATGTCCACGCCCACGGTTCCGGTAGGCGGCCGTCATGTTGTTATGCTCGCTCACGACGACCCTTCCACGGAATCCGGAGAGTCTTGCTGCCAGCGGCGCTACCACGGTCATAGGCCACATCGCGGCCAAGAGAGCATCGGGTTGCTTGGCTGAGAGGTAGCGAATCAACGGACCAAGCATTGTCCTGACACGGTCGACGCCCAGATCAACCACGCTTGCTCCTTCGGGTACCAGTTGTAACAGCTCCCCCTGCTTTCTGCGCAACACGAACTCGACACCAAAACCTCGCTCCATCCACTGCCGTGCCAGGTGCAGCCGCATCTTCTCCGCGCCGCCAGGTCGGAGGTCGGGTAATAGGACGGCGATCCTTCGGCTGGACGTCATGTGGGTGGCCTGAACGCCAGGATGTTGTTGCCTTCCACCTGTTCCAAGCGGAAGCCCGCGTCGACCAACAAGCGATCCAAGGGGGTGTCAGGACTGTTGCGCTTCCACCCCCAGCTCTCGTAAACAATTGCCTTGAACTTGGCTATTGCGCTACCGGCACCCTCCAGCGCCTTCTTCTCGGCGCCTTCCAGGTCCATTTTCATGAGCGCGATACTCTCCGCACCTGCCGTGATCTCATCGAGCGTGATGCTCGTTACCTCGACGCAGACCCCACGCCCATAGGTCTTAGATTCCACCGAGATCGTCGCCTGACCGAACTTTCCGGGCTGGACGCTTGCCGTGATGGTCCGTCCGGACGAATCACTCAGGGCGCGGCGCACCACAGTGACATTCTGGAGCCCATTGGTCCGAATATGGTCCTCGAGGCGGTCGGCGGTATCAGGCATCATCTCGACAGCGACTACCCGGCCGCCCGGGCCTACCAGTCGTGAGGCCAGCACGGTGTAGACGCCGATGTTGGCGCCAGCATCGATGAAAACATCGCCACTGCCAAGCCGGCTCCGAATGGTCTCCAGTAGGGCCTGTTCCCGCCACGGCAGCACGTGCCACAAGTCGTCCGTCTTGGCCCGAAGGCTGAAACGTCCGATGTCCCTGACGTGGACGGACGCATCGAATAGTAGCTGGGGATCCTGCCACTCTCGGAGCTTGGCAAGCGAGACTAACGGGGCGGCGAGCGCCGAGGCTACTAGCACGAGCTGGTCCCTCGCCCCGCATCCTTGCACTTGCCAGAGGATGACCACCCACCGCCCCAGTCTCTGGAAATAGGTCAGCGCTCCCCGGACCAGTGTCCTCACGGGCAAGGGCAGCACCGATTTCAGAACGGTCCTTGCGTCTTCGATCATCGGTCAGAGGCTCGCATTCGAAGGAGGGAGAAGATACTGGTATCGACCCTGCGTAGGCGCAGGCAATCGATCCACATGAGCAGATTCCACGTGAAGACCGAAGCAAGGCTTGCATATGCCGCTCCGAGCGTACCGAGCGCGGAGATGAGCGGAACGGATGTGACGACAAGTAGCAGCAACGAGTAGGCCGAGGCACGCGTCACTCGAGTATGGGCGCCCGTCATGTTGAGCATGACCGCGTTCGCCCCGAAAACGGCACTTATCAGCGCCGAAAGGCATAGCACCAGAACGATGCGGTCGCCGCTGGCGAACTCGGTGCCGAAGAAGAGGGAGAGAAGTGAGCTCCCCGAGATCGCGAAAGGTGCCGTGAGTATCGCCACTCCAACGGTCATGCCCAGTGCCACGAACGTCAATGTGCGTTGGAGACGGCGCTCGTCCTGCTCCACGTGTAGCCGGGCCACGATAGGCATGCTTACGATATTGAACAGGCTGACCGGGAAAGCCACCAGCACCATGATCGAGGTGGCGACCCTATAGACGCCCACTTCCGGTAGCGCCACCAGCCAACCGAGCATGAGGATCACGACATGCGCCTGCAGTAGTCGCATGCCTTCGGTCAAAGCCATGGGCAGTGCACTGGACCACCAGGCTCGTGCATTTGTTGCCGCCGTCGCCGCTCTCACTTCCTCCGGCAGGGCCCGGATGAGAAGCCCCTGTGCCACTACAAGTGCCAGCCCGGCAGATGCGGCTCCCAGGAGCAGTGCCAACGCTGGACCCCAGGGCAGCGCAAGAAAGCCAGAAGCGCCGAAAAGCAAGGCGGAGTGGAACAGCGGGCGCAGGAGTACATCGGGCACCTGCCCGAGCACGATTCTGCGCAACCCGCGTAGTGCGCCCGCACGAATGGATACCTGGGCCACCAGCGGCAGCATCACCGTGCCAGCGAGGAGTGCGAAGCCGAAATCGCCCGCAGACGTAGGCTGGTTCCATGCCACGAACAAAACCAGGCCGCCGGCCATTGCGAATGCGATCAGCAACGAGGCGCGGGACGCCCACAGGATCGCCCCCTTCATACTTCCCCAATCGCGCCTTGCATCCGAAGCGGCGACTTCCCGAGTCAGTAGCTGGGGAAGCCCGAACTCGGTCGGTACAGTCAACACAGCGATGATCGACATCGCCAAGCCATATACGCCATACCCGGCGGCCCCGAGCCCTCGCGCCAGCTGGATCCCTACCAGGAACGTGAAGCCCATTCCCGCCACCCGCAAGCCGGCACTCCCGGTGACGGACCTTACAAGGATCGGGCCTAGTCCCTGACTGCTCATGTAGGCGCGGATCTGATCGATCAAGGCCCTCACCGCTGGTATCGGAGGAAAAGGGAGCGTGCCGCGATCAGGTTCGGCGTAGGCGGCGCGCTGCGCGGTGGACTATCAAAGCTCGTAGTAATCCCTGTACCAAGAAACGAATCGCGCTACGCCTTCCTCGATGGGTACCACAGGCGTGTAGCCGACCTTCTCTGCGAGCTCGGATGAGTCCGACTGGGTGTCGGGAACGTCTCCAGCCTGTAGCGGGAGCAGCTCCATCGTGGCTTTCCGCCCGAGACAATCTTCGAGTACCTCGATGTAGCGCTTCAGCTCCACCGACTCGCGACTGCCGATGTTGAAGATCCGGTACGGCGCGACTCCGCTGCTGGCGGGGTCGGGCGAGTCCCCATTCCAAAGCGGATCGACCCCCGCAACGCTATCCAAGGCCCGGATGACACCTTCGACGATGTCATCCACGTAGGTGAAGCTGCGCTTGTGCCGTCCATGATTGAAGACCTTGATCGGCTCGCCGGCCAGGATTGCCCTCGTGAACAGGAACAGCGCCATGTCGGGCCGGCCCCACGGCCCGTACACGGTGAAGAAGCGCAGCCCGGTGCAGGGGAAGCCATACAGATGTGCGTAGCTATGGGCCATCATCTCATTGGCCTTCTTCGTGGCCGCATAGAGCGTCAACGGATGGTCCGTCCCTTGATGTTCCGAGAACGGCATCTTTGTGTCGGCGCCGTAGACCGAGCTGGTGCTCGCGAAGACCAGGTGCTCGACGTCGTGGTGTCGGCACCCCTCGAGCACGTGCAGGAAACCGGTAACGTTGCTGTTGACATACACGTGCGGGTTCTTGGCGGCGTAGCGTACCCCTGCTTGCGCGGCCAAGTTGATCACGCGACGGGGGCGGTGATGCGCGAAGATGGCTTCGATGGCCTCGCGATCCGCCAAGTCTGCGGCTATGTGAGTGTAAGCGGGGTGTTCCTGGAACCTCGCCAGGCGCGCCCGCTTCAGGTCGACGTCGTAGTAGTCGTTGAGGTTGTCTACGCCGACGACCTCATTGCCGCGATCGAGCAGCCGCATAGCGACGTGCGAACCGATGAAGCCAGCGGTGCCGGTGACCAGAATCTTCATGCAGCCATCCCAGTGAGATCGTTAGAGACGGCCATCCACGGCCTCTTTGGGGAGTAGGTACTTCACGTCGTAGAGGACCGCGCCCGGTCTGCCGAAGTCACGAATGCGTTCGGCTCCCAGCTCGCGGAACTGGCGGTGACCTACAGCGAGGACAATCGCGTCATAGTTGCCTGCTGGCGGCTCGCCGACAGGATCCAATCCATACTCGTGATGGGCCTCGTCGGCATTGACCCAAGGGTCATGCACGTCCACTAGTGCGTTGTAGCCCCTGAGGGACTCGATGATGTCGACCACGCGGGTATTGCGCAGGTCCGGGCAGTTCTCCTTGAACGCCAGGCCTAGCACCAGTACGCGCGCATTCACCGGGTTGATGCCCTTGCGGACCATCAGCTTTATGACCTGGTCGGCGACGTACGCGCCCATGCCGTCGTTGGTTCGCCGGCCGGCGAGGATCACATCGGGGTGATGCCCTACCTCCTGAGCCTTGTGGGTCAGGTAGTAGGGGTCGACGCTGATGCAGTGCCCGCCCACCAGGCCCGGTCTGAACGGCAGGAAGTTCCACTTGGTGCCTGCAGCCTCCAGCACTTCCAGGGTGTCGATGCCCAGCTTGTTGAACAGGATCGCCAAGTCATTGACGAGGGCGATGTTCAGGTCGCGCTGGGTGTTTTCGATCACCTTGGCTGCCTCGGCCACCTTGATGCAGCTGGCCTTGTGGGTCCCGGCGGTGATGATGCTTCCGTATAGAGCGTCGACGAAATCTGCTACCTCGGGCGTCGAGCCGGAAGTGACCTTGAGGATGTTAGTTACGCGGTGTGCCTTGTCGCCGGGGTTGATCCGTTCGGGGCTATAACCGACGAAGAAGTCACGGTTGAAGACCAGTCCGGACGCGCGTTCGAGCAACGGTACGCAGACTTCCTCGGTGCAGCCTGGATAAACCGTCGATTCGTAAACAACTACATCGCCAGGCTTGATTACGCCGCCCAAGGTCTCGCTCGCACGAACCAGGGGTGTCAGGTCTGGCCGCTTTGCGCTGTCGATGGGGGTCGGCACGGTCACGATATAAGTATTGCAATCGCCCAGGTCCTCAACACGATCCGAGAACCGGAGGAGGGTGGCGCGTGCAAGCTCTTCGGTCTCGACCTCCCGGGTGCTGTCCTGGCCGGCGCGTAGTTCGGTCACGCGGGCGGCATTGATGTCGAAACCGACGGTGTCGTACTTCTTGCCGAACTCCACCGCAAGCGGCAGACCGACATATCCAAGGCCGACGATTGCGATGCGGGCCTCGGTGGCCGTCCTTGTGAATCGCATTGGACTCTTCTGCTCCGGTCTCAAGAGTGTCTATCCGCAGCCCGTTCCTGATTGGCGTCCGGCCGTAATGGATGAATCCCGGAGGCAATCCGCAACGAGGCTGCGATCCCCGCCAACAGCGCTGTGACGGTCATCATCGCTGGTGTGCGCAGCGGATAATCGACCGCACTGTGGGCAAGGACAAGTATGAGTCCCACCCAGGCACCCACCGCCAGCCAATCGGGCCGGTCAGGCCCGGTGCGCGGCCGTGCCCATACNGCGAAGGCGAGCAGCAGGGCGATCCAGGCCAGCCCGAGCACGCCCCCCTCCAGCCACCATTGCAGGTACTCACTGTGGGCGTGGTTGAAGTAGGTCCGGCGCACNAGGGAATCAGGGGCGTGGGCTTCGAACCAGGGCACGAAGCTGCCGACCCCGGTGCCTGCAGGCAGGGTCTCCAGTGCCATCCGCGAGGTCGCGGCGTAGACCGCGGTGCGCGACTCCTGCTGCTGGTCGACCTTCAGCCAGGCGCTCGCGGACACCAGCAGGAAGGCGCCGGCGATGGCTCCGCCGATCATGG
>Ga0065721_10007577_pt1 | contig 17370 bp, 18 predicted proteins | sample Mesricmetagenome_FD_59108 | JGI IMG/M metagenome (GOLD analysis project Ga0065721, IMG submission 59108) | Mesophilic microbial community from rice straw/compost enrichment Sample: eDNA_1 v2 (version 2) | ecosystem: Engineered > Solid waste > Grass > Composting > Bioreactor | place: USA: Davis... | reverse complement strand
CGGCCTCGCCAGGACGCTTTTCTGCGTTTTTAGCCCGTTCTGAAGATTTGGCACACCTTTCGCCAAATAGTCGGCATGCAAGAATTCATGATACTGATCTTCACGTGGATCCTGGGATTAACAGTAGTCTCCTATTTCACGCTTAATGGATTGAGAAAAATTGGCGCTGCGGTCAGAGTACGCGTGCCTATCGGACCGGNAAAGAATAGGTAATTTTTTATTGGTATAGTGGTAGAATCTCACAAGCTGCTCGACAGCAATACATAGTGGGGTTGGTTTTAATCTGAAGGCCGCTTTCAACAAAGGCGGCCTTTCTTTTTTCAAGGCTTCCGCGTTTCAGGCCTTGCGCGGTAAGCCGATAGATGTCAGGAACAGCCCAAAAACCGTAATCAGGCCGTTCAGAATCAGCACTTCAATGCCCATCGCGCCGTACCAGGGCATCAGTTCCGCCGAGTTGGATGCAATCACATAGGAGAGTACCGGCGACAGCACACACACGACGGGAACCAGCCGATCGCGGACAGGCAGCTTCGTGAATATCCCATAAATGAAAAGACCTAGTAACGGTCCATAAGTATACCCTGCAATCGTGAGTACTGCATCAATCACCGATCTTTCATTGATCGCTTTGAAGACCACGATGACGATAAGAAACACCAGGGAAAACCCGATGTGGACGAGGAGTTTTTCCCGGCTCTTCTGCTTTTCACCTTTCTTTTTAAAATTGAGAAAATCGATACAGAATGAAGTCGTCAATCCTGCCAGCGCAGAATCGGCACTGGCATAGGAGGAGGCGGTGATTCCGAGCAGAAAGAATATCCCTACTGCCAGTCCCAATTCACCAAAAGCCAGCCGCGGGAACAGTTCATCTGAGGCGTCAGGCAGGGGCAGTCCACGGCTTTCGGAATAAAGGTATAGTAACGCGCCCAGCACCAGGAAAAGCAGCGTGACGAAGGCCATAGTCAGGCTGAACCAGAACATATTCTTCTGGGCTTCGCCGATGTTTTTGCAGGTCAGATTCTTCTGCATGATTTCCTGATCCATACCTGTCATGGTGATGGTAATGAACGCTCCGCCAAGGAACTGTTTCCAGAAGTATAGCCGCGACGTTGGGTCGTCGAAGAAGAAGATCCTGGAATACTGGCTTTCGCCGATGACGCGGGGAAGATCGCCGACAGACCAGCCCAGCGCCGCTGAAATCTGCCACACCGTTATACATACTGCAGAAATCAGAAACAGGGTTTGGAAGGTATCCGTCCATACTATGGTTTTGATTCCACCCTTGAAGGTATAGATCCAGATCAGTAGGATAGTCGTGGCCACCGTGACGAAGAATGGCACGTTCCAGGCGCGGAACAAAAACAGATCGAGGACCGTTGCTGCAAGGTAGAGTCGGAGGGCGGACCCCATCGTCCGGGATACGAGGAAGAAGAAAGCGCCGGTCTTGTACGACCAGAAATCGAATCGCTGCTCGAGGTAAGTGTAAATCGAAACGAGATTAAGCCGATAGTAAAGGGGCATGAGCACGCCCATGATGAACCAGTACCCGACGAGATAGCCGAGCACGATCTGGAAGTAGCTGAATTCGGTTTTGCCGACGTTGCCCGGAACGCTGATGAAGGTCACTCCCGACAGCGAAGCGCCGATCATTCCAAAGGCAACGAGGTACCAGGGCGACTGTCGGTTTGCCGTGAAAAATGTATTGGTATCTGCTCCACGCGACGTGACAATGGATATGGCAATCAATACTCCGAAATAGACGACCATTATGGTGATGACGAGAGCAGGACTCATGCGGCGTTTTTAATGCTTTCAAAGAATCAGGAAATTCTGATGAATTCCAAATCGACGTCGAATGTCCACGATAAAATTTAAAATTGTTAACTTTGTAAAAAATGTGATTTATGGTGAATAGCTATCAGGAACAGGAGCTGACGGATGTACTGGAGGCGGTAGAAACGACCGACCTAATGGATCTGGTGGTTTTCAATGATGATGTGAACACATTTGATCACGTTATTGAGACGCTCATCCGGGTTTGTGATCACACGCCCGAACAGGCAGAGCAGTGTACTTTGATCATTCATTATCGCGGCAAGTGCACGGTGAAGTCAGGTTCGTTTGATTTTCTCCGGCCAATGCGCGAGGCGATTTGTGAAGCAGGAATAGACGCGCGCATCATCTAGCGCAACAGCATACGTGGAATACCCATCCAAACTTATTGAGGACGCCGTAAACCAGGTAGCGAAACTTCCCGGTATCGGAAAAAAAACGGCGTTACGACTCGTCCTGCACCTCATCAAAGAAAAAGAAGACACCACCTTCATGCTCGCCGATGCCCTTCGCAAGCTTCGCGCAAATATTCGGTTCTGTTCAACGTGTCACAATATATCCGACAGTGAAACGTGCTCCATCTGCGCNAGCGCACGTCGTGACNCGGCGATCATTTGCGTCGTCGAGGAAAGCAANGACGTGATGGCCATCGAGAACACCGCGCAGTTCAACGGCCTGTACCACGTCCTCGGCGGAGTGATCTCCCCCATGAATGGCATCGGCCCTTCCGACCTCAAAATCGAATCCCTCGTTTCGCGCGTGTCTCAATCACCCGCAACCCGCGAGATAATCCTCGCCCTAAGTCCAACGATGGAAGGCGACACCACTGCCTATTATATCAACAAACGAATCAAAGACCTTAACGTGAAAGTAAGCGTTATCGCCCGTGGTGTTCCCGTTGGCGGCGACCTCGAATACGCCGACGAAATCACGCTCGGACGAAGCATTACAGGACGAACGCTCTTTAGCTAGGAAGCCGGAATTCGAAAATCCTTAACCAGTTGGGCATTTTTTAAAAAGCTTCAAACATTGGAGCCGTTCTTTCCTTGTTTTGCGATTAATGCTTTTCTTTGGGCGCTTTTTTACAACAGCCATGACAAAACTTTCAAACCGCATCGAAGCCATCCATGAGTCAGCGACACTGGCGATGGCAGCAAAAGCCCGTGAATTCAAAGCCAAAGGTATCGACGTTATCAGTCTCAGCCTGGGCGAACCCGATTTCAAAACACCCAAACACATTTGTGAAGCGGCTAAGAAAGCTATAGACGACGGCAAGTACTTTGCATATCCTCCCGTAGCAGGTTATCAGGATTTGCGCGAAGCTATCGCAGCCAAATACCAGAAAGAAAACAACGTACCCTATAAGGCGGAGAATGTCGTCGTATCAAACGGAGCAAAACAGTCTATCGCCAATACGTTTCTCGCCCTCCTCAACCCCGGCGATGAAGTAATCGTATTCTCGCCCTACTGGGTTAGCTACGATGCACTGGTGCGCCTGACGGAAGCAACACCTGTGATTGTACAAGGTTCGATTGAAAACGACTTCAAGGTTACCGCTGAGCAGCTTGAAAAAGCGATCACGCCGAAAACAAAAGCGATGATCTTCTCTTCACCATGTAACCCTACCGGTTCCGTGTTCTCGAAGAAAGAGCTTCAGGCAATCGTTGATGTTCTGCAGAAGTTTCCGAATGTCCTTGTTGTCGCGGATGAAATTTATGAACACATCAACTTCACCGGTGAACAGGTGAGCATTGCTTCGTTCCCGGGCATGTTCGACCGTACCATTACAGTAAACGGTTTTGCCAAAGGCTATGCGATGACCGGCTGGCGTGTTGGCTACATCTGCGCCCCCAAGTGGATTGCTGATGGCTGCAACAAAGTTCAGGGCCAGATCACATCAGCGAACTGCTCCATCGCTCAGCGTGCTGCGCTGGCAGCCATCACGGGCGACATCACGCCAACTATGGACATGGTTGCTGAATACCGCAAACGCCGCGATATTGTATACGAGCTGCTGAAAGAGATCCCCGGAATCAAGGCAAACTACCCGGAAGGAGCGTTCTATTTCTTCCCGGATGTGAGCTACTATTACGGCAAGTCCGACGGTTCACGCACCATCAAAAACGGTGACGACCTGTGTATGTACCTGCTGGAGACGGCCCACGTGTCGCTCGTAACGGGCGATGCTTTCGGCGATGGAAACTGCCTCCGCCTGTCGTATGCGGCCTCTGAAGACGACCTCAGAAAGGCCCTGAAACGCATGAAAGAGGCGTTTGCTGCCTTAAAATAATCATCCGGAAGCCGGCCCACGAGCCGGCTTCATTTTTAGCACCCAGGAGGAATTTTTTCCAGGCGTTTTATCTTATATTCCTCAAAGATTCCCTGATCATGCGCGCGTACACCGGTGCCCGGTGTTGTGATCGTCCATTTTGAAGCTTTACCGATGTAAAATTTTCTTGGACGCTTTTTCTTTGAATTTGGGGGGCGTATTTGTCATTTTTCGAAACTTTTGAGAGCATTGGAAGAAATACCACGGATCTATAAGCGAGCTTACCTCCTTCTCTGCCTTTGGTTTGCCGTAAATTACGCGGTTGGAACATTTATCGAATGGCGGCTGGAGAATCCGCATACCTATATCTTCTGGAACGCCCTCTACCTGTTTGAAGCCCTGTGTATCCTCATGATCGGGATATTCCTGTATTCAAACTTCCTCTTCCGGTTTAACGTCTACATCCAGGTCGCAGGCCACTTTATCGGGGCCATGACCCACTTCCTTATAATGGGTTCCTTTTCCTACTACCTCGAAGATTACGTCGAAGGCTGGATCGGCGTCGACCTTTGGAAAAACCACCTGATGGGACTTCTCAAATGGGAAGGGCTGCACTTTCACGACCAATACATCTTCACCGCCGGGGTGTATTATGTGATCCGCTACTTCCAGGGACTTCAAAGCAAGGAAAAAGAGAAAAGCGAACTTCATCTGAAGAACCGCGAAATGCAGATATCCCTGCTGAAGTCACAGATCAACCCGCACTTCCTGTTCAACACGCTGAACTCGATCAATATGCTCATCGGATCGAGCAANGAACAGGCACGNAAGGTNATCACCCAGCTTTCAGACATNTTCCGCTATGCGCTGGATTCGCATGGNGATCAGATGGTGAAGCTTCTGCATGAGCTCGACTTTATTGATAACTACATCCGCATTCAGCAGGTGCGTTTCGGCGATCGCCTGAAATTTGTCAAGCAGGTGGACTTCTCCTGCCTCAAGGTTCAGATTCCGCCAATGATCCTTCAACCACTTGTCGAAAATTCCGTGAAATACGGTATTGCTCCAAAAGACGACGGCGGTACAATTATTCTTACTGTAAAACGATTTAATAATATGATCTTCTTCGAAGTCAAAGACGATGGACTTGGTTCCAACGCCCAGAAGGTGATGGATGGAAGTTCAAGCGGCGTCGGACTTCGGAACACAGATCAACGGCTCAAGAGTATCTTCGGGCCTGATTCCGGTTTGCGCATACGCTCCAACGAATGGGGGTATTCCGTCAGTTTCTTCATCCCTTATGAAAACGAAATGGAACCTCACAATTTAGAGGAAATAAAGAGCCAGGCCGTTTGACAAAATAAATTCAAATTTGATCTAAACACTTAGTCGATGAACATTACTTGTGTTATTGTAGATGATGAAAAGTTAGCACGCGACCTGCTTCAGGAGTATTTGCAACAAATGCCGAACATCCAGGTGATCGGTGAATGCTCTAAGGGGAAGGAAGCCGTTGAAACTATTGACAAGCTCAAACCGGACCTGGTGTTTCTGGACGTACAAATGCCGGGGATGACGGGCTTCGACGTGCTGGATGAAATCACTCACGACCCGTATGTCATCTTCTGTACCGCATACGATCAATATGCAATCAAGGCATTTGAAAAGAATGCTGTCGATTATATTCTCAAACCGTTAGACCAGGAACGTTTTAAACTCGGCGTTGAAAGAGCCATCAACCGCATGAAGGTTGAACAAAACAACGTCGGCGAACTCCTGCGCAACCTCAAAACGGAAAACCGAACCTCGTACGACACACACATCTTCGTACAAAAGTCGGAGAAGTTGCTCAACCTTCCCGTCGACGAGATTGTGTACCTGGAAGCTTCCGGTGATTACACTATCCTCACCACGAAGAATGATCAGTTCGTAAGTTCTTCAGGTATCGGAAAGCTGGAAGAAATTCTCAATCCGGAGATATTCATTCGCGTTCACCGCAGTACGATCATCAACATTAACGGGCTTAAAGAAATTGAAAAGCACTTCAACGGGGGTATGGTCGTGAAAATGCAGAACGGAAAGAGTTTCCCGGTGAGCCGTACGTACGCGAAGCTTATCCGCAAGAAGGTAGTCTGATACCTCAGCGCTTTTCTATCGTTTCATCATAGACGAACACAGGTTCTTTCCCGTGTTGACGGAGTATTTCCGTCAGACGTTTCTCGAGTGCTTGTTCAGCATTGCTTATCCACTGCGAATTGCGCGAGATCTTTTCGGCGTCGCGGGTGAAAGCATTCACGGCACGCGACCGGTCTGATCCGTCTACCCAGTTCCAGATGCCGTTTTCATCGCGAAACGTCATATCGTGCCGCGGGGTGACAGAAAGCAGCGTTGCCTTTGGAAGGGTTACGTATGCCTTGTCGTCGCGCAGGTCTATGCTGAACTTCTTGCCAAGGTCAAAACCCGCCTTTGCTTCAAACGTGCCGGTGATGGTGATTTTCTTGGTACTCCCCATCCAGGTATTAGTCCAGACGTATTCATGGCGAAACCGCTGTGACGTGAGTGCCAGCTCAAGAATGTCGTGCTGTTCCTGCAGGATAACGGTGTTGTCAACACGGATCTCCGGAGAAAACTGAAATGCTTCGCGGATGTCGCGGGCAAGGGTTTGCGCACCTTCATACGTCTGACGTGCAAATCGCGCGGGAATAACAACGAGCAGGATATACGCTGAGACGGTGAGAACAACAAGGAGCGTGATGATAAGAATGATGCGCCGGTTCCACATGAGCTTACTTTTTCTTTGGTAATGAAAACTTAAGCCTGACTTTCACCTTATCTGAAACGGGTTGATGATTGCGTCGCGTGGGCTGCCATTTAGGGCCTTCCTGAATGAGACGGATGAGCTCCTCTTCGCAGCCGTAGCCGAGTCCTTTCACCACCCGAAAGTCGCTGATTGAACCGGTAGGGTGAATCGTAAATTGAATGGTGACCTTACCCTCTACGTTGTTGGTCAGCGCCTGTTCAGGATACTTGAGGTTTTCTGCGAGGTATTGTTTAAAAGCCTTTTTGCCGCCTTCGGGCTCTGCCATTTCCACGGTTGTGGCGTCGGCGCTGGCAGGCTCACGCGTGCCGTAACCTACGACGACAATTTCACTCAATTCGGAGATATCGGGTTCCAGCGCTACGTTCACTTCATTCTTCGCGCCGGGTACCACTTCACGGCTTTCGAACCCTACATAGGAAAATACGAGGCTTTCGTTCAGGCTGTCGACGGCGATCTGGAAGTTTCCTTCTTCGTCGGTGATTGTGCCGCCGAAGAGGCCCTTCAGCGTGACGTTAACACCAGGAAGGGGTCGGCCGTCTTCCGAATCCACGACAGATCCTTTAATGAGCCGGGCGGGTCTGCTTGCTTTGGCTTCGTTTTCAGGGAGCAGGAAGTCGCTGTCGTTGAACAGGTCGTCCGGGATTTCAACGCTCTCCTCAGCCGGGGCTTCGATTGCGGGCAGGCGGGGTGCACTGCGTTTACGTGGTGTGGGCGACGATTCTTCCAACGCAGCAAGTGGGCCGGAATTAGCGACAGAATCTGCTACGTGTTCCGCATCAGGTGCTTTCTCCGCGTTGCCTTCGGCCAGCTTGTTATCGTCAGGCCAGTAAAGAATACTAAAGGTTGCAAGTCCCACAAGAGCTAGTCCGGCGGCTATACGGCCCGCCCAGATCCAGAGTGAGACTGCCGGCCTGCGTCTCCGCTCCAGCTGACGCTCAAGGTCGGCAATGTCGTTTTCGAAATCCTCAGGAGGCAATGAATCAGCGCCTTCGAGTGCGTCAGCCAAAAACGGATCGGTTAATGCCTTACGCTCCAGCGCATGCATTTCCGCCGGCGACAGTTCTCCCTTACCATATCGTTTGATATCGTCACGAAGGTCACCCATTTCGCTCCATACAGATTTTCAGGTTTCGCTTCCCGTTTTGAATATAGCTTTTCACTTTGTTCTGATCGTATCCCGTTACCTCGACGATCTCCCGATAGCACTTCTGCCGGATATAAAACAGCTGAACACACTTTTTCTGCTCGGCGCTCAGTTCCTCCATACATTTCTCGAGCCTGTCAAAGCGGCCTTCCCGGTCGAGGTCGTCATCGGGATGCAGAAACTCGTCGCTTTCCATAACGACCTGGGATAAATCTTCGAAGAATCTGCCTTTTTCAGCGCGAATCCGCATCAGGCAGAAGTTCCGCGTCAGGGTGTACAGCCAGCCGCGGAAGTACTTCACCTCGTGCTGCTGTAGGGCCGTTACCAGCTGTTCAAAAATTTGCATAACGGCATCCCGGCTTTCCTCGCGGTTTTTGAGATACTTCAGCGCAACACCATAAACCAGCGACATGTACGGCTTGTACAACTCAGCCAGCACGTCAACGTCAGGTTTTTTGCGATAGGCGTCGAGCAGAAGCTGGTCACGCTTACTGGTATCTTCGTCGCCCCGGTTCACAAATCCGTCAGGTTAGGTGTGTGCTGCATCATCGAAAAATAACAAAAAAAAGGGACCGAAGTCCCTTTTGATATCGATTGAAATGTAATGTTGACTACTCTACCGTAACTGACTTTGCCAGGTTCCGTGGTTGGTCGACGTTACAGCCGCGCATTACGGCGATGTGATATGAAAGCAACTGCAGTGGTATCACCGATACCAGTGGCGTGAGTGCCTCGTGAACTTTCGGAATCTCAACCACAAATTCCGACATCTTGGGAATGAGGTTGTCGCCTTCCGTAACAACAGAAATAACACGCCCTTTGCGCGCTTTCACTTCCTGAATGTTGGAAACAACTTTCTCGTATGAACTATCCTTGGTGGCGATAAATACCACGGGCATTTCCTCGTCGATGAGGGCAATAGGACCGTGTTTCATCTCGGCAGCAGGGTAACCTTCGGCGTGGATGTAGGAAATTTCCTTAAGTTTCAGCGCTCCTTCGAGTGCCACCGGGAAATTATAGCCGCGGCCGAGGTAGATGAAGTTTCTCGCATCCTTGAACGTGGCGGCAATNTCTTCAATGTGATCATTGAGCTTCAANGCCTTTTCCACNTTTTCAGGAATGGTTTCCATTTCAACCATCAGCTCATGCATCTTCTGTTCAGTNATCGTACCCTTTTTCTGAGCTACGATCAGCGCGATCATGTTCAGCACGGTNAGCTGAGCGGTAAATGCTTTTGTACTGGCAACACCAATCTCCGGACCGGCGTGCGTGTAGGCACCGGCATGCGTCGCGCGAGGAATTGATGACCCTACCACGTTACACACCCCGAAGATGATGGCGCCTTTCGCTTTCGCCAGCTCGATGGCTGCAAGCGTGTCGGCAGTTTCGCCGGATTGTGAAATAGCGATAACAACATCGCCTTCGCGGATCACTGGATTGCGATACCGGAATTCAGAAGCATATTCAACTTCTACAGGAATGCGGCAGAACTCTTCAAAGAAGTATTCCGCTACAAGTCCGGCGTGCCATGATGTACCACAGGCCACGATCAGGATTCTGTCGGCGGTAACGAGTTTATTGACGTATTCGCGCAAGCCGCCCAGGACAAGTCTGCCCGACTGGGAGTCAAGGCGTCCGCGGAGACAGTCGCGAATAGATTTCGGTTGTTCGAAGATTTCCTTCAGCATGAAGTGCTCAAAACCGCCTTTTTCGATGGCTTCGAGTTCCATGTCGATGGTTTGGATGTATGGTGTAAGGGGCAGATTCGCGGTATCCGTTACGCGAAGCTCGCCATTGCGAATTACAGCAATTTCCTGGTCGTTGAGGTATACTACTTCGTTGGTGTATTCAACGATAGGAGTAGCATCAGAAGCAAGGAAGAACTCGTTCTTACCTACACCGACAACGAGGGGGCTACCCTTCCTTGCGGCAACGAGCATGTCGGGATCTTCAGCCGAGATGATCACGATGGCATAAGCGCCGACCACTTTTGTAAGGGCCAGGCGTACCGCCTCCTCGAGTGAGCAATCTTCATTGTGCTGGATGTCTTCAATGAAGTGAATAAATACTTCAGTGTCAGTTTCGCTTTCAAACGTGTGGCCTTTGTTGATAAGGTCCTGTTTGAGGGAGCTGTAGTTTTCGATGATTCCGTTGTGGATCATCGCAAGGTTTCCGGAAGACGAGTAGTGAGGGTGAGCATTGCAGTCATTAGGCTCACCGTGTGTTGCCCACCGTGTATGGCCAATGCCGATCGTGCTGTCAAGGGATTTACCTTTGAGGTACTCTTCGAGCTCGGAAACTTTTCCTTTTTTCTTGTAAACATTAAGGCCTCCGTTGAGGAGAGCAATTCCGGCGCTGTCATAACCCCGGTATTCGAGACGTTTCAATCCTTTGATGACGACGTCTTTCGCCTGACGGTGACCCACGTAGGCAACGATTCCACACATAACTATTCTACGATTGTTGGTTTTGTGTACTTAACTACTAGTTTTATTTTATCCGCCGGGAAGGCGGCTCTGTCCACAGATTTTAGGCCTGCCGGACCTGATTCAGAAGGGGCAGCGACCATAGCGAACTCTGTCCATCGCGGGTTCTCGCGGTTCCTGTACAGTTGCTGAAGGAACAACGCTGTTGGACCATTGTAGCGGCCATTTGCGGACTGAAACCCAAAGAACGCAAGTCCCCCATTGTCATTGGTGGTGGCTACGCCGTAGTCACTATTGTTGAACGCCGTGTTTCCACGGATTTGATCCTGAAGGTCAATGTACAAAAGTCCACGGTACTCGTTGTAAAGCGCAAGGTCAGCTGACCCGGCGGTGTACACTTCAGGAATTTTCGTGAAGAGGTTATCTGCTTCGAGAGTTCTAAGAATGAAGTGCGACGGTACGCGGAATGACTCGGGTTGACTTACTCCCTCTACAACGAGCTGGGCGTCATTGATAATAATATTTGTACCGACGGTATCCGTGAACGCAAAAAAGTTATCGAAAGACAACTTGGTGGCTATACCCATTCCTGATTGCAGATATCGCATCTCATTGGCAGGAAGAAAGTCTGTGTTGTAGGCGATTCCTTCAAGAGGAGTCCCTGAATAGTCGGCAACGATGTGGTTATACGATAAGCCGCTGTTAAATGTTAGGGTCAGACTTCCCTTCGTGGTGGAGCCTGAGCTTGTGGGCGCCTCATACTTCAGGACGATCTGGCTGAACGGGCTTGCCGAAAATCCGATCATCATAGAATTTGATTCGCCCGGAACGATTGCCAGACCTTTGAATTTCTCCAGGAACGTATCCGGTTTATAGTACGACAGCGTACTGTCGCTGCTGTATGACCAGGCACTTGCTGCGGCCCAAAGTTCGCCATAGAACGCTTCAGCCAAAGGAATTTTGAGTGTATCAGGCTGCGGCGTGTCAGAGCTTGACGGAGGGTTATAAAGTTCGCGGATCAGCTGCGGATTGATCGTCCGTGTGAGCGTTCCAATAGGTTCTGCTGCCAGTGCGACAGGCGTCTTGTTCACAAATTTCCGACGGCCAACACCCGTGAGATCAGATTCGATGGGATAAACCGTAAAGGTTTGTTCCGAAGCAGTCTCCGGGCCGTAGAAATAAAGGTCGAACGCCAGATGAAGTTCTGCGGAGATCAGCTGCGCATTCTCGGGAAGTTTGTTCGCGTTTGCCCAGAAGTAATGGCCAACAGCCGTACTGGTAATCGCGCCGAATTCGGGGTCAACGTACTTACCTACCAGGAGTCGATTTACATCGTTGGCGAGGTAGAAGTTTGACGTCCGCACGGAATCAATCCAGAGAACACTGCTTTCCAGCGGTATCTCTACGGTGTAGTTTTCAAATTTGCTGTTCGGATTTTTAAAGCCCAGGAAGGAAATCTCTTCTTCACAAGAGAAAAAAAATAAGGCAACTGCGAGGGTAAGCAGTTGCCTTAAGCGGTTAACCCACAAGTTCATTATAGAGATTGTAATACGATTCGGTACAGTTGTCGTCGTTATCAATGGTTTCTACTTTCTTCTCTTTGATCTTCTTAAACAGATCTTCGAGTTTTTTATTGTCACCGGCAACGATAACTGCATCGGAGAACTCTACGCCAAGTTTGATGAAACCTTCAAAGTCAGCGCTTTTCAGATTACCCAGCATATTGTCTTCGATGTCCATCATTTTCACTTTGTCAACGATGTCGCCCTTGAATTTGTGGGAGAAGCTGTTGTTGTAGATCGTGAAAACGGTTTTGGTTTGTTTGAACAGCGGGTCGTTTTTGTACGTGGTCTTCAGATACAGCGGAATAAAGCTTGTGATCCAGTCGTTGCAATGAACGATATCAGGAGCCCATCCCAGCTTGCGAACTGTTTCGATCACACCCTTACAGAAGAAGATAGCGCGTTCGTCATTGTCTTCGTAGAATTTGTCATCCTTATCGTGAAACACTGACTTGCGGTGGAAATAATCCTCATTATCGATAAAATACACCTGGAGTTTTGCGTTGGGAATAGAAGCGACTTTGATGATCAACGGTTTTTCCTCGTCTCCTACCGCAATGTTAATTCCAGAAAGTCTCACTACTTCATGCAGCCGATTCTTTCGTTCGTTGATTATCCCGAAGCGGGGAACCAGTATGCGGATCTCCATCCCTCTTTCCTGCATCGCTTGCGGAAGCTTACGCACAAAGTCGGCAACTTCGGACGTCTGCAGAAAGGGATTGATCTCACTGGCTACATAAAGAATACGGATTTTTGACATATTGATAGTTTTTATTGTAGAATGGAATTGAGCCACAAAAATACAAATAAATACCCCGGGGATCAACTTATTTTCCGAATTCCCTCTATCTTTGCGACCCTTTACCGAGCAGCCTAGAATGCAGGTTTTCAATGAAATAGCACCCTTAAAGGCGTTTCTGAGGGCCCGGAAATCCGCCGGAAAAACCATCGGATTAGTGCCCACAATGGGTGCCCTCCACGACGGTCATCTCGCTCTGATTCAGGCCTCCAAAGCGGAAAACGACCTGACCGTTGCGACGATTTTTGTCAACCCAACGCAGTTCAACAACCCAACCGATCTCGAGAAGTATCCCCGCGTCCTGGATAAAGACAGTTTATTGCTCGAAAAAGTTGAATGCGACGTGCTTTTTTGTCCGGAAGTTGGGCACATGTACGAAGAAACATCCCTCGTACGCTTCGACTTCGGGCACCTCGATAAGGTAATGGAAGGCCGCTTCAGGCCGGGTCACTTCAGCGGCGTTGCCCTGGTTGTATCGAAACTATTTAACATCGTCGAACCAGACCGCGCGTACTTCGGTCAGAAAGACTGGCAGCAGTTCGTAATCATCTCCCGACTGGTTAAAGAGCTGAAATTCAACCTGGAACTGGTTTCCATTCCTATCTTCCGGGAATCCGACGGCCTGGCAATGTCGTCGCGAAATGCCCGTCTGAACGGGAAACAGCGCCAGGAAGCCATTGTCTTCTATCAGGCCCTGCAGTTCGCAAAAGAAGCCCTCAAGGCGGGACGCTCCCTGGAGCAGGTCTCCACGGAAGTGCGCAAACACGTCGAATCAACCGAGGATATAACACTCGAATACTTTGAAATTGCGGACAGCGAAAACTTAAATCTTATCGACGACGTTAAGGCTGCAAATCGACCCATTATGTGCATCGCCGGATTTGTGGGTGAAGTGAGGTTGATTGACAATATGTTTATAGATTAGCGCCCTTATCTGCCCATGAGAATAGAAGTTCTTAAATCAAAGATCCACCGCGCCAAAATTACCCAGGCCGAGCTGCATTACGTGGGAAGCATCGCCATCGATGAAGACCTTATGGACGCAGCAAACATGATTGAGGGCGAAAAGGTAACGGTGGTCAACATCAACAACGGCGAACGACTCGAAACATATATCATCAAAGGCGAACGCGGCACAGGGATGGTTTGCCTCAACGGTCCCGCTGCACGGAAAGCACAGGTCGGCGACATTGTCATTATTATCTCCTACGCTTCCATGAAGTTCAAGAAGGCCAGGACCTTCAAACCAACCATTATTTTTCCGACTCCGGAGAATAGGTTACCTTAAGCGATCAAACACAAGCTTCTCAGGTGTCGCCACGGATTAAAGTAGTTCTCCAGTACGTCGTTCTCCTTTCAATAACCGTTTTACTGGTCTGGTTTTCCCTGCGGGGACTGAACCAGGCAGATCCGAACGATCCGGCCAGCGCCTGGGAGAAACTCGAGGCTGCCTGGGCTGAGGCCGACAAAGGCTGGCTTCTTGCCATGGCCGGCGTAGCATTCGGAAGCCACTTTATACGCGCCATCAGATGGAAAATGCTGATTGAACCGTCGGGCTATCCGGTTAAAACCAGCCACAGCTTTTACTCGCTGATGGTAGGATATCTCGTAAACCTGGTGATCCCGCGGGGAGGCGAGGTGTCACGCTGCTATAACCTCTACAAACTCAACAAGACGCCGGTAGATATCTCGTTCGGGACAGTCGTCACCGAACGAATCATCGACGTCATCTGCCTGCTGATCCTGATTGTCATCTCGTTTGTCTACGAATCGCGCAAGCTGTTTGAATTCATTGATACGCTTCCGCTGACTTTTGAATTCAACGTCACTTCCCTGATCATCCTCGGCGTTGGCTTGGTAATCGTCGCAGCACTGATACTTATTCCGGTCTTCCTGCTCAAGCCGAACAGCAAGGCTCGACTGTTTCTGCAGAAAGTTTTCACCGGATTCAAAGCCGGCCTGCTCAGCGTCTTCAAACTAAAGAAGCCCATAACCTTCATCGCCTATTCTGTTTTGGTCTGGCTGCTCTATTTTGTGATGACCTATGCCGTTATGAAAGCGTTTCCGGCAACAGAAAACCTGGGGCTTGGGGCTGTTTTAAGCCTTTTTGCAATAGGCGCCATTGCGATGGCGGCACCACTTCCCGGGGGTGCCGGCTCCTATCACGTACTGGTACCGCAGGGTCTCGTGTTCCTTTATGGGATTGCGCTACCCGACGCAGTGGCGTTTACCGTCATTTTCCATGGCTGGCAAACCCTTATGATGATCGTTGGCGGGGCAATTTCCCTGATCATCACCACGGGTATCGTCAGAAAAAGCAAACCTCTCCCCTGACAACCACGTTTTCTTGAGTACCTTCGCCGGTCTGCCAGGAACCCCCGGCACTTTAGGGTATCATGAAACGAAAGGGCATCGCGAAATCAAAATACGTCGCCTCACTGCTCCGCCTGACGCGCGCGGGTAACCTATTCATTATCGCGTTCTCCCAATATTTCACGGCGGGCTTCCTCCTCGACAAAAGCACCCTTGACGACCTTCGGCTGCTCATTCTCAGCGCATCCACGGTGATGATCGCCGCCGCGGGTTATATCATCAATGACTATTACGACGTCAAGATCGACTACATCAATAAACCCGACCGCGTAATCATTGGCAAAACCATCACACGACGGTATGCGATCCTCTTCCACGTCCTGCTATCTTTTATGGGCGTTTCGCTCGGCGTCCTGCTGCATTGGAAGATCGGCCTCGTCCATGCGTTTTCGGTGTTCCTGCTGTGGTTTTACTCCAACTACCTCAAGCGCCAACCCTTCGTGGGTAACTTCGCCGTGGCAGTACTCACCGGCCTGAGCATACTGGTGATCGACCTGCTTTACCATGCAAACAACCCACTGATATACATTTACGCCAGCTTCGCCTTCTTTATGACGCTGATTCGGGAAATCATCAAAGACATCGAAGATCTGCGCGGGGACAACAGCTTCGGATGCAAGACGCTGCCGATTTTGCTCGGGGTACGGCGCACGAAAAATGTCATCTATCTGATTCTGGTGATATTTGCCGTGATCGTGGTTGTGCTGAACTACTTCTATAAGGCGCTGCCCTTTTCGTATTACATCCTGTTCCTGTTTGGCCCGCTTGTGTTCCTCCTGCTCCGGCTGGCGCGCGCCGACATGAAAAAGGATTTCTCTTTTTTAAGCTCCTTTTGCAAAGTGATCATGCTGCTGGGTATNATCAGCATGGCGTTCGTTTAATCTTTCCGATTATTTTTGTGGCCATGAAAAAACACGGACTGGCCATCTTCGCTTCAGGAAACGGAAGCAATGCGGAGGAAATCATGCGCTACTTCAGCAACCACCCTTCGATCGAAGTGAAGCTCGTCTTTACCAACAATGCTTCGGCAGGTGTCCTTGAACGCGCCCGACGCTTTGACGTACCTTCCGTTGTATTCGATCGCGCTACCTTCAATGACCAGGCACGGTTCCTTAAGGGATTGAATGAAGCTGGAGTGACGCATATTGTTCTCGCTGGATTTCTGTGGCTGGTGCCGGGCTATCTGATCGAGGCTTACCGCGACCGTATTGTCAACATCCATCCTGCGCTGCTNCCCTTGTACGGCGGCAANGGCATGTATGGCATGAAAGTTCACGANGCTGTCAGGGCTGCGGGTGAAAAAGAAACCGGTATCACCATCCACGTCGTCAACGAACACTACGACGAAGGCAGGATACTCTTTCAGGCGCGCTGCACCGTCGACGAAGGATGCACCTCCGAAGATATCGCCGGCAAAGTCCATGCGCTTGAATACGCCCACTACCCCCGCGTGATTGAAGAATGGATTACCGAAGGAGCTTCAAGCTAGCGCTCAGGACTTCAACACCACTTCCTCAAAATCCTCCGACCTGGGTATCTGGCTGAAGGCATTGATGACAAACTGCGGAGGAGCGGTAAGCTTGCGTTTTTCAATATCAATCCAGGCACCTTCAACGGTAAGGGTAGCCGCCAACGTGTTTCCCGTTTTTATAAGGTTGTGCCGAAAGCCCCAGCGCGCATAGTCAGCCGAAGCCTTAATCACCTCCGCGGTGATAGCAAGCTCATCACCAAAAAGTATCTCGCGACGGAACACCGCCTCCTCTCTGAAGAGTATGGGTCCCACCAGCTGTTCCTGGAGCGTTTCAAGCGATAAGCCGATTTGCGTGAAGAGCGCCATGCGGCAGAACGCGCCATAATCATAATACACCGAATGGCGCAGGTGACGGTTGGCATCTATGTCAGACCAGCGAATCTGGAGCGGAAGCGTAAATTCAGTCATAAAGTTTCAGATCGTCTTTGTTATATCACGGAGTGTTCACCTCATTGAACGCAGTCCCGCCTTCTTTTTCAGTCCAGCTCATAGGATACTTCTCATCTAAAAACGCCATGGCATCTTCCGTGATGTACAGGGGCCGGAATGTATCGATCATGACGGCGAGTTCGTGTGTTTCCTTTGCGCCGATGCTCTTCTCTACTGTTCCGG
>Ga0065721_10005001_pt1 | contig 17370 bp, 14 predicted proteins | sample Mesricmetagenome_FD_59108 | JGI IMG/M metagenome (GOLD analysis project Ga0065721, IMG submission 59108) | Mesophilic microbial community from rice straw/compost enrichment Sample: eDNA_1 v2 (version 2) | ecosystem: Engineered > Solid waste > Grass > Composting > Bioreactor | place: USA: Davis... | reverse complement strand
GAATTCTGCGCTTCCGTTTGGCGGCGTTTCGCTGATTGCTGGAAGGCTGATGGCCAAAGTCCGCATTCTTCCCGATCGCGTTGCGAATCAGATCGCCGCCGGCGAGGTGATCGAGCGGCCGGCGGCGGTGGTGAAGGAATTGGTGGAGAACGCGCTCGACGCGGGCGCGACGCGGATCGAGGTGGAGTTTCGGCATGGCGGGCGGGCGTTGATGCGCGTGGAGGACAATGGCTGGGGGATGTCGCGGGACGATGCGCTGCTGGCGCTCGAGCGGCATGCGACGAGCAAGATCGTGGAGGCGGGCGATCTGGATCGGTTGACGAGTTATGGATTTCGCGGGGAGGCGCTGCCGTCGATCGCGAGCGTGTCGCGGTTCGAGCTGCAGACGCGGGAGGCGAATCGCGACGTGGGGACGGAGATTTTGGTGAATGGCGGGAAGATGGTGCAAGTGCGCGATTGCGGGCGTCCGGTGGGAACGCGGATCGAGGTGACGCATTTGTTCAACTCGGTGCCGGCGCGGCGGAAGTTTCTGAAGACGGATCAGACGGAGGCGGCGCACATCGTGCAGTGCGTGCGGTTGTATGCGCTGGCGTGTCCGGGGACGGCGTTCACGTTGATCGAGGACGGGCGGGTGATCTTTCGTTCGCCGCAGTGCGCGACGCTGGTGGAGCGGGTGGCGGAGATTTTTGGGCGGCAAACGGCGGAGTCGCTGGTGCCGATCGAGGCGGCGGAGACGGGGATGCGGTTGAGCGGGTTGATCGGAAAGCCGGGCGTGGGGCGCGGGACGCGGCATGAGATGATCGTATTCGTGAATCAACGACCGGTGGACAGCCGGACGCTGAATTATGCGTTGATCGAGAGTTACCACGAGTCGGTGCCGAAGGGGCGGTATCCGGTGGCGTTCGTGTTTTTCGACTGCGATCCGGCGGCGGTGGACGTGAACGTGCATCCGGCGAAGCGGGAGGTGCGGTTTCGGAGCGAGCCGGGTGTAAGAGGATTTGTGATACGCGCGGTGTTGTCGCGGTTGCGGGAGATCGGGACGCCGGGGCCGGCGGCGGCGAGCGGGGAGCGGAGCTTGGAGTTGGGGGATCAGGGGAAGACGGTGACGCCAGGGGTGGAGCCCGCGGCGGTGGTGCGGACGGAGGCGGCGATTCCGTTTCGAACGGTGGGGCTGCCGGCGGAGGAAGCGCGGATTTCGAAGCCGGTTTCGCAACCGGTGCCGGGATCCGAGTTTCGATCGCCGAGCTCGGTGGCGGCGGTGCCGCTGCGGCCGGTGGCGCCGACGTGGCGGTTTGTGGGGTTGGCGCATGGGACGTATGCGTTGTTCGAGACGGCGGCGGGGCTGGTGTTGCTCGACCGGCGGGCGGCGCATGAGCGGATCTGGTTCGAGCGGCTGCAGGAACAGTTCAAGAGCGGGGACGTGCCGAGTCAGCGGTTGCTGCTGCCGGTGCCGATGGAGCTGGATCCGATTTCGGCGACGATGTTGTTGGACCGGTTGTTGTTTCTGAACGCGCACGGGTTCGAGGTGGCGGAGTTTGGGCGGAATTTTTTCCGGATCGAAGGCGTGCCGGTGTGGATGGAGCCGGCGGATGCGGAAGGGTTTTTGCGGGATTTGCTGGGGGCGTTTCGGGACGGGCGGTGGCCGGATGCGAATCCGGATCTGGCGCGCGAGGAGTTGGCGAAGATGGCGGCGGCGAAGGCGGTGCGGCTGCCGGCGGCGAGCGGGGAGACGGAGTTGCAGGCGGTGCTGGCGCAGCTGTTTGCGACGCGGGCGCCGCTGACGAGTCCGGGCGGGCGGCCGACGTATATCGAGTTGAACCACGCGGAGCTGGCGCGGCGGTTTCAGCGGTGAAGAACGAAAAAGGCGGGTCGGAGACCCGCCCTACTGAAAAAGGGCGTGCGTTTGGGCGGGACGTGGCACGAAAATTGGTTTTTAGCGTCCAATTCGTTCTTAATTTCTCATGTCCACTGTCGCATCGTCGCCTTCCTCGAAATCCAACAAAGCCTCGAAAGTGGCCAATTCCGCGGAGGCGGGAAGAAATGGGAAGGAGGCATTGGCGGAGCGAATCCGGCATCATTTGACATCGACGCTGGCGCGTTATCCGGGGGCGGCGACGCCGCGGGACTGGTGGGTGGCGACGGCGCTGGCGTGCCGCGATCGGATCCACGAGCGAATGATCGCGACGCAGGCGGTGCACAATAACGAGAATGTGCGCCGGCTGTATTACTTCTCGCTCGAGTATCTGATGGGCCGGCTGTTCGAGAGCAATTTGCTGGCGACGGGGATGATCGACGAGGCGCGGACGGCGTTGAAGGATTTGGGCGTCGATTTCGATGCGGTGCGGGAGTCGGAGGTCGACATGGGCCTCGGCAACGGCGGCCTGGGGCGGTTGGCGGCGTGTTTCCTGGATTCGCTGTCGACGCTGGATTATCCGGCGCTCGGATACGGGATTTATTACGAATTCGGGTTGTTCAAGCAGGAGTTCGTGAACGGGCATCAGGTGGAGCATCCGGATGCGTGGGGGCTGTTTGGCGATCCGTGGGAGGTGGTGCGAGCGGACTACACGCAGGAAGTGCGGTTGTATGGTCGCGTGGAGAATGTGTTCGACGATCGCGGCAACTCGCGTCCGCACTGGGTGGGCACGAAGACGATCATCGGCGTGCCGCACGACATTCCGATCGCGGGCTATGGCACGAAGACGGTGAATTTGTTGCGGCTGTGGGCGTCGAAGGCGTCGAAAGACTTCGATTTGGCGGCGTTCAATTCGGGCGGCTATGTCGAGGCGGTGCGGGACAAGGCGATCGGCGAGACGATCTCGAAGGTGCTTTATCCGAACGACAAGACGGAGAACGGGAAGGAGCTGCGGCTGGTGCAGCAGTATTTTTTCGTGGCGTGTTCGTTGCGCGACATCCTGCGGCGGCATTTCCGGAATCCGCTGAACACGTGGACGACTTTCTCGGACAAGGTGGCGGTGCAGTTGAACGACACGCATCCGGCGATCGCGGTGGCGGAGCTGATGCGGATCTTGCTCGATGAGCATCAGATGCCGTGGGACGAGGCGTGGGCGATCGTGGAGAAGGTTTTTGGCTACACGAATCACACGCTGCTGCCGGAGGCGCTGGAGAAGTGGAGCGTGGCGTTGTTCGAGCGCGTGCTGCCGCGTCATCTCCAGATCATTTACGATATCAATGCGCGGCTGTTGAAGAGCGTGGAGCAGATGTGGCCGGGGCAGGTGGACAAGATGCGCATTTGTTCGTTGGTCGAGGAGGGCAATCCGCGGATGATCCGGATGGCGAATCTCGCGGTGGTGGGGTCGCATGCGGTGAACGGCGTGGCGGCGTTGCACACGGAGCTGTTGAAGAAGCATCTGTTTCCGGAGTTCGACGCGCTGTTTCCGGGGAAATTTCAGAACAAGACGAACGGGATCACGCCGCGGCGCTGGCTGTTGCAGTGCAATCCGGCGTTGTCGGAGTTGATCACGGCGAAGCTCGGGAGCGACGCGTGGGCGCGGAATCTGGATTTGTTGCGCGGGCTGGAGAAGTATGCGGACGACGCGGGATTTCAGGAGCAGTTCATGGCGATCAAGCGCGCGAACAAGGTGAACCTCGCGGCGGTGATCAAGGCGGAGTGCGGGATCGAGGTTTCGCCGGATGCGATGTTCGACGTGCAGATCAAGCGGCTGCACGAATACAAGCGGCAGCATTTGAACCTGCTGCACATTCTGGCGCTGTATCGGCGGCTGTTGCAGAATCCGTCGCTGGACATCGTGCCGCGGGTGTTCGTGTTCGCGGCGAAGGCGGCGCCGGGTTATGACTTGGCGAAGAACATCATTCGGGCGATCAATCTGATCGGGGCGAAGATCAACAACGACCCGCGCGTGGCGGACCGGTTGAAGGTGGCGTTTTTGCCGAACTATCGCGTGTCGCTGGCGGAGAAGATCATTCCGGCGGCGGATTTGTCGGAGCAGATTTCGACAGCGGGCAAGGAGGCGTCGGGCACGGGCAACATGAAGCTCGCGCTGAACGGCGCGTTGACGATCGGCACGCTCGATGGGGCGAACGTCGAGATCAAGGAGGAGGTGGGCGACGAGAACATCTTCATCTTTGGCATGACGGTGGCGCAGGTGGAGGCGCTGGCGGCGTCGGGCTACAAGCCGTGGGAGATTTATCAGCAGGACGAAGAGCTGCACGCGCTGGTGGACTGGATCGGCAGCGATTATTTCACGCCGGGTGAGCACGGGGCGTTTGGTCCGCTGCATCACAGCCTGGTGGGCGGCGGCGATCCGTTCATGGTGTTGGCGGATTTTCGGGCCTACAGCGATTGTCAGGCGCGCGTGGACAAGGCCTATCGCGACAAGGCGGGTTGGGCGAAGAAGGCGATCCTCAACACGGCGCGGGTCGGGAAGTTTTCGAGCGACCGGACGATTCGCGAGTATGCGGAGCAGATCTGGCGTTTGCCGGCGGTGGCGGTGAAATAAACGGCCGCGCGCCGCGGGGCGGCGCGGGGAAGATCCAAGCTAGAAGCAGCAAGCTCCAGAGAAGGTTCAAACATCAGCTTTCAATGAGCGCGTGGGCGCGGCGGAGGTTGGTGATTGGAAGTTCTCTGGAGCTTGGATCTTGGCGCTTGGAGTTTTTCGCGGCGGCGGCGCCGCCGCGAATGCGAGGTTGGCAGGGGACGGGAGAGTCGATAGCAAGCGCGGCGAAATTGCGGAATTTACTCTGGATGTTCACGGTGCGTGGGAGGCGGTGGCTCGCGGTGGTGCTGTGCGCGAGCGGTGTGCTGCTGGCGCGGAGCGAGGCGGCGGGGTTTTGGTTGCCGCCCATCGAAGGGGAATTGGCCGGGGAGTTTGCGGCGGTGAAGCTGGCGGGCGCGCCGACGTTGCAGTGGCGGGTGAAAGTCGAGGGCGCGGAGGAAGGACGGCGTCGGGCGCTGGTGGCGATCGATGGGGCGGGAACGAAATTGCGGATCGAGGCGGTGGCGGATGCGAAGGGCGACGGGAACTGGTGGATTCGCGAGGGAGAGTTGGAGTTGGAGAAATGGTTTCCGGTGGCGGTGCCGGAGATCGGGGAGGCGGCGGAAGGCGTGGCGGTGAACGGCGTGGCGAAGTTGAGTGGTGGCGGAGAGTTGTTTCGGGGGCAGCCGGGCGGGGTGGTGAACGTGTCGCTCACGGAGGCGACGGTGCGGAATGAAGCGGACGGGTGGATGTTGGAAGGCGTGAGGTTCAGCGGGGAGTTTCGGATTTCGGCGGGAGACGCGGCGGGAGTGGCGGGGGCGTTCGAGGCGGGGATCCGGACGATCACGACATCGCGATTCGGGGCGCGGAGTTTTTCGGCGCGCGGGCGGTTGAATGAGAACGGGACGGTGACGCTGGCGGAGGCGCGGGTGGAGATCGCGGGCGGCGAGGTGGTGGTGGATCCGGCGACGGTGCCGCTGTCGCCGCTGGCGTTGGACATCAACATGCGCGTGATCAACGTGGGGCTGCAGGACGTGGCGGCGTTGGTGCCGGCGAGTCTGTCGGATGCGCGCGGGCGGATCGACGGGGCGGTGCGGATCGAGTGGAGCGAGGCGGAGGGATTTCAGTTGGGCGTGGGGGAGTTGAGATTGGGCGAGCACGAGCCGGCGGCGGTGCGGCTGGCGGCGACACCGGGGTTTTTGACGGATCGGGTGCCGAGGTATTTCGAGTTGATTCCGCCGTGGGCGGGGCCGGTGGCGCGCTGGGTGCGGCCGAAGAATCCGGCTTACGACGACATGGAAGCGATCGAGCTGGGACGGACGGAGCTGCGCGTGGAGTCGTTGCGGGTGCGGTTGACGCCGGACGGGGATGAGCGCGGGCGAACGGCGTCGGTGAGCCTGACGGCGCATCCGATGCAGGCGAGCAGCGTGGTGGAGAAGGTGACGTTCGAGATCAATGTGTCGGGGCCGTTGCGACACGTGTTGAAGCTCGGGATGGAGCAGCCGTTTTCGCTGGAGGTGCGATGAAGAAACTTCTGTTGCCAGCGGTCGTCTTTGGAGAAACATTTCGAACGATTCTTCCCATGCGCTTGCGCCTTTTTCTTCCTCTGGTGGCGGTCCTTTTAGGTGGTTGCATTCATGTGAAGCTCGATCCGGTGCAGGTGCATGCGACGGTCGATGTGAATGTGCGGGTGGATCGCGCGCTGGATGATTTTTTCGGCGATTTGGATCAAACGTCGGCGACGATCGGAACCTCCAGCAATTGAACTCATGAAAACCTCCTTCTTGCGGATGTGCGGGCTGATGCTGGCCCTGGTGTTGGGCTTGGGTGTGGTGGCGGTGCACGCGGCTGAGAATCTCGACGCGGTGAAGGCGCGGATGAAGCAGCGGCTCTCGCAGGTCGATGAGCTCAAGGCGAGTGGCGCGATCGGGGAGAACAATCGCGGATTCTTGGAAGTGCGCGGCGGCGGTGGGGACGCGGCGAATGTGGTGAGCGCGGAGAATCGCGACCGCGAGGCGGTGTATGCCGAGATCGCGAAGCGGGCGGGTTCTTCGGCGGAGCAGGTGGGCAAGGCGCGGGCGCGGCAGATCGCGGGGGCGAGCAAGCCGGGTGTGTGGCTGCAGCGCGAGGACGGGAATTGGTATAAAAAGTAGGAGCCGGCGGGGGAGATTTGTTGGCGGGGCGGAGGGTGGTTTCCGGGGGAAAGTCGGGGCGTAAAGCCCCTTCCCAGTTCATCCCACCGCTTTCGGCGGTCAGAGGGTGAGGAGGCCGGCGACGCAGGCGGTGAGGAAGCAGGCGAGGTTGGCGCCGATGAGGGCTTTGACGCCGAGGCGGGCGAGGGTGGGGCGCTGGGCGGGGGCGAGCGCGCCGATGCCGCCGACCTGGATGCCGATCGAGACGATGTTGGCGAAGCCGCAGAGCGCGTAGGTGAGGATGACGGTGGAGCGCTCGTGGACGAAGGTGCCGGCGGATTTCATTTCGCCGAGCTGCATGTAGGAGATGAACTCGTTGAGGACGGTGCGTGTGCCGAGGAGCTGGCCGGAGACGAGGAGGTGTCCGGAGTCGATCCCGATCAGCCAGGCGATGGGCGAGAAGAGCATGCCGAGCAGGAATTCGAGCGAGAAGGAGGAGTAGGTGCCGCCGGTGACGGAGGCGACCCAGGCGTTGAGTCCGGTGGGCGCGCCGATCCAGGTGGAGAGAACGTAGTTCACGAGCGCGACAAAGGCGGTGAAGACGATGAGCATGCCGCCGATGTTGACGGCGAGGCGAAGGCCGTCGGTGGTGCCGAGGCAGATCGCGTCGAGGAGGTTGGCGCCGATTTTGTCGCGGGCGATGGAGAGGTCGCGTTGGACGGACTCGGTTTGGGGCACGAGGATCTTTGCGATCATGAGCGCGGCGGGCGCGGAGATGACGGAGGCGGTGATGAGGTGGGTGGCGAAGCGGGTTTGTTGCGCGGGGTCGTTGCCGCCGAGGAAGGTGATGTAGGCGATCATGACGCCGCCGGCGATGGTGGCCATGCCGCCGACCATAACGGCGAGGACTTCGGAGCGGGTGAGGCGTTCGAGGTAGGGTTTGATGAGCAGCGGGGCTTCGGTTTGGCCGACGAAGATGTTGCCCGAGGCGGAGAGGCTTTCGGCGCCGGAGAGTTTCATGGTGCGCGACATCACCCAGGCGAAGGCGTAGACGACCTTTTGGAGGATCCCGAGGTAGTAGAGGACGGAGGTGAGCGCGGAGAAAAAGATGACCGAGGGAAGGACCATGAAGCCGAAGACGACGCCATGTTTCGAGGGGTCGACGAGGGAGCCGAAGACGAAGCGCGTGCCGTCGTTAGTGAAGTCGAGGAGCTTCACGAAGCCCTTGCCGATCGATTCGATGACGAAGCGGACGGGCGGGGCGTAGAGGACGAGGGCGGCGAAAACGAGCTGGAGGGCGAGAGCGGTGAGCACGAGACGCCAGTCGATCGCGCGGCGGTTTTCGCTGAAGGCGACGGCGAGGGCGACAAAGACAACGATGCCGAGCAGGCCGCGGCCGACGTGGAGCAGGAGGTCCATGGGTGACGAAAGCTAGATCAGTGCCGAGATTGGGAATCGGCGGGGTGCGGGGCGAGCAGCGAAGTTTGGTTTTTGGGCGGGAGGTGAGGGGATGGGTGGGGGGATTTGTTTTTACAGGAGGGAACGGAGGAAGGGGGAATTAAGGGTAGGAGTTTCGTCGCTTGCGGGGAGCAGCGGGGCGGGCGAGGGTGGGGGCATGACGGTGGAAGAACGATTGGAGCGGCATTTGACGAAGGCTCCGGATGTGGCGCGGGCGAACTGGGTCGCGAAGAATGCGACGGTGGTGGGCGACGTGACGCTCGGGGAGCGATCGAGTGTGTTTTATGGCGCGGTGTTGCGGGGCGATATCGCGCGGATCGTCGTGGGAGAGGGGACGAATCTGCAGGACAATGTGATCGTGCATCTGGCGGACGATCTCGATGCGATCATCGGCGCGTGGTGCACGATCGGGCACGCGGCGATCATTCATGCGTGCACGATTGGCGACGAGTGTTTGATCGGGATGGGTGCGACGGTGCTCGACGGGGCGAAGATCGGAGCGCGGTGCATTGTGGGCGCGGGGGCGGTGGTGACGCCGCGGACGGTGGTGCCGCCGGGATCGATGGTGTTGGGATCGCCGGCGAAAGTGACGCGGGCGTTGAGCGAGGCGGAGCAGAAGGCGTTGCGCGGGTGGGCGGAAAAATATGTGGCGGTGTCGACGGCGCATCGCGTGCGCGAGGGCGTGCGGCCGCTGGGTTGAGGGACGGCTGACAGGGGATTGTTCGGGCTCGTGATCGTAATCGTGTTCGCGCTTCCCGCGCGGATCACGAGCACGATTACGAGCATGAGCACGGGTGAGGGCCAGGGATGTGGAGGGCGCGGACGGCGGGCGTGAATCCTTTCCCACAGGTGCGAAGGATTTGGCAACATGTGCGGAGCGGGGGTGAGAGGCGGGGCGTATCCTCGGGGCGAACACAGTTCTCCCATGAAAAAGAACGTTGGATCTTACGATGGTGCGGCGCGGTTCGTGGTGGGGTGCCTGATCATGCTGATCGGGAATCACACGCACAGCTGGTGGGGTTTGGTGGGGCTGGTGCCGATTTTCAGCACGTTCACGGAATTCTGCTTCGTGTATGCGGCGCTGGGGGTCGACACGACGGCGTGCGACAAGCATCGCGCGAAGTAGCGCGGGCGCGAGGGCGCGGCTCGCCGGACGGCTCGCCCTACCTTTCTGGTGAAAGGCGGGCGAGTTCGGCGGTGAGGGTGGCGCGCTCGGCGTCGTCGGGGCAGAGCTCGATGGCTTTGCGGAAATGCGGGAGCGCGGCGGTGGTTTGGCCGCGGGCGAGGAGGACGCGGGCGAAGCCTTCGTGGGCTTCGAAGTTTTCGGGGTCGAGGAGCCAGGCTTCGTTGTAGCGGCGCATGGCGTCGTCGAGGTTGCCGGCGGCGAGGAGGCGGTCGCCCTGGCCGGTCCAGGAGAGGCTGGCGAGTTTGCGGTTGCCGCCGAATTCGGCGGTGGCGGTTTGGATGAAACGGGCGTCGGCCTGGCGGAGGAGCGTGGGGCGCGGGATTTCGGGCGCGCCATACATCGGGCGGGCGTCGACGGGAACCGGCGGCGGCGTGGAGGAGCAGGACGCGAGGAGGAGGGCGATCGCCTGCAAGCAGGCTGCTAGGCGGGGGCGGGGCACGGAGTTGAGCGGGAGTCAGCGCGGTGATTTGAGGCCGCTGGCGAGGAGGGTTTCGAAGAACGGTTCAGACGTCTCGCGGGCGACGGTGGTGACTTCGACTTTGGTGAAGCCGGCTTTTTTGAGGAAGGCGTGAAGGGCGCTTTCCTTGAAGCCGAGCCAGACGTCGGCGTAGAGCTCGCGGGCTTTTTCGAATTCGTGCTCGTTGAGATCGAGGACGAGGAGCTGGCCGCCGGGGCGGAGGATGCGATGGGCTTCGTCGACGGCGGCCTGCGGGTGCTGGGCGTGGTGGAGGGCCTGGGAGAGGATGGCGAGGTCGACGGGATCTGTCGGGAAGGGGAACGTTTTCGATGTCGCCGAGTTTGTAGGCGAGGTTGGCGAGGCCGTTCTTTTTCGCGAGTTCGGTGCCGACCTCGACCATGCGCGGGGAGTTGTCGATGCACCAGACCTGGCGGGCGCGGTGGGCGAGGAGTTGGGAGATGAGGCCTTCGCCGGCGCCGAGATCGGCGATGTCGATGGCGGGAGTGAGGCGGAGGGCGAGGTGGCCGATGGCTTCCCAGGAGCGGCCGGGGCAGTAGTTTTTGCCGAGGCGGCCGGCGATGAGGTTGAAATACTGCTCCTGCGTGCGGCGGCGTTTTTGGAGGATACGGTCGAGGTTGGCGCGGTCTTCGGCGGCGANGGGNAGNTCGGAGATCGAGTCGACGGCGGCGCGGAGGAGGGCGAGCGGTTTGGGCGCGAGGTGGTTGCGGAGGGAGTAGAAGGCTTTTTTTGCCGTCGCGACGGTCGGAGACGAGGTTGGCCTGGCGGAGGAGGGCGAGTTGCGAGGAGATGCGCGACTGGCCCATGCCGAGGATTTCCTGGAGTTCGGCGACGGCGAGCTCTTCGCGCGAGAGGAGGGAGAGGAGGCGGAGGCGGGTGGGATCGGAGAGGATTTTGAGGATTTCCCAAGAGGCGTTCACGCGAAGCGGAGGGTGAGGGAGCGGCGGAAGGAAGGCAACGATCAGGTGCGGCCTGAGAAAGGGAGCGGGAAATGCGGGCGGCGAGCGGATTGACCGGGACGGTTGGGGGCGTCAGAGTCGCCCGGTTAGCAGCTCAACCCCACAACCCATTCGAACCATGGACACTCCTCCTCCTGCTACGCCTGCTCCAGAACCAACTCCCCCTCCGCCGCCGGTAACGACGCCGACGGTCGTCAACGAAGACAAGACGGTCGCGATCGTGGCTTATCTCACGCTCATCGGGTTCATCGTCGCGGTGGTGCTGCATGGGCAGAAGAAAACGCGACTCGGCGCGTATCATTTGCGGCAATCGTTGGGACTGATCCTGCTGTTCGTCGCCGGCGGCTTGATCACGGTGATTCCGTTGCTCGGCTGGCTCATCTGGTTCGTCGTGCTGATCGGCGGCTTCGTGCTGTGGGTGTTCGGGCTGATCAATGCGGCGAATGGAAAAATGCAGCCGGTCCCGCTGCTGGGGCAGCATTTCGAGAAGTGGTTCGGGACGGCGTTCGATTGACCGGACGGCGGAGCGAACAAGGTGTTTGAACGAAGCGCGCCGGTGGGCGCGCTTTTTTGTTTTTGGGAAAGAAAAAGCGCCGGCGGTTGGGCCGGCGCTGAAGTGAGAGCGGTTGGGGAGGGGATCAGCTCGCCACGACGGTGTCGGCGTAGCGGGCGATGCTGACGACTTCGTAGTCTTCCTCGGAGTTGCCGGTTTTCACGCGGACGACTTCGCCGGTCTTCTTACCGAGGAGGGCGGCGCCGAACGGCGTCTTGTAGGAGATGATGTGGTTGTCGGGATCGCTGTCCCACGCGCCGAGGACGGTGTAGCGGGTGATGGCGCCGCTGGCGGTGTTCTTGACCTCGACGATGGTGCCGATGCTGACCTGGTCGGTGGTGGCTTCCTTGAAGTCGGTGATGCGCGCGCGGCCGAGGTCGCGTTCGAGCTGAGTCTTCTGGGCCATGAGGACCTGCTGGTCCTGCTTGGCCATCTTGTATTCGGAGTTTTCCTTGAGGTCGCCGTGCTCGCGGGCGGCGGCGATGGCCTTGGAGTTTTCCGGAATCTTCTTGGAGACGATGGTCTCGTATTCCTCGCGTTTGCGCTCGAAGGACGCCTTCGAGACGAGGAGTTGTTCCTCCTTCGACTCGGCGTCCGCGGCTACGAGGGACTGGATCTTCGGGAAGATTTTGATGAAGCGGGCGAGGAGGGACTTTTTGGTGAGTTCCTCGAAGCCCTGGTTGAGCATCAACGTGTTCGCGAGGTCGCGCGCGGTTTCCGGGTCGGCGGTCGAGAGGAGGTCGGCGATGAGATCGCTGTCGTCGCTGAGGATATCGGCGAGGGGGATGCGGCGGGCGCTGGAGGCTTGGAGCGCCTCGTAGTCGATCGCGAAGAAGATGGCGCCGAGGAGGCGCGGGGTGATGAGATCGTTGAGCAGCTTGGCGAATTTCTTCGAGTGGCGGTTCTTGACGATCCAGAGGAGGACGGGCGCGCGGAGATTTTGCTCGGTTTGCCAGCGTTTGAGGACGGCGGCGAGTTCGTCGGAGTGGCCCTGCTCGACGAGGAAGTTGATGCACTCGGTGGTGAACTTGCCCTGCGAGGTCTTGAGGAGTTGGAAGAGGAGCTCGCGGGCTTCGATCGGGTGGGTCTCGTTGACGAGTTCGAGGAAGCGCGACTGGAAGTGGACCGGGATCTTTTCGGCAATGGCCGGGAGATCGCGGGTGTTGGCGATGACGGCGGATTGCTGCGGTTCGTAGGTGGACGGATCGGCGCCGAGGTGGCGGGCGAGTTCGTCGCGGATATAGGCGCCGTAGAGGCGTTCGGAGGCGTCGAGCTGATTGCTGGTTTTTACGGCGTCGGCGACGCCGGCGAGAATCGCGGAGAGGTCGGTCTTGGTCTCTTTCTTGTCGACCGCGGCGAGGAGTTCTTCGGCGAGCGCGATGCGGCGACGGGCCGAGCGGGTGGCGTTGAACTGCTCGAGGATTTCGTCTTCGGCGGAAACGGGGGTGTCGCGGAGGACGTAGCACTCGGTTTTCTTTTCCGGGACCTGGATACGGGGATCCTTGGCGAGGAGTTTCTTGGTGCTGGCCCACCACTTCTTGAATTTTTCCTGGCCGACGACCTGGCCGAGGGTGATCTCGAGGTCGATGGCGGTGGTGGCGCGGTTGGGGTAGGACTCGAGGGCCTCGATGACGAGCTGGGCGGGGTTTTCGGAGATGAGCTCGGCGATCTTGGCGGAGTCGGTTTCCTTGCGAACGAGGAGATGGTTGGCCGGGAGGATCTCCATGGTGTTCACGCAGAAAGCGGGATCCATGGGGTGGCCTTTCTTGTCCTTGAAATCGATGATCAGGCGCTGGGTGGCGTCGTCGTAGCTCTGAATCTGGCCGAAGCCCCAGCTCCGGTGGATGACGTAGGCGCCGGGCTCCATCGCTTCGAGTTTGGCTTTGGCCGCTTTGAGCGGCGGGTTTTTGGCGAGGAGCGCGGAAACAGCTTCGGAATTCATTTTTACGAAAGTGATGGCCTGAACGGGTAAGTTGAGCGGGGAATGAATGGTATTGTCAAAACAGTGTATCGGGCGCGGCCGGCGCGGCCGGGCGGAACGCGATGCGGCGGTTGTTTTTGCTGGCGCGCGGGGCGAGAGTGCGACGGGCTCGCACTTCATTATGGCAGATGTTTCCGCAGGGAGTTCCGACAAGAACGCGATGCGCGCCGATGCGTGGGGGGCGGCGGTGCGGCTGGTGGCGCGCTGGCTGGAGCGGCGGGAGCGCGTGGATGAGTTGATGGAGTCGCTCGGCGGGGCGTTGCCGGGGGCGGAGCGGGCGCGGTGCCAGCACCTGGTGTTTGGCGTGGTGCGGCATTTTGGGCGGATCGAGGCGGCGCTGGGGCGATTGATCGCGCATCCGCCGCGGTTTGCGACGCGGGCGGTGTTGTTTGTGGCGGGGTTCGAATTGATCGAGGCGCAGGCGGAAGCGGAGGAGGGGCGTGTGGCGAAGATCGTGCATCACGCGGTGGAGCGGACGAAGACGCTGACGAGTCCGGCGGAGGCGCGGCTGGTGAACGCGGTGGTGAGGAAGCTGGCGGGGGCGTTGGCGGTGCCGCCGCCGCCGAAACTCGCGCCGGCGGAGGTGTTGGCGGAGTATTTCTCGCATCCGGTGTGGCTGGTGCGGAGCTGGCTGGCGCAGTTTGGCGCGGAGGCGACGCGGACCTTGTTGGAGTGGAATCAGCGGCCGGCGCCGGTGTATGCGCGGTGGCGGGGAGGAGAGGTGGGAGGGGAGAGCGCCGGGGTGCCGGAATTGTTTAAGCCGACGGAGTGGGCGGGGTTTTATGAGATTCCGGCGGGGCGGTGGGGCGAGGTGGAGCCGCTGTTGAAGAGCGGGAAGATTTATCTGCAGGATCCGGCGACGCGCCTGCCGGTGGAGTTGCTGGCGCCGCAGGAGACGGAAGTCGTGCTGGATGGTTGTGCGGCGCCGGGCGGGAAGAGTCTCCTGATCGCGGATACGATGAAGCGCGGAAAGGTGATCGCGATGGATTTGCCGGGGGCGCGGATCGAGCGGCTGGCGGAGAATCTATCGCGGGTGCCGGAAACGGTCGGCGTGGCGCTGGTGCAGGCGGATTTGCGCGAGAATGCGGCGGCGATGTTGAAGGAGCACGAGTTGCCGCGGGAGTTTACGGCGGTGCTCTTGGATGTGCCGTGTTCGAATACGGGCGTGATGCGTCACCGGGTGGACGTGAAGTGGCGCCTGCAGGAAGGAGATTTCAAGAAGCACCCGCGGCAGCAGAAGGCGTTGCTGTCGGCGGCGGCGCGGATGGTGCGTCGGGGCGGGCGGCTGGTGTATTCGACGTGCAGCATCGACGAGGAGGAGAACGAGCACGTGGTGCGCGAGTTTCTGGCGGACCGGCACGGGCAGTGGACGCTGGAAAAGAGCGTGGTGTCGCGTCCGTGGGAGACGGGGCATGATGGGGCGGGGGCGTTTTTGCTGCGCAAAAACGCCGGATGAAGAGGAAGGTTTAGGTTGAAGTGGCGGCGGCCTGAGGAAGTCGGGCCGCCTGCGAGGCCTTCCGCTTCAATTTTTCACTTCGACTTCAAGGGCCGCGCGGCGCGCGGCTAGGGGACGAGGTCGAAGATGGGGATGCGTTTTTCGGTTTCCTCGGTGCCGTTGAGGAAGGTGAAAACGATCGCGTCGGCGGTGGCGACGAGTTGCTGATAGCGGGTGATGTCCCACTGCGCGACGGGCTGGCCGTCGATGCGCGTGACGAGGTCGCCGGTTTGGACGCCGGCGGCGGCGGCGGGGGAGTTGGGGACGACGCTCGCGACGCGCCAGTAAACGGGGGTTTTGTTGAAACTGACGCCGGCGTTGCGAAGCGGCGTGGCGGGGAGCGGGGCGGGGTCTTCGCGGAAGAAGGTGACCTGGTTGTGCTCCTGATCGAAGGTGACGGTGAAATGCTCCAAGATGCCGCCGCCGATGGAGGTGAGCTCGTCGGTGGTGTCGACGATCGGCTGGCGGATGACGTAGTCGCCGAGATGGAGATCCTGGGCGAGGCGGCCGATGCGTTGCTCGCGGTCGCCGCTGAGGGTGGCGATGGTGGCGCCGGGGCGCGGGGGGACGGCGAATTCGGGTTGGAGGCCGATGGGATTGAGGCTGAGGGCGGCGTCGCTGCCGGAATCGATCAGGGCGACCAGCGTCTGGCGGCCGAGGCGGAGCGGGATGATGGGGATGTTGCGTTCGTTGTTGAAGTGAATGGACGTGCCGGCGGTGGGGGGCGCGGCGGAGAGTGGTTGGAGGAGGATGCGGGCGTTGGGGTAATCGAGGGTGAGGACGGTTTCGCGGAAGAGCGGGAAGCCGAGGATGCCGTCGATTTGGACGCCGAGATGGGCGGAGATGGCGCTGCAGTCGTAGATGAGGGCCTGGACGTTTTCGAAGAGGGCGTCGCCGAGTTTGATGCGGCGGAGCGTGGTGGCGGTGAGCAGGGCGGTTTCGCCGTTGGCGGACCGGACGCGGACGAGCGGGGTGGTGGGCGGAGGGGCGTTGCGCGCGGCGTAGCGGGCGGCGAGTTCGGGCGAGACGAGGGTGACGGAGGCGCCGGTGTCGATGAGGAAGTGGTAGGGGCCGCGTTTGTCCCATTTGGCCTCGATGACGAGGTAGTTGGAAAGCGGTTTGGCGGGGATGCTGACGAGATCGCTGTCGAGCGTGGTGCGGCCGGGGCGCGGGAGTTCGCGACGGAAGAGCTGGCAGCCGGTGAACGCGACCAGGAGCGCGCAGGCGAGGAGCAGGCGCGAGAGGGGGATTTCGAAGCGGGAGAACCGGAAGATCATTTCGCGGGCTGGGGCAGCGAACGGCTGAGCCAGAGGGCACCGATCGCGAAGGCGGCGCCGGCGACGAAAACGCTGGCGGAGCCGAAAACCCAGAAGACGGTGCCGGCGATCACGGGCGTGATCGCGCGCGAGAGGGAGCCGAGGGAGCGGAAGATACCGAGCGCGCGGCCCTGTTGATGCTGGGCGCTGTAGAGCGAGATGAGGCCGGTGGTGGACGGGTTGACGAGACCGGAGCCGAGGGCGAGGGCGGCGAGGCCGAGGTAGAGCAGCCACGGTTGCGGAGCGTAGCCGATGCAGAGAAGGCCGACGATCGAAACGGCGAGGCCGCCCATGAGGATGGCGGTTTCGGTGTGACGCTTCAGCAGTTTGCGGACGATGTAGCCCTGGGTGACGATGGCGCAGAGGCCGAGAAAGCCGAGGAGGTATCCATTTTCGCGTGACGTGTAGCCGAAGCGTTCGGCGGCGAGGAAGGTGAGGGCGGTTTCCATGGCGACGAAGGAGACCGAGTAGATGAAGGCGACGAGGTTGGCGCGGCGGAGGGCGCGGTCTTCGAGGCTGAAGATGGCGCGAAGCGGATTGCGGAGGCGCGCGGGATGGGATTCGGCGCGGGTGTTGTCGGGAAGGGTTTCGCGGAAGCGGCGGTGGATCCAGACGAGATTGATGAGGCAAAGGAGGAAGGCGAGCGCCGCGGGGAGGGTGAAGGGATTGATGCCGAAGCGGGCGAGCGACGGGTGTGTTGCAAGGAGGTTGATCTGCGAGGAGAAGGCGCCGAGCGATGGGGCCGGTGACGAGGCCGAGGCCGAAGGCGGCGCCGACGAGGCCCATGGCTTTGGAGCGTTCGGCGCGGGTGGTGACGTCGGCGACGGCGGCGGTGGCGACGGAGAGATTGCCGCTGAAGGCGCCGCTGATGATGCGCGAAAGGACGAAGAGCCAGAACGAGCCGCTGAAGATCCACACGAGATAGCCGAACGCGGTGCCGGCGACGGTGAGGAGGAGGACGCCGCGACGACCGCGGCGATCGCTGACGGCGCCCCAGAACGGAGCGAAGATGAATTGGAGGATGGAAAAGAGGGAGCTGATGACGCCGCCGAAGAGGACGGCGGCGAAGTTTTCGTCTTTTCCGAGGGCGCGCGCGAGGGTGTCGGTGTGACCGACGAGCCAGCCGAGCAGGCCGGAGTGGCCGTCGGTGGACAGGTAGTGCGTCAGCAAGTCGGGCCCGAGCGGGAAGATGATGGAGAACCCGATCAGGTCGATGTAGAGCGTGAGAAAGATGACGCCGAGCGAGAGAGGACGAGGCGGCGATGGCGTGGCGGCGGGAGCAGGCACGGGAAAAAGCCGGAGCGAAAACGGTTCCGTGCGGAAGGCCAAGGCGCAAAGCGGAGAAATGATCGAAGGCGGCG
>Ga0065721_10006469_pt1 | contig 17375 bp, 15 predicted proteins | sample Mesricmetagenome_FD_59108 | JGI IMG/M metagenome (GOLD analysis project Ga0065721, IMG submission 59108) | Mesophilic microbial community from rice straw/compost enrichment Sample: eDNA_1 v2 (version 2) | ecosystem: Engineered > Solid waste > Grass > Composting > Bioreactor | place: USA: Davis... | reverse complement strand
CGGCCAGAAAGCGCCGATAGCTTTCCTTATCGTCGAACATGCCGACCGTCGCATCCAGCCTCTTGTGGCTATCCTGCGTAAAATACCGAAGCGCGCTCCGAAGCCCGTTTGCGGTCAATGAATATGCCCCCTCTTCCGGCCTGTGATTTGGCGAGCAATAGCATAGTTGCTCGTCAGGCTATTCATTTCATGGATTTTCCCAGACGGTCCAGAGGGGAGAAGGTCAACCTACCGGCCTCCCTCCCGAAAAGTGGTCTTCCTGAGGTAGGCTATTGAGCCGTGGAGAGGACGTGGGAATACCCCAGAAAAAGTACAAGGCCGAAGAGATCGTCGCGCGCGCGGGAGCCTTAGCAGCCCATCGAACGATCCTGTAAATGGCTTGCGGCGAGCGTCGGGTGAGGGGGATGAGACCCAGACCGTTTACGACCGCGACGTCATACGTCGAAGATCCAGGGTTCAGCCAGCCGGCGAGACTGGGCGAACTCGGCGATCTGCCGCTGATAGGACAGAGTCAGGTCGATGTCGTCCCAGCCGTTGCGGATCTTTGTCAGCCAGACCGGATCGACGTCAAAGGGAAAGCGTTGGCCGCCGGCGAACGCGCAGCACTGCTCCAGGTCGATCGTGATTTCATGCGGACACATGGCGAGCAGGCTTTCGGCCGCATCTACGGAAACGAGCGCCGGCAGCAGTCCGTTGTTCACGGCATTGGCCGCGAATATCTCGCCGAAGCTCGGAGCGAGAACCGCGACGAAGCCGGCATCGCGCAACGCGTAGACCGCAGCCTCCCGCGAAGAACCGCCGCCGAAATTGCGGCGCGCGACGATGATGCTCGCGCCCGACGCAGCCTGCTGGTTGAGCGGGAAGCCGGGATCGAGTGTGCCGTCCTCGCTGCGGCGACGGTCATGGAGCAGGAAATTTCCGTAGCCCGCCGATCGCGGCGTCGACATGAACCGGGCCGGGATCAGCTGATCGGTGTCGATCCCTTCGAATGGCAGGCCGACGGCCAGGCCGCGGTGAGTTGTCCAACCAGCCATTACAGGGACCTCCCTGCCAGAAGCGGCCGCACGTCGGCCAGATGACCGCTCACGGCCGCCGCCGCGACCATTGCCGGCGACATCAGATGCGTACGCGCTCCCGGACCTTGCCTGCCCCGGAAATTCCGGTTGGTGGTCGAGGCGCAGCGCATTCCGGGGCGAAGCACGTCGCCATTCATGCCGACGCACATCGAGCACCCGGACTCGACCCATTCCAGGCCGGCTTCGACGAATATACGGTCGAGTCCCTCCTGTTCGGCGCGCGTCTTGACCTGCGTCGAGCCGGGCGACACGATCCCCGGCACGCGGGAACGTCGTCCCGCGAGAACGGCGGCGGCGGCTCGCAGGTCCTCGATGCGCGAATTTGTGCACGAGCCGATGAAGACGTAGTCGATAGGTACGGTCTGGAGCGACTGGCCCGGGCGCAATCCCATATAGTCCAGCGCGCCGCGCGCATGCTCTGCCCGCGAGGGATCTGCGATCCGATCGGGATCGGGAACACTGGCGTTAATGGGCAGAGCATCCTCCGGGACGACACCCCAGGTCACGATCGGCGCAATCTCGCTCATGTCGAAGACGACTTCACGATCGAAGACGGCATCATCGTCGCTGGCGAGCCCATTCCAGACCTCGACGGCGCGATCCCATTCCCGGGGCGCATGGGGGCGCCCCTTCAGCCAGCGATACGTCGTTTCGTCCGGCGCCACGAGCCCGCATTTGGCGCCGCCTTCGATCGACATGTTGCATAGGGAGAGCCGGCCTTCGACGGAGAGATCCGAGATGGCCTGCCCGGCATATTCCACCGCATATCCCCGCGCTCCGTCGGAGCCGAGCCGCGCGATCCAGTTGAGTGCCATGTCCTTGGCCGAGACGCCCGGCATTGCCTTTCCCGAGAAGACGATGCGCATTCGCCGCGGCTTCTTCTGCCAGATCGTCTGGGTGGCCAGAACGTGGGCGACCTCGGTCGCGCCGATGCCGAATGCATAGGCGCCGAGCGCCCCATGCGTCGAGGTGTGGCTGTCGCCGCACACGACCAGCATCCCGGGCAGCGTGAGCCCCTGCTCCGGTCCGATGACGTGGGTGATGCCCCGATTGGGGTCTTCCAGCCCGAAGAGCCTAGCCCCGTGCTGTCTTGCGTTGCTTTCGAGCGTCGCCACCATGCGCGCGATCGTGGCGTCGGCGATCGGCCCCTGACGTCCCCGCGTCGGCACGTAGTGATCCGCCACGCCGAAAGAGAGCTTCGGTTCCGCGACGCGCAAGTTGGAGGCGGCAAGGCGGGCGAAGGCGTGATGCGACCCCTCGTGGAAATAGTGCCTGTCCACCCAAAGAAGCGTCGCGCCGTCGTCCCGAGCGACGATCGCATGGCTGTCCCACAGTTTGTCGAAAAGTGCCTTAGCCTTCATCAACCCCCTCCGGCGGGGCTATCGTTCGCCGCGCCTGCGAATGTCGGGACAGCAAAAATCAAGTGCCCCTTTCAAGCGCCTCCAAGTGCCACTTGAAACCGGATTATATGTATTATAGGTAAGACATTATTGCAATATGGCCGCATCTGGAGGAGGACCTTCGTCGACCGATGCGGAGCGCCGTAGCGAGGGGGGCATGATGATCGATCCGATAACACTTGCAGTCTTGGCAGGTCGGATGGAGCAGATTGCCGACGAGATGGATGCGACCCTGTTTCGCTCCGCGTTCAACCCCATCATCGCAGAAGCCCACGACGCCAGTCACGGCATCTATCACCCATCCACCGGCGACACGCTGGTGCAGGGGAAGTCGGGATTGCCGATCTTTGTCGGCGTGATGGCCTTCGCCGTGAAGGCTGTGATCGAGAAGGCAAGCCGCGACAACGATCTCGCCGACGGCGACATCTACATGTTCAACGACGCGCATATCGGTGGCACGCACCTGTCCGACATGCGGCTCGTCAGGCCCTATTTCCACGAGGGCAAACTCTTCTGCTATCTCGCATCGGTCGGCCATTGGCACGACGTCGGCGGAGCGGTTCCCGGCAACTACAATCCGCGTGCGACCGACGTCTTCCAGGAAGCATTCGTGCTACCGCCGGTGAAGGTGGTGCGGGCCGGTCAGCTCCAGCAGGATATCGTTGATATCGTCCTGCGCAACACGCGGCTGCCGTCCTCGGCGAGCGGAGACCTCAACGGCCAGATCAACGCACTCGACCTGGGTGTCCGCCGTCTCGACGCCCTGCTGGCAGAGTACGGGCCCGAGACCGTCAAGGCTGCATTCGAGGCGCTGGAACGGCGTGCGGAGGCGCTGCTGCGGGCCGAGATCTCCGCCCTGCCAGACGGCCGCTGGGAAGCCGAGGATGCCCTCGACAACGATGGCATCACCGACACGCCGCTGCCGATCCGCGTCGCGCTGACGATCACCGGCGACCGGCTCGGTCTCGATTTCACCGGCACTGCCGGGCCCACCGCCGGCCCGATGAACATCTCGCGCAGTACCGCGATCGCCTGCGTCTACGTGGCGATCAAGCACATCTTCCCTTCGCTTCCCGCAAATGCGGGCGTGATGCGGCCGATCGACATCTCCATTCCGGAGGATTGTCTCCTGTCGGCCAAATTCCCGGCGCCCACCGCAGGCTATACGGAAACCATCCTGCGAATGATCGACGTGATCTTCTCGGCGATGGCGCAGGCCGCGCCGGAGAAGGTCGTTGCGAACGCTTATGGCACGATCAACGCCCTTTCGCTGTCGGCGCATCATGCCGATGGCAGGCGCTGGGTCATGTTCTCGTTCTTTGGCGGCGGCCACGGGGGCACCCTCGAATCCGACGGCCTGAACCATGGCAACGCGCCGATTTCGACCGCGACGATTCCGCCTGTCGAGATCCTGGAGGCCGCCTATCCCGTCCTGTTCCGGCAATGGGCCTTGCGACCCGACAGCGCCGGCGCGGGACGACACCGGGGCGGGCTGGGGTCGATCTACGAGATCGAGTTGCTGGACGAACATGCCGACGTGTCGCTTTTCGGCGAACGGGGACGGTTTGCCCCCAAGGGCGTCGTCGGCGGGGGCGAGGGGGCTCTCAACCGCTTCTCATACCGGCAAGGCGATGCCTGGAAACAACCCGAGATGACGTCGAAGGCGATCGGCCTGCGGCTTCGCCGGGGCGATCGGGTCCGGCTCGAGACCCCGGGCGGCGGGGGCTACGGTCAGTCCTCCGAACGGTCGGCCGGGGCGATCGCGCGCGACATTGCGCTTGGCTACCTGACGCGGAGCGAAGCTGAGAACTTGTACGGACTGGAGTGGGAGAAGCGTCGATGACGCGCCGCATCGTATTCGGAGTCGACGTCGGCGGGACCTTCACCGACGTCTTCGCGCTCGATGAACTGACCGGGGAAGGTCTGGTCGCAAAGGTTCCCACCACGCGCCCCGATCAATCTCTCGGCTTCCTCAATGGCATCACGGCCAGCGGCCATGCCCTTGGCGACATTGCCACCGTCGTTCACGGAACGACGGCAGGGACCAACGCGCTGCTCGAGCGCAAGGGCGCCCGTGTCGGGATCATCACCACCGAGGGTTTTCGCGACGTCCTGGAGATGCGTCGCCGCGACCGGCCCCGGACCTGGGGGCTGCGCGGGGACTTTGACCCGGTCGTGCCACGCAACCTGCGACTGGAAGTGCCCGAAAGAACCCTCGCCGACGGGACCATCCACACCGACGTCGATCTCGACGCGGTGCGCGCCGCCGGCGCCAAGCTCCTCGAAGCCGGATGCGCTGCGGTCGTCGTGCTGTTCGTCAACAGCTATGCCAACGCACAGAATGAGCGCCTCGCCGTGGCTGCGCTGCGCGAGATCTGGCCCAACAGCCACGTCTCGGCATCCTTCGAGATCCTGCCCGAGATCCGCGAGTTCGAGCGCTTCTCGACCACGGCCCTGAACGGGTACCTCCAGCCCGAAGTCTCCGGCTATCTCGACAGGCTGGACGCCGCGCTCGCCGACGGCGGATTCGATGGGAACTTCCTGATCGTCCAGTCGAACGGCGGCGTCATGACCGTGGACGATGCATCCGCCTTTCCGATCCGCACGGCACTCTCGGGCCCGGCAGCCGGCGTTATCGCCGCCGGCTACATCGCCGAGTGCGCGGGCTTTCCCAACGTCATTACCGGCGACATGGGCGGTACCTCCTTCGACGTTTCCCTGATCGCGGAAGGACAGACGGTCCTTACCTCCCAGACCAGCATCGATTTCGGCATGGTGGTCAGGTCGCCGATGATCGAGATCACCACCATCGGCGCCGGTGGCGGATCTATCGCCTGGGTGGATCCGGGAGGCCTGCTGAACATCGGGCCGGAAAGCGCCGGCTCCGATCCCGGCCCCGTCGCCTATGGCCGCGGCAACACGCGACCGACCGTGACCGACGCGAATGTCGTGCTCGGCCGCATCGACCCCGAGAGGCCGATTGGCGGAGGCCTGCAGCGCCTCGACGTGGCCGCTGCCCGCAGCGCCATCGACGAGCATGTCGGCAAGCCGCTCGGATTGAGTACGGACGACGCGGCGGAAGCGATCATCCGGGTCGCCAATTCCCGCATGGCTGGCGCCATCCGCCTGGTCTCGATCGAACGCGGCTTCGAACCGAGAAATTTCGCATTCATGCCCTTCGGCGGCGGCGGTGCATTGCACGCCGGAGCGATGATTACCGATGTCGGGATCGGATGCGCGATCGTGCCGCGCTATCCCGGCGTCACCTCGGCGTTGGGCTGCGTGATCGCCGACATGCGCCACGACTTCGTCCAGACCATCAACGCCGCAACCGATTCCGTCGACACGGCGACGCTGCGACAGGTGATGCAGTCACATGCCGAGGAAGGCTTGCGCAGGCTGCAAGCGACCGCCGGCATGACCTTTGCTTCGAAGACCTTCGTCTTCGAACTCGACATGGCGTATTTTGGGCAGACGCATACCGTTTCCGTTCCGCTGTCGGTCGATCTGGAAGACGGAAGCGTCGCAGAAGTGAGCCGAGAAGACATTCAGGAGTGGTTCAACGCCGCCTATCTGAGGGTTTACGGCAGATTGCTCGCCGGCAGCCGAACGCGCGTCCTGAACCTTCGGTCGGCGGTGATCGGGAAACGCCCGAAATTCGATCTGGCCTCCCTGGCTCCCGCACGCGACGCATCGATCGACAAGGCGCGTGCCGGCAGCCGCCCCGTCTATCTCGACGGCCGCTGGCAGGACGCAGCCGTCTTCCGCCGCCTTGACCTGCCGGTCGACGCGGTCGTGGCCGGACCGGCGATACTCGAACAGCCGGATACAACGATCCTCATCGAAGACGGCCTCAAGGGAACCGTCGATCGATTCGGTAACCTCATCATCGAGCGGGTGAATAGCCAGTGAAAACCTTCGACCCCAAGCGCTCGGCGCTGCTGACCATCGACTTGCAGAACGACTTCGTTCACCCGGAGGGCGCATATGGCCGGGCGGGCCTCGTGGCCCCGGCGATCCCGGCTCTCCCATCGCGGATTCGCCCCGTCATCGACGCGCTTCGGGCCTCCGGTGGCGTCTATATCTCCGCCCAGTTCACGCTCGTTCCCCGAACGGAGGGGGAGCCGTTGATCGCTCCCCATCTGAAGGAGCTTAGGCCGTTCCTGACGCGGGGAGATTTCGAGCCGGGTGCGTTCGGACATGACCTGGTCGATGCTCTCAAGCCGGCGGATTTCTCGGTCGAGAAGGTCAACTATTCGGCGTTCTACCAGTCGCGTCTCGAATACATCCTTGATCATCTGGGTATCGACACGCTCATCATCGGCGGCATCGTCACCAATGGCGGGGTCGCCAGCACCGTCCGTGACGCGCATCTCCGCAACATCGAGACCTACCTCCTGTCCGATGGATGCGCGACGTTCGACGAGAACGTCCACAAGGCGACCCTTCTTTCGCTTTCCGGCGTATCGCGCGTCGTGACCTGCGAGCAGGCGACCGCAATCATTAATGGTGCAGCATGATTTCCCTACGAAGCCGGCTTCGTGAGCCAGATATCCTGATTGCTCCCGGAATCTTCGACGGCCTCACGGCTTCACTCGCCGAGGAAGCCGGCTTCGAGGCGCTCTATCTGTCGGGCGCCGCGGTTGCCTATACGCGGCTCGGCAGGCCGGATATCGGCCTGACGACCATGTCGGAGATGGCCGACACCATGGCGCTGATCCGCGATCGGGTGAAGGTCCCGGTCATCATCGATGCCGACACCGGCTTCGGCAACGCGCTCAACGCCCAGCGGACCATGCGAACCTACGAACGGGCCGGCGCCAACGGATTGCAGCTTGAGGACCAGTCCTTTCCCAAACGCTGCGGACATCTNACCGAGAAGTCGCTGATCTCCACGTCAGAGATGTGCGGAAAGATCGCGGCAATGGCGGATGCNCGGGNGAGCGACGATACGGTCATCATCGCNAGGACGGATGCGATTGCGGTCGAGGGCTTCTCGGCCGCCATCGACCGNGCGTGCCGCTATGTCGAGGCCGGTGCAGACGTGCTCTTCGTCGAAGCCCCGCGCTCGGCCGAGGAACTTACCAAGGTTGCGAAGACCCTCGGCGGCAAGGCGCCGCTCATGGCCAACATGGTGGAAGGCGGAATGACCCCCGTATCGTCCGCCCGCGAGTTGAAGGATATGGGATTTGATCTCGTCATCTTCCCGGGCGGGATCGTGCGGGCATTGGCGCGAACTGCCGAGAGCTACTTCGCGAGCCTGATGGCCCATGGCTCGAATGCCCCGTTCTCCTCGCAGATGTTCGACTTCAAACAGTTGAATCAGCGGCTGGGGACGGCAGACATGCTCGAGCGTGGCCGTACCTATGACGGTTTTCACGGCTCAGAGCGTCCTGCGCCGGAGAAACGATAGGCATCAGCGACCGGCCGGTGACTCACGGCCGGATGCGACGGGCGATCAAGCCGGAGATGCGCCTTGAGTCTTGCGGTTCTTCGCCCGCGATTCAAACTCATCGCCGTCGGAAACCGTATTGCCGTACGAGCTGATCGCCTGATCGGAGGTCAGGGTCATGTGCAGCTGGAACCGGTCGGGCCGATAGAGCGCCGTCAGCCATTCGACGGGATTTTCAGCGTCGTCATAGACGACCCGCTGCAACTTGATCAACGGGGCCCCGACCTCCGTCTCCAGCTGCGAAGCCGTGGTCTGGTTCGCGAGCGTCGCCGAAATCGTCTGCTCTGCGTAGCTCGGCACCACGCCGGCCTCGCTCAACAATTCCAGCAACGGAGTCGATTGCAGCTGCTCGATCCCAAAATTGCGGCCGAGTCTCGCCGGAATCGATGTGGCAAGCAGTGAAAACGGGCCGGCTGCATTCGAACGGATACGCAGCATGCGCTGAACCTCCGTTCCAACCTCCATCTTCAGCGCCTTGGCCTCTTCGTCATTGGCGCCGCCATAGCTGAGCTCGAGAACCTTGACGCTCGACATGCGGCCCATCGACGAGACGCTTTGAAGCCAACTGTTGGCAGAGGCGCGCTGCACCTGGTCATCTGGCCGGCGGCGCACGATCGTCCCCCTGCCGCGGAAACGCTCGACGAGATTTGTTGCCGCCAGTTCGGCAACAGCGCGCCGGGCGGTGATCCTCGAAACGCCGTAGGTTTCCGATATTTCGAGTTCCGACGGGAGAAGCTGACCGGGTCGGTAGGTTCCCGACAGGATCTGGTCACGCAGGATCAGGTAAATCTGGTGATAGAGCGGCGATTTGCTCGACGCGCTCACTCCGGAATCCAGAATGATACTCACCGGCAAAGGCTTGGCCCTGGAACGTATCCTAGACATGGTCACCGTCTCTATTCTTTGCGATTTGCCGGTTCATCGTTCTGTTTCAGTGCGGAGATTCAAACCCGGGCCCGGCTGGCGGCATCCCGCCATCCCGGACAGGTCTCTCGACGTGAGATGGTGCACAGATTTCCTCCTCCCACCGGCATTCGGACAGCGTGAAATTCGCCGGCCCCGAACCGTCGGTTGTCGAGACAGATGTCTAGCACGTTGCGCCGTCTCAAGGTCAATTGCCAGCTGCGGATGGTTTGCGGGAGCGTGCTGATCGTCATCATTCTTCACCCGTAAATCCGCAGATCTCAGCGACCCAACGCGCCCTGATCGGGAGTCTCTGCCCAGGCCTTGAAGACCGGCGACAGCGTGATCTTGCCTGCCACGGACAGCTCCCTCCAGAGCGTGCATGCCTCAACGAAGGCGTTGATGCCCACGGGCCACATGATCAGCGTGAGGGCCTCGAGGACTTCCACGTCTCTCGCACCGTTGCGATTCGCCGCCACGAGATGATGGGCCAATCCCCAATGGTTTCTGGTTGCAGCGTAGAGGCCGCAGAGGCCAAGGTCCGCGAGTGACCGGTCGATGCGGCCTCCAATGAGACCTTGAAGGCCCTGCTCATAGCCTTTATCCGCAGGCGTCGAGAAGAAGTCGGACCAGTGCGTCTCGACGAACGGGAAGACGCTGGTCGCCCCGGCATATCCCGCCAGTCGAAAGGCGACCTGCGCGAGTTCGTCCGAGCCGCCCGCTTCGAAGAACAGCTTGAGATGGTGGGTGCCGATCTCCTCCTTCACGGCGACGAGGATCATCAGCCAGACGAATTCCTTCCGCAAGGGATCGAGGTGGCGCTCCTCCAGGGTCAATTCCCGGTACATGCGCAGGTAGGCGTCATGGAGCGCGGGGGCTCCGGCCGCAAGAGCGCCGTGATGGGGCAGCACATAGCCGCGGTTTTGCCGCAGCGTGTCGATCTTTGCGCGGACCTCTTCAGGGGTCGGGGCTTTAACGAGATCTTCGCGTTCCATCGGCCTGGTCTCCTCACATGATCGTGTAGCCGCCGTCGACGCACAGCGTCTGGCCGGTTATGAACGCGGCCTTGTCGGACAGGAGGAAGAGGATCGCCTCCGCGACCTCCTCCGGCTTTCCGAACCGGCCCAGCGGAACATGGCCCAGCAGTTTCTGGGAGCGAAGCGGGTCCGCCCGCGCAACTTCCGTCATGGGCGTTTCGACCGGCCCGGGCGCCACCGCGTTCGCGCGCACCCCATCTGGCGCCAGCTCCACCGCCAGCGCCCGCACCAGCCCGTTAACCGCCGCCTTGGAGGCAGCGTAGGCCGTTGCCCGCGGGTGTCCGAGGAGACCTATCTGACTGGAGACGAGAACGATCGATCCACGCCCTTGCGCTACCATCGATCGGGCGCATTCCCTAGCAATCTCGAACGATGCGGTCAGGTTGACGTCGAACACGCGTTGCCACAGGGCGAGATCCGTCTCGAACGCCCCGCTGAACTCGAACACACCGGCGGAATGCACGAAGCCGTCGACCCCGCCACCCAGAAGCCCGATCGCCTCATTGGTGAGCACGGGCAGGTCGGGGAGCGCCAGCATGTCGGCGACAAGCGTAGCGCAGGAGGGTATTTCCGCGCGCAGGCGGGCCGCATCCTGGTCGGTGCGGACGAGCGCAACAACCCGCGCGCCACGGGCGATGGCATTTTTTGTTGTGGCAAAACCGATCCCGCTCGCCGCTCCGGTGACGATCAACCGCATTCCTGCTAAGCTATTGTCGTTCATAATCTTTCCCATAAAGGTCGTTTTGATGAGCAACCCTGTGTCCCTGGCCGACCGCTTGGCCAATGTCCGCAGCAAACGAGGGTACCTGCTTCCCCACCACGGGCTCCTGGCAGTGACGTCGCCGCGTATTCTCGATGCCTATGATGAACTCTATACGGCGCTCGCCCTCGACGAACGGGTGCTGAACGCCCACGACCGCGAGTTCGTCTGGCTCGCGATCCTGATCGCGACCGACGAGGCCATCGCCACGCACCATATCGCGAAGTTCCGGGCGGCCGGCGGGACGGACGCGGAGATCGAGGCCGTCCTGGCCCTGACCGGCCAGGCGCTTGGCGTCGAATCCTACCGTTTCGTGGCGACCCACTGGCAGAGCTTCCTGCCGACGACAGATCCGCGCGCCGCCTATCTTCGCACCATCGAGGCCTGCGCCGGCGTCAATCCGCGCCTCGTGCATATGGCTGCCGCGGCCGTCCACACCTGCAAGGCAAGATGGGATGCATTGAGCTGGCATATCGTCGCCGCCTATGAGTGCGGCATCGACGAGGCCGAGCTTGCCGAAGCGATCTCGCTCGCCATGTTCCCGGGCAGCGTTCCCCACTTCGTCGAAGCTGCCCGCGTCTGGCGCGAGCTCATCATCGAAGGCAAGGTTTCCGCCTCGCCGATGTTCCGCGAATGGGCGGCGCTTTCCGGACAGGGCGGACACCGGGAAGCCAGCGACCCGTCGAGCCCGGCCGCGTGATGCCCCGTCACGCAGATACATCGTCGCACCACCAGGGCCGCGTAGCGGCGATCAGCAGGTCCGCCCGCTTGCTGACCGCCTCGCGCCATTCGATCGAGCCCGCAGGGTAGAAGACATCCAGAACCAGGCGGCGAAGCCGGTCGGCCTCCTCCATGTCGCATCTGGCCATCCTCAACGGATGGGGAGGCGCGTATCTGCGTATCCACAAGTCGAGGCACAAGGCGGCGCGAATGCGCTCGCGCGCCACGGTCCCGATTTCCAGCACCGTCCCCGACACCGCCCTGTCCGGCAGGAAACCTGCGATCCCGGTGACGAGGAGCCCGGTATGTCTGGCAAGGCCGGAGGCGCCGACCATCGTCGATGGATCTTCCGCCAGGGTTGCCAACAGTATCTCGTTTCCCCCGTCCGGCGGCGACGCGCGCTGGAACGGCAGCAACGCAATATCGCCGAAGGGTGCGACGCCGGTATGGATGTCGAGAACGACGAGGCGGCCGGACGGGACCGTTTCCCGTCTCGCGATCTCAAGCAACCGTTCCGAAGACCACGACAGTTCGGTGCCGCCGTACCCCAATCCGTCGACGCGATGGTACTGGCCCGCCAACAATCCGTCGGTCAGCGTTTGCGCCCCGTGCCTTGTCGAAAATTCCGCCAGCCGCGCCAGGATCGCCGCGGCTGACCCATCCGTCCAGACCTCCTCCTCGATCAAAGGGGCGACCTGATCGTAGGTGCTGTTGAGCGGCCGTCGGTCTCCCGGCAGCCAGAAGTTCCGGTTGAGATCGACATGGCCGGTATCGCAGCGTGTCCCCCAGGATACGCCGTAGGGATTGAGCGCATGAACCATGACGATCCGGTGTCCCGAAGGGAGGTGGCCAGCCTGGCTTGCGAGATGCCGAAGCAGGCGCAGCTGAATTGCCGAGCCCGCCAGCCCCTCGCTTCCATGCGCGCCGGAAACGACCATCAAGGTACTTTCGCTGTCAGCCGCGCCGATGACCGCCCAGTCGATCGACAGGCTCTCGCCGTCCCGTCCCTTCCAGCCGGGCAGCGCCGCGCTGCCCATTCTCGCCCCGGTCGCCAACGCCGCGACGCGGAACTCGTCGCGGGACTCGGCGTAACTCTCGGGAAACAGCATGGTCATGATGCGCCCGCCGCGGCGCGCGACAGTTCCTCCGCACGCCGTCGCAGTTCGCGAACATCGATCTTTCCGGTCCCGGCGAGCGGAAGCGCGTCGACGAAATACACCCTGCGCGGATGCTGATAGGCCGGCGCGTGCTGAAGGCAGAACTGCTTCAGATCGTCTTCCGAAAGCGTCGATCCGGGTCTCGTCACCACGAAGGCATGCGGCACCGAACCGCGAATATCGTCCGCCACCGGAACGACCGCGGCCTGGAGCACATCGGCGTGGCGGAGCAGCGTCTCCTCCACCGCAGCCGGATAGAGGTTGTGCCCGTCGACGACGAACATGTCGTCGGCCCGGCCGACAAAATAGTAGAAGCCCTGCTCGTCGCGGCGGAAGATGTCTCCCGTCAGATACCAGCCCTCTTCATCGAAGCGCGCTGCGGTGAGCGCCGGTTCTCCGTAGTACCCCCGCATCACCCCGGCATTGCGGATGCAAAGCATGCCGTCGTCGGGAGACGATCCGTTGATCAGCTTGCATTCGCAGTCCGCGAGCGGGTAGCCGACGGAAAGCGGCGGACGCTTGAGCCCTTGCGGATGCTCGCCGAATTGCATCGGACCTGCCTCGGTGACACCGTAGCTGATGCGAACGTAGGCGTCCGGAAACTGGGCGCGAACGGCCTCGTACAGGGCCATGGAAACGGGGGCCGAGCCCATATGGACTTCCCGTACGGAGCTGCGGTCGAGGCGGGCCATCAGATCGGTGTCGGCGAGGAGGCGCGCCATCATCGACGGGACGGTATGAATCCTGGTGACGCGCCAACGTCCGATCGCCTCTGCGAAGTTCGCAGGCACGAACTTCTCCATCATCACGACCCTGCCGCCATTGAGAAAGGTCGACTTGCTGCCGAGCATCGCATTCTTGTGATAGAGCGGGTGCGCCACGGTGATCGTAAGCGTCGGGTCTGCCGGACGGCCCGGCGGCANGAGCTTCGAGAATGCCCACCTTACGTTTCTCGCCGTCAGCACCATCCCCTTGGGGAGGCCGCTCGTTCCCGAGGTGAACGGCTGNATGATGGGATCCTCGTCGTCCAGCGTGACGGCCGGCCCGAAATCNCCGGGGTCGAGAAACGCGTCCCATGCANAAGACCCGATTTCGATCCTGTCCGGGCGAACCNCGGCGAGCCGGTCACGCTGGCCTCCGTCGTGAAACAAAAGGTCGACGTCATTGCGCGCGATCAGATCCNGCAACTGCTCGTCCGCAAGCCGGATGTTCANTTGCAGGGGAACAATCCCGGCCTTCATCGCGCCGAAGAAGATGGCGAACACCTCGATCCGGTTGGCAGAAGCCAGTGCGATCCTGCTGCCGGGGCCGTATCCGGCGCGACGCAGGCCCCGCGCAAAGGCATCGGTGATGTCGTTGAGAGCGCGATACGAGACCTCTCGCGGACTGTCGAAATCTGTCAGGTCCACCACTGCCGTGGCATCGGAGTGCGCGTTTCTCCGAAAGATGTCGCCGGGATTCATCAGGGTGTTCATGGCAACCCTCCTCCTACTGTGCCAGGAGGAAAACGCCGCGACCGCTGGCGACTAGCTTGCCCTGCTCATCGAGAACCTGCGCCTCGGCGGTCGCGAGGGTCCGGCCAAGCTTGATGACCTTTCCGACGGCAGTCAGCTTTCCGGGCATGGCAGTGCGATGATAGTCGACACGCAGATCGACCGTCGGAGCGCCTCGGCCGATCCGCGCCGCGATTGCAAAATCGGCAGTCAGATCGACCAGGCTCGCCAGCACGCCGCCATGGCAGTATCCGTACTTCACGCTCGATACGAATTCGTCACGCCAGGGGGCTTCGATCGTGACGCTCTCCTCATCGACCGAGACGAGATCCAACCCCAGCCACTTGTGGAACGGAGCCCTCTGGATCATCTCCCGCAGCGCGTCCGCCGAGAGCGGTCCAGATTGATTAGGCGTTGATATCGTTTTGCTTTCTGTCATTGTACAAACTCCCGGCTCAGAAATGAGAAACGCGGCATGCCTCTGTTCCAGAGGCCCGAACATTTCGATTGAAAGGAAATCCCTTGGCCTTGAGTGATCGCACGTCGAGCTTCGATCACTGCATTCTCGCAGTGCATTCGATCGATGAAGCAGAGAAGATGTTCCGCTCGATCGGCTTCGTCGTGACACCACGAGGCCATCATCCGACCCGTGGCACCCAGAATGCCTGCATCATGTTCCCCGGCGGCTATGTCGAGCTGCTTGCGACGACCCCCGATTGCCGGGAATCCTTCCTCCTTTCCTTCCTTGAGGCGGGGGAAGGGATCAGTGCCCTGGCATTCGGTCCACGGGATACGGCCGAGGCCTATTCGCTCACGAGTGCCTGGGGCCGGAGTTCCGACGAGCCGGTGATCGGTCACCGCGACATCGAGGGCCCTGCGAGGGTTCACTTCAAAGTTCTTCGGCTTCTCAACGACACCCTGATCCCGGGACGGGCATTCTTCTGCGAGCATCTCGACCGCGAGCTCGTCTATCGCCCCGAGTGGATGGCTCACGACAACGGCGTGGAAAATCTGAGCTCGATCACCATCGTAGCCGATCCGGTATTCGGTCTGCCGGCGGACAGGGCCGAGGGCCTCGGCATGAAGGTGACGGCTTCCGACGCACACCGATACGAGCTTCTGGTCGGCGGCGTGAGGATCGTGGTTCTGTCTCCGGCGGCGGCCGCCGCGTCCGGCATCCTTCCGCCGGGACGCAGGCCTCTGCCCGAAATCGCCGAACTCCGCTTCGTGAGCGAGGACCCGGACCGTTTCGAGCGGGCCTGCGCGGCCGCCGGCACGCCGGCTGCCCCCGTGCCCGGCGAGAGCGCATGGAGCCTCTCGCCGGAACAGGCCTTCGGCGTCCGGATTACCGTTGCCCGAAAACCGAGGGGGTAGCCCGTCCCTCATGACAGCTTCGGCTTGACGATCAGCTTGCCGAACAGGGTGCGGGATTCCATCGCCTCGAGCGCGGCGATACCGTCGTCGAGACTGTAGACGCCGCCGATCACGGGAGACAGCTGGCCTTCCTGACACAGTTTGAGAAGGTCATGCAGGTCCTGCCGCGTCCAGCCGTTCGAGCCGAGAACCTGCAGCTCGTAGGTCCAGATATAGCGAAGGTCTTCCGTCGGATCGAAGCCGGCCGTGGCCCCGCAGGTCAGCAGCCTGCCCCCGCGGCGCATGCATCGCAGCGACGGCACCCAGGTATCGCCGCCCGTATAGTTGACGACCACATCGACGCCCCCTGCCGTGCTGCGACGGTCCGGCTTGCCGAAAAGCCGCCAGACCTCCTTCATGAAGTCGTCCTTCGTGTAGTCGATCCCGTGATCGGCGCCCAGCGCCTTGAGCTGTTCGAGCTTCTCCGCCGAGCTGGCGCAGACGATCACTTCGCAACCGCGCAGCTTCGCCAGCTGAACGGCGCACGTGCCGACGCCGCCGCTCGCACCGAGGATCAGCACCTTCTCTCCCGCCTGGACATTGCCGATCGTAAACATCATCCGGTAGGCAGTTCCGTAGGCCACCGGCAACGCCGCCGCCTGCTCGAACGACACTTCGTCCGGCAGGGCGATCAGCTGCTGCGCATCGACGATGCAGCGCTCGGCCAGTCCGCCCGGATGCATTTCGCCCATCAGGCCGCGGCCCGGATAGACGGGGTGGATCATGACCCGGTCTCCGACCGACCAGCCAGTCACCTCACTCCCGAGCTCGGCGATTGTCCCGGACATGTCATTTCCCAGGATCATCGGAGTCGGGATCTTGATGCCGGGCATCCCCCGCAAAGTGAATATATCGTGATAGTTGATCGCACACGCTTCTATATTCACTCTTACTTCATTCGGAGACAGATCTTTCTCGGGAAAATTCTCATCAAGGCGAAGACTATCCGTCCCACCATGTCCGTTCATTACTATCGCTTTCATCGTATTCAATCCATCCTCTCTTGATTTCACTTCGATCATTCTTTACCTTCCGGTCAAAATGACGAGAAAGGCTGCTCAATGATCGTAGAAGTGTTCCGCGATATCGCCACTGGCGAAGGCGGCATCCCCTGGATCCGGACCATTGCAACGCGCACGCCCGGGCCGAACGTCATCGTCAATGCCGTCGCGCACGGAAACGAACACTGCGGCCTGCACGCCCTGGAATGGATACTTGGCAACAGTGACGCGATCCGGCGTGGCACCGTGACGCTCGTCGTCGCCAACCCCAAGGCTGCCGCCAGCCTGCTCGAGGCGGGCGCGGTTGACCGCCGGTTCGTTGACCGCGACTTCAACCGGCTCTGGAACGAGGTGGAGAGCGACGCCGGCGCCAATCCCGACACCAGCGTCGAGGCAAGCCGCGCCCGCGAGCTCCTTCCGGTCTACCGCAGGGGCGACATCCTGATCGACCTGCATTCGCTGGGGACCGATGGCGCACCCATATTGATGTATCATCCGACCGAGCGTGCGCTGGACCTTGCTCGCCGCCTGCCCCAGCCCTTGACGCATGTGCAGTTTGCGCGCCCGCTCCACAATGGCGGGCTCCTGGTTGAGCAATCCCGGTATCTCGATCGCAACGACCGGGCCGCCTTCGTCCTCGAATGCGGAGCGCATGGCCTCCCGACCACGAATGAGGTGGCGGTCGTCGCCACCGCGAGACTGCTGTTTGCGGCGGGACTGATCGACGAGGACCGTCTGCCGGACATGCCCTGGTTCGAAGACCCGGCGCCGATGGCGTTGCTCGCACACGAGATGCTGTATGCCAGGGCCGACAATTTCAGATTCGAAGTCGCGCTGAACGGCGTTCAGCCGATCGAGCCGGGCACCATCTATGCGCGCGACGATTCCGGCCCCTACATCGCCCCGCAAACGCCCTTCGCGCTCGTCCTCCCGCGAGCCAGGCCGAAGGCCGGAGGGGAGGCT
>Ga0065721_10005011_pt1 | contig 17375 bp, 20 predicted proteins | sample Mesricmetagenome_FD_59108 | JGI IMG/M metagenome (GOLD analysis project Ga0065721, IMG submission 59108) | Mesophilic microbial community from rice straw/compost enrichment Sample: eDNA_1 v2 (version 2) | ecosystem: Engineered > Solid waste > Grass > Composting > Bioreactor | place: USA: Davis... | reverse complement strand
TTCGTCCATGTGGAACTTCTCGGCCAGCGCCTCCAGAGGGTTGGCGTAGGCCAGGGCCTTGAGTTTGGCCATCTCGTCCGGCGCCTTCGGGATCGACTTGACGAAGGGCCCCTTAACATCGGCGTCCGTGATCTCGTAGTCGGCCAGGACCGCTTCGCCGTCCGTCTTTTCAAGGGCGCCCCAGGTGGCTGCGTCCAGCGCGCCGGTGGGGGGGAGATCATGGGCCTGCTGATAGGCGAGAAGCGCCAGGCGCAGGGTCTCGCCATTCCTGCCGTCGATCACGCCCGGCGAGAAGTGGGCCCGGTCGAGAAGGATCTGAGCTCGGATCAGCAGACGGGCGGCCGCTCGCGGGTCGGTGGTCGCCGCTTCGAAGCTGGCGCCTTCAATGGCCTTGGCGGCTGGGTTGCGGGAAGGCGCGGGAAGGGTGAGCTCGGCGGCCGAGGTTGACTGGGACGTGTCCGGACCGGCGTCTTGGGAACAGGCCGCCAGGGCCAGGGCGCTGGCGAAACACAGGCTTACCGGACGGATCATACTGGAACTCTTCTGCCTCCCGGCCCGACGCGGCCGTGAAACTGGAAGGGTCTATGAATGAAGAGGTTCCGAGCGGACCGCCTGGCTCAGATGTCCTTCGGTTGAGGATCGAGGCGCGCCACGAGGAAGGCGAGCGCGATGCCGACCACCCCGAGCAGGGCCGAGTAGAAGAAGAAGGTCACATAGCCCGAGCCCAGCGCCGCCGGACTGACGCCTGACTTCTCCATGGCGCTGGCGAAGGTCTCGGGCGGCAGGCCTGCGAAAAGGCTCTTCAACGCCGCAAACAGACCGCCGGCGTCGGCCGAGGCCGCCGCGCCCTCCACGATGCGGCCCGACTGCGAGGCCACCAGCTTGCCGAGGAGGGCGTAGAGCGAGGAGAAGAGCGCATACTGGGTCGCCGTGAATCCCTGGCCCGTGAGGCTGGACATGTAGGCGATCAGGCAGGTGCCGGCGAAGCCGGAGGCGATGTTGTCCACCCCGATGGCGACGCTCAGGGCCCAGAGCTGCGGCCCTTGGGTGGCGAGCCAGGCGAAGACCAGATTGGAGATGGGACCTGCGAAGGCGCCGGCCACCATGGAACGGATGAGCCCGAAGCGGGCGATGCAGAAGCCGCCCAGCCCGACGCCGAGCACGGACATGACCGCGCCGAGGACCTTCCGCACCTCGGCGATCTCGAGCTTGCTGAACCCCATGTCCAGATAGAACGGGTTCATGATGTTGAGGACGAAATCCGAGAGCCGGTAGACGCAGATGAGCGCGAGGATCAGGCCCGCCGCCCGTCCGTATCGTGCGAAGAAGTTGGCCAGCGGAGCGCCGAGGGCGACGCTCAGATAGCGCCCCGGCCGGGTGACCAGGCCCGGGATCGGGCGGGCGGCGAAAAAGATCACCAGGGCGCCGAAGACGACGCCCGCCAGCTGGGCGAAGACGCCCCAGGGCTTGGCCTCCCAGGCGGCGGTGACGGCTGTGGCCGCGTCGGCAAGGCCGATGCGGGAAAAGCCCGCCGCGAGGATCGCCGCATCGCCTGCAAGGCCCGATCCCAGGACGAGGGCGCCGAGCACGAAGAGCAGCAGGCGAGCGGCCCATTCCAGTCCGTCCCGCAGGGGCGCGGCCGGGATATCGTCGGTGTCGATGCGGCGGATCTCATGCTGCGCCTCCCGAGGCGCGCCGAGGACGCCGAGCACGCCGATCAGCATGAGCAACGCCATGATGGCGTAGGAGGTGTTCCAGCCGGCGTATTCGGAGAGCGCCAGCGGCAGGACGCCGGCGATGATCATGGCGATCCGGTAGCCCCACTGGTAGGCGGCGGCCATGGCGCCCTGCTTCTCGGTGACGGCCGCCTCGATTCGCCAGGCGTCGATCACGATGTCCTGGGTGGCCGAAATGAACCCGACGAGCACCGCAAAGAGCGCCATGAGGCCCAGGCTTCGGACCGGATCGGTCCCGGCGATCAGCCAAAGGCCGAGCAGGATGAGCAGTTGGCAGAGCAACATCCAGGAGCGGCGATGGCCGAGCCATTTGGTGACGAGCGGCACGGTCGCCCGGTCGACGAGCGGCGCCCAGAGGAATTTCAGCGAATAGGCCAGGGTCGCCAGGCCGAAGAAGGCGATGACCTCGAGCGACAGGCCCGCATCGCGCAGCCAGGCCGACAAGGTGTCGAAGATCAGGAGGTTCGGCAGGCCTGAAGCGAACCCGAGCGCCAGCATCACCAGCGAGCGGCGTTCCAAATAGACGAGCAGCGCCTGGAGGGCGCCGGGCTTCTCAGCGGCCTGGCCTTCAGTGGTCATGTCGGGCGTCCCCAGGGCCGGGGCGCCCCCGGCATCAGGCGAACTTGGCGCGCTCCGCCTTTTCCGTCCAGCCGCCTGCGCCGGTCCAGCGGCCAAGCGCCGCGCGCAGCGCATCGGGCGTGAGCGGCTTGACCAGGAAGTCGTCCATTCCGGCGGCCAGGCAGGCGTGGCGATCCTCTTCGAAGGCGTTGGCGGTGAGGGCGACCATGGGCGTGCGCACGCCCAGACCGCGGACACGCTCGGCGGCCTCCAGGCCCGACATGCCGGGCATGCGCATGTCCATGAGGATCAGGTCGTACTCGCCGACCGTGAGCGCGGCCAAGGCCTCTTCTCCGGCGCTGGCCTGGTCCACCCGGCAGCCTTCGCGGGTGAGCAGGGTGCGGGCGAGGAGGGCGTTGATGGGGTTGTCCTCGACGAGCAGGACACGGGCGCCCGGCGCGGCGGCCGGGGCGATGCGGTCATCCTCGGTGCTTTCCGCCGGCGCGGCCGCGCGCGCGGCCAGCACGCGTTCGGCGAGGGAGGCGCGGCGCAATGGCTTGATGAGGTAGCCGGCGAACCCCGAGGCGCGGAGAGTCTCGATCTCGCCGCGCTCCTCGGGCGTCAAGAGGACCAGCAGGGCGCGTTTGGCAGGCGCTTGTTCGGGCGCCAGGGCGCGATCGACCAGCACCACGTCGTTGGGGCGCGTGCCGGCCAGGGCCTGAACCACATCGGCGAAAACCGCCGCGCGTCCGCCGGCGGCCTCGATCTGCCGGCGGGCGGCTTCGGCGACGACGGGGTTGCCGCAGACGACGCCGACGGTGCGGCGTGCAAGAAGCCGTTCGGCCCGCTGCGGCTCCCGGGACAGGTCGGCTTCGAACCAGAAGGCGGCGCCGCCGAGGCTGGCGGTCCCGACCCCGACCTCGCCGTCCATGGCCCAGGCGAGCTTGCGGGCGATGGCGAGGCCAAGTCCCGCCCCGCCCAACTGTACGTCGCGGCTCGGATCGGCCTGCTCGAAAGCTTCGAAGATCGTCTCCCGCGCGGTCTCGCTGACGCCTGGGCCGGTGTCCTCGACGCAGAAGCGGAGGCCGCCCGACGTCTCCGTCACGGTGATGAGCACGCCGCCCATGGCCGTGAACTTCACGGCGTTGCCGGCAAAATTGAGCAGGATCTGGCGCAGCCGGCCTTCGTCGGCGACCATGCGCCCGATGCCGGCCGGCGCGGCCCAGGCGATCTCCAAGCCCTTTTCCTGCGCCCGCGGCGCCAGCAGCTCGCAGACCGAGCGAAGCAGGCTCTCGATCTCGAAACTCGTGGGGTGCAGCTCGATCTTGTCAGCGCCGAGCCGGGCGAAATCCAGGACGTCGTTGACGAGGCCGAGGAGATGCTCCCCCGACTCCCGCAAGGCCGTCACATAGGCCCGCTGTTCCTGAGTCAGACGCGTGCCCTCCAGCAGCCTCGCCATGCCCAGCACGCCATTGAGCGGCGTGCGGAACTCGTGGCTCAGCGAGGCGAGCTGCTCGGCGCTCACCCGGGCGAGGGCTTGGTGCGGGGCCTTGGTCATCGCGCGCCTATAGGGCCGAACGGCTTAACGGTCGGTCAAACAGCGACCGATGTTTTCCCAAGTCTAGAGGCCAGCCATTTCCTGGGCCAGCGTGACCAGCGCGGCTCGAGCGGACGCCTGCGGAATGGCCGCATAGGCTTCCAGGAGGTCGGTCGCTCCCGAAATGGCCAGGGCGTGGATCACCTCGTCGGCGGCGTCGGAAAGGCCGCCCTCCTCGCCCACCAGCCAGCCGACGGTGGTGTCGAGCGCGGCGGCGATCGCCACCAGCATGGAGCCGGAGACCCGGTTGGCGCCGCGCTCGTATTTCTGGATCTGCTGGAAGGACACGCCGACCCGTTCCGACAGCACGCCCTGGCTGATGCCGAGGGACTTTCGGCGCAAGCGCATGCGCGCGCCGATCGCGATGTCTACGGGATCGGGTCCGATTGCGTCATCGAGAGGCATTTTGTCCTCAACATCCGCTTGCGATATGCTTCAGTTCAGAAGTGTGGCCTAAGCATAGCAACTAGACGCTGGCCAACGCGAGTCGCTAACCTGTTCATCCTATGCGCGCACCGACAGACAGCGGCGTGGACCCGGTCGAGCTTCTGACCCCCAGAGAGCGCGAGTGTCTGCGGCTTGTCGATCGGCACCTGAGCTCCAAGCAGATCGCGCGACAGCTCGGCATGTCGAAGGCGTCGGTCGACACCTATTGCGACCGCGCCCGCCGCAAGCTGGGGGTTCCGGACCGCTACGCCGCCGCGCGCGCGCTCATCGATCATGAGACCGCTGTCCCGATCGCGTCGGGACAGGACGCGATCAGGACAGACGGAGCCGCCGTCCTGTGGGCTGATGAGGCCCAACGAGGAGGCGAGCCTGATGGGCGACTGGTTGAGAGAGCTGGCGGACGCCAGGGTGTCGGTGGTGGATCTGCATCCAGACCGGCGGACGATGAACCGCAGGGCCGCGGTGGGCCAGGCGATCCGGGTCCGGGACGACGTGGCGGCCTTCGAGCGCCGCTGGCCGACGACCCCAGATCAGGAGGCGCAGGTCCCGGCTTTCACCTGGAACCAGTTGGAACGCCAGCTGGCGGATTTGGCCGATACCCCGATGAAGGCGGCCATGGCGAGCGAGCTCGTTTCGGCTTTGCGGAAGATGTCCCAGTTCAAGCCGCCGGAAATGGTCTTGCGGGAGATCCTCTGCACGAGCTGGGCCTTGCTGGACGAGGGCTTCCAGCCGGGAGCGGACGAGGTCTCGCCGGACGGCTCGGGCCGCTAGCGCGTCTTGGGCTGGTGGGGCTTATCGCCATCGTCTCGGCGCTTGCGTTCGGGGCGTTGCTGGCGGGGCTCCACGCCCTGCAGGGCTTAATTTAATCCTAATTTCGAACGGGGCCTTAGGCCTCACTTCCAAAAGTGCGAGCTGCACATAGCAGGCGCCCGGCGCTCGGCCGGACGCCAGGAGGACCCTCATGCTCAAGCAACGTCGTATGATCGCCGATCAAGTGGCGGCGAGTTTGTTCGAGGCCGAGGCCGCCATCGACGCCGCCCTGGCGAAGACGGCCGGCCTGGCCGGCGTGATGCCTGGTCTACGCGCCGACGCCGGGCTTTCCGCCCTGGTCGGCCAGGAAGCCGTCGAGCGGGCCAGCGAAGCCATCGCGCTGCTCGCCCAGGCGCGGCGGGCCATTTGTGAGACCCACAAGGAGCTGGATGCGGCCAAGACGCAGATCGGCCTCGGTGCGGTGATGTACGGCGGCATGGAAAAGCCGCCGCCCAGCGCCAGCCTTCGCCGCTCGCTGCGCGCGGTGGCGAGCTGACCGCCGGTTGCATCCGACGGGATTAGTCGCAGTATCAGGGCCCTCGGATCTCTGAGGGCCCTTTTTCGTGTTGAACTCGACGCCGGAGCGTATCTGGGCGGCGGCCATGTTCGCCGTCTCCGCCTATGCGTTGTGGCGGGGCGGGCGGGTCGAGCGCCTGGTCGCGGGGGCCAACATCCTCGCCTGGCTCATCACGATCGCCGTGCAGAACCGGCACGACTGGCTGCATCCCCAGTGGGGCGTGCTCGCGGTGGACCTCGCCTTTCTCGGATTGCTGCTCACCCTGGTCGTGCGCACGACGCGGTCGTGGGTGATGCCGGCCGCGGCCTTTCAACTGCTGGCGGTGGTGACCCACATGGCGATCATGGCCGACAAGGGCGTGCGCGCCTGGGCCTATATCACCGCCCTGATCCTTTGGAGCTATCTGGTGCTGATCAGCCTTGCGGCCGGCACCTACCTGCACGCGAGGTTCAGCGGGCGACCAGCACGCTGACGGGCGCCTCCCGCACTATGCGTTCGGCGTTGGAGCCGAGAAGACGGGAGACGGCGCTCGGCTGGTGCGACCCGACGATGATCAGGTCGGCCCCGATCTCGCGCGCCTCGGCGAGGATTTCGCCGGCCACCCCGCCGACGCGCACCTTGGTGGCGACGGGCCAGGTGGTCGCCCCGATCTTGCCGGCCCACTGGGCGAGCTCGCCTTCGTGATGGGCCTGTTCGTCGGCGTCGAAGGTCTTGGGCAAATAAATGTTGTAGCGGGAAGAACGGGGGGTGCGGACATTCACCAGGGTGATCCGGGCGCCGCAGGCCTCGGCCAACTGCCGGGCGCGCTCCAGCTCCCTTTCCGTATTGGTCGGATCCTCGATGTCGACGGTCACTAGGATGTGGGTGAAGTCAGCCATACCGAATTCTCCTCGGGGCTAGGTGCGCCACGTCAAGTTCGATGTTCATGGTGTCGGCGTCGATGATCAAGGTCGTTGCGCCCTTTCTGGGCCGCCGCCTGTATCATCACAGGGCCCTGCAGGGCGTTGGACGCGCCAAGGCGCCGGGCTGAGAATCCGGGCGGCCCGCACGGGGCGTGACTCCTGCGGCAGCGATCATGCTGGGGGCGGGGAAGGCGACTGCTTGCAGCGGCCGAGTCCTGCACAGGTGATCAGCACGCGCTTGCGGCTTTGGCGAAAGCCTTGACCCCGGCCCCACGAGCATGAACTTGACCTCGCCGGTGGTGAGCCGGACCTACACGTCCACACGGCGGGCTTCCACGCCTTGGAAAGCTACGGTGGCGACGGGGGACGCGAGGCCAACCCCTGGATTCGGCTCGACTTATCCACAAGTCGAGCGCCTCGCGCGGCTCGGATCGGGAACAAAGATGGAACTTTATGAGAAGATGAGACGAATCCGCGACTTAAGCGTGTCTCTTTGAGTTCTAAGCTAAACCGTTGAGCGGCGCTTTTCAATCACCTGCCACATGATCTCCGTCGCGTCGACTCCAGTGAAGCGCTGGAGCGCCCGGGCCCCTGTCGGAGAGGTCACGTTGATCTCGGTCAGGTAGTCGCCGATCACGTCGATACCCACGAAGAGCAGGCCACGGCGTTTGAGCTCCGGGCCGATGATAGCGCACAGCTCGCGGTCGCGTTCGGTGAGGTCCACCGCCTCGGCCCGTCCGCCGACCGCCAGATTGGAGCGGATCTGACCGGCGTTCGGCACGCGGTTGATGGCTCCGACGGGTTCGCCGTCCACCAGCAGGATGCGCTTGTCACCCTTGGAGACCGCCGGAATGAACTTCTGGGCGATGACCGGCTCGCGACCGATCATGCGATGGAGGTCGAGCAGGGCGTCCAGGTTGGGGTCGTCCGCCAGGAGCCGCGCCACCCCCGAGCCGCCGCCGCCATAGAGCGGCTTCAGGACGATGTCGCCGTGACGGGCGCGGAAATCGTAGATCGCCTCGACGTCGGAGGTGATCAGGGTCGGCGGCTGCACGCCCGGAAATCCGGTGACGAACAGCTTTTCCGGCGCATTGCGCACCTCGGTGGGATTGTTCACCACCAGGGTCTTGGGATGGATCACGTCGAGGAAGTGGGTCGAGGTGATATAGGCCATGTCGAAGGGCGGATCCTGGCGCAGCAGGACGACATCGAACGTCGAAAGATCGACCAGGTCCCAGTCGCCGAAAGCGGCGTGCTCGCCCTTCACGTCCTGCACCGTCACCGAGCGGCCGCGGGCGAAGACCTTGCCCTCTTCCAGCGCCAGCCGGTCGGGCGTGTAGACGAAGAGCGAGTGGCCGCGCGCCTGGGCCGTCAGCATCATCAGGAAGGTCGTATCGCCTTCGATCTTGATGGCCTCGAGCGGATCCATCTGGACGGCGACCTTCAACGGCATGGGCGTACGCTCCTGAACAGCCAAGGCGTCTCAGATAGTCCGACCAGCGTCCGGGCGCCAGCGGCCGATCAATTGAGTTGCAGTCGAACCCGCTCGCGCTGGGCGCGGGCCGCAAGCGCTGCGCCGCCGTCCAGGGCGCTGGCCTTGGCGAGCGCCTCCAAGGCGCCGGCAAGGGCGCCTTGCCCCTCGCGCGCCGCCGCGACGTCCAGCCAGGGGCGATGATCCAGCGGGTCCAGCAGGGCCCGTCGCAGGGCGGCCCGCTCGGCCCGGCCGTAGTCGCGCGCGTTCGCAGCGCGGGCGAAGACGTTGTTCTGCAGGCGGATCAGCACCTCGCGATCGCTGGCGGGCGCCATCAGCCGGTCGAGCCGATCGGCGACGTTGGGCGTCAAGCCTGCGTGCAGCGCCCGGCGGGTCAGTTCGGAGGGCAGCACGACGCGACCTTCGCTGAAGGGATCGAGGGCGAGGGGGCCCTCGGCGGTCTCGATGCGCAGAAGGAAGTGCCCGGGAAAGTCGACGCCGTTGACCGTCAGGCCGCACCGGCGCGCGACATGCAGGTAGTAGACCCCCAGCGCGACCGGCAGGCCGCGCCGACGCTCGGCCACCGCCACGACGCAGGCGTTGTCGGGGTGCTCATAGGTGAAGAGGTCGCCAGTCAGTCCGAGATCGCCGGCCATGGTTTCGGCCAGCGCTTCCTCGGGGCTTTCGCGCCGGAGGCGGTCGGACAGCCGCTCCACGCCGATCTTCGCCAAGTCTCGGGCGAGCGTCGCGTCCCGCGCTGGATCTTCGTGGACGGCGCAGGCGATCGCAGCTTCCAACAACGGGAAGTCGTCGTCGCTCGTGCCGCCGGCCTCGCGCAGTACGCTTTCGGCTTCGTCTTGGGTCATTCGGACTGGTTCATGCGCCTTTCCAGGCGTCGGGGGTGTGTATTGGCAGTTTTCCTGGGGCCAGTGCGATCAAATCGAGGCGAATGGAGAGATTTTGCAAGCTGGGCCGACGTGCGGCGATTGCGCGCCCCGCCCTGCGCAGCCGCTCCCGTTGCATCTCCGTCACGGTTTCCAGGGCCGTCTCGAGGGTGGCGCGCCGCTTCACCTCGACGATCGCCAGGACCTTGCCGCGCTGGGCCAGGAGGTCGATCTCCCCCTGCGGCGTGCGCAGCCGAAAGCCTAGGATGCGGTAGCCCTTCAGCATCAGCCATACCGCGGCGATCGCCTCCGCACGGCGGCCAGCGAGGCGCGCGGCCGCGCCGCCTTCATTTCTGGCGCAGCTCCATGGCCCGCCGATAGAGGTCGCGCCGAGGCAGACCAAGCGCCTTGGCGACCTCGGCGGCCGCGTCGGCCGGCTTGAGGCGGGTGAGGGCGTCGCGGAGCGCGGTGTCCGCATCGGCGGCGCTGGCGGCCTCTTCACGGCCCGGTCCGACCAGTATGACCAGCTCGCCCTTGGGAAAGTCCATGCTGGGATCGGCCGCCAGATCGTCCAGGCGTCCGCGGGTGACGGTTTCGTAGAGCTTGGTGAGCTCCCGGGCGACGGTCGCCTCGCGCGGTCCGAACACCGCCGCCATGTCCGCCAGGCTGGAGGCGAGGCGCGAGCCGCCCTCGAAAAAGACCAGGGTGGCCCGGATGCCGGCGAGTTCCTCGAAGAAGCCGCGCCGCGCCGCGCTCTTCGGCGGAGGAAAGCCTGCGAAAAGGAAGCGGTCGGTCGGCAGACCGGCGACCGAAAGGCCGGCCAGCAGGGCCGAAGCGCCCGGGATAGGATGGACGGCGGCGCCTTGAGCCACGGCCTCGCGCACCAGGCGGAAGCCGGGATCGGAGACGAGCGGGGTGCCGGCGTCGGAAACCAGGGCGATGCGGCCGCCTTCGGCCAGCAGGGCGAGCGCCTTGGGTCCGCTCCGTTCCGCGGAGTGCTCGTCATACCGCTCGATCTTCTTTGAGAGGCCGTAGGCGGAGAGCAGCTTGGCGGCGACGCGCGTGTCTTCCGCCAGCACGAGGTCGGCTCCGGCGAGCACGTCCAAGGCGCGCAGGGTTATGTCGCGCAGGTTGCCGATGGGCGTCGCCACCACATAGAGGCCCGGCGCGAGCGGGGCGTCGGAAAGGGCCGGCGGCGGGGGGTGGCGCGACATGGGCTAGGCTTGGCCGCTTATCGCTCAGGTCGCAAGCCTGGAGGTGACATGGTCGAGCACCAGCCGCCCGGCCCCGGTCGCGCGCAGCCGCTGCGGATCATCGGCCAGAAGGCCCGCAGCCACGAGCCGCCGAACCTCCGGATGATCGGCTGACAGCCCGATGGCCGAGAGCTCGCCGAAATCCACCCCCTCCATGATGCGCAAGCCCGACAGCAGCCGCTCCTCGGCCGCTTCCTCCGCGCTCAGGGCCTCGAAGCTGGCGAAGCCCGCGCCGGACGCTGCGACCTTCGCGACATAGTCAGCGGGCCTTGGGTGCGCGTAGGTGGCGGTGCGGCGGCCCTCCAGGACCAGGCGACCATGCGCCCCGGGACCCGCCCCCACATAGTCCAGGCCTCTCCAATAGACGAGATTGTGCCGCGACCGGGCGGCCTCGCCGCGGGCGTGGTTGGAAACCTCGTAGGCCTCGAAGCCGGCGGCTTCGAGCACGTCCTGCGTCGTCTCGAAGAGCTCGGCCGCGGTCTCCTCGCCCGGTGGCAGGAGCTGGCCGCGCCGCACCGCGCGGTCGAAGGCGGTCCCGGACTCGATGGTGAGCTGGTAGGGCGAGACGTGCTCGGCGCCCAGGTCGAGGGCGGCCGTGAGTTCCTCCCGCCACGCCGCAGGCGTCTGTCCAGGCCGGGCGTAGATCATGTCTATGGAAAGACGTGGAAAGGCTTTCGCCGCTTCGGCGGCGGCGGTCTTCGCCGATCGCGCGTCATGGTTCCGGCCCAGCAGCCGCAAGGCCTCGTCGTCGAGCGCCTGGAGACCGAGCGACAGCCGGTTGACCCCGGCCTGGGCGAAGGCGGCGAAACGTTGGCTTTCAGCGTCGGTGGGATTGGCCTCGAGGGTGATCTCGACCTCTCCGCTCGGGGTCCAGAGCCGCCGCGCCAGGGCGATCAACTCGGCGGCCCAGGCCGGATCCATCAGCGATGGGGTGCCGCCGCCGAAGAAGATCGAAACCAGTTCCCGTCCGCCGGTCAGCTCTCGCTGGGCCTTAAGGTCATCGGCGATGGCGGCCGCGAGGGCCGCCTGCTCGCCGGCCCGCCCCCGGTCGCGATAGACGTTGAAATCGCAATAGGGGCAGATCTTCGCGCAGTAGGGCCAATGGATGTAGAGGCCCAGCGGCGCGGTCAAAGCAGGGCGGCCTTGAGCTTGGCGAAGGCGCGGGCCCGATGGCTGATCTGGTCCTTCTTGTCCGGATCCATTTCGCCGAAGGTGATCTCTTCGCCCAGCGCCCGGAAGATCGGGTCGTATCCATGCCCGCGGTCGCCGCGGCCGGGGAAGACCAGGGTTCCGTCGACGCGGCCTTCCACGACCACCGCCGGCCCATCCGGCCAGGCGACGGCGAGCGCACAGGTGAACCAGGCGGAGAAATCCTCCGCGCCGACCTCTTCGAGCCGCTGCTCGACCTTCTTCATCGCCCCGGCGAAATCCTTCTCGGGACCGCCCCAGCGGGCCGAATAGATGCCAGGCGCGCCGTCCAACGCGGTGACGGAAAGCCCAGAATCGTCGGCCAGAGCGATCAGGCCGCTGGCCTGCGCGGCGGCGCGGGCCTTGAGCAGGGCGTTGCCGACGAAGGTGCTCTCCGTCTCTTCGGGTTCGCCGAGTCCCAGTTCGCCGGCGGTCACCAGCTCGAAGCGGTTGTCGAGGATGGCGGCGAGTTCGCGCGCCTTGCCAGGATTGTGGGTGGCGACCACCAGCTTCGCGCCGGCCTCCAGCTTAAGGGCCATGGTTCCTCGGGGGCTTGGGATGGGCGGCGGAACCTAGCGCCCTGAGGCCGGCTCCGCATTTCAAAAGTTTAATATCGTTTCTCGATATAGGATCGCCTAGTCTGCGCCTCGACTGATGCGGAGGGCCGCGATGCGCGCCTTGGGGCCGGGCTCGGTTTCGAGCTTCCTGAAGATCATTCTCGACGTGGTGTTCTTCGCCCTATGGATCGGCCTGGGCGCGGTGGCGCTGATGATGCTGGCGGCCGTGCTGTTCAGCTTCAATCCCGAGCTGATCGACAACATTTCCATTCGCACCGGCGCGACCGAGATCGAGGCCGGCGGTCCCGTGCTGCTGGGCGGGCTGGCGGCGGCCGGGCTCTATCTGGCCGGCGTGCTGGTCATCGTCGAGCGGCTGCGCAGGATCTTCGCGACCCTTACGGCCGGCGATCCCTTCCATCCGGAGAACGTGCGGCGGCTGCGCGTCATCGGGCTGGTGCTCGCCGGCCTCGAAATCGGCCGCTACCTCGTCTACGCGATCGGCATATGGGCCCTGCCCGGCGCCGACATCACGCGGCCGGAGTTCAGCCCCACGGCATGGTTCTCGGTGCTGGTGGTGTTCGTCCTGGCCGAGATCTTCCGGGAAGGCGCGCGTCTGCGGCGCGAAGCGGAGCTGACGATCTAGCATGCCGATCCGTGTGAACCTCGACCGCGTGCTGCTCGAACGCCGGATGTCGTTGACCGAGCTCGCCGACCGGGTGGGCGTGACCATCGCCAACCTCTCCATCCTCAAGACAGGCAAGGCGCGCGCCGTCCGCTTCACGACGCTCTCCGCCCTCTGCCGGGAGCTCGATTGCCAGCCCGGCGACCTCTTGGTCTACGAGCCTGGACCCGACGATGCAGTCCTGGACGAAGAGTTCGGCTAGCCCGCCACCAGCGGTATGACGCTAGTATGTCTGCGGACGGAACGAGCCGTCCTTCAGTAGGGTTTCGCGATGCTGCTTCATCTGTCGACCTGGCAAGAGGTCGAAGCCTTTCTCCAGCGCTCCAAGACGGTGATCGTCCCGATCGGATCCAATGAGCAGCATGGCCCCACCGGCCTGCTCGGGACCGACTGGCTCTGTCCCGAGATCATAGCTCACGAGGCGCAGAAGACCGCGGACCTGTTGGTCGCGCCGACCTTCAACATCGGTATGGCCCAGCATCACCTGGGCTTTCCCGGCACGATCTCGCTTCGGCCTTCCACATTCATGTCGGCGATCGGCGACTGGTGCCGTTCGCTGGCGGGCCATGGGTTCGAAAAGATCTATTTCCTGAACGGACACGGCGGCAACGTCGCCACCATCGAGGCCGCCTTCTCCGAACTCTATGCCGAGGCGAGCTTCTCCGGGCGCCAAAGGGGCTTTGCGCTGAAGCTCAAGAACTGGTGGGACCTGCGGGGCGTGACGGCGCTCGCCAATCAGCAGTTCCCCACGGGCCACGGCAGCCACGCGACTCCTTCGGAGATCGCCGTCACCCAGTGGGCCTATCCGGATGCGATCAAGAGCGCCAACTACGCGCCGCAGATCGCGCCGACCGGACCGATCCGCGAGGCGGTCGACTTCCGCGCCCGCTACGCCGATGGACGGATGGGCTCCGATCCGGCCCAGGCCACGCCCGAAAAGGGCGGAGAACTGGTCGCCAAGGCCGTGCAGGCCCTGGTCGCCGACGTGGCGGAGTTTTCGGCGGAGTCCTTTCCGGCCCGCGGCTGATTCTCACGCCGTGAAGATCTGCCCGTCGATCAGCGCCACGGGCCAGGGAGCCAGGCGCTGGTTCGCGCACGGTCCGGCGACGCAGACGCCGTCCGTCGGGCGAAACAGCGCCGCATGGCCACCGCAGAGGATGAGGTCCCCTTCGCGCGTCAGATAGCGGTCATCCCACGCCGCCAACGGCCAGCCGGCATGGGGGCAGGAATCCACATAGCCGCGGATTTCCCCCGCCACACGCACCACGAACCCGGCGAAGAGCTTGCCGCCCTCGCGGAAGCGGAAGCCCTTCGACCCCGGGTCCGGAAGGTCGGCGAGCGCGCAAAGAGCGACGCCTGGCGCCGGCCGCGCCGGATTGTCCGGGCTGTCTCGGGTCAAGCTGCGAAGTCGCCCAGGGTGGCGCGGAAGCGCTTGATGTCGACCCGTTCGAACAGTCCGGCCTGGTTGTACGGGTCGTCCGCGGCGAAGGCCTCCGCCTCCGCCCGATCGGCCACGTCCAGGATCAACATCGAGCCGGCCATGTTCCCGTCCTCGTCCAGCATCGGACCGGCGAGCTTCACCTTGTCCCTGCGCGCGCCGACATAGGCGAGGTGCGCTTCCCGGTTGGCCATGCGCAGATCGAGAGCGTTCGGTTTGTCGACGCAGTGAAGGACGTAGAGGGTCAAGGGGCGGCTCCAGCTATCTTTCGGACTTGATGGGACGCGCCAGGAGACCGGCGATCGCCTCGTCGACCTCCGCCTCACCGGCGAGAATGGCGGCGACGGCTTCGCAGATCGGCGCCTCGACCTCGAGCTTGCGCGCCAGGGCGACGACCGCCGGCGCGGATGCGACGCCTTCCGCGACCGACACCTTGCCGGCCAGGGCCTCGCTGAGGGTCTGGCCGCCGCCGAGCGCGAGGCCCACGCTCATATTGCGCGATTGCGGGCTGGAGCAGGTCAGGACGAGGTCCCCGAGGCCGCAGAGGCCGGCGACCGTCTCCGCCTGCCCGCCCAACGCCACGGCCATACGCGTCATCTCGGCGAAACCGCGCGTGATCAGGGCGGCGTGAGCGCTGCGCCCCAGGCCCTTGCCCTCGGAAATCCCGCAGGCGATGGCGAGCACGTTCTTCACCGAGCCGCCGATCTCCGCGCCGATCATGTCGGTCGCCAGATACGGCCGGAAGGTCGGAAGGCTGAGCGACGCCGCGAGCTGGAAGCCCAGTTCCTCGTCCGGGCAGGCCAGGGTTACGGCGGTCGGCAGGCCCCGAGCCACGTCGATGGCGAAACTTGGTCCGGAGAGCACCGCCGGCGAGGCCTGAGGCAAGCCCTCGTCGAGCACCTCGGTCATCAGTTTGAGCGAGCCCTGCTCCACGCCCTTGGAGCAGAGCACCATGGGCACGCCTGCCCGGGCGTGCGGCCTAAAGGCGTCGAGGCTGGCTCGGAGATGCTGCGCTGGCGTGACGTTCAGCACGAAGTCCGCGGCCGCCAGCGCGCTCATGTCGCCGGTCGCACGCACCGGCGCATCGAAGACGACGCCGGGCAGGAAGGTCTTGTTCTCGCGAGTCTCGTTGATCGCGGTCACGACCTCCGGCTCGCGAGCCCAGAGGGTGGTTGCAAGGCCTGCGCGGGCGCAGACCAGGGCGAGCGCCGTGCCCCATGCGCCGCCGCCGATGACGCCTGCGGTCTTCATGCCTTGGCTCCCTTGCGGCCGAATGCGTGGGTGGGGTTGGCGGCTGCGGCTTCCGGATCGAGCGGCCATCGCGGACGAGCCGGGGCGTCGAGCGGATCGGAAACGCCCAGCGCCAGGCGCTCGGCGCCCGCCAAGGCGATCATGGCCGCATTGTCGGTGCAATAGGCGAGAGGCGGGGCGTCGAAAGAGAAGCCGTGCTGTTCCGCGACCTGCTGAAGCCGAGTCCGCACGGCCTTGTTCGCCGCGACGCCGCCGGCGACGACGAAGCGCAGGGGCGTTCCGGGCCGTTCCTGCGCATAGGCGCTCATGGCCCGCTCGGTCCGTTCGGCGAGCTGCCGGGCGATCGCTGACTGTACGGCCGCCGCGAGGTTGCGGCCCTCTTCTTCGGTCGTGACTGTGGCGGCGAAGCGGGCCGCGGCGGTCTTCAGGCCGGAGAAGGAGAAGTCGAATCCCTTGCGGCCCAGGAGGGCGCGCGGAAGCTCATAGGCTGACGGATCGCCGCCCGCGGCGAGCTTTTCCAGGGCCGGCCCGCCCGGATAGGGCAGGCCCATGCTCTTGGCGATCTTGTCGAACGCCTCGCCAGCGGCGTCGTCGATAGTGGAGCCGAGGCGGCGGCAGGCGCCCACGCCCTCCACCGCGAGAAGCTGGCAATGCCCGCCTGAGACCAGGAGCAGGAGGAAGGGGTAGGGGATGTCCGCCGCCAGCCGCGCCGAGACCGCATGGCCCTCCAGGTGGTTGACGGCCACGAGCGGCAGGCCCCGCGCCAGGGCGACCGCCTTGCCGAAGGAAAGCCCGACCATGACGCCGCCGACCAGACCCGGGCCCGCGGTCGCCGCCACGCCCGAGAGCTCGGCGTAGGAAACCCCCGCCTCCTTCATGGCCTGGGCGGTGACGGAATCGATGGTCTCCACATGGGCGCGGGCCGCGATCTCCGGCACGACGCCGCCATAGGGTGCGTGGGCGGCGAACTGCGTGCCGATCACCGAGGACAGCACCTCCACCCGACCGTCGGGATCCAGGCGCACGACCGAGGCCGCGGTCTCGTCGCAGCTGGTTTCCAGGCCCAGGACAGTGAGCGGTGACTGCGCCAAGGGATCTCCCGTGGTTGCGGCTTTCGGCCCCGTCCTATAGGGCGGGGCTTCCTTTCAAACGCCGAGGTAGACTGCGCGTCGTGCCCACGCAACCGCCCGTCCGGATCGGAGCCCGCGGCTCCAAGCTCTCCCTGGCCCAGAGCGGCATGGTCCAGCGGCGCATCGCCGCCGCCCTCGGCGCCGATCCCAGCGATCCGAGGGAGGTCGAGGCCGTCGCGCCGCTGGTGGTCATCACCACCACCGGAGACCGGGTGCAGGACCGCCGGCTGCTGGAAATCGGCGGCAAGGGCATGTTCACCAAGGAGATCGAGGAGGCCCTGCTGTCGGGCGCCATCGACTGCGCGGTGCACTCGATGAAGGACATGCCCGCGGCCCTGCCCGATGGCCTCTGCATCGCGGCGAGCCCGGAGCGCGAAGATCCGCGCGACGCGTTCCTCAGCCACAAGGTGGAACGGCTGGAGGATTTGCCGCAGGGCGCCATCCTCGGAACGGCGTCCCTGCGTCGCCAGGCCCAGTCCCTTCACCGCCGGCGCGACCTCGACGTCCGCATGCTCAGGGGCAATGTGGACACCAGGCTGGCCAAGCTGGCCGCGGGGGAGGCCGACGGCATCCTGCTGGCGCTCTCCGGTTTGAAAAGGCTTGGTCTCGGCGACCTGCCGCAGAGCCTGCTCGATCCGGTGGAATGTCCGCCTGCGCCTGGTCAAGGCGCCCTGGCGATCGAGACTCGGGCTGCCGACGTCGGAGCCCCTTGGCTGGAAGCTATCCGGCATGCGCCGACCATGGTGTCGGTCGCGGCCGAGCGCGGCGCCCTGACCGCGCTTGAAGGCTCATGCAAGACGGCGATCGGAGCCTATGCCCGTCTCTCGGGCGGGTCGCTCCACCTGATCGTCGAGGCGCTTTCGGCGGACGGCGTCCACCGCTTCCGTCACGAAGGATCGGCCGAACTCTCGGCCGCTCGCGATCCGCAGGAGGCGGCGCGGGCGCTCGGCTTCT
>Ga0065721_10050873_pt1 | contig 17379 bp, 18 predicted proteins | sample Mesricmetagenome_FD_59108 | JGI IMG/M metagenome (GOLD analysis project Ga0065721, IMG submission 59108) | Mesophilic microbial community from rice straw/compost enrichment Sample: eDNA_1 v2 (version 2) | ecosystem: Engineered > Solid waste > Grass > Composting > Bioreactor | place: USA: Davis... | reverse complement strand
GTTCGCCTCCATCGAGACCTACTACAATCGCCAGCGCGCCCACTCGGCCATCGGGTACATCACACCCGAGCAGGCCGAGCTACGATCTGCGTGAACCCGTGTCCACCGAACCGGGGCAAGATCATGTCCGAGTTCGACATCCGCGTGGACGCGGCGCCAGTCGAACTGCCGACCGGCCATGTGGTGCCGCTCGGCTTGCTCGTCGTGGAGTTGGTGACGAACGCAATCAAGCATTCCGATCCGCCCGACGGAAACCAGGGCATTGATGTCGGATTCATTGCGCTGAAAGACGGCCGGTTGGAACTCACGGTGCGCGATCATGGGCGCGGCATGCCGGAGGGATTCACCGTCGAAAGGGCTGGACGAGGCCTTGGGATGACCGTGATCCGAGGGTTGGCGCGCCAGCTCGACGCGGAACTTGCCGTGGGAAATGCCGAACCCGGTGCGCGGTGGAGGGTCATTCTGCCCGCATACAGGGACATGCGGACGACCGGCCAAGACGTCTGCCGAAAATCCCGGACCGCCGAAACAAACATCAGCTGACACGACCCAGCCACCTCGGCGGCATCGCGCATCACCGGCCGGCATGACGCATTTTCAGGGCATGCTGGCAGGATTTGTAGCGTGGTTTGTCCGAAACTGCCTCCAATCGCGGGTTGAACGGACAGTCCGGATGCTGTGCAATGGGCGAACAACGCAGATCGTGCGGGTTGAAGGAAACCCAGGCGAATGTGAAGTTCAGAACGTCCAAAAGCCGCCTGATGCACGTCCATCATAAATGGACGGATCGCCCCGCGCCGAATACCAGCTGTCATATCCCAAGCTGAATACATGGAGCATTGCCATGATGTCGGTCCCCGTCACGGTCCTGACCGGTTTTCTTGGAGCCGGCAAAACGACTCTGCTGAACCGTATACTTGTGGAATCCGGGGATGTGCGCACCGCGGTCATCGTCAACGAGTTCGGCGAACTTGGCATTGACGGTCAGCTCGTGACGGCGACCAGTGAAACCGTCATCGAACTCAACAACGGATGCGTCTGTTGCGTCGTGCGCGGCGACCTGATCGATGCCCTCACCGGGCTTGCCGCCGGCGACCGTCGCTTCGACCGCGTGGTGATCGAGACCAGCGGCCTCGCCGACCCTGCGCCGGTGATCCAGTCCTTCGTGCTGGACGAGCATCTGCGGACCCATTACCGGCTGGATGCCATCGTTGCCGTGGCCGATGTGCGGCACCTGCGCCAACAGCTCGGCCACGACGAGGCCCGCGAGCAGATCGCCTTCGCCGACGTGATCGTGCTGAACAAGACCGACCTGGAACCGGCCGCAACGGCGGTCGCCGTCGTGCAGGACATTCGCGCGCTCAATCCGTTGGCGCGCATCCACCGGACGCAGTATGGCGCGGTACCGCTGCCCTGCATTCTCGACATCGGCGCCTTCGACCTGCAGAACATTCTGCGCCTCGATCCGACCATCCTGAACGAGCATGAGCACGAGCATGCGTCGGACATCGCCTGCATCGCGTTCCGCCAAGCCGGCCGTTTGGCCCCGGTCGCCGTGGACCGCTGGCTCAGCCGGCTGGTTCAGGCCAAGGGACGCGACCTGCTGCGCATGAAGGGCGTGCTCGACATCGCCGGGGAAAACCGCCGCTTCGTCTTTCACGGCGTCCACATGACGCTGGACGGCCGCCCCGGCCGCCCCTGGCTGCCCGACGACGAGCGGCTGAGCCAGATCGTCTTCATCGGGCGCGATCTTGACCGAAGCGATCTTCTGGCTGGCCTGCAAAGCTGCATCGTGCCCCCGGCATTCCGTTCGTCCCAGGCCGACACAGCCGCCGCCTGACCGCCCTTTCAAATCCCCCTATTCAAATCCCCCTCTACAAATCCAAGGATACGATCGATGAAGCTGCAGCATTATCTCGGCGGCCTGGAGGGTCTCGGCCCGGTTTCCGTCGAAACCCGCGTGTTCGTGGAAGAGTGGGAAAAGCGCATCTTCGGCATCCACACGGCGATGATGGCGCTCAGCCCCCAGTTGCCGCTGCCCGCCACGCCCAGCACCTTCCGCACCGTCTGGACCTGGGCGGACCTGCGCAAGGGCGCGGAGGCCATGAACCCCTTCGATTATTTCAAATTCCGCTATTACGAAAAGTGGCTCGGCGGCATTAGCGCCTACTGCATCGCCAACGGCTACATCACCGAAGAGGAGTTGGAGGCGCGCACCGCCGAATACTCCGCCGACCCCGACAAACCGCTGCCCCAGGGCAGCGCCGAGGCCCCCAACGGCCTGACGATCGACCAGCGGGTGGAGCGGTACCTCGCCGAAGGGGACTCGCCCAAGCGCGACGTCGACATTCCGCCCGCCTTCCAGACCGGGGACGCCGTGCACATCCGCAATGTGCCGTCGATCGCGCACACCCGGCTGCCGGGCTTCCTGCGCAACCGCAGCGGTGTGGTGGAATGCGTTTATCCCGGCACCTACGGCTATCTGACCGACACCGGAACCGACGGCGTCGGAGCGCCGATGCCGGTCTATTGCGTCCGGTTCGCCGCCGACGATCTCTGGCCCGGCAACACCGAGCCCAACGTCACGCTCTACGCCGACCTGTACGCCACCTACGTGGCGCCCGCCGCCTGATTCCGGAGCCCGACGATGACCGACCGTTTCCAGTACGCGAACGACCGCGAAGCCTACAGCGCCGCCCGCGCCAAGGCGCTCGAATCCCTGCTCATCGAAAAGGGCATCATCACCGGCACGACCGTGGACACGGTGCTGAAGGTCTTCGAGACCAAGATGGGACCCTTCAACGGCGCGAAGATCGTCGCCCGCGCCTGGGTCGATCCGGCCTTCAAGGCACGCCTGGTCGCGGACACGCCGGCCGCCATCGCCGAGCTGAAGGACCTGCCCGAGGGCATGGCCGGCGCCGAAGGCGAGCACATGCGCGCCGTCGCCAACGAGACGGGTGTTCACAACCTGATCATCTGCACGTTGTGCTCCTGCTATCCCTGGCCGGTGCTCGGCCTGCCGCCCTACTGGTACAAGGACCCGACCTTTCGCAGCCGCGCCGCCCGCGAGCCCCGCGCCGTGCTGAAGGAATTCGGCCTGGACGTTCCCGAGACGACCGAGGTGAAGGTGTGGGACAGCAGCGCCCAAATCCGCTGGTTCGTCATTCCCGAGCGCCCCGCCGGCACCGAGGGGATGAGCGAGGCCGAACTTGCCGCGCTCGTCACGCCCGAAGCGATGATGGGCGTGGCGGTTGCGAAGGCCGCCTGACGACGGGAGGTGACCGATGCTGACCCGGTTCGAACAGTTCGCCGTCACCAGCATGGTGGGGGCCAAGGACCATCCCCCGCGGGCCAACGGCACGCTTTGCTTCGCCTCCGATTGGGAGCGCGCGGCCTTTGGCGTCGCCCTGGCGCTCGCCCGCGACGGGCATTTCGAGTGGGAGGATTTCCGCCAGAACCTGATCGCCGCCATCGGCGATTGGGAGCGGGCACACACGGTCCAAGGCCCGGACTTCAACGACCCGGACTGGAACTACTACGAGCAGTGGCTGACCGCGTTGGAGGCGACGATGCTCCAGCGCGGGCTAGCCACCGCTGACGAGCTGGCCACCCACATGGCCGCCGATGCCGCCCGGCCGACGCCGGCCTGACCACCGAGCCTCCCCATCCTCACCGCATAGGAACACGTCCATGCACATTGAACCCGGCATGCTGTCCGCCGCGAAGATCATGGGAGCCAACGCCGCCGCAATCAGCGTTCTGGCGTCCCACGCTCCCGCTTTCCTCCGGCGGCCGACGGAATGGGCCAAGTCGCTTCTCGCCGCCGCCTTCTTCTCGGTCCTGATGGAAGTGTGGCACCAGCCCGTCGGCCCATCCGAACTGCACTTCATCGGGGCGTCCGCGATCTACTTCATCTTCGGATTCCGGGCGACGATGTTCGGGTTCGGCATCGGGCTCCTGTTCCAGGGCCTGCTGTTCGAGCCGCAGGACCTCGTCCACCTCAGCGTGAATTCGCTGTCCTTGATGGTGCCGCTGGCGGGCGCCCACCTCTCCGTCGGCCGCAAGATCCTGGAAGCCGGCAAGCTGGACACCGTGCGCTGGTCGACGATCCTGCGCTTTGACGCCGTCTATTACAGCGGCGTGGTCGCCATGGTCGGCTTCTGGCTGATGCTCGGCGAAGAGGCGACTCCTCTTGCCGATTGGGCATTGTTCGCGGCAGCTTATCTGCCGGTCGTGATCTGCGAGCCGGCAATCAGCTGCGGCCTGCTCCGTCTGCTTGGGCGTCTGAACACGAACAACCCGGTCCTGCGTTTCACCACCTTCGCCGGCCCGGTTGTCGCGTGACGCCGGATTGAGATGAGGGCACCGTACGGGTGGCCGGCCGGTCGGCCACCCGCTTCGATGGATTATCCCGAAACATGCGCATTGTGATCCTCGCCCCGCCGAATGTTCAGTCGCTCGATGTCGTTGGTCCGGCCGAGGTGTTCTGGGAAGCGGCGCGCCGTCTCGGCGACCGCGACGCCTACACGGTTCAGGTGATGGGCACGAAGGAAGGCCCCATCGCCGGCACCGGCAGCCTCCGCTTTCTCGCGGATCGAACCATTTACGACCCGGACGAACCCATCGACACGTTGCTGGTCGCCGGCGATCCATCTTTCGGCGACATCGATCCGGCGGCAATCGCCTGGCTGCGCCGACGCGCGCCGACGGTGCGGCGCTATGGATCGATCTGCACCGGCGTCTTCCTGCTGGCTGCGGCAGGACTTCTCGACGGCAAACGGGTCACCACGCACTGGGAATGCGCCGACAAGCTGATGGCCGAGTTCCCCAACCTCACCGTCGACGCCGATCAGATCTTCATTCACGACGGCGCGCTGTGCACGGCGGCCGGGGTGACCTCCGGGATCGACCTCGCCTTGTCCCTGCTGGAAGAGGATCATGGGCGCGATCTGGCGCTGCTGGTCGCGCGCTATATGGTGATGTTCCTGAAACGCCCCGGCGGACAATCCCAATTCAGCGCGCATTTGGCCGCCCAGACCGCCAGTCGCACGGCCATCCAGAAGTCGCAGCAGCATGTGCTGGAGAACCTGTCGTCAGACCTGTCGGTGGAGGCGCTGGCGGTCCAGGCCGGCATGAGCCCCCGCAACTTCGCCCGCATCTTCCGGCGCGACACGAACCAGACACCCGCCGAATTTGTCGCTGCGGCACGGCTGGACGCCGCGCGCCGGATGCTGGTCGACTCCCCCGAACCCCTTCAGCGCATCGCGCACATCTGCGGCTTTGGCAGTGGCAGTTCCATGCGACGGGCTTTCCTGCGCGACCTGGGCGTCACGCCGCTCGATTACCGGAAGCGGTTCCGCACCTCGACCGATTCGGTTCTCGCGAGGCGGTGAGGCGGTGAGGCGGCGCGAGCAGGCCGCTGATGAAGGCCGGTTTGAGTTTTTCCAGCCACAATAAAGAGAACAGCGCAATTCGGTGATGCATGAATAATCCGTCCGAACGCCCGCCAACTCTTCGATCTCTTTACCGGGAAGCCAGAACGTAACATATTTTTCCTTTCCAAAAAGACGCCTGCGGGCACGCCCGAACAGCCGCCGACGATTGAAGAGGCCGCCACCGTGCGCATCCACGTTTTGCGCCACGATCTCTTGGCAGGAGGGCGACGTGGAAAGCCCCTCCTTTGAAAGGAGGTGCCCTATGGATGCAACACTTCGCCCGGTCCCGCGCCGGCAGGTGCTCCTGATGGGTGGCGGTTTCGTCCTGCTGAGCCTCCCGCTTCCGGCGCTTGCGCAAACGCAACCCGCCGCCGCCACTGGCGAAGGTGCGGACGGGTGGCCGCATCAGGTGACCGCCGATGGCGCAAGCGCCACGGTCTACCAGCCGCAGGTCATTTCCTGGCCCGGACAGACCACCCTGAACGCCCGCGCCGCTGTGGCCATCACACGACCGGGCGGCGGCCCGCCGGTGCTCGGCACCCTGGAGATCACCGCGCAGACGACCACCGACTTCGCGACGCGGACCGTAACGCTGACGGAACCGCGTCTGGTCGCCTCGCACTTCCCCTCGCTCGACACCGCCGAGGCCGCAAAGCTCGAAACCCACATCCGGGCGGTGCTGCCCGAGGTCGCGCGCCACAGCGTGCCGCTGGACACCGTTCTGCTGAGCCTGAGGGACCAGACCAAGGCCCCCGACACCCCGCCGGTGAACAACGACCCGCCGGTGATCTTCTACAGCGCCCGCCCGGCCAGCCTGATCGTGTTCGACGGGGAGCCGGTGCTGGCGCCGATCGCGAACTCCCCCCTCTCGCTCGCGGTCAACACCAACTGGGACGTGTTCTTTGATCCCGACGGCGGGGGCGCATGGTTTCTGCTGAACAACGGAAGCTGGTTCACCGCGCCCAAGGCCATCGGCCCCTGGCATCCCGCCGAGTCCCTGCCGGAGGCGCTGCGCTCCCTGCCGGACGAGCCGAATCTGGCCGAGGCACGCCGCGCCATCCCCGGCCGGCCCATCGCCGCGGACGCCGCGCCGGTCATCTTCGTCAGCACGAAGCCCGCGGAGATCATCGTCACCGAAGGCCCGCCCGCCTACACCGCCATTCCGGGCACCGGGATCCAGGTCGTCAGCAACAGCAACAGCTCCCTGTTCCGCCAGGGGGACAACGGGCGCTTCTATTATCTGGTTTCCGGCCGCTGGTTCAGCGCCACCTCGCTCGACGGCCCGTGGAGCTTCGCCACCCCGGACCTGCCGGCGGATTTCGCGCAAATCCCGCCGGACAGCCCGAGCGGCCACGTGCTGTCGTCGGTGCCCGGCACGGCGCAGGCGCAGGAGGCCGTGCTGCAGGCGCAAATCCCGCAGCAGGCGACGCTGCGCCGCAACGCGGCGACGTTGCAGGTGACCTATGTCGGCAAGCCGGAGTTCAAGCCGATTCCGGGAACCAACATGACCTATGCGGTCAACACCAGCTATGAAGTGCTGGACGTCGGCGGCAAATACTACTGCTGCCACCAGGGCGCGTGGTTCGTCGCGGCGGCCCCGACCGGCCCCTGGGCGCTGGCCGACAGCGTGCCGCCCGACATCCACCACATCCCACCGAGCCATCCGCTGTACAACGTCACCTACGTGAACGTCTATTCCGCAACGCCGGAGGCAGTGACCTTCGGCTTCACCGCAGGCTATCTCAGCGCACAGATCAGCTCGGGCGTGCTGGTCTACGGCACGGGTTACTGGTACCCGCCGGTCGTGCTGCCCGGTCCGGTGCCGGTCTACATGCCCTATCCCTACACCTACGCCGGAAACGTCACCTACAACGCCACGACCGGCGCCTGGGTGCGCGGCGGGACGGTGTATGGCGCCTATGGCGGCGTGGCGCAGGGCCGCACGGCCTACAACCCCGCGACCGGTGCGTGGGCGCAGGGCGGGGCGATCTACGGCCCCTATGGCGGCGCCGGGGCATGGTCGGCCTACAACCCGCACACGGGCGCCTATGCGCGCGGCAGCGGTTCCTGGGAATCCGGCAGCGGCTGGGCGAACGCCAGCTTCGCCAACCCGACCACGGGCCGGTCCGGCAGCACGAACCAGAACTGGAATCCGTACAGCCGCTGGGGCTCCAGCACGGTCAGCGGCCCGAACCAGACTGTGAACACGGAAAGCGGCAGCAACGCGCGGGGCTCGGCCGGCGCCTTCAGTTCCTCGACCGGTGCGGAGGGGGTGGGTGCGCGCGGCGTGGCCGGCAACCAGGGCGGCGCGGTGAAGACGCAGAGCGGCAACGTCTATGCCGGCGCTGACGGCAATGTCTACCGGCGCACCGACGACGGCTGGTCGAAGTGGAACAACAACTCCTGGCAGCCGGTGCAGCAGCCGACGCACGAAAGCCGAGCCAGCGCCGGCACGAGCACGGCCGGGGCCGGCGGCACTGGCACGGGTGCGAGTGCGAGCACGCCTCAGCCCGCGGCCCGCGGTGGTGCTCCGCAATCCTCCGGAACCGGCGAGGGCGGCTTTGGTCAGCGCTTCGGCCAGGGCGGCGAGGGCAGCCAGGGCGGACGCTTCGGCCAGGAGGGAGGCATCGGCGGGCGTTTCGGCCAGGGCGGGGGCGCCTCCGGCCAGCCGTTCGGGGAGCAGGGCCCCGGCCATCTGGAACAGGACCATCAGGCGCGCCAGTTCGGCGAAATGCGCCAGCGCGCCTTTGCGGGTGGTGGTTTCGGGGGAGGTGGTTTTGGCGGCGGCTTCGGGGGCGGAGGCTTCGGCGGCTTTCACCGGCGCTGACTTAAATCCCGACATCTATTCCGCCGAGGCGAGTTTCCGCGACGTCGCCTTGCCGCGCGCGGCCCACCATTCCTCGACGCGCTGCACGACGACGAAGAAGGACGGCACGAACACCACGGCGAGGCAGGTCGATGCGATCATGCCGCTGAACACGGGAACGCCGATGGACCGCCGCGCGCTTGCGCCGGCCCCCGTCGCCAGCACCAGCGGCAGAACGCCGAGGATGAAGGCGAAGGACGTCATCAGGATGGGACGCAGCCGCGCCCGCGCCGCGCCGACCGCGGCGTCCAGGATCGCCATGTGGTCGCACAGACGCCTTTCGCGCGCCACCTCGACGATCAGGATGGCGTTCTTGGCGGAGAGCGCGATCAGGAGGATCAGCCCGATCTGGATGTAGAGGTTGTTGTCGATGCCGAGCGCGCGCAGCACCATCGCCGGCCCGACCAGCGACAGCGGCACCGCGAGGATCACGGAAACCGGCGCGAACCAGCTCTCATACTGTCCGGCCAGCACCAGATAGACGAGCAGCAGCGCCAGGGCGAAGGTGTAGTAAATCTGGTTGCCGACGGCCTTTTCCTGGTACGAGATGGCGCTCCATTCGTAACCAGCACCCCTGGGCAGGGTGCGTTCGGCGATCTGCTCCATGATCGACATCGCCTCGCCGGAACTGAAGCCGGATGCCGGCAGGCCGATGATCGTGGAGGACGGGTAGAGATTGTAGAGGCTGATCAGCGACGGTCCCGTTGCGGGCCTGATCGTGATCACCGTGCCGAGCGTCACCATCTGGCGCTGCTGGTTGCGCACGGCGAAATTCTCGATGTCGCCGGGCTGGAGACGGAACGCCGCATCCGCCTGCGCGTAAATCTGGAACACCCGCCCGAACTTGTTGAACTGGGTGATGTAGCTTGAGCCGAGATAGGAGGCGAGCGCGTCGAACACCTGATCGACGGTCAGGTGCAGTGTCTCGGTCTTAACCCGGTCGACCTCGATCACGATCTGCGGCACGCTGGACCGGAAGGACGAGGCGATCCGTTGCAGGCCGGTCTGGCTCTGGCCGTTCGCCACCATGGTGTCGGTGATCGCCTGAAGCTTGTCGAGGTCGAAGCTCGCGTCGCGCAATTCCACCTGCATGACGAAGCCGGCGGCGTTGCCGTCCCGGACGTCCTCGACAATTCAAGCCCGCTGCATCTCGTTCATCTCGGCCGGCGGCAGGCCTCGGCGGGTCATCTTTACCCATGAGGCGCACCCTCCCTGCCTGGTGACTGTGGGAATAGAATGCCCGCAGCAGCATCACCCATTCGCCAATTCCCATGCGGGCGGGCAGCCTACTCCTTTGAACGCCGGTCAAGCTCAACTTGAGAGAGCGGGTGGATTCGGTGGCAACCTCGTCCGTTCCGGCGCCTATCTCTCGAAAATGCATGGAATTTTTCTGTTGCACTCGTACAGTTGTCATAGTCCCGGTTTAGGCTGGGGACTCGCGTTGCATTCCGGGGGGTGATCATGTTGCGCACCTTGAAAGACCTTGTGGCCAGGGTACGCACTGCTGTCCGCAATCATCTTCGGATCATGGGTGAGTTCGACAAGACGGAACGCGAGCTGGACAAGAACCTGCGCCGCCGGCACACCCACCGGCGCCGGTAACGGCAACAAACTTCTGCACTTTCGGACGAATCTCGTGCTCCGCTCCGGAAGCCACCGGGCGGCATGACACCGCTCTCCAGCTGCGGCATCAATGTCCGCATCGCAGCAGCGCTGTGACTGCGCGTCCCACATCAGAAAACCACAAATTGCAGCGCGCGACTTCGTTCGGCCTTCCGACGCCGTCGGCCGCACCCGCGTACGCCTGACCAGCCGCCCGTTCACCACAGGGAGGGCCGGCAGCCTGAGATCGTTCCAACCCCACCGCAAGTTATTGCGAATGAGAATCGTTCGCATTATAAGTGCCGACAGCGAACGCCAATTCAAATTGCAAGGGATGGACGACAAGGTGCTGATACGTGCAGAGGGCGACCGGCTGCCCTGGGGGAAGGCATTCAGCGTCGTGATGCTGACCGGCCTCATGCTGCCGACCACCGCGGGAGCGCAGAGCCAGGACAGCGGTGCATCCGGGCCGATCGAAATGCCGGCCGTGACGGTGCGCGGCCAAGGCGAGACGGCGCTGTCGCCGGTCACCGGCTACGTGGCCAACCAGCAGATGACCGGCACCAAGACGGACACGCCCCTAATCGAGACCCCGCAGTCCATCTCGGTCATCCCGGCGGACCAGATCAGGGACCAGAACGCGCAAACCCTGAATCAGGTGGTGCGCTACACCGCCGGCGTCACGCCGGAAACCCGCGGTGCGGTGGCGACCCGCTACGACCAGTTGAAGATCCGCGGTTTCGACGCGGACGTCTACTGGAACGGGCTGAAGCTCCAGTCGCTCTGGTACGCGGCACCGCAGCTCGACCCCTACCTGATGGAGCGGATCGAGGTGCTGAAGGGTCCCTCTTCCGTGCTGTACGGCCAGTCCCCGGCCGGCGGCCTGATCAATCAGGTCAGCCGGCGGCCGACCGCCACCGCGCTGAACGAGGTCGGGATCGAGTTTGGCAACAACAAGCACCTGCGCGGCACCGCCGACTTCTCCGGCCCGTTCGACGCCGAGGGCAAGTACCTCTACCGCTTCACCGCCGTCGGCCTCAGCGAGGACGGCCAGATCAGGATGACGGAGAACGAGCGCGTCGCCATCGCGCCCAGCTTCACCTGGAGGCCCGACACCGACACCAGCCTGACGCTGCTCGGCCTTTACCAGCGCGATCCGAAGGCCAATTCCTACGGCGGCGTGCCGCCCCAGGGCACGGTCCTGTACAACCCTCTCGGCAAGATTCCGGTCGATTTCTACGACGGCGACCCGAATTTCGAGAAGTTCGACCGGCGGATCGCCTCCGTCGGCTACGCCTTCGACAAGCGGCTGAGCGACGTCTGGACCACGCGCCTGAACGGCCGCTGGATGCACACGAAACTCGCCTACGACAGCGTCTACGCCAACGGCCTGTCGTCGGACTTCCGCACGCTGAACCGCGGCGTCGCCACGTCGCGGGAGGAGATGGACGCCTTCGCGTTCGACAATCAGGTCGAAGGCCGGTTCGGCACCGGCCCGGTGCAGCACACGCTGCTGGCCGGATTCGACTATCAGCGGACGGACGGCAACTACGCGCCCGGCTTTGACGTGGCGCCGCCGCTCGACATCTTCGCGCCGGTCTACGGCATCACCATCACGCCCCCGGCGACCAGCCGGACCGACCTGACCGGCAACCAGTACGGCCTCTATCTCCAGGATCAGCTGCGGCTGGGCGGCTTCATCCTGACGCTCGCGGGGCGCTATGACTGGACCGACACCAAATCGGTCACCGATTTCGGGAAGTCCAGCCAGAACGACCAGGCCTTCACCAAGCGCGCCGGCCTGACCTACGTCTTTGAGAACGGCATCGCGCCCTACGTCAGCTATGCCGAATCCTTCACGCCGCAGAGCGGCGCCGACGTCGCGGGCAATCTCTTCGATCCGGAGGAAGGCACACAGTACGAGGTGGGCGTGAAGTACCAGCCGCCGGGGCTGAACAGCCTGTTCACGGTGGCGCTGTTCAACCTGACCCGCAGCAACCTGCTGACCAGCGACCCGGCCCATCCCGGCTTTTCCGTTCAGACCGGCGAAGTGCGCTCGCGCGGCGTCGAATTCGAGGCGCGCGTCGGCCTGACCAAGCAGTTGGACCTGATCGGCGCCTACACCTACCAGGACGTCGAATACACCAAGGACAACAGCGGCCTGAAGGGCAAACAGCCCGCCGCCGTGCCGCGCCATCAGGCGGCGGCCTGGGCCATGTACCGGATGCCGGAAGACACCGCGCTGACCGGTCTGAGCCTGGGCGGCGGCGTGCGCTTCACCGGCAGCACGATGAACGACGCGAACACCTTCAAGGTGCCGTCCGTCACGCTGGTCGACGCCGCGGTGTCCTACGACCTGGGCGCCCTGTCCACCAAGCTGACCGGCGCGGAGGTGCAGTTGAACGTCAAGAACCTGTTCGACAAGGAGTATGTGGCGTCCTGCTACTACGGCGACTGGTGCGCCTACGGCTACCAGCGCACGGTGACCGCCGGACTGCGCTATCGCTGGTGACGAACCGGCGATCCTGAACCCGAACCCTCCCCTTTCCCAAGGCAAAGGAACGCTGTCATGACGCCCGCAAGCTTGCGCGGCTGGCGCCTCGTCCACCGATGGACCAGCCTGATCTGCTCGGCGAACCTGCTGATCCTCTGCGTCACCGGGCTGATCCTGGTCTTCCATCACGAGATCGAGCACCTCATGGGCGAGGGGCTGGACACCAGCCACACCGAGGGGCAGGCCCGCCTGCCCCTCCAGACGCTGGTGGACATCGCGCAAAAGGCCGACCCGACCCTGGTGCCGAAGCTCGTCTCCTTCGACCCGGACGACGCGGCCGCCAACTACATCTACATCGGCGCCCCCGGCGTGCGCGATTTCGAGGACGGGCGCTGGGTGGTCCTGAACGGCCACACAGGCGCCAATCAGGTCCTGAAACAGCCGGAAGAGACGGTAACGGGTTTCCTGCTGAAGCTGCACATCGATCTGTTCACCGGCTTCGCCGGCCAGATGTTCGTCGGCGTCATGGGCATCCTGTTCGTGGTCAGCACGGTCAGCGGGCTGGTCGTCTACGGCCCCTTCATGAAGAAGCTGGCCTTCGGGCTGCTGCGTTTCGGCCGCGGCGCGCGCATCGCGAACATCGACCTGCACAATCTGTTCGGGGTCGCGACGCTGGTCTGGGCCTTCGTGGTCGGGCTGACCGGGGCCATCCTCTCCTTCTCGCCGCTGATCATCAGCCATTGGCAGAAGACGGAACTGGTCGCCATGGTCGGCCGCCACAACGAGCCGATGACCGGCACACCGATCTCCATCGATCAGGCGGCGGCGGCCGGGCTGGCGGCCTTTCCGGGCAAGGACCTGGCCTTCATCGCCTACCCCGGCAACGATTATTCGAGCGACCGCCATTTCTCCGTCATGGTGCGCGGCCACACCGAACTGACCAAGCGGCTGCTCAGCGTCGCCATGGTGGACGGCGAAACGGGCCGGGTGGTGGAGGCCGCGGACACGCCCTGGTACATCACCGTTCTGCTGCTGTCCGGCCCCTTCCATTTCGGCGACTACGGCGGGCTTCCGCTCCAGATCATCTGGGCAATCTTCACCATCGTGACCGGCGTGGTGACCGTCACCGGCTTCGTCGTCTGGCTGAGAAGGCCGCGGATGCGCACGGCACCGGCAGGAATCGCGGACCGCGGCATCTCCGAGAGCAAGGCCGGGAGCAAGGCATGAATGGCATCTGGCGCATTCCCGCGGCCCTGGCCGCGGTTTCCACCGTCGGGCTGGCCGCGGCCATCGTCGGCGACGGCTTCTGGCACTGGATCTGCTGGGCCGGGCTGTCCATCCCGCTTGGCGTCTGTACGGTCAAGCTTTGGCGGCAATGGCCGTCGTCGCAGACCCGTGCCACGGCGGAATGACGCTCAATCAGGACAGCGTGACGCGCGGATCATGACAGACCGGATCGGCATAAGGCCGATCCGGGCGCCTCTGGCCGCTTCATTGACCATAGGGATCTGCGGTGAGATGGATGCAGAAAGGCATCCTCACCCGCCGCAACCATACCGCCTGAACTTCAGCCAGCAGCCGCAGGCGTTGTGATTTTCACGGTCATCACCGTGGCGCTCCTGCGCTTCGCCACGCACATCCAACCTTCTGACATCGGGCATGGACGATCTGCTGCGGCGGACGCTGGGCAGCACGACCCGCATCGAATACGTGCTGGCGCCCGGCCTCCGGCCGGCGGCTGCCGACCCCAACCAAGTCGAGCTGGCCATCCTCAACCTGGCCATCAACGCCCGCGACGCCGTGGCACTGGGAGGGCACATCACGATCGAGACGGCCAACCTGCCGCAGGGGCATCAGGACATCCCAGGCGACGTACCGGCTAGCGACTATGTGTTGCTGTCGGTGGCCGACACCGGAATCGGATTGGCGCCCGACGTGCTCGCCCGTGCCTTCGAGCCCTTCTTCACCACGAAGGAGGTGGGACACGGCAGCGGCCTGGGGCTGAGCATGGTCGAGGGCGTGGTCAAGCAGTCCGGCGGCACGGTGATGATCGACAGCGCCGTCGGGTGCGGCACGACCGTCCAGCTCATTCTTCGCCACACCGAGGCCCGCTCAAGAACAACCTTTTGGGATTTCGCCGGGGTTCCGCCACCGGGCGCTGAACGCGTACGGCCGGCGCGGTGGCGATCATGCTGGACCGGATGTTCCGATTGGAGCGGGTGAAGGGAATCGAACCCTCGTCGTAAGCTTGGGAAGCCGTTTTTTGGACCTTGCCGCACCTTGGCTTTCTAGGAAAACCGTTCTTTTTCAGCTATTTGTCGTTCGCAGAGGTTCGCAGACATTCGTGAAAATTCGGTTTTTGTGGTCCAATTTGGTCCAGCGAATCGGGGGTTGCTCGAATCAGCCGCCGCGCATGCGTCCTGTTTGTCAATCAAAAAATCGCGGATCTTCAAAAAAGTTCTTGCGCGTTCGCGGAGCTGCTACTACGTTCGGGTAGGTTCAACAAACAGGGACAGCGAGAGGGGCCGCGAAGAGTCGCCTGCACTCACCCGTTATACGTTTTCCGAACCTGTTAGCCGTCGTCCGCCCCTTTTATACGTCGTCTCATCCTTTTAGCCGTCGTCCTCCGCACAGTTTGACGTTGCGACTATAGAGCGTGACTGCCGCGCTGGCAGAGCATGAAGACGACGCCGCTCACCGCCCGGATTCCGGAAGCCTCCGCGCTTACCGGCATCCCCAAGCACATCATCCAAAAATCGTTCATGTCGCCGGAGAAGCGTCCGCGCGGGATTCCCGCACCGCCGCCGCACATCCGCATTAACCGCGCCATCCACATCTTGGTCGCGGAGCTTCCGGGCTGGGTCGCCAGCCTGGGTAATGGCTCCACGGTGTCCGCGCCGTCGGCGCCGACGCCGCGCCGTCGCGGTCGTCCGACCAAGGCGGAGGTGATCGCCCGCCGCCAGCGCGGGGAGGGCTGAGGCATGCGCATCCTGCATTCCGTTCGCCTCCCCGACGGCCACCGCCTGCTTCTGGTCGAAACCTCGTCCAGCGGCGGCGGTGCGTGGGCGCAGCCCGTGCGTGTCGCCGTGGTCGAGACCGACGGCGGCGAGTACACGCACGCCCGCTGCCGGTCGGTCGTCCGGACGCTGGAAATCCGCTATCCCGACGGGCGTCACAAGGGGCCGCGTAGCGGCTACCACCGCGCCGTCACCTACCTGCGCGGCGTCCTGGACGACGCCTCGCGCACCTACCGGCCGGGCGGCGAAACGCCGTCGGATGCGGTGGAGGTGACTGCTGACGCCCTGGCTGCCGCTGCTCTTGCGGCGGCCGAAATGAAGAAAAAGAAGGGCTAATCCGATGAACAGCATCATCAACATCCCGGCTGACACCCTCGTCGCCGGGTTGCGTCAGCGCCGCGACGAGCTGGCGGCGCAGTTGGAACGGTTGACGAGGACCACGCGGCAGGTCGAATCCGACCTGGAGGCGCTCGATCAGGCGATGCAGGTCATCGGCGGGCAGCGCAGCCGTACGACGGTGCCGCTGCCGGTGGCGCCCCAGACCTTGCCGGTTGCTCCGACCCCGGCACGCCGCAACGCCGTCGGTCGCCGTGGAGACCTGCCCGCTGCCATCCGCCGCGTGCTTGCCGAGAACGGCCCGCTGACGATGGCGGAGATCCGCTACCACCTGCCGCCTGACATGGCGACCGGCAAGAAGGTGCCCCTGTCCATGAACAGCATGGCGGGCAATGGCATCGTGACCAACGCGCCTGTGGCAGGGTTCCGCCGTAAGCGCTCCTGGTCCCTGACCGACAAGGGCCGTCGGCTCGCCGTCAAGGAAGGGGGTGCCGCATGAGCCGCCGTCACGACACCCTGTTCGTCGCCATCGTCGTGGCGGCGTTCGCGGCCCCGGTTGCCGTCGGCGTCGGGGCGGCCCACGCCGTCGAGTACGCGCTCGGCGGCGACGCGGCGGCCCATCCGCTGCCGGTCCTGGCGGTGACGCTGGCCGCGACGCTGGTCGCGGCCTGGGCCTGCCTGACGGCGGCCGGGTACCTGACCCGGCGCCTGCGGGAGAGTCTGCCGAAGGAACCGCTCCGCCCGAGCCTACCGCCCCGGCCGGTGCCGCTGGTCTGGCGGCGCGCTGGCTGGCTGGTCGAGCGGTTGATGCACGTCGCCATGGCGGCCTGTGCCGTCGGGATGCTGGGCCTCATCCTGCTGCGGTTTGTCGCCGGTCGCTGGCTCGAGTCCGTCGTCGGCGACTCCGTCTGGACGGCGACGATGATCGGCATCGCGGCCGGGGCGGCGGCGGTGCTCGCCGCCGCCGGGGCGCAGCACGGCGGCTGGCGTCGGCTGTGGTTGGCCCTGCGGGCGTGGCTCGGCTCCTGGCCGCGCCGGTAACCCGCCACCAACACCCTGTTCAAGCCCGCCGGGATGTCCCCGGCGGGTGCCTCTCAAGGAGTCCCATCATGGAAATGCGCGAACAACTCGCCACCTGCCTGAGCGGCGCCCTGGACCCCGCCCGCATTAACGTCAGCGATTCGCGGCTGATCGCCGTCGCCCTGGCGACCGGACGTCATGACCTTCTGCCGTCGCCGTACCGCGACCCGGCGGCTGCCTGGACGCGGTTGGATGCCGCTCAGCAGTGCGCTGTCGCCGATGCCAACCCGGCGGCGCCCCCGCCCGGCTCGCTCTATCTCCGTCGGTGGGGACGGTGGCTTACGCCCACCGAGTCCTCCCAGATCGTCGCGGCGGCCCTTGCCCAAAAGCCGCACACCGAGGACGAGGATTTCACGCTGCGCCGCGAGTAGCCCGCCCCCTCTTCAAGGCCGCCGGGGCTCTGCCTTGGCGGCAATCCATCTAAGAGCGCCTAACAGAACCATCTTTGGACGAAGCGCCAGCAGATGAGGCTGGCGGCGATGTGGTGAAAGGCGGAGAAGATGTCGGCGCGCCGTTCGTATCGGACGGCGATGCGGCGGAAGCGGGCGA
>Ga0065721_10050872_pt1 | contig 17379 bp, 17 predicted proteins | sample Mesricmetagenome_FD_59108 | JGI IMG/M metagenome (GOLD analysis project Ga0065721, IMG submission 59108) | Mesophilic microbial community from rice straw/compost enrichment Sample: eDNA_1 v2 (version 2) | ecosystem: Engineered > Solid waste > Grass > Composting > Bioreactor | place: USA: Davis... | reverse complement strand
GGCGCATCCCCCGCCCCGTCGGGCGCGACCGCCGTGGCAGCCCCGGCCGGCCGGGCCGCGGCGCCCGGCAACAACGCCTTCAACCCGGCCATCTCGCTGATCCTCTCGGGGCAGTACACGCGCACCTCGCGCGATCCCGAGAGCTACCGCATCAGCGGCTTCGGGCTGGCGCCGGATGCCGAGGTCGGTCCCGGCCAGCGCGGCCTGGGCCTGGGCGAGAGCGAGCTGCGCTTCAGCGCCAGCATTGACCCGTGGCTGCGCGGCGCGGCCAGCTTCGCGCTGCACCCGGACGACGAGTTCTCGGTGGAGGAAGCTTTCATTGAGACCACCTCGCTGGGCCGCGGCTTCACGCTGCGCGCCGGGCGTTTCCTCTCCAGCATCGGCTACCTCAACCCGCGGCACGCCCACACCTGGGACTTCGTGGACAACCCGCTGGCCTACCAGGCGCTGCTGGGCACGCAGTACGGCGATGAGGGGCTGCAGCTGCGCTGGATCGCGCCCACCGACCAGCTCATCGAGCTCAGCGCCGAGGTGGGCCGCGGGCGCGGGTTCCCCGGTGGGGAGGGCGGCGGCAACGGCGCGGGCATGCGCTCCTTCAGCCTGCACACGGGCGGTGACGTCGGCGGCAGCCACAGCTGGCGTGCCGGCGTGTCGGTGCTGCAGGCGCGCGCCAACGGCCAGGAGCTGATCGGTCTGGCTGCGGACGACGCTCCCACCTTCTTCACCGGGCGCACCCGCGTGTGGATCGCCGACGCGGTGTGGAAATGGGCGCCCGACGGCAACGCCACGCACACCCACTTCACGCTGCAGGGCGAATACCTGCAGGCGCGGCGCAGCGGCGCGCTGGTGCTGGAAGACGGCATGGGTGGCGAGTTCCGCTCCACGCAGTCCGGCTGGTACGTGCAGGGGCTCTACCAGTTCATGCAGCGCTGGCGCGTGGGCCTGCGCACCGAGCGGCTGGACGCGGGCTCGCCCGACGATGCCTCCGGCCTGGTGGCTGGCAGCGGCTTCAAGCCGAAGAAGCACACGCTGATGCTTGACTACAGCCCGAGCGAGTTCTCGCGCGTGCGGCTGCAGTTCGCGCAGGACCGCGCGCGCGAAGGCGGCAGCGACCGGCAGCTCTTCCTGCAATACCAGATGAGCCTGGGCGCGCACGGCGCCCACGGCTTCTGAGCCGAAGCGCGAGGTTCAGCATGAGCAAACGCAATCTGTTCCTGTCCCTGGCCGCGCTGTCCCTGGCCCTGCTGGGCACGCCGGCCCAGGCCAAGGTGAAGGTGCTGGCCTGCGAACCCGAGTGGGGCGCGCTGGCGATGGAGATCGGCGGCGCGCAGGTGGACGTGGCCGTAGCCACCAGCGCGCGCCAGGACCCGCACCAGATCCAAGCCCGGCCCAGCCTCGTGGCCCGTGCGCGCAACGCCAACCTGGTGTTCTGCACCGGCGCGGAGCTGGAGGCGGGCTGGCTGCCGCTGCTGCTGCAGCAATCGGGCAACGCCGAGGTGCAGCCGGGCGGGGCCGGCTACTTCGAGGCCGCCTCGGTGGTGCGCAAGCTGGAGGTGCCCGCGCAACCGGACCGCTCCCAGGGCGATGTGCATGCCGCGGGCAATCCGCACATCCAGACCGATCCGCGCAACATCGCGCTGGTGGCCGCGGCGCTGTCGGCGCGGCTGCAGCAGATCGACGCCGCGCATGCCGCCGAGTATCAGCAGCGCGAGCGCGACTTCAACCAGCGCTGGCAGCAGGCGCTGGCGCGCTGGAACGCGCAGGCCGCTCCCCTCAAGGGCCTGCCGGTGGCGTCGCAGCACAAGGGCTTTCCATACCTCTACGACTGGCTGGGCCTGAAAGAGGTGGCGGTGCTGGAGCCCAAACCGGGCGTGGAGCCCTCGGTGGCGCAGCTGCAGGCCGTGCTGGCGGCGCTGAAGAGCATGCCGGCGAAGATGGTGATCCACGCCGCCTACCAGGACCCAAAGCCCTCGGACTGGCTGAGCGGCAACGCCGGCATCCCGTCCGTGAAGCTGCCCTTCACCGTGGGCGGCAGCGACGCGGCCCGGGACCTGTTCAGCCTCTACGACGACACGCTGGCGCGCCTGCTGGCCGCGGCGGGGCGGAAGCCATGAACTGGGAGGCGCTGGACCCCGGCATCCTGGGCCCGGCGCTGCTGGCCGGGCTGTTGGTGCTGGCCACGCACGTGCCGCTGGGTACACGGGTGCTGGAGCGCGGCATCGTCTTCATCGACCTGGCCATCGCGCAGATCGCCGGCCTGGGCGTGATCGCGGCCGACACGCTGGGCCTGCCCGAAGGCGGCCTGGCGGTGCAGGGCGCGGCGGTGGGCGCGGCGCTGCTGGGCGCGCTGCTGCTGACCTGGACCGAGCGGCGCGCGCCGCGCCAGCAGGAGGCGCTCATCGGCGTGCTGTTCGTGCTGGCGGCCTGCGCCGGCTTGCTGCTGCTGGCCAACCACCCGCATGGCGGCGAGCACCTGAAGGACCTGCTCGTCGGACAGATCCTATGGGTGCAGCCGCCGCAGCTCGTGGGGCTGGCGCTGTTGACGCTGCTGTTGTTGGCGGCCATGGCTTCGGGCCTGCCGCGGCGGCTGGGCCGGCTGGGCTTCTATGCCGCCTTCGCGCTGGCTGTCACGGCCTCGGTGCAACTCGTGGGCGTGTACCTGGTGTTCACCAGCCTCATCGTCCCGGCGCTGGCCACCACGGCGCTGCGCGGCCGTGCCCGGCTGCTGGCGGGCTACGCCGTGGGCGCGACAGGTTACGTGCTGGGGCTGGCGCTGTCGGCGCTGCTGGACTGGCCCACCGGCGCGGTGATCGTGTGGACGCTGGCGCTGTGCGCGCTGGCCGCCGCGGCATTGCTGCGGGGGCTGGGCTTGCGGGGGGCGGACGAAGGCGCCGCGAACGGCGCGCACTGAGGCGCGCCGGCGCAGCGCGTCGCTGGACTACATCGGCGCCGGCGGCGGAGGAGCCGGCGGGGTGGGGTCCGTGGGGCCCGGGACCGGGTCGCCGATGGGCGGCGGCCCCGGGGGCAGCGGCGCCGGCGCGGGCGAGGGCGGCATCACCGGCTCGGGAGGCTCGATGTGGGCCCACAGCGCGGGCGGGGGGCGCCGATGCGGCAGCCCCAGGGTCGTGTGCGGCGTCATGCGGCTCAAAGCTTGTCGATGCCCTTCTTGACCTCTTCCTTGGCGTCGCCAACGTTCTTGCGCACGGTGCCGCCAACCTGGTCGGCGCGGCCTTCCTGCTGCATCTGGCGATTGCCGGTGAGGTCGCCCGCAGCCTCCTTGATGCGGCCCTTGGCGTCGTCGATGCGTCCCTTCACTTGGTCCTTGTTCATCTCGTGCTCCTTGTCGGGTTCGTACCGGCATTGGCCGGCCGCTCCACTCTGGGACAGCGACCGGGCCGGCGCCGTAGGCGGGCATGCCGTGTTCCCGTAGGCGCTGGCCGCAGTTTTTTCACGCTGGGGCGGGTTTTTCCGCTTGGCTTCGGGGAAACACGCGGGGACCGCGGCGCCGGTCTCATGGACATTGGCGCCCAACTCGCCGATGCGGCCCCCGTGCGCGGCCCGCGGCCCGGCCATACCGGACTCACAGCCCCGGAATTTCCCCGAATCACGGGACTTTTCTTGTGCAGCGCACCATTTTTGGAACGGCGATTGCAACTCCACGCCCATGGACGCTCCTTCCGCCCCGCCTGTTACTCCATGGCACAGGCGCGTGCTCGACTGGCTCGGCGTGGACGTTGCGGCCGACAAGTTTGAGCCGCCGCCGCCGCTGCTGCCCCTGGCTCTGCCGCAGGAACGCTTTTCCTGGGAACCCGTCCCGCCGGCGCCGCGCCCGCCACAGTGGGGCGCGGCGAACCTGCCGGAGCTGCTGCTGGGGCTGGAGCCCGGGACCGCCGATGGCGCGGCATGCGGTCCGGCCCTGTCACCGGCCGCCACGCCATCACCTTGAAGGCCTGTCAGACCTGGGCGTGGCTCTTGCCCGAAAGCCTGCCTGCGCCAAGACGACATCGACGGCACTGACGACATGGATCTCATCTCCGGCAACGCTCACGACGCCGACACCCAGGGCACGGGCTGGTTCATCGGCTTCAGCGACTGGTCGCGCCACGGTCCCGGCGAGCTGCTTCACGTGCCACGGAATCGGCCCGTGCACGGCCTGTGCATCAAGTGGTTCGACCATCCTGCGGGCCACGAGAGCGGTCTGGGCAAGCCGCTGAGCGAAGGGCGCCCGGTGTCGATCCTGGCGAGCGCCGGGTCCCGCTTTCGGATCGACTGCAGCACCGACCCCAGTTTTCCCGCCGCGCTCACGCGCAGCGTGTTGCTGCAGCGTCCCGGCGACTACGCCGCGTGGGGCGCGGGGTTGCACCACCGCTGGGCCGCCCTGGAGCGCTCCACTGTCATCACCCTGCGCTGGAATCCCGCCTGAAATTCTCCCTGCCAAGCACGATTCTGGTTTTCCCGGTATGGATCCTGCTTGCTCCACGTCAAGAAGAAATTCGCGCCCCGTCGTGGTGCGCGATACGGTGGAAACCAAAGGAGGGTGGATTCATGCGGATCAGTACTGTGGCGCCTGCCATTCAACGTGCCGGCCAGCATGCCGTTGCCGTACCTCAATCGGGCCTGACCGGCGAGGTATTTGGAAAGCTTATCAACCTTTCCGGGCGCCGACGTTTTACCTCGCAGCGCGTGGTGCTCTACGCCGTGCTGGCGCTCAAGGGAAAAACCGGTGCGCTGGAAGTTTCGAGGGAAGCACTTTCTATTTTTGAAAAAGCCCATGCCGACCTGATGCGTGGAAATTCCGAGATGCCGGGAGTTTTCTGCCCGGAATTGCAGCAGGCTTATGTGACGGATGGTGGCGACCGGGCGATCGGAGAATTCATTGAGCTGGCGCGGAAGACGCAGGATGCCATTGGAAACAAGGTGCGCGGCTCCGCCGAATTGCTCAACCGGTTGGTGGAGAGCGCCACGCCGCTGCTGAGTATCCTCAACGGCATCACGCAGCTGTACGAGGACTTGGCACGCCGGCAGGCGCAGCAGGCCAAGCAGCAACTCGTGGGCGTGATCAGCGAGATCGAGTCCATCGCCAGGGAGGCGCGCATCGTCCTGTTCAATGCCCAGATCGCCGCGGCCCGCGCGCAGTCCTCCGGCCGCGAGTTCTCGGTGGTGACCAAGGAACTCTCCAACATCACCGCCCGCATCGACGAACTCGCGCGCGAGGCGCTGCGCAGCTCGGCGCACTGAGCCCGGCGGGCTGCGCCGCTCGCGGTTGGCAAGCGCCGGCTCTTAAGATGGCGGGTTTTGCCACTCCGGGATTCAATGCATGGATTCAGACCGCTTCCAGCGTGGGCAGGCCACGCTTTGCAGCATTCACGGCCATATCGGCGAAGGCGTGATGAAGGCGCTGGGCGATATTGCGCCGGAGTTTGCGCGCTTCATCATCGAGTTTCCCTACGGCGACATCTACGCCCGCGGCATTCTCTCGCCGCGTGAGCGCCAGATCGCCACCATCGCCTCGCTGGTCACGCTCGGCCATTCGCCCAAGGAACTGCGCGCGCATATCCAGGGCGGGCTCAACGTGGGCTGCTCGAAGCAGGACATCGTCGAGGTCATCATGCAGATGGCGGTGTATGCCGGGTTCCCGGCCGCCGTGAACGCGCTGCTGGTCGCCAAGGAGGTGTTCCAGGAAATCGATGAGCGCTTAGTGGCTGGCGAATGATTTTCCAACCCCCTTTTTTGGGGTTGTCCCGCCCGGGAGCTTTGTCATGGTCTTGGGGGGCTTTCCCCGGGAGTTTGCTCCTGGGAGCATAAATAACCGCGGCATGCGCGGGACATTGAAAATGCGCACGCTAGTATTTGTCCACGGCCGCTCCCGGCCCTGGATCGATATTCTCAGCAGGGGGTCTCGCTATGAACGTTGCACTGCTCTGGTTGTGGATGGCCATGGAAAGCCTGCACCTGAAACCCACCGCGGTCGATTTCGCGCTGGCGTGGGCGATGAAGCACCATTTGAGTTACTGGTGAACACCGCGGCGCACGGCGGTATGGCGCTTGCTGACCGGGGCAGCCGACGCCGCCCCGGAACTGGAGCCCCCTCATGCGCCTGCTGCTCGCGATATTCCTGCCCTTCGTGGTCTTCTTCACCATCGGCCGGCCGATCGCCGGCGTCATCTGCCTGATCCTGCAGATCACCATCCTGGGCTGGCTGCCGGCCGCCATCTGGGCGGTGTATGCGCTGAGCCAGTACAAGACCGACAAGAAGATCCAGCAGGCGATGCGGCAGCCGCGCGGCTGAGGCGGCGCGTGGCCGCCGCCTTCACGCTCCCTTCACGCCGCCCGCTGCGCCAGCACCCGCTGCACCAGCGAATGCACCGCGCTCGGGTCCGCCGGCTTCACCACGTGCCCTGAAAAGCCCGCGCGCGTCGAGCGCTCCACGTCCGAGGGCGTGCCGTAGCCGCTGAGCGCGATCACGGGGCAGGAGCCGCACAGCTCGCGCCCCACGTCGATGCCGCTGCCGTCGGGCAGGCCCAGGTCGGTCAGCACCACGTCGAAGTGCCCGCGGCGCGCCACCGACAGCGCGTCCGCGCGCGTGCCCACGTGCGTGACGCGGTAGCCGAGCCCCTCCAACGACAGCCGCATCGCCTCGGCCGCGTCCTCGTTGTCCTCGACCAGCAGCAGCCGCGTGCCGTCGTCCCCGTCCTGCGCGGGCAGCGCCGTGCCGTCCACGGGATGCGGCGCCTGCTGCGACAGCGGCACGCGGATCGTCACCGTGGTGCCCAAGCCGAGGCCGTCGCTGGCGGCCTCGATGCGTCCGCCATGCTCGCCCACCAGCCCGCGCGCGATGGCCAGCCCCAGCCCCAGGCCGCCGAAGCGCCGCTGCACGTCGCCGTCGGCCTGGCGGAAGGGCGTGAACAGCTGCGGCAGCGCTTCCGCGGCGATGCCGATGCCGTCGTCGGTGCAGGTGAAGCGGAACTCGCCGTCCGCGCTCGACGTGCGCAGCACGATGCCCCCGCCTTCGGGCGTGAACTTGATGGCGTTGCGCACCACGTTCCACAGCACCTGCTGCATGCGCGCCTCGTCGGCCATCACGGTGCTGTCCGCGGCCTCCAGCGCCAGCGTCACCCGCAGCCGCTTGGCGCTGACGTCGTCGGCCAGCATCTCCGCCACCGCGTGCACCAGCCGGTGCAGGTCCACCGGCTGCAGGTGCAGCGTGAGCTTGCCGGCGGTGATGGAGGTGAGATCGAGCAGGTCCTCGATCAGCCGTGCCTCCAGCGCCACGTTGCGCCGGATCATGGGCAGCAGCTTGCGGTACTGCGCCGGGATCTGCGCCACCTGCTCCAGCAGGTACACCGCCGAGGCGATGGGCGTCAGCGGCGTGCGCAGCTCGTGCGAGAGCATGGCCAGGAAGCGGTCCTTGGCCTGGTTGGCCTGCTCCGCCTCCTCCTTGGCCGCGCGCAGCCGCGCCTCGTGCGCATGCGCCTGCGTCACGTCGTGCACCAGCTTGCAGAAGCCGCTGTGCCGCCCCGCGTCGTCGTGCAGCGGCATGGTCAGCCCTTCAGCGCGCAGCCGGGTGCCGTCGATGCGCAGCATCCAGCGCAGGTCCGCGGCCTTGCCCTCGCACAGCGCCTGCTCCAGCCCCGACTCGAACACCCGCGCCTGCCGGTCCTCGGCCGTGTAGAGCAGGTCGGCGCGGTGGCCCAGTACCTGTTCGCGCGCGAAGCCGAACACGTCCTGCGCGCCGCGGTTCCAGCTGCGGATGCGGCCCTCGGTGTCCAGCACCACCACGGCGTAGTCGTGCAGCGCGTCCACCACGCGCGCGAACAGCGCGTCGGCCTCGCGCAGCTGGCGCTCGGCGCGACCGCGCCCCTCGCGCTCGGCCGCCTCGCGCAGCGCGCGCTCCAGCACCACTGGCAGCCGCTCCAGGCGGCTCTTGCTGACGTAGTCGGTGGCGCCGCGCTTGAGCAGCTCCACCGCGTTGTCCTCGCCGATGACGCCGGAGACGAAGATGAAGGGCAGGCCCGGCGCCAGCGTCTGCGCCAGCTCCAGCGCCTGCGCGCCGCTGAAGCCCGGCAGCTCGTAGTCGGAGAGGATCAGGTCCAGCCCGCCCCCGCGCAACTGCTCGGTGAAGCGTCCTTCGTCGCACACCACGCGCACCGCCGCGCGCGGGTAGTGCCTGCGCAGCGCCTCGCGGATGAGCTCGGCGTCGAAGCGCGAGTCCTCCAGCAGCAGCACCCGCAGCGGCTGGTCGCGGAAGTCGCTCATGCCCGTGCTCCCCGGCTCATTCCAGCGGCCGCGAGGCCTTGACCGAGCCCGGCGGCGGCTCGTTGAGCACCGCCCAGAACATGCCCAGCTCGGCAATGGCGTTGATGAACTGCTTGAACTCCACCGGCTTGACCACGTAGGCGTTCACGCCCAGCGCGTAGCTGCGCACCACGTCCGACTCCTCCTGCGAGGAGGTCAGCATCACCACCGGGATGCTGCGCAGCGTCTCGGAGGCGCGCACGGCCTGCAGCACCTCCAGCCCGTTGACCTTGGGCAGCTTGAGGTCCAGCAGGATCACCGCCGGGTTGCCCGCGGGACGCTCGGCCCACTCGCCCTCGCGCTGCAGGTACTCCAGCGCCTGGGCGCCGTCGCGCACGATGACCACCTCGTTGGCGAGCTGGCTGCGTTCCAGCGCCACCAGCGTGAGCTCCAGGTCGCGTGGGTCGTCTTCGACGAGAAGAATGGGCTTGAGCATCAAGGCTCCTGGGCTCGGGAGGGAAGGAAGAAACCGAAAGTCGCGCCGTGCCCGGGCTCGCCCCGCGCCCACACGCTGCCGCCGTGGCGCTCCACGATGCGGCGCACGTTGGCCAGGCCGATGCCCGTGCCCTCGAACTCCTCGGCCGGGTGCAGGCGCTGGAACACGCCGAAGAGCTTGTCCACGTACTTCATCTGGAAGCCCACGCCGTTGTCGCGCACCTCCAGCCCGGCGCCGTCGGGGCGGCGCAGGGGCAGCACCTCGATCACCGCGGGGTCGCGCCCGCGGCTGTACTTGAGCGCGTTGCCCAGGAGGTTGCGCACCACCACCTGCATCAGCAGCGGGTCGCCCCAGAGGTTGGGCAGCGCCGGCGCCACCTGCCAGCGCACCGGCCGCTCGCCCTGCTGCTGCGACAGCTCGCGCACCAGTTCGGCCACCATCAGGTTGGTGTTGATCTCGCCGCGCTTGAGCGCCGCGCGTCCCATGCGCGAGAAGTCCAGCAGCGCGTCCACCAGCCGCCCGGCGTAGGTGGCGGCCTCCTTGACGTGGTTGAGGTAGCGCTGCGAGCGCTCGCCCAGCCGCTCGCTGTCGCCGTCGAGCACCAGGTCCACGTAGCCGGCGATGTGGCGCATGGGCGCGCGCAGGTCGTGCGAGACGGTGTAGGAGAAGGCTTCGAGCTCCTTGTTGACGCGGCCCAGCTCGGTGGCGAACTCGGCCATCTCCTCGGCGCGGCGCAGCACGATGCCGATGAGCGCCTGGCGCAGCTCCAGCGCCGCGGCGAGCTCGCCGCTGGCCCAGGGCAGCGAGCGCCCGCGCAGCTGCTCCTGCCAGCTCTCGAAGCTGCGCCGCGGATGCAGCCGCCCGTCGGCCGCCGCGATCGGCTTGCGCGGGTTGCCCGCCCACCGCACCGTCTGCACCACCTCGGGCCGGAACCACAGGATCCAGTGCCGGTGCACCTGCGAAATGGAGATCGCCAGCACCCCGGCGGCGGCATGCCCGCCCTCGTCGGAGGCGGTGTCGCCGCAGGCCATCTCCGGCAGCAGCTCCGACAGCCGGTCGCTGTGGAACAGCTCGCGGCCGAGCAGCGCGATGCGCCGGGTCAGCTCCTGGATGCGCGGCACCGGCGGGCACTCGCCCAGGGTCCAGCAATCGCCGTCCAGCACCACCGCCGCGCCGGCGGCGCGCGCCAGGCGCAGCAGCACCGGCTCCTCGGCGAGCTGGCGCAGCGTGGCGTCGCTCTCGGCCAGGTGCGACACGATCTCCAGCGTGATCTGGCGCAGCTCCAGCCGCGTGGCCACCTCGGCGTTGTCCTCGCGCGCCTCGATCTGCAGCGACAGCAGCCGCGCCAGATGTTCGCAGGCCACGCGCGTCTCGAAGGGCACGGGCCGCGGCGCGTGGTCGTGGCAGGAGATCAGCCCCCACAGCCGCCCGCGCACGACGATGGACACCGACATCGACGCCAGCGTGCCCATGTTGCGCATGTACTCCAGGTGCAGCGGCGAGACGCTGCGCAGCGCGGCCCAGGACAGGTCGATGTCCGTGGGCCGCCAGCGCGCGTCCACGCAGCGCAGCGGCACGGGCTGGTAGTTGGCGTCCGGGATCAGGCGGATCTGGTTGAGCAGGTACAGCTGCCGCGCCTGCGGCGGGATGTCCGAGGCCGGGAAGCGGTGCGCGAGGTAGGCGTCGTAGCCCGGGTCCAGCGACTCGGCCAGCACCTCGCCGTGGCCTTCGTCGTCGAAGCGGTAGGCCAGGCAGCGGCCGAAGCCGGTGAGCCGTTTCAGCTCCTCGGTGGCCAGCGCCAGCAGCGCGGTGACCGCGTGGGCCTCCTGCAGCCGCGGCAGGAAGCGCCGCGCCAGGTCGTACACCGGCGCCTGCAGCCCCAGCGGCTCGGCCGCGGGCTCGAATTCCAGCAGCGCCAGCGAATCCACGCGGTGGCCGGTGAGGTCCCAGCGCCGGCCTTCCAGCGCCACGGTGCCCAGCGCCGCGGGCGCCTCGCCGGCGCGCAGCGCGGCCAGGCGCGCCGGCAGCCAGCCCGGCCATCCGTCCAGCGATGGCGCCGCGGGCCAGTTCTCGCTGAATGCCACCAGGTGGCCGTCGTCGGCGGCGAGCGCGACCAGGCGCCCGTGCGGCTGAATGCCGCCGGGTACGCGGATGGGCTCGTTGGCGCAGTCGGCCAGCTCAGGCGGCAGTGGGTCCATGCGTCAGCCCCCGAGCGGCGCGCCGGGTCGGCGCTCCTGGCCCATCCATCCCTCGGCGTGATCGGTTCGTGTCATTCATTCATGCGCGGCACGGCAATGCCGGCGTACAGGACAAGGTTTCGCCGGCGCATCGGCGTGCTTCAGCAAGCGGCGTACCGGTACGGCGGCCGTGGCCCGAAGGCCGGGAAGCGGGCTCAGCTTCCCTGGCGTTGCGGGCGCACCGAGCCGGGCGGCGGCTCGTTGAGTACCGCCCAGAACAGGCCCAGCTCGGCGATGGCCTTGATGAACTGCTTGAACTCCATCAGGCGTTCTCGGCCGGCAGCTCGCCCAGCACTTGGCGGAAGCAGCACAGCAGCGCGTCGAAGGTGGCGATGGCCGCGGCGCAGGCGCTGCGGATCTCCTGCTCCGAGGTGCCGACCTCGTGCGCCAGGCGCTCGCGGAAGTCGGCCCACAGCGCGCCGGTGTGCGGCCCCCAGCCGTGGAAGTAGGCCGCGCCGTTGTCCGGGCCCATGCCCCATTGGGCGTGCACGCGGCGGGCGATGAGCTTGCCGCCCAGCGCCGAGCCTTCGAGCACGTACATCGAGCCGAACAGCGCGGCCCGGTCGGGCAGGTCCAGGTCGGCCACGGGGTCGGCCACCGGGGCCGGCGCCAGGCCCAGCGCCGCCAGGTCGCGCTGCAGCAGCAGCAGCCGCGAGCGGTCGTCGAACCAGCCTTGCAGCCGCCACGGCAGCCGCGGGCGCAGCCGGGCCTCCCAGTACGGCACGAAGGCGCCGAAGCCGGTGAGCACGCGCGCGTAGTGCTCGCGGTCCAGTGCCTGGTCGAGCTTCAGCAACGCCTCGATGGCCTGGTGCCGTTCGGCACAGGCTTGTCGCAGCGCGCCGAGCACGGTGGTGCTCTCGTCGCTCATCCCTGTTTTCAAGTGGTGAAGTAAGAAAGCATTTTCGCCCTGCCCGGGGCTGGACCGGGTTGACGCAACCATGGTTCGCCGCGCGTGCGCGCCGCGCGCGGCCCACGGGCCGGGACGGTGCCTGGGGGGCGGGCACCGTGGCTCGCGGGAACCGATTACCGTACCGCCGCGCCGGCCCGCTGCCCCTGCACCGTGCGCAGCACTTCGCCCAGCGCCGCCAGGTTCACCGGCTTGCTCAGGTGCCCGTCCATGCCCGCGGCCTGCACCTGCGCCACGTCCTGCTCGTAGACGCGGCCCGTGACGGCCCACAGCGGCACGCAGCCCGCCGCGCCGGGCAGGGCGCGAATGGCCCGCGCCGCCTCCAGGCCGTCCATGCCCGGCATCTCCACGTCCATCAGCACCAGGTCGATGTCCTGCGCGGCCACGCGCGCGATGGCGCATTCGCCATCGCCGCATTCCTCCACGCCGTGGCCCAGATGGCGCAGCAGCGCGCCGAGCACCTCGCGGTTGATGGCGACGTCGTCCACCACCAGCACCCGCAGCCCGGCGGCGGGGCTGGGCTCGGCCGGCGCCGCCGCGCCGATGGCCTGCGCCACCGCCGCGTCCGGCGCGCGCTCGAAAGGCAGGCGCAGCCGCACCGTCGTGCCCTGCCCGGGCGCGGAGTCCAGCGCCACGTCGCCGCCCATGGCCTGCGCCAAGCGGCGGCTGATCCACAGCCCCAGCCCCGTCCCGCCGTAGCGCCGCGCCGTGGCGCTGTCGGCCTGCTGGAAAGGCTCGAACAGGCGCCGGCGCTGTTCCTCGTTCAGGCCGATGCCGCTGTCGCGCACCTCCAGCCGCACCCACAGCGGCCCCGCGCCCGGCGCACCGTGCTCCACCGCCAGCGCCAACGTCACGCTGCCCTCGTGCGTGAACTTCAGCGCGTTGGACAGCAGGTTGGACAGCACCTGCTGCAGCCGCGCCGCGTCGCCCAGCACCCAGGGCAGCGGCCGCGGCGGCAGCGCCAGCGCCAGCTGCAGCCCCCGGCCGGCGGCGTTGGGGGCGAAGAGCTCGTGGCAGTTCCGCAGCACGGCCTCCAGGCGCAGCGGCAGCCGCTCCAGCTCCAGCCGCCCGGCCTCGACCTTGGTCAGGTCCAGCACCTCGTTGAGGATGCGCAGCAGCTGCTCGCCGGCCTGGCCGATGCGCTCGGCGTTTTGCCGATCCTGCGCATCGGCGAGCCGCGTGCGCAACAGCTGCGCGTAGCCCAGCAGGGCGTTGAGCGGCGTACGCAGCTCGTGGCTCATGGTGGCGAGAAAGCGGTCCTTGGCCTCGCTGGCGCGCTGCGCCTGCGCGCGCGCCTCCTGCAGCGCCGTGACGTCGAGCACGATGCCGTCCACCACGCGCCGCGCCTGCGCCGGGCCGTCCTCGCGCGGCACCAGCATGGCGTGCAGGCAACGCCAGCGGCCGTCGTCACCCTGCACGCGGAAGTCGAAGTCCAGCGCCTCGCCGGCATCCACGCGCGGCAGCAGCGCGGCGATGCGCCGCGCGTCCTCGGCCTCGACGCGGCGCAGCCAGGCGCGGTCGCCGCGGTCGGCCAGGATCTCCTCGCGCGGCACGCCCAGGTAAAACGAGGCTGAGGCGCTGAGGTGGCCGTAGTGCACGCCGTCGGGGCCGTGCACGCGCGTGAGCAGGATGCCCGGCAGCGCCCGGCCCACGCTGTCGAAGCCGCCGCGCACGTCCTCCAGCGAGGCCCGCAGCGCCGCCTCCTTCTCGTGCAGCCGCTGCACCGGCTCCAGCACCACCTCGTGCATGCGGGCGAACTCCGCCGGCAGCAGCCGTGGCGGCGGCACGCTCGCGCCGTCGGCGATGCCGCGCACGCGGGCCACGAACTGCCCCAGCGGCAGCAGCACCAGCGTGGACAGCAGCCACGCCAGCGCGGTGGTGCCCGCCACGCCCAGCGCCGCCGCGCCCCAGGTCCAGCGCGCCGCCGTGGCGTTGGCGGCCTGCACCGCCTCCACCGGCGTGCGCACCAGTGCCACCCAGCCCAGGCCGGGGTAGGGCGCGCTGCCGCGGCTGGCGCTCCAGGAGGTGACGTAGCGCCGGCCGTCCGGCCACTTCAGCAGCGCCGAGCCTTCCGGCGTCGCGACCACGGCCGGCGGCAGCGGCGCGCCGGCCTCGCCGCCGGGGCCCAGGCGCTGGCGGCTGTCGCGCCCGGCGATGAAGAGCTGCGCCCCCTGCGCGGGTGACGTCCGGGCATACAGCCCGATGCGCTCGCGCAGCCAGGGCCAGGACAGGTGCACCGCCAGCACCCCGGCAAAGCCGCCGGCGGCGTCGCGCAGCGGCACGGCGATGTCCACGAAACGCCAAGGCTCGCCCGAGTGCCGCTGCGGCAGCAGCTTGGCCAGCAGGCTGGCCTCGTGCACGTCGCCGAAATGCAACCCCCGCCGTGCGGCGCCCCACCAGTCGCGCTGCGACACGTCCACGTTCACCAGCAGCCCGTCCAGCGCCGCGCGCACCTTGCCGTGCGCGTCCGTGACGCCGGCCCAGACAAAGCTGGGCCCGGCATAGAGCCGGGCCACCAGGGCCTGCAGTCGCTGCGGCTGGTCCAGCAGCCGCAACTCTTCGATCAGCCGCGCCTGCGCCTGCAGCTCCAGCCCGAAACGGCCCAGGTCCGAATCCACCGCCGCCATCACGCCCGCGGCCTGCTGCAGGCCCAGCGCACCGGTGGCCGCCTGCACTTGGTCATCGAGCTGCGTCGTGCGCAGCGTCGCCATCACGCCCGCCACCAGCGTGCTGAGCAGCAGCGCCATCAGGGTCAACAGGGTGCGCAGGCGTGGCTGGCGCTGGCGAAACAAGGGCGAAATGAGCACGCGACGTTCGGAACGATCGAGCCGGGACGACGAGCGCGGGCTTCGGCCGGGAAGGGTGACGGCAGCCGCGTCTGCCCGCGCGAGCTGAATGGCGGGATTTTAGTTGCTGCAGTGCAGCATGAGGCTTGCGGCTGGAGGATTTATTTTATTTCTCGGCCGGTTTCATTCCAGTTCGCCTTCGAGATTGAAGCCCATCCCGTTCGCCCTGAGCCCTTCTACAGGCTCAGCACAGGCGTGTCGAAGGGCAGGCGCTCGGATGCAGCCGCAGGGCTTCGACAGGGCTCTCCTGAGCTTATCGAAGGGCTCAACCCGAAAGGATCACTTCACTCCCAAGTGCGAGTTGGAAGCAGATATTGGCCTGCTTTCCAAGATCTGCAGAGTGCGCGCTTATCAGCCGGCCGCGTGGGAGTTTCTTGGCATGGGGAATTTTCAAAGCGCTTTCAAAACGCATGAAAAGATTTCACGGGACAGCCGGTCATTTGAAAATGCCGCCCCAATTAACCTGTATCAATTACATGAAGGGCAAATGCGGGTTTTCCCTGGGTTCGGACGCCTCGTGTCCGGTGTCCGTTTCCTTGCTTGCCGGGTTCAACTCGCGGGCAGTTCCAGGTTCACCACCGTGCCCAGGCCGGGGCTGCTGTGCAACTCCAGCGAGCCGTCCATGGCCTGCGCGAGGGTGCGCGCGGTGACCAGGCCCAGGCCCGTGCCCTGTATGGGGGAATGCTCGCGCCCCGCGCGCGCGAAGGGCTGGAACAGCTGCGCCTGCCGTTCCGGCGCGATGCCCTCGCCGTCGTCGGCCAGCGTGATGCGCACGCGCCCGTCCAGCGCCTGCGCCTGCACCCACAGGTGGCCGCCTTCGCGGCCGTAGCGGATGGCGTTGGACGCGAGCGCCGTCAGCACCTTCTGCAGCCGCGCCGCATCGGCGCACACCCGCAGCTCCGGCGCGATGCCGTGGCTGTGCATGCTCACGCGCCGCGTCTGCGCCAGGGCCCCCAGCGGTTCCAGCGCGGCCTGCACGCAGCCCGCCAGCACCAGCGACTGGGGCCGCAGCGCCTGGCGCAGGCCGTCCGCGCCCTGCTGCAGGTCCAGCAGGTCCTCCACCAGCGCCAGCAGCTGGCGCCCGGCCTCGTCGATGTGGCCGATGTAGCGCTGCGCCAGCGGGCCCTCGTTGCCGGGCAGGTTGCGCAGCAGTTGCGCGAAGCCCAGCACCGCGTTGAGCGGGGTGCGCATCTCGTGGCTGGCGCGCGAGAGCAGCTGCACCTGCGCGTCGCGCTGCGCCTGCGCCGTTTCGGCCGCGCGCTGCGCGCGCTCCAGCGCCGTGCGCGCCAGCCCCACCTCGATGGCCGCGCGCAGCTCGCGCGGCTGGAAGGGCTTGGTGAGGAAGCCCAGCGGCGCGGTGCGCGCCGCGCGCGCCACGGTCTCGTCGTCGCTGTGTGAGGTCAGGAAGATCACCGGCGGCCCGCCGCCGGTGCCCAGCCGCGCCGCGGTGTCCACGCCGTCGAGCGGGCCCTGGATGCGGATGTCCATCAGCACCAGGTCCGGCGGCTCCTGCGCCGCGAGCCGCAGCGCCTTCTCGCCCGATGCCACCGGTCCCAGCACGCGGTAGCCCATGTCCTGCAGTTCCAGCTTCAGGTCCAGGGCAATCACGGCCTCGTCCTCGACGATCAGGATGGCGGGCGGCTGTTTCATGGCAATGGGCTGCGGGGGCGTGGATGACAGCGGGAATCCCTGCTGGCGACCGGTGCGCCGGGCGGCCTGCCGCGGGCATCCCACGGCCCGGAACCGGGGCGCGGCCCAGCTTAGCGGGCCAGGTTGACAGGGCTCGCAAGCGGACCCGGGGCGTGCCCGGGGCGTTCGCCTCGAAGCGGCGGAGCCCGAGACTTATGCACGGGTTTGAGGCGGCCTGGGCGGCCGAGCCTTCGTCCCGGCCCGGGCTCAGGCGTCGTCCTCCGGCAGCGCCAGCACCAGCGTCACGCTGAAGCGGCTGCCCTGGCCGGGCGTGCTCCGCAGCTCCAGCGTGCCGCCCATGAGCGACACCAGCCGCCGCACGATGGACAGCCCCAGCCCCGTGCCGCCGAAGCGCCGCGTGGTGGAACTGTCGGCCTGGGTGAAGGCCTCGAAGATGCGCGCCTGCGCCTCGGCCGGAATGCCGATGCCGGTGTCCTCGATCTCGAAGAGCAGCCTCGCGTGCCCGGGCGGAGGCTCCGGCGGCGGAGCCAGCGGCTGCACCCGCAGCGTCACGCTGCCGGCCTGGGTGAACTTCACGGCGTTGCCCAGCAGGTTGTGCAGCACCTGCCGCAGCCGTACCGGGTCGCCGCACACGCGCGGCGGCAGCGCTGGCGCGGCCTGCAGCCGCAGCGCCAGCTTCTTCTGGTCGGCCTGCACGCGCGCCTGCGCCGCGAGCTGCTCCAGCAGCGTGCCCAGCGCGAAGGGCACGCGCTCCAGCCGCATCTCGCCGGCCTCGATCTTGGAGAGGTCCAGCACGTCGTTGACCAGCGCCAGCAACTGCTCGCCCGCGCCGGCGATGTGGCCCACGAATTCGCGCTGTCGCTGCTCCAGCGGCATCCGCTGCAGCAGGTGGCTCAGCCCGATGACGGCGTTGAGCGGGGTGCGGATCTCGTGGCTCATGTTGGCCAGGAAGGCGCTCTTGGCGCGGTTGGCGGCCTCGGCCTGCTCGGTGCGCTGCTGCAGCTCGGT
>Ga0065721_10000959_pt1:5000-17380 | contig 17380 bp, 14 predicted proteins | sample Mesricmetagenome_FD_59108 | JGI IMG/M metagenome (GOLD analysis project Ga0065721, IMG submission 59108) | Mesophilic microbial community from rice straw/compost enrichment Sample: eDNA_1 v2 (version 2) | ecosystem: Engineered > Solid waste > Grass > Composting > Bioreactor | place... | reverse complement strand
ATGCGGATGAAGATCGTCAGCTATCTAAAGGCGCGCGTGCGTTCGATGAGCGAAGGGAAGGGATATCGCGGCGACGTGATTTCGGCGATGATCGATCCGGATCACGAGTTGAAGATCGGCGAGACGGTGATCAAAGGGAAAGGCGAGTTGTTGTCGCTGACGGCGAGCGAGGCGGCGAAGATGTATGGCGAGCCGCCGCAGGCGTTGTTGTCGGCGGGGACGGCGAAGAGTTTGGAGGATTTGATCGCGCAGCGGTTTGGCGAGGCGCAGCCGGCGGTGACGCGGCTGGAGACGACGTGGTCGGAGGAAGCGGCGGCCTGGTTGAATGCGATCACGCCGGTGCTGCTCGGACTGGGGATGCTGGCGCTGTTCATCGAGTTCAAGACGCCGGGGTTTGGGATTTTCGGAATCGTGGGAATCGCGTGCCTGGCGATTGTGTTTTTGGGCAATTACGTGGCGGGGTTGTCGGGGCACGAGCCGATGCTGGTGTTTGGGCTGGGGCTGTTGTTGGTGGCGGTGGAGTTGTTTTTCGTGCCGGGGGTGTTCGTGATCGCGCTGTCGGGACTCGCGCTGATGCTCGGGGCGCTGGTGTGGTCGATGATGGATTCGTGGCCGAAGGAGGCGGTGCCGGTGGCGTGGTCGTCGGAGCTGTTGGTGACGCCGCTGGCGAATTTGTCGCTGGGGATTTTGATCGCGGTGGGATTGGGCGTGGCGCTGGCGAAGTTTTTGCCGCGGAGTGTTTTTCTGGATCGGCTGGTGTTGGGAACGGCGATCGGGGGGACGACGACGATGGAAGAAGCGTCCGCGGGTGAAGTCGTGGATGAGTTGATCGGGGCGCGCGGGGTGGCGGTGAGTGCGTTGCGACCGGGCGGTGAAGTGGAGATCGCGGGGCGGCGCTATGAGGCGCAGGTGGAGGTGGGAAGTGTGGAGTATGGCGAGAGCGTGGTGGTGCGGAGGCGCACGGCATTTGGGCTTATTGTCGAAAGGGCGGAGTCATGACGGCGATCGTGCTGTTGCTGGCGCTGGGAATTGCGCTCGTGTTGCTCGAGGTGATCGTGCCGGGCGGGGTGCTGGGGGTGTTGGGCGTGCTCGCGATGCTGGGCGGGTGCGTGCTGGCGTTTTTTGATTTGGGCGCGCAGGGCGGGTGGATCGCGACGGCGGCGGCGATTGGGGCACTCGGAATGTCGCTGTTTATTGAATTTAAAGTGCTACCGCGGACGCGTTGGGGGAAGAAGCTGTTTCTCGATCGTGCGATCGAGGGAGCGAGTCATGAAAAACCGGCGGAAGATGCGGTCGTGGGGAAGACGGGCGAGGCGGTGACCACGATGGCGCCGAGCGGTTATGTGGCGATCGAGGGCAAGCGGTATGAGGCGGTGTCGCAGTCGGGATTGATTGCGAAAGGCGCGGCGGTGCGCGTGGTGGGCGTGAACAATTTTCATCTAATCGTCGCACAACTCTGAAATTATGAACCTATCCCTGATTCTCGTCATCGTGCTCGGCGTCGCCGGGCTGATTCTCTTCGCGCTGATCGTGTCGTTTTTCAGTGTGTGGTTGCGTGCGCTGCTGGCGGGTGCGCCGGTGAGCATTTTCAATCTCGTGGCGATGCGGCTGCGGCAGGTGCCTTACAGCGTGATCGTCGATGCGCGGATTCGCGCGACGAAGGCGGGCATCAAGTTGTCGGTGGATGAAATCGAAGCGCAGTATCTCGCGGGTGGAAACGTGATCGCGTGCGTGCAGGCGTTGATCGCGGCGCAGAAGGCGCGGATCGCGCTGGATTGGCAGCGGGCGTGCGCGATCGATCTGGCGACGAAGGGATCGGGAAAATCGGTGGAGGAGGCGGTGCGGACGTCGGTCGATCCGAAGGTGATCGATTGCCCGAATCCGGAAGGCGGGCGCGTGACGATCGACGGCGTGGCGAAAGACGGAATTCAGGTGAAGGTGAAGGCACGCGTGACGGTGCGCACGAATCTCGATCGTTTCGTCGGCGGCGCGAAGGAGGACACGATCATCGCGCGTGTCGGTGAGGGTATCGTTTCGACGATCGGTTCGGCGGAGACTTACAAGTCGGTGCTCGAGAGTCCGGACGCGATTTCGAAGACGGTGTTGCACCGCGGGCTGGATGTCGGGACGGCGTTCGAAATTTTGTCGATCGACATCGCGGATGTGGATGTGGGTGAGAACGTCGGCGCGAAACTTCAGGAAGCGCAGGCGGAGGCGAACAAGAACATGGCGCAGGCGCAGGCGGAAATCCGGCGCGCGGCGGCGGTGGCGGTGGAGCAGGAAATGAAAGCGCGCGTGCAGGAGATGCAGGCCGAGGTCGTGCGGGCGCAGGCCGAAGTGCCGAAGGCGATGGCGGAGGCGTTTCGCACGGGGCGGCTGGGCGTGATGGATTATTATCGAATGGAGAATGTGCAGGCCGATACGGCGATGCGCGGATCGATCGCGAAACCGGAAGGGCAGAAGTAAGCCGTGAATCCGCGTCTGCTGGAGTGGATCTTCGAGAACCTTGGGCTGGTGATCGTGCTCGCGATCACGGCGCTGTCGTTCCTGCGCGGAATGTTTCGCGCGGGACAGACGGAGCAGAAAGGGCCGGTGGCGCCGCGATCGCGGATGGAAGGTGAGGAAGATCCCGAAGCGGCGGAACGGACGCGGCGGATTCAGGAAGAGATTCGGCGGAAGATCGCGGAGCGTCAGGGGCGCGCGGTTCCGGTGGAAGAGGAGCGCGTGCCGGTGGGCTCGGAGCCGACGTGGAGCGAGCCGCCGCCGTTGCTGCCGCCGAAGCGCGTGCCGCCGGTGGATCCGTTTGGCGGATCGATGCGGAAGATTTTGCGCAAGCTCGAGGAGGCGGCGGAGCAGCGGCGGGAAACGGTGCGCGACGAAATCGAGCCGGTGGAGTCGGCGGCGCTGCGGCGTCAGCGGGAGTTGGAGGAGCAGTTGCGCGCGGTGGAGGCGCAGCGGGCGGAGACGAAGCGGCGGGCGCGGGAGATTGCGGCCGGGGAGATTGGGGCGGCCGCAGCACCGAAGACGGCGTGGGCGAGCGCGAGCGTGAGGACGGCGGGCGCGGGCGTGCGGGAGGAGTTGAAGGATCCGCGGGCGCTGCGGCGGGCGTTTGTGTTGCGAGAAGTGTTGGGGCCGCCGGTGGGGTTAAGGTGATTTTCGATTTCGGATTTCGATTTCGGGCGGGCGCGAAAAGGGAAATAAAAAAGGCGCGGTGACGGGACCGCGCCTTCATCGGAGAGTTGGGGAGAGAGTCGGAGGAGTTACTCGATCTGGAGTTTTTGGGAGCCGGTGAAGCCGGTGGGGAAGCGGCGGCCGCGGACTTCGATTTCGAGTTTCTCGGCGGGGTTGGCCCAGATGTAGAGCGGGCCGGGGCGCGGAACGATTTGCGACTGACCGCGGGTGAGCGTGCCTTGGTAGAGAAGTTCGCCGTCGGATTTGTCGGGATTCTTGCGACGAACGGTGACCGTCACGCGATCGGACGCGATGAGCGTGATGGTGGGTTCGGCGGGATTCGCGGCGCTGGTGACGGCGGGTGAGCCGGTCTTGGTGGCGGGCGTGTCGGAGCTGTTGTTGAAGAGTGCGAAGCCGGCCCAGAGGAGGAGGGCGACGCCGAGGACGATCGCGGCGATTTTGCCGATCTTGAAAACGAGCGCGGGATCGAGGTTCGCGACGGTTGCGGACGCGGAGCGACGCGCGGCGGGCGGGAGCGTGCGCGGCGTTTGCGAGGGCGCGTTGGCGGATTCGGCGGTGGTGCTTTCGGTGCGCTCGTCGGAGGAGGCGATGGAGACATCCATGCGTCCGTAGATTTCGCGGCTGGGCTGGCGCGGGCGGCCCTCGCCGCGGCCGAGTGCGGCGTAGTCGTTGAGAATGCGATCGACGGGGAGGCGGAGGAATTGCGCGTAGGTGCGCAGGAAGCCGCGCACGTAGAGCTCGGTGAGATTGATGTCGAACTGGTTGTTCTCGAACTTGCTGAGGTAGTCGCCGCGGATCTTCGTGGCTTCGGCGGCTTCGCGGATGGAGATGCCTTTTTTCTTACGCGCTTCCTCAAGACGTTCGCCGATCGTCTGCATGGGGTTCAGTTAGGGGGTTTGAAGCGGGAGGGGAAGAAGGAATTGGCCGAATAGCGCGATGAGGGCATCGCGCTTTCGTCGGAATCAGAGCGAGTCGAGGTCGACGAGGATTTCGCGCGGGCTGGAACCGTTCTCGGGACCGACGATGCCTTTTTCCTCCATGATTTCCATGAGGCGGGCGGCGCGGTTGTAGCCGATGCGAAGACGGCGCTGGAGCATGGAGGTCGAGGCGCGTTTCGACGATTTGAGGACGTCGATCGCCTGGTTGTAGAGATCCTCGTCGTCGCCGAGATCTTCGTCGTCACCGCCGTCACCGTCATCGTCGCCCTCTTTTGCGGCGCGATCGATTTGTTGCTGGACGGCCTGGGCGTATTGCGGCGGTCCGTTCTTCTTTAGGTATTCGACGATCTCGTGGACTTCCTCGTCGGAGACGAAGGCACCTTGGGCTCGGACGAGACGCGAGGAACCGGGAGGGGAGAAGAGCATGTCGCCGCGGCCGATGAGCGTGTCGGCGCCCTTGGTGTCGAGGATCGTGCGCGAGTCGACTTGCGAGGCGACCTGGAAGGCGATGCGCGACGGGAGATTGGCTTTGATGACGCCCGTGATGACGTTCACCGAGGGGCGTTGCGTGGCGATGATGAGGTGAATGCCGGCGGCGCGCGCGAGCTGGGCGAGACGGGCGATGGACGTTTCGATTTCGGCGGGCGCGACCATCATCAAGTCGGCCAATTCGTCGATGATCGCGACGATATACGGCAGGCGGTCGGGAATCTCGATGTCGTCGAGCGACGGGTTGATGCCGTCGAGGCTGGGCTGGGTTTCGGCGATGGGCGGGACCTCGGGCGGGCCGTTTTTCTTGCGGGAGTTGAAGCCGGCGATGTTGCGCACGCCGACTTTGGCGAACTGCTGGTAACGCTGCTCCATTTCGCTGAGGAGCCATTTGAGCGCGCCGGGGACTTTCTTCGGCTCCGTCACCACGGGGATGAGCATGTGGGGGAGCGTGTTGAAGATTTTCAGCTCGACGACCTTCGGGTCGACCATGATCAGCCGGACGTCCTTGGGGCTTTTGCGATAGACGATCGAGGCGATGATGGAGTTGATGCAGACGGATTTGCCGGAGCCGGTCGCGCCGGCGATCAGCAAGTGAGGCATGCGCGTGAGGTCGGAGATCAGCGGCTTGCCGGAGACGTCTTTGCCGAGCGCGATCGGGATCTCGGCGCGCACGCTGCTCCAGTCCTCGGATTCGAGGATGTCGCGCATGCCGACGGGCGAGGGGATGCGGTTCGGGATTTCGACGCCGACGGCGGCCTTGCCGGGAATCGGCGCGAGAATGCGAACCGATTGCGCGCGCATGCCGAGGGCGATGTTTTTATCGAGACCGGAGATTTTTTCGACGCGGACGCCGGGCGCGGGAACGACCTCGTAGCAGGTGATGACGGGGCCGACGTGGATTTCGCCCGGATTTACGGCGACGCCGAACTCGCCGAGGATCCGGACGAGATCGGCCATGTTGCGCGTGTATTCTTCGTCGGAGTTGTCGGTCGCGGTGGTGCTCTGCTCTTTGAGGAGTTTGAGCGGGGGGAAAAGGTAGTCGGCTTCGGAGGTGGGAATCGTGGGGCCCTTGGCCTTTTTCGTCTCCTCGGCTTTCACGATCGCGAGCGGGGCGATGCCGGCGGGCGGCTTCGTGAGGGTGGAGTCGGCTTTCGCGGCGCCGCGAATGATCTTGGGGGCGGGCAGCGGTTCGTCGGCTGGCGTTTCCGGCTCGAGACCGGATTTCGATTTCGATCCGAGTTTCAGGGAGGCGGATTTCGCGTCGTCCTTGGAGGCGAGCACCGCAGGCGTTTTGGCGAGAGGGTCTTCGGCGTTTTTCGGCAGCGTGATCTTTTTGGCGGCGGGGCCGATGGTGGAGGGTTGCTGGGGTGGTGTGGCGGGGGCGGGCACGGCTTTTTGTTTCGCCCTTTCGATGCGTTCCTTTTCCCGGCGCGCCTTGAGCTCGGCTTTGCGCTTCGCGCGGGCGTCGCGCCACGCGTGGAAGGCGGCGAGGCAGCGTTCGAGTTCGGCGCCGACGTCCTTGGTGAAAACGAAGACGATGCTGCAGAGATAAATGGTGAAGAGGAGGAGGCCGGAGCCGAAGGGCCCGATGGCTTTTTCGAGCAGGCGGTCGTAGAGCAGCGAGCCGACGAGGCCGCCGGGGCCGCGTGGGAAGTAGTCGCTGGCGGGCACGAGCGCGAGCAAGGCGCAGAGGCCGGCGAGAGAAAGGATGGCGACGAGCATCGCAACGAGCCGAGCGGCGGTGAGGCGGCGCGGGTTGCGGATGGAAACGTAGAGCATCCAGAACAGGAACACGGGCATGAGCCACGTGCCGATGCCGACGGTGAAGAGNGAGCACCAGACGGTGTTGGCGCCGAANACGCCAACGATGTTCGTTGCGGTGGCGTGGGTGGCGTTGATCGTGACCTGCGCAGGCGTGTAGTCGACGAGCGCGACCGTGAGCGACGGGCCGAGCACGAAGCAGAGAATTGCGGCGAGCCAGTTGGGACGGTAGCGCGGTGCTTGGAAAGAGGGGCCGCTATTTGAGTTTGAAGTCTCGGACTTGGGCATTTGTGTGGGCCGACCGAAATCGGCCTCGAAGTCCACGCTAACGATCGGTCCGGTCAAATGTAAACCTCCCCGGGGAGACACCAGCGAAAGTTATCCATTTTTTTATGCGCGAAATCCTTCGTTTCGAACCGGTTTATCAAGAACGCGTCTGGGGCGGGCGCGTGCTCGAGTCGATGTTCGAGCGGAAGCTGCCGGAAGGGCGGCCGATTGGCGAAAGCTGGGAGATCGTGGACCGGCCCGAGGCGCAGTCGGTGGTGCGGGCGGGGAGCGCGAAAGGGAGGACCTTGCGCGAGGTGATCGAGCAGCATGGCGCCGACGTGATGGGCCCGAAGTGGCCGGTGGAGCGGACGTTTCCGATTTTGGTGAAGTGGCTGGATTGCCGGGAGCGGTTGAGCTTGCAGGTGCATCCGCCGGCGTCGGTCGCGGGAGAACTGAAAGGCGAGCCGAAGACGGAGAACTGGTATATCGCGCATTCGACGGCGGACGCGCATTTGCTGGTGGGGTTGAAGCGCGGGGTGACGCGCGAGCAGTTCGAGCGTGCGATGAAAACGAATACGCTCGAGGCGTGCATTCATCATTTCAAGGTGGCGGCGGGCGATTCGATTTTGGTGCACAGCGGGCAGGTGCATGCGATCGACGCGGGCAACGTGATTCTCGAGATTCAGCAGAACTCGGACACGACGTATCGCGTGTATGACTGGGGGCGCGTGGGTTTAGATGGAAAGCCGCGCCAGCTGCACATCGAGCAGTCCTTGCGATCGATCGACTGGAACGATTTCGAGCCGATGCCGGTGCGGGGAGCGCCGACGTCGGGCGTGATCGCGGATTGTGCGGAGTTCACGATCCGGCGCGTGGTGCTGGGCGCGGGCGAGCGGCTGTCGATTGCGGGGGGAGAACAGCCGCGGTTGCTGAGCGTGGTGAGCGGATCGGTGCGCGTGGCGACGGGCGAAGGCGGCTCGGCGAGCCGCGCGCCGTTTGGGCAGAGTCTCAAGCCGGGCGAGAACGTGCTGCTGCCGTTCGCGGGGGCGTTCACGTTTTCGGCGGCGAGCACGTCGATTCTGCTGGTGACGGAGAATTTCGTGTGACGTGGCGGGTGAGAGAGGTGCGCTCGCTCCCGCTCGCCGTCGCGCGGCGGGGAGAGCGGGGCGGGGTGCTTTTCAAACTGCTGGTATTTCTCCTGGTGATCGCGGCGTTGGCCGGGCTCGCGTGGATGCTGTTGCTGCCGGTGGTGTTTACAAAACGGATACGCGCGACGTCGGGATTCGAGACGAGCGTGGCGAGCCTGGTGGTGAATCCGTTGAGCGGAAAGGTGGAGGTGAAGGGACTCGTGGTGACGAATCCGCCGACGTTTCCGGTGGGCGAGTTCGTGCAACTGCGGGAATTTCGCGCGGACGTGCGGACGCGGAGTTTGTTTTCGGAGCAATTGGTGATCGACACGATGGGTGGTCGACGTGGAGCGGGTGACGCTGGTGAAGCGCGGCGATGGCGTGACGAACGCGCAGGCGTTCGAGCGGAATCTCGCGGAGTCGCGCGAGCGGAAGCCGCGGCCGCCGGCGGCGAAGGAAAGGACGTTTTTGGTGCGCGAGTTGAGACTGCGCGTGGACGAGTTGGTGGTGGCGGATCACAGCGGGCGGCGGCCGTCGGAGCGGCGGTTTCCGGTGGCGATCCGGCAGGATTACGAGGATGTGGTGTCGATGGAGCAGCTGTTGAGTCCGGCGGCGTTGAGGCCGCTTGCGCCGGTGGCGGCGGCGTTGAGCGGGTTTGTGCCGGGGGATTTGGGGGCGGCGATCGACGAGGCGGCGCGATCGGGGGCGGACAAGCTGAAGGAAGCGGGACGAAAAACGACGGATGCGGTGCGAGGATTTTTCGACGCGCTTGAAGAAAGCCGAAAGCCATAGTTTAGTGGCCGTTTCCCTATGTCTGCTGAATCCACCGATACCGTTAACACCAGCCAAACCAACGCCCCCGAAGGGACGGGCGCCGCGACTCCGGCGCCCGAAGCGACGCCGGCTCCGGCGGCTGATGCGCTGGCGGCCGCGAAGAAAGAGGCGGCGGACAACTACGATCGCTATTTGAGGGCGGTGGCGGATTTGGAGAATTTCCGCCGTCGCACGGTGCGCGAGAAGGACGAGCTGCGGCAGTTTGCGGCGTCCGGCGTGCTGGAGGATTTGTTGCCCGTGATGGACAATCTTGGGCTGGCGATTCAGGCGGCGAAGCAGCCGAACGCGGAGGTGAAGAGCCTGACGGGTGGCGTCGAGATGGTGCTGACGCAGTTGAAGTCGGCGCTGACGAGCCACGGGTTGAAGGAGATCCATCCGGCGGGGGAGGCGTTTGACCCGAATTTGCACGAAGCGATTTCCGCGCAGGCGAGCGCGGAGGTGCCGGAAGGGAACGTCGTCACGGTCGTGCGCACGGGATATTCGTTGAACGGGCGATTGCTGCGGCCGGCGGCGGTCATCGTCTCGAGTGGCGCGGCGAAGGAGGAAAAAGCTTAAACGACGATGCGCGCGCTCAGCGTGCCGGTCGCGCGGGCAGCGGCGCGATCCCTATCCAGCCATGGCGAAAGAAGATTATTACGAACTGCTTGGCGTGCAGAAAGGCGCGTCGGAGGAGGAATTGAACGAAGGCCTATCGCAAGAAGGCTGTGCAGTATCATCCGGACAAGAACCCCGGCAACAAGGAGGCGGAGGAGAAGTTCAAGAAGATCTCGCACGCCTACGAGGTGCTGAAGGATCCGGAGAAGCGGGCGGCGTATGATCGTTATGGTCATGCGGCGTTCGAAGGGATGGGCGCGGGCGCGCCGCGCGGGCCTGGTGGCATGGGCGGCGGGTTTCACGATCCCTTCGACATTTTTCGCGAGGTGTTTGGCCAGCAGGGCGGAATGGGCGGCGGAATTTTCGAGGAGATGTTCGGCGGCGGCCGCGGTGGCGGCGGGCAGGACGGCGCGGATTTGCGCTACGATCTCGAAATTACGTTGGAAGAGGCGGCGCGGGGCGCGGAGCGGGAGATTTCGTTTCGCAAGCATGTGACCTGCGAGCGTTGCGACGGGTCGGGTGCGGAACCGGGATCGAAGCGCGTGACGTGTCCGACGTGCCGCGGCGCGGGGCAGGTGCGGCGCTCGGGCGGGATCATTACTTTCACGCAGACGTGTCCGACGTGCGGCGGCAGCGGCTCGAAGATCGAGAAAGCGTGCTCGGCGTGCGGTGGGGAAGGACGCGTGTTGAAAACGACGAAACTCAACGTGCGGATCCCCCCGGGCGTGGACAACGGATCGCGTTTGCGTTCGGCCGGAAACGGCGAGGCGGGCGTGGGCGGAGGCGCGACGGGCGATCTCTACATCGTGATCTCGGTGAAGGATCACGAGTTGTTCGAGCGGCAGGGCGACGACCTGTTTTGCGAGATTCCGATCAAGTTCACGCTGGCGACGCTGGGCGGCACGATCGAGGTGCCGACGTTGTTCGGAAAAGCGTCGTTGAAGATTCCGACTGGGGACGCAGAGCGGGACGACGTTTCGGTTGCGCGGCAAGGGCATGCCCTCGCTGCGGGGCGGCGGCCAAGGTGACCAACTCGTGCGCGTGCACGTGGAGGTGCCGCAATCGCTCACGCCGGAGCAGCGGAAGCTCCTGGAGGACTTTGCGCGGGTGAGCGGGGACGCGAGCGAGCCGACGTCGAAGAGCTTTTTTCGAGAAAGCGAAGAAGTTTTTTTGAGCGGGTGAGCGGGGCGGCGGCGAAGGCGGCCGCCCTTTGTTTTGGGGGCGGACGCACTCTGGCATCGCGTTGGAGGCGGCAGCGCGTGAAGACTACACGCCGATGATGCGAGTGGTGATTCTTGGTTCGGGGCGCGGATCGAATGCCGAGGCAATTCTCGAGGCGCAGAAAGCCGGGCGGCTGGGCGATGCGCGGGTCGTGCAGGTGTTTTCGGACAAGCCGGACGCGGGGATTTTGGCGCTAGGGCCGCGGTTTGGGGTGCCGGCGGCGTATTTGGACGCGGGCCCGTTCAAGACGAAGTTGGAGGGTGAAGGCGAGGCGCGCTATGTGGCGGCGATCGAGGCGTGTGCGCCGGATTTGGTGGTGCTGGCGGGGTTTATGCGGGTGTTGAAGCAGGGGTTTCTGAAGGCGTTCGAGGGACGGATCATCAACCTGCATCCGAGTTTGTTGCCGAGTTTTCCCGGATTGGACGGGATTGGGCAGGCGTGGCGGCGCGGTGTGAAGGTGACGGGCTGCACGGTGCATCACGTGACGCTGGAGGTGGATGGCGGACCGATTCTCGATCAAATGCCGGTGCGCGTGGAGGAAGGGGATACGTTGGAAACACTGACAGCGAAGGTGCACGCGGCGGAGCATCAGCTGTTGCCGGCGGTGATTGCGCGGCTGAGCAAGCAGGCGGTGAAAGGCGGTGGACGATGAGCTTGGTAGAAGGACGAGTTGAAATCCCGTTGGAGAGTGCGGCGGCGGCGGATGACGTGCTGGTGGAGCTGCAGGAGGAGGCGTGGAGCGTGGTGGAGGACATCGTGGTGCGGCGCGCGTGGCTGGTGGGGATTTTTGCCGACGAGCAGGAGGCGAAGGCGCGGTGGGAGCAGTTGCGTCCGATGCTGCCGGCGGAAGCGCGAGGCGAGGTGGTGTGGCGGGAGCTGCGGGAGGCGGATTGGCGCGACAGCTACAAGGCGCGATTTTCGCGCGTGGCGCTTTGGGCGGCTGCACTGGGTGCCGGTGTGGGAACGGGAAAGCTTTCAGGTGCCGGAGGGTGAGGAAGTGCTCTGGCTGGATCCGGGCTTGGCGTTTGGCACGGGGAATCACGAAACGACGCGCTTGTGCGTGGAGCGTTTGGTGGAATGCGCGGAGCGGCAGGGGGTTACGGGAAGGGTGGTGGATGCGGGGTGTGGCTCGGGAATTCTGGCGCTGTCGGCGGCGAAGCTGGGATTTCGCGACGTGAGCGGATTCGACAACGATCCCGAGGCGGTGCGCGTGAGCGAGGAGAACGCGGCGCTGAACGGACTGGCGTCGCAGGTGAAATTTTTGGTGGGAGACCTGCGATCGGGGTTTCAGCAGGGGCCGGCGACGGTGTTGATGGCGAACATCTTGGCGAACGTGTTGATTTTATTTCGCCGGGAGCTCGTGGCCGCGGTCGCGCCGGGAGGGACGCTGATTTTGAGCGGGATACTTGCGCCCGAGAGCGGACAGGTTCGGGCGGCGTTCGAGGAAGTGGCGCCGGGTTGGGCGATGGACTCGCGGGTGATGGGCGAGTGGAGCGACGTGGTGCTGCGCCGACCGCTGTAAAAGGGGGCGGCGTGGGTGGCGCTTTTGTTGGCCAACCCACGCTAGCGCTTGCCGGTCAGGAGAATAGATCAGGCGGGGTGCGGCTCATGAACTCTTCCATGTAGGCCGTGGTCGCTTTTCCTTCGATGAAGATAGGGTCGGCCATGATGGCCTTGTGGAGCGGGATCGTGGTTTTGATGCCGCGGATGAGGTATTCGCTGAGGGCACGGTAGGCGCGTTCGAGAGCGACTTTGCGCGTGCTGCCGTAGCAGATGAGCTTGCCGATCATCGAATCGTAGTAGGGCGGAATGGTGTAGCCGCTGTAGACGTGCGAATCGACGCGGACGCCGTGGCCTCCGGGCGCGTAGTAGAGGCCGAGCGTGCCGGGGGAAGGAACGAAATTGCGCGCGGGATCTTCGGCGTTGATGCGGCACTCGATGGCGTGGCGATCGA
>Ga0065721_10005390_pt1 | contig 17382 bp, 18 predicted proteins | sample Mesricmetagenome_FD_59108 | JGI IMG/M metagenome (GOLD analysis project Ga0065721, IMG submission 59108) | Mesophilic microbial community from rice straw/compost enrichment Sample: eDNA_1 v2 (version 2) | ecosystem: Engineered > Solid waste > Grass > Composting > Bioreactor | place: USA: Davis... | reverse complement strand
ATTGTTGAAGGCGACGTCGAGCCGGCCGTGGGCGGTCTCGACGGCGGCGACGAGCGCGGCGACGTCGTCCTCGACGCGCACGTCGGCGCGCAGGTAGGTCGCCTCGCCGCCCNCGGNGCGGATCGCCGCCTCGACCTCGCGGCCGAGNGCNTCGCGGCGGCCGCAGAAGACGACCTTGCCGCCCTCGCGGGCGAAGGCGAAGGCCGCGGCGCGGCCGATGCCGGAGGTGGCGCCGGTGATCAGCACCACCTTGTCCTCGAAACGGCGCAGTCCCGAGGGGCGCTGTTCCGGCAGGCGGCTCGCTTGGCCGAGCGTGACGCCGGCGGCGAGCCCGGCGGCGATGCCCGCGGCGCCGGCGACGGCGGAGGTCAGAACGGCGCGGCGGCGCGGACGGGAAAGGTCGTTGGCGGTCATGCGGCGTCTCCGGGTTCGAGAGGGCGGGCGTCGAGAATCAGGGGCACCGGGCTCGGCGCGCGCCGCACCGGGCGGCGGGTGATGCGGTAGACCGAGGCCGGCGGCAGGTTGGCGTAGGCGGCGCCGATCTTCATCGCCTTCAGGCCGAGGCGGTCGAGCACCCGGCGCGGCACCGGGCAGCGCCAGGAATAGGTGAACTGGTAGAAGGCGGCGCCGGGCGCGAGCAGCGCGAAGGCGCCGTCGAGGATCGCCGTCACCTTCCGCGGCGACATGGAGAGAAGCGGCAGGCCGGAGACGACCGCGCCGGGGCGGAAGCCGGGGCCGAGCGCGGCGAGCCGCGCCGCGTCCATGCACAGGACGGTCGCCGCGGGGAATTGCAGCGCCAGCCGGTCGACGAACTCGCCGCCCGCCTCGACGAGGACGAGGCGAGTTTCCGGCACGCCGCGCTCGATCAGCGCGCGGGTGAAGATGCCGGTCCCGGGGCCGAGCTCCAGCACCGGTGCGCGGCTGCGGTCGATCTCGCTGGTGATCAGCCGGGCGAGTGAGGCGCTCGACGGCGCCAGTGCCGCCACGCGCCGCGGGTCGCCGAGAAAGGCCTGCCAAAAAAACAATGTATCGGAAAACATGCCGCTCGGCTCCTGATCTGACCAGTGTTAAGATAGCCATATCGCATGATCTTAACACTGTAAAGACTGGATCGATGAACGCAGGCGACACGAGGGGAAAGGCGAAGGGCGAGACGAGCGGGGAGACGCGGGAAGAGGTGAACGACAAGGCGAAGCGCGGGCGGCGTCCGGCCTATCATCACGGCGCGCTCAGGGACGCGCTGATCGAAGCTGCCGAGGCGATCCTCGCCGAGAGCGGGGTCGAGCGCTTCTCCTTGCGCGAGGCGGCCCGGCGCGCCGGCGTGACGGCCGCCGCCTCGGCACATCATTTCGGCAGCGCCGCCGGGCTCCTGACCGAGGTGGCGATCCGCGGCTACGGCGCGCTGACCGGGACGCTGCGTGCGGCGCGCGACGGCGGCGCGACGCCGGCGGCGCGGCTGCGGGCCATGGGCGTCGCCTATGCCGCCTTCGCGCTCGCCCATCCCGGGCTGTTCAAGCTGATGTACAGGAAGGACCTGCTCCTCGATACGGAGGCGCTGCATCTCGCCGCCCGCGAGGCGCTGTCGGAACTCTCGAACGCGGTCGCCGCCTACCGGCCCGACTATTCGCCGGCCGAACTGAACCAGGCGGTGCTCGGCGCCTGGTCGGTCGTCCACGGCTTTGCGCATCTCGCGCTCGACAAGCGGCTCACCGGACGCCTCGCCGGCGTCGATGCGGCGACGGCGGTGGAGACGACGCTGCCGTCGATCCTGGCCATGCTCTATCCGGACAGGTAGCAAGGACGGGAAAGCCGGCGGATCGCTCCGCCGGCTTCCTGACGCACTCCCCCTGAGGCGCGGTTGGTGAAGCTGTCTTCAGCGCTTGCCGAAGACGGTCTGCAGAAGGTGCTGTTGCGCCTGGACGGCGTTCTGGTTGTCGGCCTTCAGCGACGCGGCTTCCTGCGGGCGGTAGATCTCGCGGTCGAGAAGCGCCACGCGGTTCTGCAGCCGGAGCGAACGCTCGACCAGGCTGCGGAATTCTTCGGGAAGATCGTTCCAGCCCGGCGCGCTGCGGTCGCAGTTGAAACCGTCGAGGCGCACCTTGCTCTTTTCGGCGATGACCTGGTCGCGGCTCATCTCGCCGTTGTTGACGGCGCGCTGCAGGAGCAGCCAGGANGCCATCTGCATCAGCCGGGTGGTGAGCCGCATCGATTCGGCGGCATANAGNACGGCGGCCATGCGCGGCAGGACCTTGGAGGCGGCGCGGCCGGTGCCGTCGAGATAGGTGGCGGTCTCCTCGACCAGCCCCATCCCTTCCGCGTAGAGCGCCTTGAACTGCGCCGAACTCGCCATGCGGTCCGCGAGATTGACGGTATTGAGACTGGTCTCGGACATGGGCGCGATCCTGAAAACTCTGTACGTACGGAGCGAAAGGAATGCCATGAAACCCTGCCGCCGACGCCAGCAAATTGGCCCGCGGCCCGGTTTCCAGCAAGCCTATTCTTAAAAAAGGGTTAACGGCAAGAGGGTGGGGAGACCCACATCGGGACAGCCCTGAAACCGGCCGGAAAATCGCTGCGAAAACAGGCTCGGGCGGGCACAAAAAAAGAGCCGCGGAAGCGGCTCTCAAGAGTTTAACAGGGAGGCGTCAAACAGTTTGACCGGAGGTCGAAACTGTCAAATCCAGCATGGCTGGATGCGATGAGTAAACACTCATAAAGCTTAACGCCGGCTTAACATCCATGAAATGCCCTGCAAAAGCTTGTGGGGCTCTGCTATTTCTGCCGGAAAAGGCTCTCGGCCGCGCCTCGGCTGGCCTGCTTTGCGGTAACCTCCGCCTCGAGACGGGTGATTTCGGCCTTTAGCGACGCGATCCGCTCCTGAAGATCGCCGACCGAAAGCAGCGAAAGGTCGCTGCCGATCTCGTGCACCTTCTTCGTCTTTGGCACGTCGTCGTCGAACAGGCTCATCGGCTCCTCCTTCGCTCGGGCATTGCCCCAAGCTTAGCGCAAGCCTATCTGTCGGCAAGGGGACGCCCGCGGGGGCACGTGACAGAGGAGACCATCATGCGCGCAATCTCGATCGCCAGGCCGGGCGGGCCGGAAGTTCTCGTTCCCGGCGAGCGCGAGACGCCCGAGCCGAAGCCGACCGAGCTCCTCGTCCGGGTCAAAGCCGCCGGCGTCAACCGGCCGGACGTCCTGCAGCGCATGGGCGCCTATCCGCCGCCGGCCGGCGCTTCCGACATTCCCGGCCTCGAGATCGCCGGCGAGGTGGTCGGCCATGGCGCGGCGGTGACGCGGTTCCGCGTCGGCGAGGCGGTCTGCGCGCTGGTGCCGGGCGGCGGCTATGCCGAGTTCTGCACCGTCGACGAGACGAACGCGCTGCCCGTGCCCGGCAGCCTCACCATGGCGGAGGCGGCGGCACTGCCGGAAACCTTCTTCACCGTCTGGCACAACGTCTTCCAGCGCGGCGGGCTCAAGGCCGGCGAGACCTTCCTCGTCCATGGCGGCACGTCGGGTATCGGCACGACGGCGATCCAGCTCGCCAAGGCCTTCGGCGCCTCGGTCTTCGCCACGGCAGGATCGGAGGAGAAATGCGCGGCCATGCGCGCGCTCGGCGCCGACCTCGCCATCAACTACCGCGAGGAGGATTTCGTCGCCGTGATCCGCGAGGCGACCGACGGCAGGGGTGTCGACGTCATCCTCGACATGGTCGGCGGCGACTACGTCAACCGCAACTACAAGATCGCGGCCGTCGAAGGCCGGATCGTGCAGATCGCCTATCTCAACGGCCAGAAGGTGGAGGTCGATCTCCAGCCCCTGATGGTCAAGCGGCTCGTCCATACTGGCTCGACGCTGCGCGCCCGCGACGTCGCCTTCAAGGCGGGGATCGCCGCGGAACTGCGCCAGAAGGTCTGGCCGCTCCTGAACGAGCGCAAGGTGTTGCCGGTGATGGACTCGATCTTCCCGCTGGAGCAGGCGGCCGCCGCCCACGAGCGCATCGAGGACGGCGCGCATATCGGCAAGATCGTGCTCGACGTCGACTGAAGAGGGCCAATGGCCCGGCGGCTCAGGCCGCCTCCTCGCTCGGCGCGGCGCGCGGGTCGAGGGTAATCGATTCCGGAGTCGCCTGCCGCGAGGACGGCACCGAGGTGAAGCTCTCACGGGCGCCGACGGGCACCGGGGCGCGGCGACGGGCACGCAGGATCGCATAGCCGGCGACACCCAGATGGGCGAGCGCGGTGACGGCGAAGAGCAGGTGCGGGCCGCCCGCCGACATGGCGAAACCGCCGACGGTGGGGCCGATGATGGTGCCGACGCCGTAGAGGAGCAGAAGTCCGCTTGAAATGGTGACGAACTGATCGTTCGAGGCGAAGTCGTTCGCATGCGCCACGACGATCGAATAGAGCGTGTAGGACATGGCGCCGTAGAGCGCGATCAGCCCGAACAGGATGCCGAGATCCGTCGGTGCGAACAGGACGAGGGCAAAGCCGGAGACGCCGGCCGTGGCCGCGAGCGCGGCGAGAACGTGGCGCCGGTCCATGCGGTCCGACATGCGGCCGGCCGGAATCTGCATCAGCGCGCCGGAGAAGATGGTGATCGACATCATCGTCGCGACCACCGCGCCGGAGAGACCGACATTGGCGCCGAAGACCGGGCCGAGCGTGCCGAAGGCGCCGTTGGCGATGCCGATCAGGACGATCGCCACCACCGAGACCGGCGAGTTGCGGTAGATCATCTTCAGGTCGATGCGCACCTCCTTGAGCGGCGCCGGGCTCGAAGCCGTCGACACCGCAGTCGGCAGGAGCGCCAGGCAGTAGAGAATCCCGCAGATCATGAAGAAGGTGGAGCCGCCGACGTCGCCGAAGGCGATCGACATCTGCCCGCCGACGATCGCGACATAGGTGATCGTCATGTAGAGCGAGAAGATCATGCCGCGCGTCTCGTTGGTCGCGCGCTCGTTGAGCCAGCTCTCGATGATCATGAAGGCGGCGGCGAGCGCGAAGCCGGTGACGACGCGCAGGACGATCCAGGCGACCGGATCGATGACGAGCCCGGTCAGGAGCGCGATGATGGCGATCATCGACGAGAAGGCCGAGAAGGCGCGCACGTGGCCGATGCGGCGCACGAGGCGCTGCGAGAACACGCAGCCGAGGACAAAGCCGGTGGCCCAGCCGGTGCCGAGCAGGCCGAGCGCGGTCGCCGAGAAACCCTCATGGGCGCCGCGCATCGGCAGGAGCAGGCCGTGCAGGCCATTGCCAGCGAGAAGGAAGGCGGTGCCCAGGAGCAGGGCGAAGATCGGAAACAGGTTTCGGCGCATGGGATCCGGCAGCTTGTATTCCGCAAAGCCTAACCGCGCGGCGGGAGCGGTCAACGCAAAACCGGCTTAGCCCTGCAATAATGTCGCCATCATGACGCCCGGCCGATTGCGGGCTTGCCTTTGCCGCGCCGATGGGATTTGTCGGTGAGGTTAGACGGAGCGGTTCTGAAAAGCGTGATCAAGGTCCTCGGCGTCATCATCGTGCTCGCGATGGTCCTGCACCTCATCCGGCCCTTCGGACTGCCGGGGCTGAGGCGGCGCGCCGACGTGTGGAAGATCGCCGTCGGCTTCATTGCAGTGATGATGCTGGCGGTGCTCGTTCGTCCAGGATGAAGCCGGCGAGGTGTTCGGCCCAGTAGCGGTAGCCTGCCGCGCTGGCATGGAAACCGTCGACGGCAAAACCGCTCGGGTCGCGAATCGGCAGCGGCGTCGCGGCGATCGCCTGCCGCTCGCGGCACAGTCTCACGCCCATGCCGTTGATGATCTGCGTCCTCAGCCGCAGGATCCGGCCGAGAAGATAGGGCATGGCCGGCACGTCGCGCATGTCGATGACGGGCGACCAGATAACGGTCGCCTGCGGCCAGCGGGCATGGATCGCATAGAGCAGGCTGCCGAAGCCTTTCTTGAACTGCCGCTTGCTGACGTAGTTCTTCATGTCATTGGTGCCGACCGTGAGCACGATGTGGGTGAAGTCGCGCGCCTCGATGTTCGGAACGATGTGGTCGCGGATTTCCGAGGCGATCGCCGAGTTGGCACCGGCCGCGCGCCACGACACTGTCTCGCCGGTCCGGAGATGGATGATCTGCGCGAGCTGCGGGGCGAGCGTGTCGGAGACGCGCTCGGCGCCGACGCCGGCCGCCGAGGAATCGCCCATGACGAGGAGGCGCCAGGCCGGCGTGCCGTCGCCGATCCGGCCCATCTGCGGGCCGCGCGGCGGGGCGAGGCGGACCGTGCGGCGGCGCACGGCGAGCCCCTGGCAGAGGGCAACGGGCGAAAGGAGGAGGCTGACGAGGGAGGCGAGGGCGTCGTTCATCGCCCTTTCGTGTAGCCGATTTAGACCGCGGAATGAATATGGCCGCGCNGGATGCGCAAGGCCCGCCGTCCGGGAACGGCGGGCCTTGCGTTCATTGCGATACGACGGCGCCTCAGGCGCGCGAAGCCTGGTAGATGCTGTCGACGGCGNCGGCCAGGACCTTGTCGAACTCGGCGTCGCTCTGGCCGTGGGTCAGGCCCTCGGTCAGCGCGCGCGAGAACGAGGCGATGACGCCGGCATTTCCGGAAAGGAGCCGGTTGGCCTCGTCACGGGAATAGCCGCCGGAGAGTGCGACGACACGCATCACGCGCGGATCCTCGACGAGCGGGCGGTAGAGGTTGGCCTTGGTCGGCAGCGACAGCTTGAGCATGATCTGCTTGCCGGCCGGCACGTCGGCGAGGTGCTTCCGGATCGCGGCGAGAAGCAGGTCCTCGGCCTCCGCCTTGTCGGCGATCTTGATGTTGACCTCGGGCTCGAGGATCGGCACCAGACCGTGGGCGAGGATGCGGTTGCCGACCTCGAACTGCTGGGCGACGGCCGCCTCGATTCCCGCCGGGTTGGCGGCATTGACGACCGAGCGCATCTTGGTGCCGAAGATGTTCTTGGCGACGGCGCGCTCGAGCAGGGCGTCGAGCCCGTCGATCTCCTTCATCAGCTGCACGCCGTTCTCCTCCGCCTGAAGGCCCTTGTCGACCTTGAGGAAGGGAACGATGCCGCGCTTCTGCCAGAGATAGTCGGCGGTCGGAATGCCGTCGATCTCGCCGTCCATGGTGCGTTCGAACAGGATCGCGCCGATCACCTTGTCGCCGGTGAAGGCCGGCGACTTGATGATGCGGGCACGCATGGCGTGGATCAGCGCGTACATCTCGGCGTCGCCGGAATAGGCGTCCTCCGGAATGCCGTAGAGCTTAAGGGCCTTCGGGGTCGAGCCGCCCGACTGGTCGAGCGCGGCGATAAAGCCGTCCTTCTTCGCCATCTGTTCAGCCATCGCTGTCTTGGTCATGCCTTCATCCCTTGTCTTGCCGCTTGGTGCGGCTGAATTAGCAATGCGGGAGCGAAAGGCAAATAGGCGGCGATAGCTTGAATCGATTGAAAAAAATTCAATCGTTTGAAAGCCTTGGCTAAGTCGCGGGAGGGTTAATCCCGCGACGTCATATCACGCCTTCAGGACGTCGACGCCCGGCAGCGGCTTGCCTTCCATCCATTCCAGGAACGCCCCGCCGGCGGTCGAGACATAGGTGAAGTCGTCGGCGACGCCCGCGTGGTGGAGGGCCGCCACCGTATCGCCGCCGCCGGCGACGGAGACGAGCTTGCCGTCACGGGTGCGCTCGGCGGCATGGCGTGCGGCGGCCACGGTGCCGCGGTCGAAGGGCTCGATCTCGAAGGCGCCGAGCGGACCGTTCCAGACGAGGGTCGCCGCCTTCGAGATCCATTCGTTGACGGCCGCGATCGAGTTCGGTCCAACGTCGAGCATCATCCGGTCGGCCGGGATCGCGGCGACGTCGACCGTGGAATTGACGGCTCCGGCCTTGAACTCGGCCGCGACCACGCCGTCGACGGGAAGGACGATGGCGCAGCCCGCCTCCTTCGCTGCCGCCTCGATCGCCCGGGCGGTCTCGGCGAGGTCGTGCTCGCAGAGCGACTTGCCGACATCGACGCCGCGCGCTGCGAGGAAGGTGTTGGCCATGCCGCCGCCGATGACGAGGGCGTCGACCTTCTTCACGAGGTTCTGCAGGAGGTCGATCTTGGTCGAGACCTTGGCGCCGCCGACGATGGCGACGACGGGGCGGGCGGGCTGGCCGAGGCCCTTCTCAAGCGCCTCGAGCTCGGCCTGCATGGTGCGGCCGGCATAGGCCGGCAGCACATGGGCGAGCCCTTCGGTGGAGGCGTGGGCGCGGTGGGCGGCGGAGAAGGCGTCGTTGACATAGAGGTCGCCGGTCTCGGCGAGAGCCGCAACGAAGGCCGGGTCGTTCTTCTCCTCCCCGGCGTGGAAGCGGGTGTTTTCGAGAAGGAGCACGTCGCCCGCCGCCATGGCGTCGACGGCCTTCCTGGCCTCGGCGCCGACGCAGTCGGAGGCAAAGCCGACCGGGCGGCCGAGCACGGCCTCGACGGACGGGGCGATCGCATCGAGCGACATGCCGTCGGTCGGCTTGCCCTTCGGGCGGCCGAAATGGGCGAGGAGGACGACCCGCGCGCCCTTGTCCGACAGTTCCCTGATCGTCGGCGCGACGCGCTCGATGCGGGTCAGGTCGGTCACCTTGCCGTCCGCCACCGGCACGTTCAGATCGACGCGCACGAGCACGCGCTTGCCGGAAATGTCGCCGAGATCGTCGAGGGTCTTGAAACTGGCCATGGAGCAAACCCGCTGTTGTGAGGATGGACGAGATGCCGTCCCTTTACAGGATCGCGGGCGGCGGAAGCAAACCCCACGGGAGGCTTTTTGCGCAGACGATGCCAAGGGGCGACAGGCCGCCAAACGAAAACGCCCGGCACGAGCCGGGCGTTCGCGGTGTCGCTTGGAGCGGGAAGCTCAGAGCAGCTTGCCCATCGCCACGGTCGTGTCGGCCATGCGGTTGGAGAATCCCCACTCGTTGTCGTACCAGCTCATGACGCGGACGAGGTCGCCATCGATGACCTTGGTCTGGTCGAGCGCGAAGGTCGACGAGGCCGGATTGTGGTTGAGGTCGATCGAGACCAGCGGCTCGTTGGTGTAGGCGAGGATGTTCTTGAGCTTGCCGTCGGCGGCGGCGACGAGCGCTTCGTTGACCTCGGCCACCGTGACCTTGCGCTTCGGCACGAACTTGAAGTCGATGACCGAGACGTTCGGCGTCGGCACGCGGATCGACACGCCGTCGAGCTTGCCCTTGAGTTCGGGCAGGACGAGGCCGACGGCCTTGGCGGCGCCGGTCGAGGTGGGGATCATCGACATCGCCGCGGCGCGGGCGCGGTAGAGGTCCTTGTGCATCGTGTCGAGCGTCGGCTGGTCGCCGGTATAGGCGTGCACCGTGGTCATGAAGCCCTTCTCGATGCCGAAGGCCTCGTTGAGAACGTAGGCGACCGGCGCCAGGCAGTTGGTGGTGCAGGAGGCGTTGGAGACGACGATATGGTCCTTCGTCAGCTTGTCGTGGTTGACGCCGTAGACGACGGTCAGGTCGGCGCCGTCGGCAGGGGCCGAGACGAGGACGCGCTTGGCGCCGGCGGTCAGGTGCGCCGAGGCTTTTTCCTTGGAGGTGAAGATGCCGGTGCATTCAAGGACGATGTCGATGCCGAGGTCGCCCCAGGGCAGCTTCGACGGGTCGCGCTCGGCGAAGACCTTGAAGCTCTCGTCGCCGACCGAGATCGTGTCGCCGTCGACCCTGACTTCCTGCGGGAAGCGGCCGTGCACGGAATCGTAGCGCATCAGGTGGGCATTGGTCTCCACCGGGCCGAGATCGTTGATGGCGACGATGTCGATGTCGGTGCGGCCCGATTCAAAGATCGCGCGCACGACGTTGCGGCCGATGCGCCCGAACCCGTTGATGGCAATCCTGGTCTTCATTCCGTGCTCCTTCCTTGCTGCGCGCCGGGCGGCGCGGCCTGGCCGACCGGGGTCAGGACTTCCTGCCGAGACGCGCCTCGACGGCCGCCACGGCCGCCTCGGCGGTGATACCGAAATGGCTGTAGAGTTCCTTGTAGGGCGCCGACGCACCGAAGCTGCTCATGCCGATGAAGATGCCATCGGTGCCGATGAAGCGGTCCCAGCCCTGGCGGATGCCGGCCTCGATGGCGACCTTGACCTTCGAGGTGCCGATGACGGCGGCCTTGTAGGTCTCGTCCTGTTCCTCGAAGAGTTCGAAGCTCGGCACCGAGACGACGCGGGTGACATGGCCCTTGGCCTCGAGCTGCGCACGGGCGGCGAGCGCGATCTCGACCTCGGAGCCCGAGGCGAAGATCGTCACCTCGGCGTCGCTGGCCGAAACGAGGTCATAGGCGCCATAGGCGCAGAGGTTCTCCTCGGTGAATTCGGTGCGCACCGCCGGCAGGTTCTGGCGCGTCAGCGCGAGCCCGCTCGGGCGGTTGCGCGCCATCAGCGCGAGGTGCCAGCACTCGGCGACCTCGGTCGCATCCGCCGGACGGAACATGACGAGGTTCGGGATCGCGCGCAGCGAGGCCATGTGCTCGACCGGCTGGTGCGTCGGGCCGTCCTCGCCGAGACCGATGGAATCGTGGGTCAGCACGTGGATGACGCGGATGCCCATCAGGGCGGCGAGCCGGATCGAGGGACGGCAATAGTCCGAGAAGATCAGGAAGCCGCCGGAATAGGGGATGACGCCGCCATGCAGCGCCATGCCGTTCATCATCGCGGCCATGCCGTGCTCGCGGATGCCGTAATGGATGTAGCGGCCGGAATAGTCCGCGGCCGTCATCGGCTTGGTCTGGCTGGTCTTCGTGTTGTTGGAGCCGGTCAGGTCGGCCGAGCCGCCGAGCGTCTCCGGAACGACGGCGTTGATCACCTCGAGCGCCATTTCCGACGACTTGCGGGTGGCGGCGTTCGGCTTGTCGGCGGCGAGCTTGCGCTTGTAGTCGAGGATCGCCGGCTCGAGCGTGCCCGGCAGGTCGCCGGCCATGCGGCGCTCGAAGGCGAGGCGCCGGTCGGCGTCGGCGGCGGCGAGGCGGGCTTCCCAGGCCTTGCGGTCCTTGACCGAGCGCAGGCCGGCGAGGCGCCAGGCGTCGAGCACGTCGGAGGGGACGACGAAGGGCGGCTCGTTCCAGCCGAGCGCCTTGCGGGCGCCCTCGATTTCCTCGGCGCCGAGCGGCGAGCCGTGGACGTCCTTGGTGCCGGCCTTCTTCGGCGCGCCGAAGCCGATCGTGGTGCGCGCGGCGATCAGCGTCGGCCGGTCGGAAGCCTTGGCGGCCTCGATGGCGCCGGCGATCGCGTCCGGATCGTGGCCGTCGATGGCGAGCGTGTTCCAGCCCGAGGCCTGGAAGCGCATGAGCTGGTCGGTGGAATCGGTGATCGAGACGGCGCCGTCGATGGAGATGCCGTTATTGTCCCAGAAGACGATCAGCCGGTTGAGCTTCAGGTGACCGGCGAGCGAGATCGCCTCCTGGCTGATGCCTTCCATCAGGCAGCCGTCGCCGGCGAGCACGTAGGTATAGTGGTTGACGAGGTCGGAGCCGAACTCGGCGGCAAGGTGCCGCTCGGCGATCGCCATGCCGACGGCGTTGGCGAGGCCCTGGCCGAGCGGGCCGGTCGTCGTCTCGATGCCGGCGGCGTGGCCGTATTCCGGATGGCCGGCGGTCGGGCGGCCGAGCTGGCGGAAATTCTCGATGTCCTCGAGCGCAATGTCGTCGTAGCCGGTCAGGTAGAGCAGCGAGTACAGCAGCATCGAACCGTGGCCGGCCGAGAGCACGAAGCGGTCGCGGTCGGGCCAGTTCGGCTTCTTCGGGTCGAAGGAAAGGTAGCGCGTGAACAGGACCGTGGCGATGTCGGCCGCGCCCATCGGCAGGCCGGGATGACCCGACTTCGCCTTCTCGACGGCATCCATCGACAGGAACCGGATCGCGTTGGCCATCCGATCGTGCTTCTCGCGTGAAATCATAGCGGTTCGGCCTTCTCGCTTGCGGATCCGACTTGGCCCGTTTTCCGGGCCGGCTGAGGGCGGCGCACACATATCAGGTGCGCCGGACGAGTCAACAAAGCCGAACCGATCGTGCACCGGCAAAATGGCGTATTTCAAGGCGGAGATGGTTGGGGAGGGGCTCGGCCGGTTTGTTGACGCCCCGTTCGGCTGATGGATAAAGTGCAGCCCGCAAGTTGCCGGCAAATATGCGATTCGACCCGGTACAGGGGTATCACAACGTTCATGATGGCCGCCGAAAAGACAGTGAAAACAGCGCTCGAGGCGCTGAACCTGGCTTTGAAAAGGCTGGAAAACGCCGTCGACAAGCAGATCGAATCCGGCCGCAACGCCGAGGAGGCCAGCGCCGAGCTCGCCCGCATGCTCGAGGACCGCTCGCGGCTGGCGCAGGAGCTCGATCGCGCCGAAGACCGTTCGAACCGGCTCGAGGAGGCCAACCGCGAGGTCTCGCGACGCCTCGTGACGGCCATGGAAACCATCCGCGCCGTGCTCGACCGCTAGACAGCCGCGCCAAGCCCTCGGGACAGGACCACCCATGTCACAAGTTACCGTCACGATCGATGGCAAGGCCTACCGCATGGCCTGCGAGGAAGGGCAGGAAGAGCACCTGACGGAGCTCGCCGGCCGGCTCGACCGTTATGTCGGGCATCTGAAGTCGCAGTTCGGCGAGATCGGCGACCTGAGGCTGACGGTGATGGCCGGCATCATGGTCATGGATGAGCTGCACGAATTGCAGCGCAAGATGCGCGGGCTCGAGGCCGAGCTCGAGACGCTGAAGAAGACCCGCGACAACGCCCTGAGCCGGGTCGAGCGCACCGACCAGGAACTCGCCGCCGCGCTGATGGAAGTGACCGGGCGGATCGAGGCGATCGCCGCCAAGCTCGAGGTCTGATTGCGCGTTCGCCGCAAATCCTCACGGCAATGCCACTGGCGTTCCCGCCACGGACAGCCTATATAAATCCTGCGGTCTGCGCTTCCCGACAGGATAAACTATCCCCGGGGCCTTAATCGATCCTAAGGGAGCTGTCCCTGACCAGGCCCGTGGGCCTGGACATACGGCGCCCACCTACTCTGTAGGCGCCCGGGATCGACCTTCCATCGGTTGTCGTGGATCGCACCTCTTCCCTTTTCGTCGCCGCCCCGTTCAGCTGACGCCGATATCGACGTGGATCAGGCCGCGCTTGACCGCCTTGGTGATGGCGTGGAGCAGCGTGAAGGCGCCGAGCTTGCGACGTGCGGCCGTAAAATGCGTCTGCACCGCCTCCCGGTCGATGCCGAGGCGATGGGCGATCTCGTTGGGGCTGAAGCCCTCGGCGGCAAAGGCGAGACACTGTCGCTCGGCCTGGGTCAGGGCCTGATCGGGCAAAGGACAACTCCATGGCTTGGGCATGTCCCGGAAAGGGCGGTCAGCCTTTTCCGAAACCATGCGTCTAAAATTCTGAGTTCAGCGCGGCCGGTGGTGGCGCGAAAAAATCGATGCATTCCGCCGTGCCTGTGATGGCCGGGCGGTGGCTGGATTGATGTGGCAACGGGCGCGCGAATTCAAACGGCGAGGCCGGACGTGTTGAACGAATGGTTTCCCGCCGCGCGCCCTGCGCGCGAATCCGCCGGAAAGCCAGCATTGCGGGTTCCGAAACGGCACAGGCGGAAGACAGTCCTAAAACCGCCGTTCCACGCGGCAGTCTCCGCACCCGGCCAGAGGCGAGCGATGTGGCCGCAACCTCTCCGGAGCCGCCGTCAGGCCCCGCCAGTGGCGACGCGCGCGAGTGCACCTCCTTCCTCGCGCGAGACGGCGGAAGGCGCGCGGCCGGCGCGATTGACAAGCCGCGTCCCGCCTTCCAACAATCCGCGCGCCGGAGGTGACGATTGGCCGACAAGAAAGAGATCCGCAGGCAGGCGCTCGCACGCCGCGACGCGCTCGGCGTCGAAGCCCGCATCGAGAAAAGCCTCGAGATGGCAATGATTTCCGACGAAATCGCCTTCGATCCGGGCACGATCGTCGCCGGTTACCTGCCGATCCGCTCGGAGCCCGACCTGCGGCCGCTGATGGCGCGGATGGCCGCCCGCGGCGCGCGGCTCTGCCTGCCCGTCGTCCTCGACCGCGAGACCATCGTCTTCCGCGAACTCCTGCGCGAGGCCCCGATCGTCGACACCGGCTTCGGCACGCGCGGACCGGGACCGGAGGCGGCGGTGCTCGAGCCCGACATTCTCATGATGCCGCTCTCCGCCTTCGATGCCGCCGGCAACCGGCTCGGCTACGGGGCAGGGCATTATGACCGGGCGATTTTTCGCCTAANGGCGGCGGGACGCCGGCCGCTNCTCGTGGGAACNGGCTTCGACCTGCAGGAGGAGGNGGCGCTGCCGGCNGAGAGCCACGACGTGCCGCTCGACATGATCCTCACCGAAAGCGGCTTGCGCCCGTTCTCCCGAGGCCTATAGAGAAACGATGCGACTTCTATTCCTTGGCGACATGGTGGGGCGGTCCGGTCGGACGGCGGTGTTCGAGCGCCTGCCCGGACTGATCTCCGACTTCCGGCTCGACTTCGTCATCGTCAACGGCGAGAACGCGGCCGGCGGCTTCGGCATCACCGAGGACATCCTGAACGACACGCTCGCCGCCGGCGCCGACGTGGTGACGACCGGCAACCACGTCTGGGACCAGCGCGAGGCGCTGACCTTCGCCGATCGGCAGGACCGGTTCCTCAGGCCCGCCAACTATCCCGCCGGCGCGCCCGGCCGCGGCTCCAACGTCTATCTCGCGCGCAACGGCGCCCGCGTTCTGGTCGCCAACATCATGGGCCGGGTCTTCATGCATCCCGACCTCGACGATCCCTTCGCCGCCGGCGAGGCGGTGCTCGCCGCCTGTCCGCTCGGCGAGCAGGCCGACGCCGTCGTCATCGACTTCCACGCCGAGGCGACGAGCGAGAAGCTCTGCTTCGCGCATTTCGTCGACGGGCGGGCGAGTCTCGTCGTCGGAACGCACACCCACGTGCCGACCGCCGACGCNCAGATCTTCAACGGCGGNACCGGCTACATNTCNGATGCCGGCATGTGCGGCGACTACGATTCCTCNCTCGGCATGGACAAGGAGGAGCCGCTGAACCGGTTCCTCTCGCGCATCCCGCGCGGCAAGTTCGAGGCTGCCTCCGGCCCGGCGACGATCTGCGGTGTGGCCGTGGAGATTTCCGATCGCACCGGGCTTGCCGAGAAGATCGCGCCGCTCCGGCTCGGCCCACGGCTCGCTGAAACCGTCCCCTCCTTCTGGTAAACCGGAACGCCGGCAGGCCTTGCGGCGTTTATCGGCGACGGGGCGTTGAACTNCCTCCGGCGGATGCTTACCTCAGAGCCCTATTTCAACTCGACCACCGGGGACACATATGATCGAGTTTCTTGCCGGCCACTTCACATGGCTGCACGATCCCACAGCCTGGATCGCCCTGATCACGCTCGTTGCGCTGGAAGTGGTGCTCGGCATCGACAACCTGATCTTCATCTCGATCCTGACCAACAAGCTGCCCGCCCACATGCAGTCGCGCGCGCGGCGCATCGGCATCGGCGCGGCGCTGATCATGCGCCTCCTTCTGCTTGCGACGATCTCGGTCATCGTCAGCCTGACGGAGCCGGTCTTCGAGCTTATCGGCCACGGCTTCTCCTGGCGCGACCTGATCCTGATCGCCGGCGGCCTGTTCCTCGTCTGGAAGGCGACCAAGGAAATCCATCATTCGGTCGATCCCGGCGACACCAAGGAGGCGGTGATCGGCGAGGTGATCCAGATCTCGATGGTCGGCGCCGTCTTCCAGATCCTGCTCCTCGACCTGGTCTTCTCGATNGATTCGATCATCACGGCGGTCGGCATGACNGACGAGATCGCGATCATGTACATCGCTGTCATCGTCACGGTGACGATCATGCTGCTCGCCGCCGATCCGCTCGCCAACTTCATCGCCAAGAACCCGACCATCGTCATGCTTGCGCTGGCCTTCCTGTTGATGATCGGCATGACGCTGATCGCCGACGGCATGGGCTTCCACGTGCCGAAGGGCTACATCTACACGGCCATGGGCTTCTCGGCGCTGGTCGAGGGCCTGAACATGCTGGCGCGGCGACGACGCGCCGCCGCCGGCAAGCCGCCGCAGCACTGACCGGAAGCGCCGGAGGGTCAGAGCCCCTTGGGCACCAGGATGGTCGGACGCCGCGGCAGGGTGGCGAGCGAGACCGTGATCGGGTCGCCGTCGGCGAAGCGCGTCTCGAAGCCTTCGCCCATCATGGCGATGAACTCGGCGAGCTGGCCCCTGCCGCCATGCATCGGCAGGACCAGCGAGGTGCGAAGGCGCCGGACGATCTCGCTCATGCCGGCATGGTCCATGGTCAGGCCGCCGTCGATCGGGACCATCACGACGTCGAGCCGGCCGATGGCGGCGAAGCGGCTGTCGTCGAGCACGTGGTGCAGGTGGCCGAGATGGCCGATGCACAGGCCGGCCACCTCGAAGATGAAGATCGAATTGCCGTTTTCGATGCGGCCCTGATAGCCGCGAATGTCGGTCGTGACGTTGCGGATGCGCACGTCGTCGATGACGACGTCGTGGCGCGCGGGGCTGCCGTCGTCGGACCAGCCGGGCAGGACGTGCTCGATCGCCGGGTTGGGATTGAGCGTATAGTGCGTCGTGTGCGCCCGGTTCATGGTGATGACGCGCGGCACCGCGACATTGCCGGACCAGCCGTTGTAGTCGGTGGCGATGGTGACGCCGGCGGGCGTCGCAAGGACGTAGGTCGAGTGGCCGGCAAAGGAGATCGAGACCTCGCCCGGCGCCTGCGCACGCACGACCGGGAGGTTCCCGCCCGTGTCCTTCGCCACGGCGAAGGTGGCGCCGGGCAGGATTTCGGCGATCGCCTGGCACTGGCTGACCGGCATCTGGCCCTGGGCCTCGGCCGGAGCGGCGGCGAGGACCGGGGCGAGGACGAGCAGGAGGCGGGCGATCGGGCGCATGGCGGGGCTCCTTTGCCGGGGTCGCGGGGCGCGTCATTTGCGCCGAAACGATAGCACGGAGCCGCCGTTTTCGTCCAAAGTGAAGCTTCTGGACGAAAACCACCGGGAATCGTATAAGGCGCCAAAATCGAGAACCGGAAACACTCAGGGGTGTCATGGCAGGCCATTCACAATTCAAGAACATCATGCACCGCAAGGGGCGCCAGGACGCCGTGCGGTCGAAGATCTTCTCCAAGATCGCGCGTGAGATCACCGTCGCCGCCAAGCTCGGATCGCCCGATCCGGCAATGAACCCGCGCCTGCGCCTGGCGATCCAGAACGCCAAGGCCCAGTCAATGCCGAAGGACAACATCCAGCGCGCCATCAACAAGGCCTCGGGCGCCGACACCGAGAACTACGAGGAAGTGCGCTACGAGGGCTACGG
>Ga0065721_10050871_pt1 | contig 17386 bp, 16 predicted proteins | sample Mesricmetagenome_FD_59108 | JGI IMG/M metagenome (GOLD analysis project Ga0065721, IMG submission 59108) | Mesophilic microbial community from rice straw/compost enrichment Sample: eDNA_1 v2 (version 2) | ecosystem: Engineered > Solid waste > Grass > Composting > Bioreactor | place: USA: Davis... | reverse complement strand
CCCTTGATGATGTCGACCGACCCGAAGCTCTTCCTGAGCCCGGCCAAACGCAAACCTGCCATGTTCTTCTCTCTTCTTTCTTCTCAGAGCGCCCGCGCTGTCGCCTGAAGCGCTTGGAACACCGCGAAGCGGCGCTCGTGCTGCGCAGCAATCTCACCACCAGCCGGCTTGAACTCCGCGCTGATCGCAGACATCGCGGCCATGGCCGCCTCCACGCTGGGATAGGCCTTGCCGGCGACGGCGCCGAGCATGGCCGAACCGAGCAGGACCGGCTCGCTTTCCCTGGAAACCAGTATCGGAACGCCCGTGCTGTCTGCCAGAAGCTGGCGAATGAGCGGATGCCGTCCTGCCCCGCCGCTCAATGTGATCGCCTCGATCGTCGCACCGCATCCGCGGCTTGCGGCGATGATCTGGCGAAGGCCGTAGCCGAGGCCGAGAATGCCGGCGACATACAGCGAGACGAGATTTGGTATGTCGCTCTCCAGGCCGAGGCCCGCGATCAGGCCGCGCGCATCCGGATCGGCGAAGGGCGAGCGATTGCCGAGGAAATCCGGCACCACATGGATGGAGCCCGCCAGCCGGGCAGCTTCCGAAGAGGAAGGAGCGGCCTTCCCCGCCTCTTCGGCCAGCCATTCCGGCAGAGACATGCCGGCAGCCGTGGCCCTGTGCCGGGCGTCCGAGGCTGCCGGATGAAAGGCAACCAGGTGATCGATGGCGGCACCCGCCGCCGACTGTCCGCCTTCGCTGAGCCAAAGCCCCGGGACCATCGCCGAATAATAGGGCCCCCAGACACCCGGCACGAAGAGCGGTTCGCCGCTGCTCGCCATCGTGCATGCGGAGGTGCCGAAGACATAGGCCATGCGCGTCAGGACCGAGCCCTGGCCACCGGCTCCACCTGTCGAGCCGACGCCGCCCGCATGGGCGTCGATCAATCCGGCGGCAACGGGCGTGCCGGGTCTCAGTCCAAGCTCTTCGGCGGCTTCAATCGTCAGTCCGTCTGCCAGCGCCGATCCGGCCTCGACGATCTCGGTGCCGATCCGCACAAAACCGTCATCGGCCAGATCGGCGAGGCCGATTTCGCGGAAATAGGTTTCGTCCCAACGCCTCTCATGCGCCAGATAGGTCCATTTGCAGGTGACCGTGCAGACGGAACGCGCAAGGCTGCCTGTCGATCGCCAGGTGAGGAAATCGGCCAGATCGAAGAACTGCCATGCCGTGCCATAGGTCTGAGGCAGGTTCTCCTTGAGCCACAGGAGCTTTGGCGTTTCCATCTCCGGCGAGATCGTGCCACCGACATATTTCAGCACCGCGTGGCCGGTCTTGTTGATCCGCCGCGTCTGATCGAGCGCACGGTGATCCATCCAGACGATGATATTGCGCTCCGGATCACCGGACGCTCCGACAGGCAAGGGCCGCCCGCCCTCGCCCAGCACGACCAGCGAGCAGGTGGCATCGAAGCCGATGCCGCCGATGTCCTCGCCGGAAAGGCCCGCGGCATCCAGCGCCTCGCGGACGCTGGCGCAAACCGCCCGCCAGATATCATTGCTGGATTGTTCGGCGATGTCGGCGCCTTCCCGGTAAAGCGCGATATCCCGCTTTGCCGTCGAAACCATCACGCCGTTCGTGTCGAATATGCCGGCGCGGGCGCTGCCTGTTCCTACATCGACGCCGACGAAGAAAGAGCCCATGGTCAGAGATCCGTGCTGAGCGGCAGGATGACGAGATCGCGGATGGTGATGTTGCGCGGCCGGGACAGCATGAACATGACCGCGTCGGCGACTTCCGTCGCTTCCATCAGGCCTCCGGCGGCGATTGCCTCGTCGAGCTTCGCTTGCGGCCAATCGCTGATCAATGCGGTAATGACCGGGCCGGGCGCCACCGCACCGACACGGATGCCATGCTTGGCAACCTGGCGCCGGACCGTGTGAACGAAGGCCTGCACGGCATGTTTGGACGCCGTATAGATCGGCTCCCAGACGACCGGGACGAGGCCGGCGATCGAACTCGTCATGATGATGTCGCCGGTCTTTCGCTCCACCATATGAGGCAGCACCGCCTGAACGGACCGGAAGGCGGCATTGATGTTGAGATTGAGCATGCGATCCCAGGCGTCGGGATCGCCGTCGACGACGTCGCCGCCGATATAGGCACCGGCATTGGCGTGGAAGATATCGAGCTTCCCGAACCGCTCGAGGATCTGCGGCATCATCGTGGAAACGCTCGCGGCATCGGTGAGATCGACCGCGACCGGGAAAGCGTTCGGCCCCAGTTCGGCACTCAGCGCTTCGAGCGTATCGGCCGCTCTGTCGACAAGAGCAACGCTGACGCCTTCACGCAATAAGGATCTGGCGCATTCCAGGCCGATACCCGATGCAGCGCCGGTAACCGCTGCGACCTTTCCGGAGAGTTCCTGTCTCATGTCATTCCTTGCTCAATTCATGCGGCGAGGTCGGGAGACGCTCTCAGGCGTCTTCCAGCTCCCGGGCGCGGTCGGCGCTGTCCTTGGTGCGCAGGTAGGCGCCCTTGGCGATCAGCTGGCGGCGGAGTTCCTTCACGTCGATATCCGCGGGCGCGCGGTTGCCGCGCACGGAGATCTTGGCGGCCCGGCCTGCGGCCTCGCCCATCGCCATGCAGGTCGCCATGACGCGGATCGCGCCCATCGCCTCATGGGTGGTGGAAATCGCCCGGCCCGCGACGATCAGGTTCTTCACCTTGGCCGGGATCAGCGAGCGGTAGGGAATGTCGTAGCAGTCGCCGCACCAGATCAGCGTGCAGCCGTCGTCGGCCGGCCGGTGGATGTCGATCGGATAGCTCGCCACCGCGATCGCGTCGTCGAAATGGCGGCAGCCGAGCACATCCTCCTGCGTCATGACGTATTCGCCGATGATGCGGCGCGTCTCGCGGATGCCGAGGAACGGCGCGGTCTTGGTGAAATAGGCGTTCTCGAAGCCGGGGACGTAATTGATCAGATAGGTGACGATATCGTCGATCTGCGTCCGCGCCTCGATCTCGCCCATCGTCAGGCTCGCCGCCTCGGTACCATCGACGCCCTTGACGCGGGTCATGTTGATCCAGACCTCGCCGGCCTTCAGGCCGGTGATGATGATCGTACGCTCATTGGGGATGGAAAGCCCCATTTCCTTCTGCGCCTTGGCGATTAGTTCGCGCAGGCCGACGATGATGAACTGGTTGTTCTGGCCGAAATATTCTGCCGGGATGAAGTCGGTCAGATAGGTCCGCGCCTGCGGCGGCTGGTTGGCGATGCTGAGCCGCAGCTTCTCCGTATCGACGCCGGCGAGGCAGAACATCAGCGTCGGCGGCTGCATGCCACCATGCTCATTGCCCTTCTCGCAGGGAACGCCGGCGCGATAGGCGACGTCCGCATCGCCCGTGCAGTCGATCACGACCTTGCCGAGGATCGCGCCGCGGCCGCTCTTGCTTTCCGTAATGATGCCGCGGATCGTGTCGCCCTCCATGACCACACCCGCGCAGAACGTATAGAACAACACCTCGACGCCGGCTTCGGTCAACATTTCGAGCGCCACGGTCTTCACCGCTTCCGGCTCGACCAGAGTGATCCCCATATGCAGCGGGCAGGGCCGATGTTCGCTCGCGGCATTGCGCACCTTCAGCCGGTCGATGAACTTCTGCGGCAGGCCCTCGATGATCTGGTTGCCCTTCTGACCGAGGAAGCCGAGCACCGGCAGGCCGATGGTCATGTTGCCGCCAACGAAGCTGCGGCTTTCGACGAGACCCACCCGAAGCCCGTCTTCGGCGGCCGCGAGTGCCGAGGTCAGGCCAGCCGGCCCGCCCCCGACGACAAGCACGTCATATTCCGCCGTGATGGGCGTTTCCCGGGCGGGTTCCTGGATCGATCGGGTGGTGGTGTTCAGCATAGCCTGGTCTCTTTCGTGGAAGGTCCGTGTCATTCACGCCGTTTCCGGCAGATATCTCCCGTCCGGGCGCCTGACGCCCGGACGGCTCGTTTGGAAATCAAGCCTGGATCAGTGGCTTTACGCGCGTGGCAATCGAAGCGACGGCCTCCTTCACCGGCTTGCGGCCGAGGACGGCGAGCTGGACTTCCTCGAGGAAGATCGACTGGGCACGCGCCGCTTCCGGGAAGGGCGGGAAGGCCCCGCGGGCGTTTTTCAGCACGGCAGCCTCGACGGCGGCGACCGGATTGTTTGCGGCGAAGGACTGATCCGCATAGGTCGAAACCCGCACCGGGCCGTTGCCGTTCTTGGCCATGCCCAGCGTCGCACGCTTGCTGGAGACCTCCTTGATGAACTTCCAGGACAGTTCCTTGTCCTTGGAGTTCGCCGGAATGACCATGCCCCAGGCTTCGACGATGGAGGACATCGGCACCTTGCCCTTGAGGTCCGCCGAGACGGGGAACTCTATGGCCTTGATCTTGCCGGGGAACTTGCTCTGCTCCTTGTTGTTCAACTGCGCGAAACGCGCGAACGGCAGAACCGTGAAGGCGGCACGGCCCTGCTGCAGCCAGGTCACCTGGTCGTCGTTCTTGGTGGTCGCGTAGCTGCGCGGCAGGTTGCCCGCCTCGAACATCTTGGCCAATACCGTGAGGCCCTTTTCCATCGCCTCGGGGTTGGGCAGCAGCTCGAACTTGGCGTTGATGAAATCGCCGCCGAAGGCGCGCGCGAACATGACGGGGAAGACCGCGAGATCGCTCGCCAGCACCATGCCGGCAACGGGCGTCCCCGCCTTGGAGGTGAAGGTAAGCTTCTGGGCCTGCTCGACGAGCTCTTCCAGCGTTGTCGGCGGTGCCGTGATGCCCTGCTCTTCCAGAAGCGCCTCGTTATAGAAGAGGCCCTGGGTCGCATGGCGAACGGGAATGCCGATCAGCTTGCCGTCGACCGTCATGCCCTGAACCAGGCCGGGAGCGATGTCGCCGAAATCCTCGATCGCATCCTTCTTCAGGTAATCGTCGAGCGGTTCGAACATGGCCGCGATCTGCTTGGTCGGCCGGTTGTCGACGATATAGCCGACGTTGAAATCGGTGGCATTGAGGCTTGCCTCGCGGAAAAGGCGATCCTGCAGCGGATTGGAATCGAACGTCGTCCAGACGACGTCCGCGTCATTGGCCGACTTCCAATCCTTCAGCAGATCGCCGTCGCCGGAGCCCAGCACCGTCTGGTGCACCTTGTGGCTCAGGACGTTGAGCGTCTTGCCGGCGGCAAAGGACGGGCCGGCGGCGAGCATCGCCGCTCCGCCGATCGCGGTTCCGAGAAAGCCGCGCCGCGTGATGTTGTTCAATACGTTGTCTGACATGATTTTCCTCCCTTGCAGACAGTGTGGCTACCCCTTTGTCGCACCGGCGGTCAGGCCGGCCACGAGATAGCGGTTCATGAAAATGACGAAGAGCAGGACCGGGATGAGCTGGACGGTCGAGGCGGCAAACAGCACACCCCAATCGACACCATCGATCGATCCGATCATTTCGGAGATCACCAGCGGCGCGGTCTTGGCCCGGGTCGCGGTAAAGATGAAGGCGAACAGGAACTCGTTCCAGGCGAACACCACGACGAATACGGCGACAGCGAGGATGCCCGGTGCGGCGAGCGGCACGATGACCCTTCTCAGGATCGTCAGCCGCCCCGCCCCGTCGATCTGCGCGGCTTCGTCGAGTTCGCGCGGGATCTGGTCGATGAAGGTGCGCATCAGCACCGTGCCGAGCGATACGAAGAAGGTCGCATAAAGCACCATCAGCACGATATGCGTGTCGTTGAGGCCGACCGCATTGATGATCGGGAAGAGCGGCAGCGTCACGACGATCGGCGGGATGAGACGCACGATGATCAGGAACATCACGCTCGCATCGAGCATCCGGCTGCTGTAGCGCGAATAGACGTATCCGGCCGCCGTGCTGGTGGTGATCGCGAGAACCGTCGCACCCGCCGTAATGATAGTGCTGTTCAGGAGTCCGTCGAAGAAGACGCCCCAGCCGTTCCAGAGTTCGACATAGTGCTGGAAGGTCGGCGAGAAGACGAATTTCGGCGGCACCGCGAAAATGTCCTGTCCCGGCTTGAAGGACGACATGACGATGAAGGCGATCGGAAACAGCGACCAGGCGAGGATCACCACGACGGCGACCGTTTTTCCGAAACCGATGGCGAGCTTGTCAGTGCGCATTGCCGGCCACCTGCTTGCGAAGAAGGAAGACATAACCGGTCGCCAGAAGCAGCGACGCGAGCACCATGATCCACGCGGTCGCGGCGGCGGTGCCGAACGCGTTGAAGCTGAAGGCCTCCTGGTAGAGATAGACCGCGACCACTTCCGTCGAGCGGGCCGGCCCGCCCTGCGTCATCAGCCAGACTTCGGAGAAGATGCGGAAGGCGAAGATGTAGCGGAAGAGCAGCGCCACAACGATCGCGGGGCCGAGCAGCGGCATGGTCACACGACGGAAGGCGGCGAACGGCGTCGCCCCGTCGATGCGGGCGGCTTCGTAGAGATCCTTCGGGATCGCGAGACGGGCCGCGTAAAGAATAATGAAGGTGAAGGGCAGATGCAGCCAGATCGTCAGAAGGCCGATCATGATCAGCGCGTGCGACGGCTCGAAGGACCAGTCGAGCATTGGCAGGCCGAGCGAAGTCAGAACGGCCGTCACCGGGCCGACATCCGGATCGAAGAGGAAACGCCACATCGCAACCGCGATGACTTCGCTGACTGCATAGGGAGCCAGCACCGCGACGAGCAGGATGCGCCGGCATGGCAGGCCGCTTGCGAAGAGCAGCGCCATCCCAAGGCCAAGGGCAAGTTCCAGATGCACGGCGAAGATGACGATCAGGACCGTATTGCCGAGCGCCAGCATGAAGGCAGGGTCGGTGAGTACCTTGATATAGTTGTCGAGCCCCACGAAGGTCGCCGACTGTCCGAAGCTGGAGGCATGGAGGCTGAGCCATACGACATACAGCGACGGTATGACGATGACACTGAGGATCAGTATCTGCACCGGCGCGAGGAATGGCACCGCTTCGGTGATCTTGTTCAGACGCAAAATGTTCCTCCCATGCGGATGTGTCTTTTGCTGGCGCTTTCTCGTCCGGCGCCTAGTGAATGCTGTTCGGCCGGTCCTTGGCCGCATCTCCCGCAGGGTCGACACCCTGCTCTTCCACGCCTTTGAGACGTTCCCCGGCAGGGGATGGGACGAGCCGGCGCGTGGAATCCCTGACCTGCAGGCTCGTATTCAGAATGCTGGGATAAGGATCGGCAGCATCACCGGCGATCCGCGTCTGCAGCCGCTCCCAGGCAACGCGCGCGATCTCATCGACCGGCTGGCGGATGGCGGTCAGCGCCGTCTTGCGGGCGCTCATCCAGGTGTAATCGTCGAAGCCGATGATCGAGACCTGCTCCGGAATGTCGATCCGCTGGCGGGCGAGCGCCGTCAGAACCGCGAGCGTCGTGACGTTGGTGAGCGCAAAAACCGCCGACGGCAACGGATGGCGCTCCAGCCAATGCGTAAAAAGTTCCGCACCGCGCTCGGCATTCGAGCCCAGCCCGATCGCCGCGGGCGTGCGGCCGAGCATCCGTTCCGCGACGGAGGCCGCACCCCGTACGCGTTCCCGGATCGGCGCGATGTCGAGATGGGAAGCGGCCAGAACGATATCCGAATGCCCCATTTCGACCAGATAGCGGGCGGCAATCTCGCCCGCCTCGAAATTGTCGATTGTCACCGTGTCGGCGGCAACCGAACCCGGCATGACGCGGTCGACGAGGACCATCGGCAGGTGGCCGACTTCACGCGCAAGGATCGCCGGCACCGTATCCGAGCACGGCACGGCGATGATCCCCGAGGGCCGCCAGCCGAGCAGCGTCTGCAGCCGCGACTCCTCCAGATGCCTATCGTCGCGGGAACTCGCGACGATGACATCGTAGCCGTCCTTCAGCGCCATGACCTCGATGCGGGATATCAGCGACGTGAAGAACGTGTCATCGAGATCCGGCACGAGCACGCCGACGACCCGCGCCCGTCCGGATTTCAGCTGCGAGGCTGCCCGGTCGACCTGATAGGACAGTTCCTTTGCGGCCCTCTCCACTTTGATGCGCAGATCGTCGTTCACCGGCTTTCGGCCGCTGAAGACATTGGAGACGGTGGCGATGGACACGCCCGCCCTCTCCGCGACTTCCTTCAATGTGGCTCTCTTACGGCTCACCGCTGCCTCGCTGTTAAACGTTTTACCGTTAAACGTTTAACAGCTCTGGCGTGAAAATCAAGTGCCCTCGGCGCAGCATTGGCGACAAGATTAGATCAGCGACAGCGCGTCCTTGAGACCAAGGCCCTGCTTGAGCTGCAGATCGAGATCGGCCTCGATATGGTCGATGTGGTGGATCATCAGTTCGACTGCGCGTCCGCCCTTTTTCCCTTCGAGAGCATCGAGAATGGCGGAATGTTCCGAATGCCCGCAGCTCGACACGCCGGACCTGCCGTAAAGCGCGATCACCAGCGAGGAGCGTGCGACGAGTTCGTCCATGAATTTCTGCAGGATGGCGTTGCCCGCGACGGAAGCCAGCATCAGATGGAAATCGCCCGACGCCTTGATCTCGGCGCGCCGCGCGGCAGGACCCCGTTCGTTCATGTAACGCCCTTCTTCCTCGAGATGACGGCGGAACTGCTCGATGTCGGCGGAGGTAATGCGCTCGATGGCCGCCGCGACGATCCCGGGCTCGATCAACCGACGGGAGGCGAAGATCTGCTTCGCCTCTTCCGGAGAGGGATTGGAAACGAAGGCACCGCGATTGCGCTCCGTCCTCACCAGGCCTTCGAAGGCGAGCATCTGAAGTGCGGATCGCGCCACCGTGCGGCTCACGTCGAAAAGAGAGCCAACCTCGCTTTCGGAGAGCTTCGTTCCCGGCGCCAACCGGCGATCGACGATCGCATTGCGAAGCGCTTCCCGGATCGCCAGCGAGCGGTCCTCGGGCGAGCTTCCGGTAAAGATGATTTTTTCGCTGATATTCATGGTGTGATCCACTGCCGCACCTTTGTACCCGCAGTAGGCATGAAATGCCAATAGAGTTGTTTTTGATCGAGGGCCAAAATTGCATACGATTTGGCCAGCAGATCGAAAACGATCGCATGGTTTTTACGCATTTCAGCGTTGCCGAAGACATCCACGGAGATAAAGACAAGTATCTTTAGAGAGTTAGCCGAACTGGCACGGCTGATGCATTGCAATATCCGACGCAAGGGAGCGCCGGATGAGCAAAGCTGCCGAAATCGACATCGTCTCCGTCTCGAAGATCTACGGCACGGCGACAGCCGTCCACTCGATCAGCCTGAAAATTCCTGCCGGAACCTATTGTTGCCTGCTCGGTCCCTCCGGTTGCGGCAAGACGTCGACGCTGAGGATGATCGCCGGCCACGAGAGCCTCTCCTCCGGTGATATCCGCCTCGGCAACACGGTCGTGACCGACCTGCCGCCCGCCAGGCGCGGCACGGCGATGATGTTCCAATCCTATGCGCTCTTCCCGCATCTCGACCTTGTCGACAACGTCGCTTTCAGCCTGAAAATGAAGGGCGTGGAAAAGGACGAGCGACGTGCCAAGGCGATGGACATGCTGCGGCTCATGCAGCTCGAAGCCTATGCGACACGCCGTCCGGCCCAGCTTTCCGGCGGCCAGCAGCAGCGCGTGGCGCTTGCCCGCGCTCTCATCACCGATCCGGAAGCGCTGCTGCTCGACGAGCCGCTTTCGGCGCTCGACCCGTTCCTGAAGATCCGCATGCGCGCCGAACTCAAGAAGCTGCAGACATCGCTCGGCATTACGTTCGCGCACGTGACGCACAGCCAGGAAGAGGCGATGGCGCTTGCCGACCTGATCGTCGTCATGAACGACGGCCGCATCGAGCAGGCGGCTCATCCACGGATGGTGTTCGAAAAACCGGCCACCGCCTTCGTCGCCCGCTTCATGGGTGATCACAATGTTATATCGGGCCGCGTCACCGGCAGTGACGGCGATGAACTGAGGCTCTCCGTGCTGGCCGGCGGCGAGTTCCTCGCGACCGGCGGCGATGCTGCGGGCTTCGCCGATACGGCTGATATAGCCGTCCGCACCGACCATGTGCGCATCGGTGAGCCTTCGGAAAAGGGCCTCGGCTTTACCGGATCGGTATCCAACATCGAGTATCGCGGCTCTTCGGTGAAGCTGAGCGTCAACGGCGCCGGCATCGAGGATTTCACCGCCATCCTGAGCGACACCGCCTTTTTCGCCAACCCGGTCAAGGTCGGAGAGGCGATCCCGCTGTCCTGGGGCCGCGAGGACGCCATCGTCCTTGGCCGCCTCAAGCACTGATGTCAGCCACAAAATCTCAAACCAGAGGAGAACAAGGCAATGACCAAGACTAAAAAGACGACCAAGGGAATTTCACGCCGCAACCTGCTGAAAACCGCGTCCGCGGCGGCCGGTCTTGCCGCCGGTTCCGGCGTCATCACCGGCTTTCCGACCATCTGGGCGCAGAACCCGATCACGCTGCGCCAGTTCGGCACGGGGGTTTCGAACCTCAATGCGATCGCCGAGAAGTGCAAGGCCGATCTCGGCATCACCCTCGAAATGACGGCGACCGATTCCGACGCCGCCGCCCAGCGCGCCGTCACCCAGCCGAATTCCTACGACATCGCCGATATCGAATACTGGATCCTCAAGAAGGTCTATCCGGCAGGCGTCATTCAGCCGATGGATACCAAGAAGCTCAAGTACTACGACAAGATCGTGCCGCTCTTCAAAACGGGCAAGCTGAAACCGGACAGCGTCATCGCCCAGGGCACCGCCCCCCATACGGTCGGCTTCGTCGAGGGCCCCGGCGCCAAGACCTTCGCCAAAGGCGAGACCCAGTGGTTCACCATGGTTCCGACCATCTACAACGCCGATACGCTCGGCATTCGCCCGGACCTCGTCGGCCGCGAGATTTCGACCTGGGCCGACATCATGGACCCGAAGTTCAAGGGCAAGACCTCGATCCTGAACATCCCGTCGATCGGCATCATGGACGCTGCGATGATCATGGAAGCCATGGGCAACATCAAATATGCCGACAAGGGCAACATGACCAAGGAAGAGATCGACAAGACGATCGATTTCCTGATCAAGGCCAAACAGGACGGCCAGTTCCGCGCCTTCTGGAAGTCGTTCGACGAGAGCGTCAACCTCATGGCTTCCGGCGAGGTCGTCATCCAGTCCATGTGGTCGCCGGCCGTCGCCGCTGTCCGTTCCAAGGGTATCGCCTGCAAATACCAGCCGCTCAAGGAAGGTTACCGCTCGTGGGGCGGCGGCCTTGGCCTTGCCGCGCATCTCTCCGGCGCGAAGCTCGATGCGGCCTATGAATATATCAACTGGTACACGTCGGGCTGGGTCGGCGCCTATCTCAACCGCCAGGGCTACTATTCGGCCGCCATGGAAACCGCCAAGCAACACATGAGCGAAGACGAATGGGGCTTCTGGGTGGAAGGCAAGCCGGCCAAGGGCGATATCGTCGCGCCCGACGGCAAGATCATGGAAAAGGCAGGCGCGGTTCGCGACGGCGGTTCGTTCGAAGAGCGCATGGGCAAGGTCGCCTGCTGGAACTCGGTCATGGACGAGGACCGCTACATGGTCCGCCGCTGGAACGAGTTCATCGCGGCTTGATAGGCCTGCTACTGCGGCTGCCCCTCACCCTCACCCTAACCCTCTCCCCGCTCGCGGGGAGAGGGAACGTGCCCCTAGCTGGCGCGTCGAGACGAGGTGAAGCGGCTGCCACGAGTCTCCTTCTCCCTGCGTGCGGGGAGAAGGTGCCCGGCAGGGCGGATGAGGGGCAATCCCACAGGAGCAACCGAATGGCGACGATGACATCCTCGGAAACGGAAAAGATCGAAGGCTTACGGGCAAAAACCTTCCGCCTGTCGCCGGCCGCGATTTCCTATCTTCAGGCCACGCCGCTGACGCTGATCCTCGGCGCCTTCCTGCTCCTGCCGATCCTGATGATCACGGTTGTCAGTTTCTGGGATTACGACTTCGCGCAGATGTATCCGGATTTTCTGACGATGAACTACGCGGAAACTCTGGGCTCCTGGGTCACCTGGAAAACCTATCTCAATACCCTGAAGTATGCATTCCTGGTCTGGGCGATCACGCTCTTTGTCGGCTTCTGGGTTGCCTATTTCCTGGCCTTTCACATCCGCACCACGGCCATGCAGATGGTGCTCTTCCTCGTCTGCACCGTGCCGTTCCTGACCTCCAACATCATCCGGATGATCTCCTGGATTCCAGTGCTCGGCCGCAACGGTCTCGTCAACTCGACGCTGGTCGGCGCCGGCCTCGTTTCCGAACCCGTCGAGTGGCTGCTCTATTCGGATTTCGCGGTCGTGCTCGCCATGGTGCATCTCTACACGCTGTTCATGGTGACGCCGATCTTCAACACCCTGATGCGCATCGACAAGTCGCTGGTCGAAGCCGCCCGCGACGCAGGCGCGTCGAGCTGGCAGACCCTCACCAATGTCATCATTCCGCTGGCGAAACCCGGCATGGCGATCGGCACGATCTTCGTCGTGACGCTGGTCATGGCGGATTTTTCGACCGTGCAGGTAATGTCCGGCGGTCAAAGCGCCTCGGTGGCGCTGATGATGAAGAACCAGATGTCGCTCTTGCAATATCCGGCCGCCGCAGCGAACGCCGTCGTGCTGCTGGTCCTCGTTCTCCTGATGGTCGCGGGCATCCTGCGCATCGTCGACATCCGCAAGGAGCTCTGAGATGCATTCTGAGAAACGTGGCCGCGAGTTCTACATCCTGGCGGTCTTCTTCGCGGTCTTTGTGCTCTTCCTCTACGGGCCGCTCTCGGCGATCCTGATCCTGTCGTTCCAAGGGCCGAACGGCGGTCTGACCTTCCCGCTGAATGGCGTGTCGCTGCGCTGGTTCGCGAACCTCTTCGAAACCCAGGCGGTCGGCGATTTCGGCGGCTCCTTCCGCCGCTCGCTGGTGCTGGGGCTGATGGTGATGATCGTCACCGTGGTCGTATCGCTGCTCGCGGGCCTTGCCTTCCGCCGCCGTTTCATCGGCTCGACCGCCCTCTTCTATCTCGCGGTCGCCAGTCTCGTCGTGCCGTCGATCATCATCTCGCTCGGCATCGGCGTCGTGTTCCAGCAGATCGGCCTGCAGCCGTCCTGGTTCACCTCCGCCTTCGGCGCGCATCTGACCTGGACACTTCCCTTCGGCGTGCTGATCATGTTCGCCGTCTTCAACCGCTTTTCGCCGGCCTATGAGGAAGCCGCGCGCGATCTCGGCGCGACATCCTGGCAGACGTTCCGCCACGTGGTCCTGCCGATGATCGCGCCAAGCCTCGTGGGCGTCGGCCTGTTCGGCTTCACGCTTTCCTATGACGAATTCGCCCGAACGCTGATGACGGCGGGCACGTTCAACACCCTGCCGCTCGAAATCTACGGCATGACGACCAATGTGACGACCCCGGTGCTTTATGCGCTGGGCACGGTGACCACCGTCTTCTCATTCCTGGTCATCGCCGGCACGCTCGGGCTCATCATCCGTCTCAACCGGCGCCGCCAGCGGTCCTGAATTTCCATGCGTATCCTCGTCGTCAATCCGAACACCACCGCCAGCATGACGGCAACCATCGCCGATTCCGCGCGGCGCGTCGCAAATTCCGATACCGAAATCACGGCCGTCACATCCTCTATGGGGCCGGTTTCGATCGAAGGTTATTACGACGAGGCCTTCGCAGTCCCTGGCCTCCTGATGGAGATCGCCAAAGGCGAGAAGGGCGGTGCTGATGCCGCCGTCATCGCCTGTTTCGACGATACGGGCCTCGATGCCGCACGGGCGTTTGCAAACATTCCGGTCATCGGCATCTGCGAGGCGGCGGTCGCTTCGACAGCCTTCATTGCGCAACGCTTCACCATCGTGACGACAATGGAGCGTTCGCGCCTGCCGATCGAGCATCTGGTCCATCGTTATGGCATGGCCGCTCGTGCCAAGGTGCGCGCCGCCGATATTCCCGTTCTCTCGCTCGAATATCCGGATTCCAATGCCCGCGACCGATTGCGCAACGAGATCGCCACGGCATTGCGCGAAGACAGGGCGGAAGCGATCGTGCTCGGCTGCGCCGGCATGGCCGACCTCACCGCCGATCTTCGCAAGGAATTCGGCGTGCCTGTGGTGGATGGCGTCGCGGCGGCAGTCAAGCAGGCGGAAGCGCTGGTGACGCTCGGACTTTCCACCGCCAAGCGGGGCGCTTATGCTTCGCCTGTTTCGAAACCTTACGAGGGAATGCTCGAAAGCTTCGAGCCCCGGAAACTCGGCGCACCATGATCGGCCTTCCTCTCGTTCGCCCCCTGACATTCAGCGAGGTCGAAACGCTGGTGGGCTGGGCACGGGTTGAAGGCTGGAATCCCGGCTTTGCGGACGCTTCGGTCTTTCATGCCGCCGATCCGGAAGGGTTCACAGGCTGCTTCGTGGATGGCGAGATGGCCGCCGGCATCTCGGCCGTCCGTTACGGTTCCGATTTCGGCTTCATCGGCCTTTACATCGCGCATCCGGATTTCCGTGGGAAAGGCTATGGCAGAAAAGTCTGGGATGCCGGAATGGTGTATCTGGAAGGCCGGACCATAGGCCTCGACGGCGTGCCGGAACAGCAGGCGAACTATCGCAGCATGGGGTTCGAGCCGGCCTACGAGACCTACCGCTGGAGCGGCAGTTTCGCAGCCGACGCGGCGGACGGCGTCATCGGCATCACCCCGGACCTCGTTCCTCTCGTCATCGATTACGATCGAAAGTTCTTTCCGCCGGAGCGAGACGCATTTCTGGCCGAATGGCTGAAACCGCCGAGATATGCCAAGGCGATCGTCGAGGAGGGAGAGGTCCGCGGCTATGCCGTCTGTCGCGAATGTCACGACGGCTACAAGGTCGGCCCGCTCTTCGCCGAAGACATCAACCGTGCGGTCCTGTTGCTGAGGGCCAGCGCGGCCGCAGCCGGCGGCGAGACCCTTCACATAGACGTCCCTGCGCCGCAGGCGGAGTTTTCCGCCCATCTCTCCGGCCTCGGCTTCTCGAAGGGCTTCACGACGGCGCGCATGTATCGCGGCACGGCTCCGACGGTGCAAATACCCGGCATTTTCGGCGTCACGACGCTTGAACTCGGCTGAGCCTGGAAGACCTCTCGGCGCTTCAGATCATGGTTGCCCTGCCCAGGCCTCCGGACCATCGCATCCCAAAACCACTCCCTCTTCAGACAGTTTGCCGCGCCGCAAGCAACTTAGCGATGAGACAATCATCGCTCGAAGTTTCGCTGAACTGCCGGGAAAGCAAGGATCATCGATGACACATTGCAGCTCACGGACCGGTTTCCTTTACCAGTTCGTCACTGAGCCGTCCCTGCGCTTCAGATGCGGGGCTTCCCAGAACTCGAAGCTTTGCCTTGCGATCAGTTCCTCGTTGACCTCGATGCCGAGGCCAGGAGCATCGGAGACAGGATAATAAGCACCCTCAAGCCGCAGCTGCACCGGGAAGAAATCCGAGTTGTCGAAACCGAGATGCGTTTCCGCCGGGCTGTTGCGGGTTTCCAGCCAGGAAAAATTCGGCACCGCAGCCGCGAAATGGATCGTTGCGGCCGTGCAGACCGGCCCCAGCGGATTATGCGGCATCATGTCGACGTAATGGGTCTCGCTCCAGGCCGCGACCTTCATGCTCTCCGTCAGCCCGCCGACATTGCAGACGTCAAGCCGGTTGAACTGGTGGATATCCCGCTCGATATAAGCCTGGAACTGCCATTTCGAGGAGAATTCCTCCCCGATCGCGAACGGTACGTCGGTCAGCCGGCGTAGGGCTTCATAGGCGCCGGGAGATTCGTCGCGGATCGGTTCTTCAAGGAAGTCCAGCGTGCCGGAGGGCATCTTCTGGCAGAAGCTTGCAGCCTCCGCGACGGTCAGACGGTGATGGTAGTCGATACCGAGAACGACGTCCTCGCCCAGAGCTTCACGAGCCTTCACGCACCACTTGGCGGTTGCCGCAATGTGTTCACGGGGTTCGTAGATTTCCTTGTTCTCATGGCCGGAGGGCGACAGGCGCATGGTCGTCCAGCCATGCTCGACCAGCATCTGCGCCTGCTCGATCATGGCAGGACCGGGTTCTGCAAACGTGGTCGCAAACGTCGGGATGCGGTCGCGCTGCTTGCCGCCGAGGAGTTCGTAGACCGGCACCCCGAGCGCCTTGCCCTTGATGTCGTGGAGCGCGATGTCGATCGCCGAGATTGCCGCCTGAAGCACGCGGCCGCCTTCAAAATACTGGCTGCGATACATTTCCTGCCAGAGCGCGCCGATTTTGAACGGGTCGCGGCCGCGCAGGAATTCGGCATAGTGCTCGATCGTGCCGACGACCGCCTTTTCGCGGCCGGAAAGGCCGCTCTCGCCCCACCCGAAAATGCCTTCGTCCGTTTCGATCTTCACCAGAAGCTGGTTGCGGATGCCGACCTTGACGGCATAGCTCTTGATCGCTGTGATCTTCATCTTTCCCTCCGAATTACCAGTGCCACAGCGTGCCGTCTTCGAGACGGTTCACCGGCAGATAGGCCCGCTGGTATGGATATTTTTCCGCAAGCTTCTCATCGATATCGACGCCGTGGCCGATCGCATCGCCGGGATGCAGATAGCCGTCCGAAAGGCTCCAGGCGCCCGGGAAAACCTCGAGGATCTGCGGCAGATAGCCGGAATATTCCTGGATGCCGAAATTCGGCACCCACAGGTCCAGATGCAGGTTGGCGCCGAGGCAGATGGGCGACATGTCCATCGCCCCATGGCAGGCGGTGCGGACATTGTAGACGCCGGCGAAATCCATGATCCGGCGAAGCGCCGTCACGCCGCCGCCATGCACGGTCGTCATGCGGATATAGTCGATGAGCTGCTCCTCGATCAGCAGCCGGGCATCCCAGATGGTGTTGAATACCTCCCCGACCGCAAGCGGCGTTGTCGTATGCTGGCGGATCAGGCGAAAGCCCTCCTGATGCTCGGCGACGACCGTATCTTCCAGCCAGAACAGCCGGGCGAATTCCAGGTCCTTGCCGAGACGTGCGGCTTCGATCGGGGTCAGGCGATGGTGGGTATCGTGCAGCAGTTCAAGATCAGGGCCATAGGTCTCGCGAACAGCTTCGAACAGTTTGGGGACGTAGCGCAGATACTTGGATGTCGACCAGGTTTCCTCATGCGGAAACGCATCGTCGAGGGCGTTGTTCGTCATCGATTTCGCGCCGGTGCCGTAGACATCGGGAAGGCCGGGAATGCCGACCTGCACACGGATCGCCTTGTAGCCCTCCTCCTCGCGGCGGCCGACGGCGTCCACCGCTTCGGCGATATCCCTCCCTTGGGCATGGGTATAGCAGAGCACTTTCTCACGGCTG